>ERZ772999.820-NODE-820-length-18959-cov-7.117964_pt1 | contig 18959 bp, 22 predicted proteins | sample MGYA00511467_ERZ772999 | MGnify/ENA primary metagenome ERZ772999 (study PRJEB29015, sample SAMEA2738064) | human oral metagenome | biome: human oral; feature: human-associated habitat; material: saliva | place: China | collected 2218 ... | reverse complement strand
GCGAGGGACTTAAAATCCCTTGACCTAAACAGTCGTGCGGGTTCGATTCCCGCCTCGCGCACCAAATTTAACAATAGTAGGAGAATATAATAAAATGACAATTGCAATTATTGTAATTATTGCTGTTCTTGTCCTTGTTGGGCTTTTTGTTTGGAGCCAATACAACGCACTTGTGCGGCTTAATGAAAGAGTTGAAGAAGCTTGGAGTGATATCGCTGTTCAGCTAAAATACCGAGCAGATTTAATCCCTAATCTTGTTGAAACTGTAAAAGGTTATGCAACTCATGAGAAAGAAGTTTTCGAAAATGTAAGTAGTGCACGAGCTGGATTGATAGGCGCTGGAAACAATGTTTCTGACGCTGCTAAAGCTGAAGGTGAACTTTCACAGGCGCTCGGCCGTTTGTTTGCTGTTGCTGAAAACTACCCTGAGCTAAAGGCTAACGAGGGATTTATACGATTTCAACAACAACAGCAAGAAATTGAAGATAAAATTCAAGGTGCACGCCGATTTTATAATGGTGGCGTTCGAGATCTTAATATTAAGATTAAAGTATTTCCAACTAATATTTTTGCTAAAAAATTAGGTTTCGAAAAGAGGGAATTCTTCGAAGTAGAAGATAGAAAAGTAGTCGAATCTGCACCTCAAGTAAAATTCTAATTTATTTTTTAGAGGTTTTATTAAATATGTATAGCTCAATTTCTCAGAATAAGCGTAATACTGTGATTATTTTCTCATTATTTATTGCAATTATTTCTGGGATTGGGCTATATTTTTCTTGTGTCTATAACGATTTAACAATTTTTATTTTTACACTAATTTTTGCTATTTTTTATGCGTTATTTCAATATAAGATTTCGACAGCCATTACTTTAAAAATGAATGGTGCCAAGTCGATCTCAAAAAAAGACGCTCCTGAATTTTATTCAATAGTTGAATCATTATCTATTACTGCTGGCCTACCAATGCCAAAGCTTTATATCATTAATGATTCTTCAATGAATGCTTTTGCAGCCGGAACTAATCCTGAGAATTCCGTAATCTGTGCAACAACGGGGCTTCTTGAGAATATGGATAAGGTTGAAATTGAAGGCGTGATGGCTCATGAAATTTCACATATTAAGAATTATGATATTCGAATCTCAATGGCGGCAGTGGCTTTAACCGCTGTTATTGGGGTACTTTCCGATATTGTTTTAAGGTTTATTTTTCTGAATGACGACGATGAGGATTCGAGAAATCCGATTGCTTTAATCTTGGGGCTATTTTTTGTTTTGATTTCGCCACTTTTAGCTACAATAACAAGACTTGCAATTTCTCGTCAGCGTGAATTTTTGGCTGATGCAACTGCTGTTTCATTAACTAGATATCCAGATGGCTTAATTAGTGCTCTTGAAAAGTTAAAAAATAACAAACCTCTTGAAAGACAAAACTCAACAACGGCAAGCTTATTTATTTCTAATCCTATGAAACAGGGCTTTTTTCAGAGATTATTTTCAACACATCCACCTTTAGATGACAGGATTAAGAGATTAAAAGAAAATAGTGCGAGGTTCTAATGTTTAGGAAAAAAATATTAAGTTCAAATGAAGAACAAATTAGTTTAGTTTATTTTTGGTATATAAGAATTAGAATTTATTTACGAAAAAACATATTGGAAAGGTTTCGAAAGTTTAAGGCGCGCAGGCCACATAGAAGCTTTAAAATTTCAAGAAAAATAGATTATGTTCGACCCTTAAAAATTGGGGGTTATTGGAATTTGCTGGGTTTTGTTTTTAAGCTCATTCGAGATAACAAAAAGATTTTTCGAAATCTTGTTTTAGTCTCGGCTTTAGCTGGCATTGTTTTTATTGGGCTAATGGACCAAAATTTTGTTTCAAGCTTGCAAGCTGTTGTTGACACTACTAACGGTGGAAATTTCGAAGGCTTTTTTGGTGAAATTGGCAAAGCCGGATTGATCATGGCAGCAACGTTTAATAGTGGTGGCTTGGTGCAATCACCAAGTGAAATTCAACAGATGATGTTTGCTATAATAGTGCTATTTATTTGGCTCGCGACAGTTCAGATTTGCAGAAATATTTTAAGTGGAAAAAAAAACTTGAATTTAAGAGATGCTTTATATTCTTGTGGAGCTCCTATTATCCCAATGACGGTTATTGCTATCGTAATATTAATGCAATTAGCTCCTGTGTTTATTGCAACGATCGTTGGTGCAGCCGCAAAAACAACAAGTTTTTTATCGAGCGGAATAGAACAAGCTGTATTTTTCAGTGCAATACTATTACTATTTTCGCTCTCAGCTTTTTGGGTTATGGGCTCAATTTTCGCAATGATTATTGTTACAATTCCAGGAACCTATCCACTACAGGCTCTAAAAATTGCTGGTGATATGGTTTCTCAAAGGAGGCTTGCAATATTGAAGAGAATTTTATTTTTAATATTTATACTTGCTTTAATTTGGTCGATTATAATAATTCCAATAATTATGTTGATGAATTGGCTGATTTCAATTAATGGATTCTTTGTTAATATTCCAATCGTACCAATCTCTATGCTCCTAATGAGTTGTTTTTCTTGTGTTTTAAGTTCGGTTTATATTTACGTTTTATATCGAAGGATTGTTGATGGGGATAGATAAAAATACTCGATATAAAGATTTGCTAGAGCTTTTGAACCGTTATTCTTTCGAATATCACACTCTTGATAATCCAAGCGTTCCAGATTCGGTTTATGATTCACTTTTTTCTGAGCTTAAGAGGATTGAGGCTGAGAACCCAGAAATAATATCAAAAAACTCACCAACACAAAGAGTCGGAAATACGGTTAAGGGTGGGTTTATTAAGGTTTCTCACGCTAGTAGAATGCTAAGTTTAAACGATATTTTTAGCAGTAAAGAAATTTTTGATTGGTTTGAGAGAATCAAAAAACTTGAGCCAAATATTGAAGAGGATTTTTTTGCAGATATTAAAATGGATGGTTTAGCTTGTTCTCTTATTTTTGAGAATGGTGAATTTGTGAGAGCTGTTACTCGAGGTGATTCTTTTGTTGGTGAAGATGTTTCAAGTAATATTAGAACAATTAAAAATATTCCGCTTTTTTTACAGGCAAGTGGTAAATTTGAAAATTTTAAAAATGGAAGAACTGAAGTTCGCGGCGAGATTGTTATTTTGAAGAAAGATTTTGAAAAGATAAATATTATTCGAAAAAAGTATAGTGAACCAGAATTTGCTAATCCACGAAATTTAGCCGCAGGTACAATTCGCCAGCTCGATCCTTCAATTGCAGCTTCTCGACCTCTACATTTTCGAGCTTATGATTTAATTCGTAAAAATCCACAAGATATCCCCACTAACCAGTTCGCTTATGAAGCATTAAAAAATCTTGGTTTTACGATAAATGAGCAAGCTTCAAAAATTAACGGTTTAAAAAAAGTTGTTGAGTTTATTGATTTTTGGAGTGAAAAGAGAAAAGAATTGCCATTTAATACCGATGGTCTAGTTGTAAAAATTAATAATCGTGATCATTTTTCGAAACTTGGAATTGTTGGAAAACAACCTCGTGCTGCAATTGCTTTTAAATATTCTCCCGAAGAAGTTACGGCAGTGATTTCAGATATAGTGATTTCGATTGGGCGAACTGGTATTGCAACTCCTGTTGCAGTCTTTTCGCCAGTTCAACTTGCTGGAACTACTGTTCGGCATGCAAGTTTGCATAATGCTGATGAAATTAAGCGACTCGATGTGCGAATTGGTGATACGGCAGTAGTTTTTAAAGCTGGCGATATTATTCCGAAAATTTTGCGGATTTTGCCGGAGCTTCGACCAGAAAATGCTAAAGTTTTCGATTTTAAAAAAGAGCTTGAGAAACAGTTCCCAGATATTGAGTTTTACCGACCAAATGGTGAGGTCGCATATCGTGCAAAAGGTTTGAATTCGAGCTTAATTTTGAAAAAAACGGTCACTTTTTATGCTTCGAAAGCAGGTTTGGATATTGAAAATCTTGGTGAAAAAAATGTTGATTTGTTGGTTGAAAAGGGACTAGTTCGAGATCTGGCTGATATTTATAATCTTCAAAAAAGTGATTTATTAAACCTTGAACGCTTTGGAGAAACTTCAGTTAATAATCTTCTAAGGGCTATTGAGTCTTCGAAAAATCCAGAGCTCTCAAAATTTATATCAGCTCTTGGAATCAGACATATTGGTGGCGAAACGGCAAAGCTTTTAGCAGAAAAATTTAATAAATTCGAAAATATTTGTAACGCAACGCTTGAAGAGCTTCTTGAAATTGATGGTATCGGTAAGAAAGTTGCTGAAAGTATTTTAGCATATTTTAATGATGATGAAAATTTGCGAGTTTTAGCAAAAATGTTTAATCTTGGCGTGAAAGTGCAAAATTTTGCAAAAAATGAAGGGGTCTTAAGTGGTAAAAATTTTGTAATTACTGGAACGCTAAAAACAATGGCGCGTGAAAAAGCTGCAGAAAAAATTGAAGAGCTGGGTGGAAAATTCCAAAAAACAATTTCGAAAACTACAGACTTTTTGGTAATTGGCGAAAAGGTTGGCGCAACAAAAATTTCGAAGGCTAAAAAACTGGGTGTAAAAGTTATGGATGAAGATGAATTCTTGAAAGGAATAAATGCAAACTAAAATTATTGCAACTTATCCTTGTTTAGGTAAAACTACTCTTTCAAAAATGTCTAAAAAGCGATTTTTAGATATGGAATTTAATGAAAGTAGTAAAACTAAAATGATGAATGAAATTGAAAGATCTTATTTTTTTGATTTTTGTGTACAGAAAATTGAAGAAGAATATTATTCGGGCAATTTCGAAATTATATTTATTAGTGAAGACGATGAGATTTTAAAGCGACTACTTTCAAAAAAGATTAGTTTTATACTTATTTTACCAAATATTTTTAAAAAAAGAGTGATGCAAGAGTATAAAAGGCGTGTTGTATGTCGTTCTGGTAAAAATTGGTGGAATAATGTTATTGAGCCGGAAATTAGCAATCTTCAAAACAGAATTGAATTTTACAAAAATAATGAGCTGGTTGAGGTTTACTTAACTGATGAGAATGAATATATTTGCGATAAGATTGCTTTATGGTGATTTTTTGATTTTTTATACTATTTTTGGTATAATTTAAAATAGTATGAAAAGATATAATCCGATTGAAATTGAAGAAAAATGGCAAAAAAAATGGGATGGATCAAAGCTTTATGAGGTTGAAGCGGATTCTTCGAAACAGAAAATGTACATTTCAGGAATGTTTCCGTATCCAAGTGGGGCAGGACTTCACACTGGACATGCAAGGAGTTATACGATTGTTGATTCGATCGCGCGTTTTTATCGCCAGCAGGGTAAAAATGTTTTAAACCCAATTGGTTGGGATACTTTTGGCTTGCCAGCAGAAAATTATGCAATTAAAACTGGGATATCTCCACAGGAAGCTACAAAAACAAATATTGTAAATTTCAAAAAACAATTTAAACGACTTGGAATTTCAATCGATTGGTCGCGAGAAATTAATACTTCGAACCCAGAATATTACAAATGGACACAGTGGATTTTTCGTGAGCTCTATAAAAAAGGCCTAGCTTATCGAAAAGAAAGTTATCAGTGGTGGTGTGATAATGACAAAACAGTTCTCGCAAATGAACAGGTTGAGAATGGCCGATGCTGGCGCTGTGGTGAAGAAGTTTCAAAAAAACAGATGACCCAGTGGTTCTTTAAAATTACTGCATATGCTGACGAACTTTTGGCTGATATTGATAATCTTGATTGGCCTGAAAAAATCAAAACAATGCAGCGAAACTGGATTGGTAAATCTGAAGGTGCTGAGGTGGAATTTAAGATTGCCGATGGCGAAGCTAAAGGCGAAAAAATTAAAGTTTTTACAACTCGACCAGATACAATTTTCGGTGTAACATTTTTAACTATTGCGCCAGAACATGAATTGCTAGAAAAACTCTCTACTGATTTAACCAGAGAAAAACTTGAAGAATATAAGAAAGAATCACTTAAAAAATCTGAAATTGAGCGCCAAGAAAATAAAGAAAAGACAGGAATTTTTACTGGAAGTTATGCAATAAATCCGGCAAATGGTAAGAAAATCCCAATTTGGGTGAGTGATTACGTGCTTGGAGGCTATGGCGAAGGGGCTGTCATGGCGGTTCCCGCACATGATGAGCGAGATTTTGAATTTGCTAAAAAATTTGGTTTGGATATTGTAAAAGTTGTTGAGAAGCCTGAGGATATGGCGGATGATGATTCTTGCTATCATGGAGAAGGAGTTATGGTTAACTCTGGTGAATTTAATGGTCAAAAATCAGAGGATGTTCGTGAACAGATTTTGGGATGGCTTGAAGAGTCTGGAGTTGGTCGTTCGAAAACTACATATAAAATGCGAGATTGGTTGATTTCTCGGCAGCGTTATTGGGGATGTCCGATTCCTATTGCTTATGACAAAGACGGGAAAGAGTATTTAATTCCCGAAGAACAATTGCCTGTGATGCTTCCGACTTTGAGCGACTTTAAGCCTGATGATTCTGGAAAGTCGGCCCTTACTAAGAGTAAAGAATTCATTACAGTTGAAATTAATGGCGAGAAAATGACTCGTGAAACCGATACGATGGATGGTTACGCATGTTCAAGCTGGTATCTTTTACGATATGCTGATCCTCGAAATTCTAAGCAAGCTTGGGATCCTGAGCTTGTAAATTATTGGGCGCCGGTTGATTATTATGTTGGTGGCGACCACGCAGTTGCGCATTTACTATATATTCGTTTTTGGACTCATGTTTTTAGAGATTTGGGACTAACTAATTTTGCCGAACCAGTTAAAAAACTCCTTTACCACGGATATATTAATGCGGAGGATGGTTCGAAAATGAGTAAATCAAAGGGGAATACTATTGATCCACTTGAAGTTATCGACCAAGGATATGGTGCAGATTCACTTCGAACTTATGAAATGTTTATTGCTCCATATGAAGTTGATGCCTCTTGGGATTCACGAGGTATAGCTGGAGTTTATCGTTTTCTGAATCGTGTTTGGGTTTTGATTCAAGAATTTATTGAATCTGATAAATCTGCTGAAAATCTTTCAAATTTTGCTGAAGTCCAAAAAATCCATCATAAAACCATCAAGAAAGTTACTGAAGATTTTCACCGCGAGAGCCTAAATACTGCGGTTGCTGCTCTGATGGAATTTGTAAATGATCTTTATAAATTGAAACTTGAAGGTTTTTCGAACGATTGGCAATTTGTTTTAGAAGATTTACTTAAAATGCTTGTTCCATTTGCTCCACATATTTCGAGCGAACTCTGGCAGCAGCTTGGAAATGATGACTTTATTGAAAAATCTGGCTGGCCAAAATGGAATGAAGAGCTTTTGAAAACTGATGAAATTCAAATTATTGTGCAAGTTAATGGAAAACTCCGCGGAAAAATTAAAGTCTTGGCAAACTCTGAAAAGGATGAAATTCTTGCTGCTGCAAAAGCAGAAGATAATGTTTCGAAATTCTTGCAAGACAAGGAGATTTTGAAAGAAATTTTCATTCCGAATAAATTAATTAACTTTGTTGTTAAATAAATAAAATGGAGATCTATTCCTCCATTTTATTGTTTTTGCTGAAAATCTTCTCTGTTTGCATCAACCGCAACCCAGCCGTCTTTATCGACATTTAGATCAATATTGGTTTTTTCGCCTGTTGAGGTTGTTTCGAAATTTTCAATTCTAGTGATTAATTTTGGATTATCCCTGTCTTCTAGGTAAACCTCGCCCTTAGCAATAAAGTCCTTGCCTACATTCATGATACCAATTGCTGAGTGGTTTGATTCGCTGAAAGTGTAATTTTCAGGGTTTTCGTAATATTCGCTAGTTGAGCTTCTTATGGCGTCTCCTTTTTGCAAATGGATTACGCCGCCATCATCTGAAATTTTTTTAAGTTTTGAAAAATCTATTTCAGAGTTGTCTAAACCTTCAGTTTGACTTTTTTGGAAAATTTCTGGTGGGTGGTTTTCTTGATAATTTTTATAAGTATCGTGGCCAAACCAACCACCAAGCGCTCCGGCAAGCATCGCTAAAGTGCCAAATTGTCTTAGCTTCTTTCTACTAATTTTTACTATTTCATTATCTTGAATTTGATTATTTTTGTTTTCATAATTTTTCATAATAATTTTATTATAGCATAAAAATAATAAAAAGTCAACAATAGATTTATAAAAAGCTTGCTTTATCTTTAAAATTAAGGTATAATTGATATTGAAGGAAAATAATAAACCTAAGGAGAAACTTTAAATGGCACAGCCAAAGAAACAGAGTAGTCCTCGAAAGACTGGTTTGCGACGCAGCCACTTGCGATTGGATTTAGCTCGTCGAGTTAATAAAAAATCACCAGTGAAAGTTTATACAACTAAAAAACAATCTGGTAAAGCTCTAAACAAGCAACTCGAAGAAAACAAAACGCTAGCTGCTTAATTTGCTGGCGTTTTAATTTTCATTTGACAAAAAATAATAATATTTTAATATAGGAAAGAACCTTACGTAAAAATGGCATCGAATAGACATTTAGGAAGGATTGTTGTTCTTCAAACACTTTATGAATATGAATTTCGCTCTCAAGCACAAGATAAAACTGTTGACTTGGCTGAGATTATTTTTCGAAATATGAAGCAATATGAGGAAGCGATTGGAGATAAGCAATTCGTTCAAGATTTATTAAACGGGATTATTGAAAGACAGGTTGAACTGGATACGAAACTTCAGCCAATGGCACCGGAATGGCCAATTTCACAAATTGCGCGAATTGACCGTAATGTTTTAAGGATGGGGCTCTATGAATTGCTTTATTCTCGGGAAACGGTTCCGCCAAAAGTGGCTATAAATGAAGCAGTTGAGCTTGCTAAAGCGTTTGGTTCCGATAATTCAAGTAAGTTTATTAACGGCGTATTAGGAACGGCGTATAAGCTTTTTGTGGAGGAACAAAATGGCGAACAAAAAGGTTGAACATTTTCGAAAATATTTTCATAGAACACGCAGATCTTCAATTCAGGAAATTGTTCGTGAACCGACCGCTGGTGGCGTAATTTTTCGTCGTAATCAAAAAAATGAAGTTGAAATTTTGCTGATTCAAGACTCAAAAGATCGCTGGACGATTCCGAAAGGTCATATCGAAGAAGGAGAAACAGCTCAAGAAACCGCTAAGCGTGAAATTGGGGAAGAAGCGGGTCTTCATGATGTAAAAATTATTGGCTGGCTTGGTAAAATTAATTTTAGATATAGGCGAATTGATAGGCTTGTTTTAATGACGACTCAAGTTTTTTTAGTGAAAGCACTTGGTGATACTGATGCAATCCAAAAAGAAGATTGGATGAATGGTATTAGATGGTTTAGTTTTTCTGATGCGTTGGATGAGATTGAATATGAAGATATTGGTAAGCTAATTTTGCTTGCGATGAAAAAAATTAGACAGGAGAACTTATAATGAGTGGAATTTTATTGGCACCCTATCATGAATGGGCGAAAGATAAACTTGGTTATGATTTTGAAAATATTGATTTATTAGTGACTGCATTAACGCATCGAAGCTATTTAAACGAACATAAAAAGTCGGCAAGCGAGCATAATGAACGACTTGAATTTTTGGGCGATGCGGTTTTAGAGCTCGTTACTACTGATTTTCTATTTTCGAACTATGATAAGCCTGAGGGAATTTTAACAGCTTGGCGTTCAGCGTTAGTTAGAACTGAAAGTATTGGTGCGGCTGGCGAAAGACTCGGCTATGAAAAACTAATTCGGATGAGCCGTGGTGAAAAACAAGGTTCTGCGAGGGCTCGCCAGCAGATTTTAGCAAATGCTTTCGAAGCAACTACGGGTGCTATTTATCTTGATAAGGGTTATGAAGCTGCAAAAAAATACATCACAGATAATATTTTGAGTACTCTGCCACAAATTCTAGAGGAAGAATCTTGGCGCGATCCAAAGAGCTATTTACAAGAGATTTCACAAGCAAGGGATGGTTTTACTCCAATTTATAAGGTTCTTAAAGAGGACGGCCCAGACCACGATAAAAATTTCACTCTTGGTGTTTTTGTTGGTGATAAAAAAATGGGTGAAGGTGAAGGCCCAAGCAAACAAACTGCTCAACAAGAAGCAGCTCGAGAGGCAATTCGAAAATATAAGAATAACGAAAAGAGATAAGTTGTGAACAATTTCGAAAGCAATTTTGGTAAAAATGAACTTCTTGATACTAGGGAGGTTTTTAAAGACTCGGAGCCAAAAGTTATTTCAACATTTACTCCAGAAAATGCAAATGAAGCGAAGTCTGATTTTCTTGAGAATGATAATCTTTCTCGGCCAAATAATAAATATGAAAAGCTAAATAGTGGTGAAATTGAAAATCTTTACCAAAATATTTCGAACGCAATTCTAGCAGTTGAAAACGACAATTCGCTTGGTGAGATTGAGCGAGAAATGTATAATACTCAACTTGAAACGAGAATTAAAACTGTTAAAATGCTTGAAGCGGCTTATGATTTTCGAAAAGCCGAAAGTTTAGCGGATAGGCAAAAAGCCCAAGAAGAATTTATGAAAAATAATATCGAAGTTTATGGCGAGCCAGACTTTGAAACATTCCATTCTCTACTTTCGGACAAAATTACAAAAATTGAGTCTTTAGAGCTTGATGAAAAAGGTGAAAAAATCCGTTCAGAGTTTTATGAATTAATTAAAAAGGATGAAAATTTAAGTCAAGATCTAAAAAGATTCAAGCCGAGTGATGAGGTTTTTTGTAATTTTGGTGAGATTGTTAAAGATTTATACTCAAAGCAATTAGAACTTATTCCCGAAAAAGATGACGATAATTATTCGGCAGAGGAAATTTTTGAGGTGTTCGAAAATATTTTGAAAGATTTTGAAAATGATGGATTTTCGGAATTTAATGTTGAGTGGAAGGACTCTGGAGCTATTGCAGTTTCAGCGAAAGATAAGAAGATCTTTATTCCTAAAAATCGAAAACCAGTTTCAAAAAAAAGAGCTTGAAGGCTTGGTCGTGCATGAAATTGGAACACACTATATGCGCGCTCAAATAGGTGAAATCTACAATAACCAAGCTTTGAGAACCGGCCTTGATGGCTACATAAATACTGAAGAAGGAATTGCTCGCGCTATGGAAATGGCTGTAAAAGGTGACTATCAAGAAGCAGGTGTCCAGCATTATTTGACTGCAGGTTTTGCTTATTTTAATAATATGAGTCTTCGTAAGGCTTTTGAAACTAATTGGAGAATGGGCATTTTAGACGGAAAAAATAATTTTTCGGAAGAGAATATCGATAAAAAACGTCAAATTGCTTATAGAAATACACAGAGGATTTTTCGTGGAACTGATGAATTACCTTGGTTTAAAGATCTGAGCTATTTTAACGGTGGCCAAGAGATTTGGAAGTATATTGAAGAAAATATTGATTCACCAATGCTAATTGATGATTTTTTGCTTGGTGGAAAAAATGATTTACTCAACTTGGATCAGCAAAGGCAGATTTATGAGCTTAAGGTTGGAAAGAAATAGTTTGACAAAAAGTTTATAATATGGTAAAATTTTTATAATTTGAGGGTAAAAATATCAAGGAATAGGTTTTATGGAAGAAAAGACGATTTTTGGAACTTTCGAAGATGTGGCTTTTGTTAGTGTTGGTGGTGATAGAATTTCTGGTGTGAGGTCTATTGCTAAGATTGATACGGGAGCTTTTTCTGGTGTTGTGCATGCTGAAAATATTTTCGAAAAGGATGGAGAATTAAGTTTTGACTTGTTAGGTGATAAAAAACTACATTTTAAAACACGGAGTTTTAGATTTCGAACAGTTAAAAATACACACGGTGGCTCAAAAACTCGATATTTAGTAAAATTTAAAATTTTAATTGAGGGCAGAGAATTCGAAGCTTTGTTTGGTCTGGATGATCGTTCTAAAATGAAATTTGAGATGTTGATCGGTCGAGCTTTTCTGATTAAAAATGATGTTTTGGTCGACTCGCGCCGAAAAATTGATCTTGATGAAGAATGGAAATTAATGGGAGAAAAACAGTAATGAGAATTGCAATTTTGTCGAATGGGCCAGGGAATTATTCAACGAAACGATTACGAGAAGAAGCAGAGAAACGTGGCCATGAGGTTGAGATAATCGCTTACAAAAAATGCTATGTTTCGATTGATGAAAAAAATCCAAAAGTTATGTATGATGGTGAGAATATTGGTAAATTCGATGCCTTTATTCCACGAATTGCTAGCCATATGACTGAATATGGCACGTCCGTAGTTCGCCAACTAGAAACAGCTTATCCGCGAGCATTTTTCGCAAATCGTTCAATAGCAATCACACGTGCTCGTGATAAGTTGCGTTCAACTCAAATTATGGCAAAATATGGCGTTTCGATCCCTAAAACAGTGTTTTCTCGAAATTCGAACGATATCGATGACCTTTTGGAAGAAATTGGCGGAACGCCCGCAATTATCAAGCTTGCTCGCGGAACTCACGGAAACGGTGTAGTTTTGGCGGAAACTAAAAAGGCTGCAAAATCGGTGCTTCAAGCTTTCTATTTAACAAATTCAGACGGCACAAACGTTCTTTTGCAAGAGTTTATTAAAGAGTCGGCAGGGACGGATATTCGAGCCTTTGTGGTTGGTTCTCAGGTAGTGGCAAGTATGAAGCGGCAGAGTTTAGATGATGATTTTCGTTCGAATTTACACAAAGGTGGATTGGGCGAACCAATTAAACTTACGCCTGAAGAAAAGCGAATGGCGGTTCGGGCGGCGAAGGCAATGGGCTTAACAATTGCTGGTGTTGATCTAATGCGTTCGGCGCGTGGTCCGTTGGTTTTGGAGGTTAATGCGAGCCCAGGTTTTGGAATCGAGAAAGTGACATATCGCGATGTTGCAGGTAAAATTATTGATTATATCGAGCGAAACGCAAAACGCGGTAATAAAAAAGATAAAATTGGAGCATAAAGAAAAGCGCAATTTAGTTTGCGCTTTTGAAATAAACTTTGATTTCGAATTTTTCACCTTTTCTTGAAAGTTTAATATCCTTAAAATGAATATCATCCTTTTTCGAAATCTCTTCAAGGTTTAATTCTACTCTTTTGGCTTCATTTTCGTTCGAAAACTCTAAAGTCGCAGAATTATTTTCAACCTTTCGAAGGAGTTCGGTTTTTATTGAATTTATTTCATTTTCATGAAAATAATTCATAACAGGGCAGATCACAAAAAACCAAACTACCGTAAGAAAAAGTAAGACAAAGAATATAAGAGCCATATACTCACCGCCATATCTTTGCCAGCTAAGTTTTGTTTCTGCCCATCTTTCTTTTGAAATCATATTTTTACCTCCAAATGTACTAAACTTTCAAAATTATAACATGATTTTAATAAAAAGTCAATGTTTATAAATAGCTCTTGATTTTTTTTATAAAATTTGTTAAAATAGAAAAGCTATAAAAGTTAATAAAAGGGAAATAATCTAAATGCTAGCAATCAGATTACAGCGATTAGGTCGCAAAGGTTATCCTGTTTATCGCGTAGCGGTTCAGGAAGCGCATCGGCATCCGTCGAGTGGGCGCGTAGTTAGCTATGTTGGTTCATATAACCCACATACAAAAGAAGCTAAAATCGAAAAAGAATTAGCTGAAAAATATCTTTATAATGGTGCTCAACCAACTCCACGAGTTGTAAAACTTTTGGAAGAAGCAGGAATTGAAATGCCAAAATGGGTTAAAAAACCTGCACAAAAAACTCGTGCGATCAAAAACGCCGAAAAGCTTCGCCGTAACCAACCAAAAGAAGAAGTTGCCGAAGAAGCTTAAAACTAAAAAATCACTTTTCATTTCGAAAGGTGATTTTATTTTTTCGAAAAAGAAAAGTCAGCAAATATTTGCTGACTTATTTGTTAGAGCGATCAATCTTGATAGTAGTTTTGTTACCATCTTTAGATGTTGTATAATTAAGATTTAAGTCTTCTAAAACATTTATATAGTTAGATAAATCTTTATTATCTATAGAAAACTCGTCTCCTTTTTTAACTATATCTTCTTTAATCCTGTTTTTAGGCTCCGTATCAAGATATGATGTAGCGATAAAGACTATTGAGAATCCTAAAAGAAATGGTAAGCATCCTCCAAATATACTATGGTTATTGTTATCTTTAGACATAAATGGTACCTCCAAAATATAGAATACATAAATCATATCATCTTTAATTTATGTTGTCAATTATCTACTGAAGCGTTAGAACTTTCTTTTCCGATAGAAAGAAAAAGCCAGCATTTGCCGACTCTCTAAAAGAGCTAATCTGCTGGCAGCAGAGAAATCGCAATCTTCTTTTGTAGTTTTTATTAGAAACCATTGATTATTACTAATAATGTTGAAAAAGTTAATACGTAACTCCCAAAAGTTGGAGTTTTATTTTCGAGACACTATTAATAGAAATATAGGAAGAAAGGATATAATAAGAAAGAATAAACAGCCGCAGCCGCAGCAGCTACAGACCCTAACATAATCTTCATCCGAATGATGCATAGAAAAATACCTCCAAAAAATAGAATATATAAATAATAACACTTTTAATTTATCTTGTCAATAATTTGCGAAAAAATGCGAAGTTTGATAGAATATAAACATAAGAATAATCTAAAAGGAAAAGCGGTGGAAAATTATTTTGAAAAGATCAATCGACGGCGAGTTGGCCAAAATATTGAAGATGTAAGTGAATTCTATGAGGCAATTGAGCGCTCAAATTTAACTAAAAAATTATCTCCTGAACGCCCTTATGTTTATTTTACTATGGAGGTTTATGACAAAAGTAACGGTATCAAAGGTGGTGGTGGTTTGGGCGTTTTGGCGGCTGATACTCGGCGAGTAGCTGAAAAGCTTGAAATCCCATTTGTTTGTGTAACACCGTTTTACCGAAGAGAGCTTCATCAATCAATCCACAATCTTGACCAACGAGAAGAATTTATTTCAGTAAATCCTGAGGAGTTTGGTTTTGAGTATCTTGATGACGTTGAAATTTACACTGAAAATATGCCACCAGCACGCCTAAATATTTTTCAAAAAATTCTTGGCTCAACACGATTTTTAACAATGGGTGAGAGTAATTTTGGTGAGCTTTATGCTGGAGATGGTTCTGGTGACCACAGGCTTTATCAAGAAGTCTCACTCGGTTTTGGTGGTTATAAAGCGCTAAAAATGGTTGGACTAAAACCTTCAGTTATTCAATTAAATGAAACTGCCACGATTTTTGCGGCTGTTGCTCGGCTTGATGAGCTTGTTCGAAACGGAATGAATCTTTACGAGGCGATTGTTTATGTTCGAAAACACACACTTTATACAAATCACACTTTAGTTCAGGCAGCGGAAAGTGAATTCTCTTTTGACCAATTTAACCGAATTGTAATGCCAAACATCGAATCTTCGGCACTAAAAACCTGGATTTTTGGGCTTTTTCGGAATGACAGTCTGAAGCTTTCAACGCTTACAATTGAACTCGCTGAAGCAAAAAATGGTGTTTCGCGGCTTCACGCAAATGTTGCAGATTATCACGATATTAATGGTGATAAAATTAAATTTAAAGCCGTAACAAATGGAATTGATTTGCCAACTTGGGTTTTACCTGAGATTTTAGAGGATTTTCGAAATAAAGATATTTTTGATAAATTTGACTTACCAACAGAGAATTATAAAGAAAATTTAGCAAAAATTAGTGCAAAAGATATTCGAGATTTTCGAAAGATTGGTCGAAGAAAACTAAACCAGATTTTAGCTCATAGAAAAGATCAATATGGCCACGTGGTGCAAATCCCTGAAAATGCGATGCTTTTTGATTTTAAACGGCGATTCGTATCTTATAAACGCCCTTGGATGCCTTTCGAAAATATGGAAGAGCTTCGCCGAATTTTGCGAGAAAATAACGCTCATTATATTTTGGCGGGAAAAGTTCATCAAGGCGATACTGAAATGCGAGCTACTCTAAATTCTGTACTTTCGAAAATTGAATCAGATGATTTCTTGCGTGGAAGGGTTCATTTTATTCAAGATTATGATGAAGAGTTAGGCTTGGCCTTGGCTGTTGGCTCAGATGTTTCGATAAATGTGCCAATTGTTGGGTTGGAAGCTTGTGGAACTTCGTTTATGAAAGATTTAGCAAATCTTAAAATGCTAATTTCAACGGCCGATGGTGGTGTTGCGGATATTTCGCCATCACCTTGCTTGGAAGTTAGTGGCGCAAATTATAATGACGAATTGAAGTCTTTGTATCTTCAAATGAATCGATCTGGGCAGATTTTTAAAGATGATTATTTGCTTGAAAAACAAATTCGAAAACAGCTAAAAGGTTATATTCCTGTCGTCTCTGGCTCTCGAATGATGAAAGATTATTTGCGATTGATTTTTGGAAAATAATAATTTTAAAACCCGCGAAGATGCGGGTTTTTGGCTATTTTTGTGCTAGTCTATTCTATAATGGACAAGAGGGAGGTATATCATTTTTATTAATTCTTACAAGCCTCTTGAGCGGGATTTTCGCATCCTCTTCTATGATGGATGCATATTCTGAAGCTTTCAGCGGAAATTTTCCCCGAAAAGATATTACTCCTTCGAGAATAGCGCATCCTTGTTCTGGTAAGACTTTTTTTATTGTTGCAATAGTTATGCAAGAATTACCTGTTAGGTCTTTACTGAATAGAACCTGTACAATATCATGCCTAAGAAACATAAAAGGTGCCTCCAATAATTTTAAGCCTTTCGGCTATGGGATTTTACTATAATAACATAAAAAATAAATAAAGTCAAATAAAAAGCCCTCGAAAATTTTCGAGGGTGAAGTCTCTAATGATCTGGCCAGTATTCAAATCTAGAGCCTTCACCAGGCTCCTGTTTTTTAACTTGGACTTCTTCTAGGGAAGATTTTACTGTAAGATCACTATATTGTTTTAAAGAACTTGCCATTGGCATTACTCCTTTTTTAAGTCCGTGGACTGATTTTTATATAATATCACTAAAAAATAAAAAAGTCAAGTATTTTTTATAAAATTGAAAAAAAAATGAAAATATGCTAAAATATGAGTTAATTATGGCTACAATGAAAGAACTACGCGAAGAGCGATTGAGAAAATTAGAAGAAATTAAAAATCTTGGACTAAATCCATATCCTGCCAAAACCGAACGAACGGCAATGGCTGGCGAAATTGTGAATAATTTCGAAAAAATGGAAGGTCGAGAAGTGAAAATTGCTGGGCGAATTGCTGGAATTCGTAAATTTGGAAAACTTGCTTTTATTGTTTTGCGGGATTTCTCAGGGAAAATTCAGCTTTTTATTACGGCTCAAAATCTAGCTGAAACCTCGAAAGATCAGAATCTAATTGGTTTAAGAGATCTAAATCTACTTGATGTTGGCGATTTTGTTCAGGCGAACGGAAAAGTGATTCGTTCGAAAACTGGTGAAATTTCAGTTGAAACACAAGAGTTAAAGCTTCTTTCTAAATCTCTTCGCCCAATGCCAACTGAGCAAGATGGCTTTACAAATAAGGAAGAGCGTTTTCGAAGGCGTTATGTTGATATGAATGTAAATATTGAAGTTCGTGACCGTTTTGTGCGCCGTTCGAAGTTCTGGCAAGCAACACGCGATTTTTTGAACGCGAGAGGCTTTTTTGAAATCAATATTCCCGTTCTCGAACATACAACTGGTGGGGCTGACGCTAATCCATTTGTAACACATATGGATGCACTTGATAATGCTCAATTTTATCTTCGAATTAGCCATGAGTTGCCGTTAAAGCGTTTGCTTGGAGCTGGTTTCGAAAAGGTTTATGATCTTGGTCCGCGTTTTCGAAATGAGAATTATTCAGATGAACATTTACCTGAGCATATTGCGATGGAATGGTATGCAGCTTACTGGGATTGGCGAGATGGTTTGAAATTTCAAGAAGAGATGTTTAAATATGTTCTTGAACAAACTTTTGGAACTTTACAATTCAAGCTTGGTAATTTTGATGTTGATCTTTCGAAAAAGTGGGAAGAATGGGATTATGCTGAAACTATCGAAAAGCGATATGGTTTAAATCCCTACACTTGTTCGCTCGAAGAGGTTAAAGCGGCTTTGAAAGCTAATAATTTAGAAGTTGAACAGACTGAAAATAAAGCTCGTGGAATTGATAAATTATGGAAAAATATTCGAAAAGATGTTGTTGGGCCAATTTGGTTGGTTAATACGCCGACATTTATTTCACCACTCGCAAAAACTCACCCAGATTCACCAGAAATGACGCAGCGAGCACAGGTTGTGATTGCGGGTTCAGAGTTGTGTAATTTATTTAGTGAATTGAACGATCCAATTGACCAGCTGAATCGTTTTGTTGAGCAACAAAAAATGCGAGATAACGGTGATGATGAAGCGATGATGCTTGATATTGATTATGTTGAGATGCTGGAATACGGAATGCCACCGGCTTGTGGAATGGGATATTCAGAGCGTGTTTTTTGGATTTTTGAAGGTGTTACTGCACGCGAAGGCGTACCTTTCCCACAATTGAAGCATGAAATCTCAGAAATTACGAAAGATATTTACCCGGAGCTAAATCTCTAGTAAATTGACTTTTTAGCTTTTAAAAAATCCTTAAACCTTACAAAAAATGTGGGGTTTTCTTTTTTGAAAAAAACTTTAAAAAAGTTCCAAAAAACTGTTGACATTATAAAAAAAATTAGGTAAAATAGTATAGCGTTAAACAAATGGAGTAAAAAACGGAGTTTAGCGAACACTTTAACAATTTAATTGTGCAAATTTATCGTCAGTCTATTTTATAGATTATCAATTTGATAATTCTTTTTATGGAGAGTTTGATCCTGGCTCAGGATTAACGCTGGCGGCGTGCCTAACACATGCAAGTCGAGCGGCAGCGAGTTTTACACTGAAT
>ERZ772999.815-NODE-815-length-19023-cov-8.450706_pt1 | contig 19023 bp, 17 predicted proteins | sample MGYA00511467_ERZ772999 | MGnify/ENA primary metagenome ERZ772999 (study PRJEB29015, sample SAMEA2738064) | human oral metagenome | biome: human oral; feature: human-associated habitat; material: saliva | place: China | collected 2218 ... | reverse complement strand
TATTACCGATGAAATATTTTTTAAAAGATATTCTAGTTAAACCATATGAGTAACAAATAACACTATTTGGAAGAATTGGGATTAATCTGTAGATTATTAAAAATATCGTAAGTTTATTTTCACTAATACCGAAAATTGTATCATATTGTTTTTTAGTAAGTTTCTTTGCTAAGTATTTTTCTACATAATCACTGGCAAAGTATCTTGCAATAAAAAACATTGCACTAGTATATATCATTGCAGAAATTATCGATAGGATAAAACCATGGGTAAAACCAAATAAATAGCCACCAATTGCAGAAAATATCCCTGGAGGGAATAAAAATATCGGTAATATAGATGCTAATAGTAAATAGATTATAGGTGCAAAGCTACCAAATTGTTCTATAAAATCCTGCATAGTTCCTCCTTCTGCTAAAATAATAATATTATTATATCATAAAGTTACTAAGAGAGGCGACTAAAAACAAAAGGGAGTGACTCAAAAATCGTGATTTCTAAAAATAGATTTTATTGAGTAACTCTTGCGAAGTTTATTAGATAGCTAAAAAGTTTTTATAAAGAGAATTTAGATATAAATAAACCACTGCGGCTAAACTTTTTATAATTTAGAACTTTCAAGTCAGTCGCCTAATAGCATACATAGATTTTATAAATTAGTTTTCTTTTATTAAATGTACTTCAATACCATTTGGATCATTAATAATAATTCTTCCATCATATTCACTAATGATTTTAGTGTTATTATTTTTTATATTTTCCACAACTTTGTTGTAAGTAATATCATCTATAAATATAATTTCAAAATGATCTAAACCAGGTGTACCTTTTTGTCTAAGACTTAGGTTAGGGCCACCCCAGTGATTAACAGCAAGGTGATGATGATAATCACCATAAGCAATCCAACTTGCACTAGCCACGGTGAATTTATCACTAAATCCTAGTACTTCTTGGTAGAAGTTAGAAGAAACTGTAGAGTTTTGAACACTTAGATGAACGTGCCCAATAATAGTTCCTACTGGTAAAGTATAAGGCACTTCAATTTCAGAAATATCAAGTAGATGATTAGCATCAATAGGTTCTGTTACTCCTATAATTTTACCGTCTTCTTTTTTATCCCAAGTACTTTCATCTTTGTCATAATATACTTCTATTCCATTACCTTCAATATCACTAAGATAAAGTGCATTACTATAACCGTGGTCAGATCCACCATCTAAAGGAATGTTTGAATCTATAAAGTGACGTAATATATTAGCTAGACTTTGTTCATCTGGAACTAGGTAGGCTATGTGATATAGTCCGTAAGAACGTACAAGAGGTCCATCGACTTTTTTTAAGTGAAGAAGCGGAGTATTATCAGAAGTACCTAAAGTAGCTTCAGTTTCATTTTTAGAAATTATAGTCATCCCCATAGCTTCTGTGTAGAATTTAAGTTGTCTTTCAAAGTTAACAACATTAAGTGTTGCAGTTCCAAGTTTAATATTTGAATTATAATTTTTCATAGTTAGCTACCATCCTTTTAATTAATTTTTCATGGGAGTGACTCAAAAATCGTGATTTCGGAGAAATCGATTTTGTCGAGTCATCCCCGCACAGTTTATTAGATATTTAAAAAGCTTTTGTAAAGCGAATTTAGATATCAATAAACCACTGCGTCTACGAATTATCATATACCCTTTTTAAAAATTTAGGACTTTTGGATCAACTCTTAAAATATATTTTACATACTAAAATACATTTTGTAAAGTACGTACTTTTATAATAGTTAGTATCTTATATGATACTAATGAATAAAATTAATGATTATTAACAAAAATATTTTTAAATAACATAATATTAAATGATAAGTTTTGCGTTTTATGTTATAATAGTTAAGTTGAGTAGGCAAGGCCTAAGTAATATAAGAAATTAATGAAGAAAAGGAGTGATTGATACTATGGCATTAACAGCCGGAATAGTAGGATTACCAAACGTAGGAAAAAGTACACTTTTTAACGCAATTACAAAAGCAGGAGCATTAGCTGCGAACTATCCTTTCGCAACAATTGATCCAAACGTAGGGATTGTAGAAGTACCAGACCACAGATTAAATAAATTAACAGAATTAGTAGAACCTAAAAAAACAGTACCAACATCATTCGAATTTACTGATATCGCGGGGATTGTAAAAGGTGCTTCTAAAGGTGAAGGACTTGGAAATAAATTTTTAAGTCACATCCGTGAAGTAGATGCAATTTGTCAAGTTGTTAGATGTTTTGAAGATGAAAATATTACACACGTTGCTGGTGGGGTAGATCCATTATACGATATCGAAGTTATTAACTTAGAGTTAATCTTAGCTGACTTAGAAAGTGTTGAAAAACGTATCGGCCGTGTTGAAAAACAAGCTAAACAAAAAGATAAAGATGCGGTTGCAGAATTTGCAGTACTTTCTAAAGTACGTGATATCCTTAAAGTGGAGAAACCAGCAAGACTTTTAGAATTAGATAAAGAAGAGCAAAAAATCGCAAAAGGATTACATTTATTAACAATGAAACCTATGCTTTATGTTGCTAACGTAAGTGAAGATGATTTACTAGACGTTGATGCTAACAAACACGTAGCAAGTGTTCGTGAATTTGCTGCAAGTGAAGGAAGCCAAGTTATCGTAGTTTGTGCAAAAATCGAAGAAGAAATGGCTTCATTAGAAGATGAAGAAAAAGCAATGTTCTTGGAAGAACTAGGAATTGACGAAAGTGGATTAGACAAACTAATCAAAGCTAGTTACAGCTTATTAGGATTAGCAACATACTTCACAGCAGGTGTACAAGAAGTACGTGCATGGACATTCAAAAAAGGTATGTTAGCACCTGAATGTGCAGGAATTATCCACTCAGACTTCGAACGTGGATTTATCCGTGCTGAAACTGTAAGTTATGATGACTTAGTTGAATACGGAAGTATGCCAAAAGCTAAAGAAGCAGGTCGTGTACGTCTTGAAGGTAAAGAGTACGAAGTAAAAGACGGCGACATCATGTTATTTAGATTCAACGTATAATAAAAACAGAATTCTATATTTTCTCATTATGTGGGAAGATATAGAATTTTTATATTCTCTATAAAATATGTTATAATTATTTTTATATAAAAGAGGTGATTTGACTATGTTAAGATTTTTCCATAATCCATTACTTGTAGCAAAACTAGCAGAGTATGATTATTTAATTAAGGGAAACAAGAAACAGAGTACTGTAGAATATAAAATAAAAAGAATTATAAAAGATGTTACCGGAGAAGTTTTTGAGAATATCGAAGTATATAATAGTGGTTTATCAATTCCAAAAATTACGAAAAATGGATTTCAAGCTACAGCAATTTATATTCCCGAGCTAAATGAGCTTTTAGTTATTTATAGAGGTAGTGAGAGTGAAGACATTAGCGATTGGTTTTATAATTATACAGGGATAGTCTCTGGTGAAAATACTAGCCAGATTGATTCAGCTTGCCACTTTAATAAATTTTTGAAAAGAAAAATTGTAAACTTTGATACGTGTTATAAAGTTGCGGCGGGGCACTCTCTTGGTGGTCATTTGGCTATTACTGTTGAATTGTTGAAAAAAATATATCAGAGAGTTTATACATTTAATACAGCATTACCACAGTTAAAACAACTAAGAAAATATGATAAAAAATTCAATAAAAAATTATCAGAGTATTTCTTAGAAAAAGATTTAGAGGAAACTAATAAACTCCAAGAATTCACTTCTAATTACTATGCAAAAAATTCTCATCATATATATAATTTTGTAAGAAAAAATGATTTTGTACAATCGTTAAATATGACGGTAGGAACATTTCATGTAGGAAAAACTATTGAATTTCCCGCGATAATAAAGAACTTTATAGAACCTGAAGAGTTTTTAACAGAAGAGGATACGTATGAATTAGATAAAATTTTCTGTGACTTTTATAATAGATTGTTGGAGAAAAATATTACTCCTGATAATGTTGTAGAGAATCAAAAACAGGTTACAGATGAATTTATAGCATTACTTATAGAAAAAATTAAAACACCAATTCAACAACAAATTAGTAATTTTTCTTATAAAAAAGGAACTAAAACAGCAAACGATGTAGGAATTTCAGATTCATATAGAACATTTAAGGCGGTGTATAATTACTTGTTGTATTTGGCACATGCAGGTATTATACCAGATGATGTTATAAATTGTGATGATAGTAAAAAAGCTACAACTCTTTATGAAAAAGTAATACGTGACGTAAACAAATCAAATCTTATGAATTTATTAAAACCGTTGCAGGAGTTTTACACATTAACTAAAGTTATTTATACTGTAAGCCATGCACATGGTTTAGCTGATGTAGGAAATTGGGGAGAAATAGCAAAGGCACATGATTTACCACCTTTCTATGATGAATTATAGAAGTTAAAATAATACAAAAAGTCAACATGAAAATGGAATTCATGTTGACTTTTTAATTTAATCTGTATTTTCACCAGGAGCAACTGGTTTCAATATAGGAGGAGGGGAAGTAGGAGCAGTAGGAGTAACTGTAGTTGAACTATTATTCGTTTCTTTTTTCTCTTTATCTTCCTTCTTCTCTTTATCTTCTTTTTTGTCCTCTTTTTTAACTTCTTGTTTCTTAACTACTACTTTTGCTGGATCTCCGAATGAAACGCCCTTATCTATATTAGAACCTAATTTAGCTAATGTTTTTTCTTTAGATAATTCTTTAAAGCCAGTAGGAATAAGATCTTTTGTTCCTCCTTTAGCATTATTATAAGGATTAATGCTAGACTCTGTAACTGAGCTAGGTCGAGTGAATGCAGTATCAGGGGAAATAATATTCTTATCTAATGTATATATGGCATTCATGACAGCAATCCAACTTCTTTGAGCGTAGTCATAACTTGGTACTTTGGCAGGAATATCATAACCATTCCATAGACCAACAGTAACCTTAGTAGTACCACCAACAACCCAAAGGTCTTTATAATATTCTGACGTTCCTGTTTTAACAAATAGGTTTTTAGAGCTAAATTTTAACTTACTTGGCATATCTCTAGATGTACCATAGCTCTTATTAATAACATCTCCAAGCATATCAACCATTAAGTAACTTGTTGATTCTTCATAGATTTTAACTGGTGAAAAATCAGCTTTATAAACAAGTTCGCCATCATTATTTTCAATTTCTTCTACAATATGAGCTTTTTTGTGTTCACCTTTATTACCAAAAGTAGAGAAGGCACTAGTATTTTCTGTTACAGATAGACCATATGTCATACCACCGATAGCAGTTGGTAGATTTTCTCTATCACTATCTGTTAAACCACCAATATCCATTTTCTCTAGATAATTTTTTACAGGTTCTTCTTTTTGGAAGGCAGAATACAATCTTATCGTTGCTAAGTTAAGAGATCCTCCTAATGCTTGTCTTGCTGGAAGATAATCATGTTGCGAATTATCATAGTTTTCAGGATGCCAACCATTATAATTGAAACGTTTATCTAGAAGAGTAGAATTAGGTGTAATATAACCTTTATCTATTGCAGGTCCATAAACTAATAATGGTTTTATCGTTGAACCCGGAGAACGTCTTGTTCTTGTAGCATGGTTAAGTTGTTGTTTGTTATAATCCATACCACCGATAAAAGCTAAAATCTTACCACTGTTATTTTCTATTACTGAGGCACCAATTTCTAATGGATAAACAACTCCTCCTTGAGAATATGTAGGATAAGAAGCAAATTGTTTTTTCGTTTCTTGAAGAGTGTCATAAAGTTTTTTATCAAGTGTTGTTTTTACTTTATAACCTCCAGTAATAAATTTAATTCGACTTTTTTCAATTAGCTCATTTCTGTAATCCGAGTTAGTCTTGAATTCTTCTTGTCTATTATTTCTTGCTGCTGTTTGTTCAGCTAAAATTTCTGCAACTGAACTAGTTACCTCATCACGAATATATGGATAGTCAGTGTATTCAGAATATGTTTGTTTAGTGAATGCACCTTTAATATCAAATTTCTTAGCTTCTTCCATTTGCTCTTCTGTGATGAAATCATTTGCGACCATTCTTTCAAGTACATATTTTTGTCTGTCTAATCCAGCTTGAAGTTCTTCATCTGGGCGAACATTTCCTGCCGCATCAAAAGGTGTGTATTTATATGGTGATTGAACAAATCCGATTAAATATGCAGCTTGTGCTATGTTTAAATCTTTAGAATGAACACCGAAAACCCCTTGTGCAGCAGTTTCTATACCACTGATGTTTTGACCTAAACTGTTTTTCCCGAATGGAGCAACGTTTAGATAATTCTCAAGAATTTCATTTTTTGAGAAGTGATTATCTACACGAAGTGCTAGTAGTATTTCTTTTGCTTTTCTTTCGTAAGATCTAGAATTATCAAGAAGCTGATTTTTTACTAATTGTTGAGTAATTGTACTTCCTCCAGATGTTCTAGCTCCTGTGGCTTCGCTATGCGTTGCTCTTAGTATAGCAAAAATATTAATTCCACTATTAGAGTAGAAGTTAGAATCTTCACTCGCAATTATTGCATTTTTGACATTGTCTCCTAGATTTTCGTAAGTAACAGTTTTTCTTATTAATTCGGAGTTTATTGTACCTAATTTTTCACCACTTCCGAAGTATACTTCACTATTTTTACTAATGTTATTTATTTGTTCCTTCATTTCTTTTTGGGTTAAGACTGGTTGATCTTTTACAAGACCTCCGACGTACCCGATAGCAAGCCCCATGCTTAGACTGATTAACAGTCCAATTGAAAGAAGAAGGGCTTGAGTTATAGAAGTTAGTATCTTCTTAAATTTCATTGTAATCTCCTTAGATTGCATACTATTAGATACATTATACCATAATTTCACATAAAAGATTAAATCATATGCTAGTGAATAATAGATTTTATATTCAAAATATAAGAAAAAGATAAAAGAAAAAATAAAAATATGTTATAATTGAAGTAAGTGTATAAAAATTGATATGGAGGCATTTTAATGAGTAAATTATTAGAAGATTTAAAATATAGAGATTTAGTTTATCAACAAACAGATGAAGAGGGAATAAAAGAATTATTAGAAAAAGAGAGTGTGTCAATTTACTGTGGTACAGATCCAACTGGAAATTCACTGCACATCGGGCACTTATTACCATTTTTAACATTAAAAAGATTTCAGCAACATGGACATAAACCTGTTATTTTAGTAGGTGGAGGAACTGGTATTATCGGAGACCCATCAGGAAGAAGTGAAGAACGTCAATTACAAAGTCTTGAGGTAATCGAAGATAACGCTCGACGCCTTGAAGGCCAACTTCGTAATATTTTCCGTGGAGATGATAATATCGAATTCGTAAATAACCGTGATTGGTTAGGGAAACTATCTATGATTGAATTTTTACGTGATTATGGAAAATTAGTAAACATTAATTACCTATTAGCGAAAGATTCAATTTCAAGCCGTCTAGATAATGGGTTATCATTTACAGAGTTCAGTTATACTATTTTACAAGGTATAGACTATGCATACTTAAACGAACACCACAATGTTAAATTACAAATTGGTGGTTCTGACCAATGGGGTAACATTACTACTGGTTTAGAAATAATGAGAAAACTTCGTGGAGATGTTGAAGCATATGGATTTACTATTCCATTGATGCTTAAATCTGATGGAACTAAATTTGGTAAGTCTACTGGTGGAGCTGTATGGTTAGATCCAGAACAAACAACACCATATGAATTCTATCAATTCTGGTTCAACACTGCGGATACAGAAGTAGTGCCGGCTCTTAAAAAATTCACATTCTTAGAAAAAGACCAAATTGAAGCATTAAGAGAAAGTTCAGAAAAAGAACCACACTTACGCCTTGCTCAAAAAGCATTAGCTGAAGAAATGGTGAAAATTGTTCACGGTGAAAAAGCATTAGAAAGTGCATTAAACATTACAAAAGCATTATTCTCAGGAAATATTAAAGAGCTAACTCACGATGAATTAAAAGCAGCTGTTAAAGGAATGCCGAAGTCTGAATTAGAGAAAAAAGAATACAATATCGTAGACTTCTTAGTTGAAAGCAATCTAGTTCAATCAAAACGTCAAGCACGTGAAGATGTAAACAATGGAGCTGTTTATGTTAATGGAGACAGAATTACAGATTTAGAGTATGTTGTAGAAGCTAAAGACAGACTTGAAGATAACTTTACAGTACTTAGACGTGGTAAGAAAAAATATCTATTAGTAGAATATAAATAATTTAAGAGTAATATATACAAAAGAGGGGAACTGAAATGAATCTAAAAGAAGTTGTTGGTAAAAAAGCTGTAGAATACGTAAAAGACGGTATGATCGTTGGTTTAGGGACAGGTTCAACTGTATTCTATTTTGTTCATGCATTAGCTGACAGAGTAAAAGAAGGATTAAATGTTGAAATGGTATCAACATCTATTCAAACAGTTGAACTAGCCAAAAGTCTTGGTCTTACTATTAAAGAACTAGAAGAGATTGATCATATTGATCTTGCTGTTGACGGAGTAGATGAAATCGATAAGGATTTTAATGCTATAAAAGGTGGAGGAGCAGCGTTATTTAGAGAAAAAATAGTTGCTGATATTGCTCGTGAAGTAATCTGGATCTATGATGAGAGTAAAGATGTAGAAAAACTAGGAAACTTCAATCTACCTGTAGAGATATTGCCATTTGGTTATAGTCATACTATAAGAAAAATGGAAGAAGCGGGCTTAAAACCAGTGTTAAGATTAAAAGATGGAGCAACTCTTATAACAGACAACAATAATTACATTGTAGATTTACACTTAGGTTACGGATTTGATATTAAAGCTGTAAAAGAAAAACTAGAAAGTATAGTAGGAGTAGAAGAGCATGGCCTATTCTTAAACATGTGCAAACTATGCATTAAAGGAACAGAACAGGGAGCTGTAATTATAGAAAATCCAAATAATTAAGGACGTGAAGGAAAGTTATGAGGAAAAGTTATTTAAGAGGAACATGGTTAAAACTATTCTTTGCAATATTGTTCGTTCTGATGAGTATCGGGGGGATCCAAAGTTTTTATGATGATAGAACAAAATCAGCAGAAGTGCAGTATAAAGAGGGAAAACAATTCCAAAAATCTAGTGGTTATACTTTTATTAAGGTAGAAGCCCTGGAAGAGTTAGATATTACAGATGATAGCTTAAAAGATAATCAAAAATTCTATATGCTCCAGCATGAACATGGTTTTGTAATGTTAAAAGCTTCTAAGGAAGATGTTAAGAAATTAATACAAAGTAATGATATACCAAATGAAAAATTAATAGATTTAAAGGATAAAGATATTTATTCTCCTGTTGATGCCATCTTTGAAAGAGGAAGTAAGGGGAGGAAGAATATCTCTCCAGAATTAAAAGAAAAATTTAAAAATGCTGCAGAGCATAGTTCACTAATTAGAGCAAGAGTTTCAGATATAGTTAATGAAATTGTAATAAAGAAAAGTGTAGATGATTATTCAAGTAAATTACGAGAAAAACCATTTACTTCACAGTTTTATTTAATAGTGCCTGGTAAAGGATATTATATTATGACTTATGTAGTGGAAGTAGTAATTCTTCTTATTACATTTTTCTCAGTTAAATCTGTAATAAAGAATATTAGAAAGAATAAAGCTGAATATGAAGAATTATTCATTAAATATCCGGAGACAGAACGAGATTTAGATATTTTAGTACGAGAAGCAAAATATATAAATAAAAAATTGAAGGTCCTAATATACAAAGATGCATTAATATTATATGGCAAAGGGTTTAATTTCCAATTATTATCAGGTTTTTCAAAGGTAACTTTTGGTAGAGAAATTCGAAAAGGTAGAGTTGTAAGCTATATAGCACACTTCCACAATAATTTTGAAACAGATGAAAAAGTAAAAGTCTGTTCGAACTATAAAAATTCAAGAGAAGATATTGACGAATTAGGAAAAACATTAAAACAATCCTTTGGAAAAACAGTAAGGTATAATTTTTGATAAAAAATATAAAAAACATTAGAACGTTAAGAGAATACCTGAAAATAGCGAATAGAGGACATTTCAAAAATATATAATGAAAACAAAAATATAATTATACAAAATCTAAATAATTAAGGACATGAAGGAAGTTATGAAGAAGAGTTATTTAAGAGGAACAAGGTTAAAAATATTCTTTGCAATATTGTTTGTTTTGTTTAGTATCGCAGCAACCATAGGACTATATAAAAATCATATAAGATCGGCAGAAGTTCAGTATAAAGAAGGAAAACAATTCCCAAAAGTTAGTTGGTATACTTTTATTAAGGTAGAGGCCCTTGAAGAATTAGATATTACAGATGATAGCTTAAAGGATAATAAAAAATTCTATATGCTTCAGCATGAACATGGATTTGTAATGTTAAAAGCTTCTAAGGATGATGTTAAGAAATTAATACAAAGTAATGATATACCAAATGAAAAATTAATAGATTTAAAGGATAAAAATATTTACTCTCGTGTTAATGCTATATTTGAAAGAGAAAGTAAGTGGGAAAAATTAAATATCTCTCCAGAATTAAAAGAAAAATTTGAAAATGCTGCTGAGCACAGTTTAATATTTAGAGGGAGTATGTCAGATGATTATTCAAGTAAATTACAAGAAAAACCATTTCTTTCCAACTATTATTTAGCAGTACCTGGTATAGGATATTATATTGGAGCTTATGGAGCGGAAGTAGTATTTCTTCTTATTCCGTTTTTCTTAATTAAATCTGTAATAAAAAATATTAGAAAAAATAAAGCTGAGTACGAAGAATTATTCATTGAATATCCGGAGACAGAACGAGATTTTGATATTTTAGTACGAGAAGCAAAATATATAAACAAAAAACTAAAGGTTCTAATATACAAAGATACATTAATATTATATGGTAGAGGGTTTAATTTCCAATTATTATCAGGTTTTTCAAAGGTAACTTTTGATAGGGAAATTCGAAAAGGTAGAGTTATAAGCTATATAGCATATTTCCATAATAATTTTGAAACAGACGAAAAAGTAAAAGTCTGTTCGAACTATAAAAATTCAAGAGAAGATATTGACGAATTAGGAAAAACATTAAAAGAAACTTTCGGAAAAACAGTAAGATATAATTTTTGATAAAAAACGTAAAAACATTAGAACTCTAAGAGAATACCTGAAAAATAGTGAATAGAGGGTATTTCGAAAATTTATAAAGAAAACAAAAATTATAATTATAGAAAATCTAAATAATTAAGGACAAAAAGGAAAGTAATGAAGAAGAGGAAACCAAGAGGTATAAGGTTAAAATTAGTTTTTGCTATAATGTTTATTTTTGTCAGTATTATAGCTGTTGGATCAACATATAATAACACTATACAATCTCCTGAAAGGTCGTATGAAAAAGGTGATCAATTTGAAGGTGAAAGTATAGGTATCACATATGTAAAATTAGAAGCTCTTGAGGAACTAGATATAGTTGATAAAGACCTAGACGAAGACGAAAAATTTTATATGGTTGAACATGAAAATGGTTTTGTAATATTAAAAGCTACACAAGATGATATTAAGAAACTAATTAAAAGTAGTGATGTACCAGAGGAGAAAATAATAAATATAAAAGATAAGAATATTTATTCTCGTGTTGATGTAAAAAGAGAGAAAGGAAGAAGTAGAGACAGAGTTCATATTTCTTTTGAATTATTAGATAAATTCAATGATGCAGCAAAACATAGTTCTTTGATTAAGAGTAGGGTTTCAGATGTATTAAAAGAAGAGGGCTCAAATAAAACAGAATCTCACTATAAAAAATTACAAGAAAAACCTTTTATTTCTAATGTATATCTAACAGTACCTGGTTATTTATATTACTTAGGTACTTATGGATTCACTACGATTTTTGTTCTAGGTACATTATTATTGATAACTTCTATAATTAAAGATATTAGAAAATCTAGAGATTAATATGAAAAATTTATCATTGAATGTTTAGAGACAGAATATGTTATAAATATTTTAGTGTGTAAAAAAATCTAAATAAAAAAAGGAAGTGAAGTTATGAAGAAGAGTTATTTAAGAGGAACAAGGTTAAAAATATTCATTGCTATAAACTTGATTTTTGTTAGTTTGATCGCTACTAGAGCTTCATATAATAGCTATACAAAGTCTGCTGAAACGTTATATAATGAAGGTGATCAATTCACGGGGAATTATTCCGGAATTACTTATATTAAATTAGAGGCTCTCGAAAAACTTGATATAGTAGATGAAAAATTAGCTGACGATGAAAAATTTTATATGGTTCAACACGAAAATGGTTTTGTAATATTAAAGGCTACCCAAGAAGATATTAAGAAATTAATCCAAAGTAGTGATGTTCCAGAAAGCAAGATTATAAATCTGAAAGATAAAAATCTTTATTCTCGCATAGATGTAATTGAAGAAAAAGGAAGAAAAGGAAAAACTAATATTTCTCCTGAATTGTTAGATAAATTCAATGCTGCTGCAGAACATAGTACTTTGACTAAAGTTAGAATCCTAGAGGTAATTAAAGACCTTGGATTAGATAAGACAACAGCTAATTATAAAAGTAAATTACAAGAAAAACCTTTTATTTCAAATGTCTATATAAAAGTACCTGGAACTATATATTACCTAGGTATTTATGGATTTCCTGCGGCTATTGTTTTGGCTACATTATTGTTAATTAGATCTATAATAAAAGGTATTAGAAAATCTAAAGCGGAATATGAAGAATTATTCATTGAATATCCAGAGACAGAATATGATGTAGATATTTTAGTGCGAGATGCAAAATATATAAATAAAAATTTAAGAGTTTTAATATATAAAGACGCATTAGTATTTTATGGAGGGGTGTTTAATTTCGAATTATTATCAGGATTTTCGAAGATTACTTTTAGTGATATAAGAGATTCAAAAGATAATATCCAGGACTATACAGCGGAAATTCATAGAGAATTTGAGTCAAATGAAGTAATAAAAATGTGTTCACATTATAAAGGTGCAATAGCAGAAATTACTGAATTAGGAAAAATATTAAAAGAAGAATACGGAAAAGAAGTAAAATATGATTTTTAAGAATATAAAAGAGGTGTAAGAAATGGAAACATTAAAAGATAGAGTAATAGAAGCATTAGAAAATGTAATAGACCCTGAGCTTGGTATCGATATAATGAACCTAGGACTAGTATATGATGTTAAGATGAGTGATGATAATAAGCACGCTATAGTCGACATGACATTAACATCTATGGGTTGTCCTTTAGCTCCTATTATCATCGAGCAAGTAGAGACAGCAATGCTTGGTGTTGATGAGATAGAAAAGGTAGATGTAAATATAGTTTGGGAACCAGCATGGACAAAAGATAAAATGTCACGATATGCTAAGATTGCTCTTGGTGTGATCGATTACGAATAGAATATAAATACAAAAAGCAATTTCAAAATGTAGTTTAAGAAAAATTTTGAAGTTGCTTTTTTAATATTATTTATAGAAAATGGATAGAGAAATTTATAAAAAAATTGTTATTAGAGTAGAATGAAATATATTAAATATGTTATAATTAAAAAGACATTAAAATGAGTATGAAAGGAGGAACTATGTACAGAGGAGAAAAGCCTAAAAAAGGTGATGTAGTAAAAATTATAGCATATAAACATGATGGATCTATTCATAGAATTTGGCATAAGAATGTTGTACTAGAAGCGGATGAACAAGTTTTGATTTTAGCAAACAACAGAACTCTTGTGACAGAAAGTGATGGAAGAACATGGGTTACAAAAGAGATAGCACTAGTTTATTTCCATAATGAATGTTGGTTTAATATAATTTGTATGTTTAGAGAAGATGGAGTTCACTATTATTCAAATTTAAGTAGCCCATTTGCATATGACGTAGATGGAGTAAAATATATTGACTATGATTTAGATATAAAAAAATATCCAGATGGAAAATACTTCCTACTAGATGAAGATGAATATAATCAAAATAAAGCACGTTATCAGTATGGTGAAAAAATAGATAAAATATTAAAATATAATGTAAACAAACTTCAAGAATGGATTGATAAAAATCACGGAGCGCTTGCACCAGATTTTGCAGATGTATGGTTAGAAAACTATGAAAAAATAATGGGTGAAGATCAAAATGTTAGAAGGTAAATTTAGTGTAGAAGTCAGACATGACGAAATATCAGAAAAGATTGGTTTGAAGTTAAAAGAATTTCTTTTATCTACTGATATGAAAGAAGATAAAGAGAATCCTGACTATGTTTTTGCGGTTGGTGGAGACGGGACCGTATTGCGAACATTTAATAAGTATATGGATAATTTAGATAATATCAAATTCTTATCTATTCACACAGGGCACTTAGGATTTTATACAGACTACTCAGTTCAAAACTACGAAAGAATCTTTTTTGATATGTTAGCTTTAAAACCGAAAATTGAAGAATATCCTTTATTGAGAGTAAAGGCATATTGTTCAAATGGAGATTTGGTTTCAGATTATTATTCTCTAAATGAAATTACAGTTAATAATCATACTGGAAGCACGTATTCGGCTAAGGTATATATTAATGGTGTCCATTTTGAAAGTTTTAGAGGTGATGGGCTATGTATTAGTACGCCTACAGGTTCAACTGCATATAACAAGAGTTTAGGTGGAGCGGTAATTCACCCACAGTTACCATTATATCAAGTGACCGAAATCGCGGCATTAAATAATCTTGTTTATAGAACATTAGGAAATCCTTTAATACTATCTCAAGATGACGAACTTATGATAAAACCGATAGATAAGGAAAATCATCGTATTACAGTAGATCATATGCACTTTAATTATGACAGTGTTTCAAAAATAAAAATTACTTTAGCAAAGGATAAGAAAGTTTCTTTTATTCGTTATAATGATGACAGCTTTTGGCAACGAGTGAAGAGATCATTTATTAAAAATGACTAATATTATTTTGAAATATGTAGTTAAAAATGAACAAGTATTAAGAGAATTCCTTCTAGAAAACAATATTTCTAGAAAAACTCTTACTAGAATAAAGTTTGATAATGATGGCAGTATAAAAGTAAATAGCAAGGAAGAAAATGTTAGATATATCCTAAAAAAAGATGATATAGTAGAAATCACTCTTCCTAGTGAAAATTATAGTGATTTTGTTAGATTTATAGATAAACCTATCGAAATTGTGTATGAAGATGATTATTTTCTAATTGTGAATAAAGAAATTAATTTACCTTCAATACCATCTAGAAATGTTGAAGATGAATCATTGTTAGAGAGAGTAAATTACTATTTTAGAGAGAAAAATATTAATTCAATTCCTCATATCGTAACGCGTCTTGATAAAAATACATCTGGTTTAGTATTAATAGCTAAACATAGACATATTCACGCATTATTTAGTAATATGGAGATAGATAAGTATTATACGGCGTTAATAAATGGAAAAATAGATCAATATGGAATAATTGAGGCTCCCATACGCCGAGTAAGCTCTAGTATTATAGAACGTGAGGTAGGAGAAGATGGAGAGTATGCTAAGACTGAATATTGGTTAGAAAAACATAATCTCAAAAATAACGTCAGTGTTGTTAAACTAAAACTGTATACAGGAAAGACTCACCAGATTAGGGTGCACATGAAGTATCTAGGGTATCCACTACTAGGGGATGAGCTGTATGGAGGAGATGTTAGCTTAATAAGTAGACAAGCACTTCATTGTAGTAATTTAGCATTTATTCATCCGATTATAGGTGAAAAGATTAATGTAAGTGTAAATTTACCAAATGATATGAATAATATAATTAAACATAATGAGTAATTGTTACTTGTTATGTTTTTTCATTATATATTTTTAGTAATAATTTTTAGAGATAATGTAGTAATTTATATAATTAATTATATAGAGAAAAAAACTATAAAGTTGAATTTTCAAATTTATAATATTAGTATTATCATATATTTTAAAAAATAAACAGTAAAATAGTTGTGAAAACGTTAAAAAAATCAGATTAATTACTTTATTTTCTTTAATAAAGTATGTTATAATCTTAGTCAAATAACAAAAGTTATTTATTATAAAGTCAGAAGAGGAGGGATTTTATGATTTCAACATCATTAAAATTCGTGGGTAATACACCCGTATATCAACTAGATAACACAAATATTTTTGTGAAATTAGAAAAATACAATTTAGGAGGAAGCGTTAAAGATAGAGCTGTGCTTGGTATGCTAGAAGAAGCAATGTCTAAAGGTGCTGTCAATAAAGATACTATCATAGTAGAACCGACTAGTGGAAATACAGGTATAGCTGTAGCTATTTTAGCTTCTGTTTTAGGTATAAAGGCTGTAATAATCATGCCAGAAAGCATGAGCATTGAAAGACGTAATATTATTAAAGCGTATGGAGCACAATTAATATTAACTCCAAAAGAATTAGGAATTAAAGGTTCAATCGAAAAAGCTGCAGAAATTCGTGAAAAATATAGCAATGCAATTTCTCTAAGTCAATTTGATAACCCTGCTAATCCAGGGTATCACCACAAAACAACAGGACGTGAAATATTAGAACAAGTACCTAATATTGATATCTTTGTTGCTGGTGTTGGAACTGGAGGAACATTTACAGGTGTTGCTAAATACTTAAAAGAAAATAAACCAGAGGTATTAGCAATTGCTGTTGAACCAGCAGAGTCACCAGCTATTAGTGAAGGACATGGTGGTCCACATAAAATTCAAGGTATTGGAACAGGATTCATTCCGGAAAACTTCCAAAAAGAATATATGGATGAAGTCTATACAGTAACAAGTGATGAGGCGATAGAAGAAACTAAAAACTTCTTGCGTTCTACTGGGATAGGTATTGGTATTTCATCAGGAGCAGCAATAGTTGGTGCTAAGAAAGCAGCTGAAAAATACCCTGGTAAAAACATTGTAACTATCTTACCTGATGGGGTTGATAAATATTTATCTGTCCTTGACTTCGAAGATGTTACATATGTAGAAGTGTAATGGGTTATTTTAATAATTTAAATTACAATTTAAATCGAGTTTTAAAAGACGATCCTGCAGCAGAGTCGAAACTTATGATTTATCTTACATATCCTCATATAAAGGCGTTAAACTATCATTATTTTTCACATAAATTATATAATAAAGGTTGGCATACAATGGCCCGTCTTTTGTCGAAAAGAGCGAGAAGGTTAACAGGAATAGAGATTCATCCTGGAGCAAAAATTGGTAAAGGCTTGTTTATTGATCATGGGATGGGAGTAGTAATCGGAGAGACCGCAGTAGTAGGAGATAATGTAACTATGTATCATGGAACTACTTTAGGAGGAACTACATTAGATCCGATAAAGAGACATCCTACTATTGGGGATAATGTTATGATAGGTGCTGGAGCAAAAGTTTTAGGAAATATTACAATTGGTAAAGATTCTAAAATTGGCGCTAATGCAGTAGTAAAACATAGTATTCCAGATGGAACTATAGTTTATGAAGCAAGACCTGTAGTAAGATATTTAGAAGAAGAAAAATAAAAGCTAGATTCCAAGTGATTTTACTTGGAATTTAGCTTTTTCAAATGTACAATATAAATAATATTCATCATTAAGATTGGAGGTGAACTTGATGACTAAGATAAAAAATTTAATTTTTGATTTAGATAATACTTTGTATGACTTTAGTCATATATGGAAAAAATCTAACAGACTAGTATTTGAATATTTGGAATATGACAAGTTGATTAGCTATGATGAGTTTTTTAAATTATATAAGAGTATCAATAATAAATTAGCAGAAGAAATAGTTCAAGGGAAATTACGTTTAGTAGAACTAAGAAATAAGCGGTTAAAATTAACTTTGGAAAAATTAGGGGTAGAACTTACGGAAGAAGAGTGTAAGTTTTATTATGATAAGCAGTTTGAATTTATCTTAGCATTGATTGAACCAGATGAAGAGGTGAATTTGTGGATTGATAAAAATAGAGATAAGTACAATATGATTATCTTGACGAATGGAAAATCAAAAGAACAAAGAATGAAACTGAAAAAATTAGGGTTAGAAAATTTCTTTAAGTTATATATATCTGGTGAAAAACATATTAGTAAACCAAAAGAAGGAGCATTTCTAAATGTGTTAGAATCTGAGGAAATATTACCTGAGGAGACTATGATGATTGGTGATTCCCTATATCATGATATAAATCCAGCTAAAAAATTAGGAATGAAAACATGCCTAGTTGAAAAAAAATGGCATTTTGATGATGAGTTAAAAGTTTATACAGGGTATAAAGTTAAGAACATTAAACAACTTTTTACAGAATTAGACAAGTTATAAAAATATTATTATTTTTCCGAATATAACGAAAGTATAAAAAAAATAAGGTATTAAATAAAGTTTATAAATATTTTTATTTATAGGCTTTATTTTATTTTTATGTAAAGTTAAAAATTAGATAAAAAAGTAAAATATTTCTTTGTTTCTCTAATTTGTCGTATTGATTGAATGAATTTGATTTGTTATACTATGTATGAAAACAATAACAAAGGAGTTAAAATTATGAAATACAATAAATTATTAGTTGTCAGTATGGCAGCCGTATTATCTTTATCTTTAGCAGGTTGTTCTTCAGCTTCGAATAGTAGTTCAAGTAGTAGTTCAAGCAGTAACAATGGGAGCGTTGCTGTAAAAGAACTGAAAGGGGAAGAATTAAATAAAATTGAAAAAGATGACAAAGAAAAAGAAAAATACCTTGTTATCGATGTAAGAGATGTTAATGAATATAAAGAGGGACATGTGAAACACGCTATTAATATCCCATTAGCTGATATTGAAAAACATGCAGAGCACTTAAGTGCATGGAAAGATAAAGAAGTAGTAACAGTTTGTAATACTGGTAAGAAAAGTAAAGAAGCTGCTGATAAACTTGTAAAAGCAGGATTCAAAAAAG
>ERZ772999.812-NODE-812-length-19093-cov-51.130844_pt1 | contig 19093 bp, 16 predicted proteins | sample MGYA00511467_ERZ772999 | MGnify/ENA primary metagenome ERZ772999 (study PRJEB29015, sample SAMEA2738064) | human oral metagenome | biome: human oral; feature: human-associated habitat; material: saliva | place: China | collected 2218 ... | reverse complement strand
TCGTCAGAACCTTTAATTCGTACTGAAAGTGGGAGAGTTGATTTAACACAAATAAAGATGGACTTAACAAAACATCTCGATGTACAGGAAGAGAGTCCTTTAGCTGAGGCTTTTTCAGGTGCATCTAGAGGAATACAGAAAGCATTACACTCAAGTTCATTGGGTTTGTCAAAATTTAGAGATATGGACAGTGAAGAGTTATCTGAAATAAATGAATTATTTAGGAAAATGTGTGAAGAGATTGCATCATCTTGGAACATTAAACTACAAAGTGGAAGAACAGGAAAAGAATTGGGTATGTCTTTGTATGACAACGCAAAAGAGCTATTTCAATATATCACTGAACAAGAGAAGAAAAAAGATGTAACATTCTCTAACTTCTTACCAGATGAAGATGAAGTGAAGATGTCACAGGGTGTGGCTCTTCGAGAGATTGACTGTGCAGTAGGAGGCTGGTTGCTCGTTTTGATATTGGGTACGATTTGTGGTGTTAGTGTAAAGGAGCTAGCCTCAAGTGTATATAATGCTGAGAGAAGAACTAAAAGCAGTGTTTCTTATTTATTAGCATTGATGTGGTGCAAACCTTTTGTAGTTGGTCATATAATTAAACTTCCATTTAGTGTATTGGCTTTCATTTACAGTATGAATGGTAGCTCTGAGAGGGAGGAAGGTATTGACACACTTATTGGGTACAACATTATAGAATCCCTTACAAAGGAAAATAGTTTTCTCTTGAAGAAGACTGTAATGACAAACTGGTATGGAACATTTGCTAAGGTTACAAAAATAGATAAGCAGGCAGAAAACCTCTGTGAGCTCCTACTAGATAAAAAACTTTATTTTACAAAAGAGGTTTATTACAGCGATGAATTAATGGAGACCCTTGATGGAATGGGTCTAATATTAATGCTAGAATTGGAAGATGGTTCAGAGAGAGTTTTGTTGGGTAAGGATGTAGTAAAACAAGTCCACATTTACAATACTTTAAGAAGATTAGGTCAAGAATCTACTGGCATTAACGAAGAAATGATAGCTAAGGGTATAGAAGCCTATCAAGAAAAAGTAGGTTTCAAGCTTGAAACATTACAAGCAGAAAGTATACAACTGTGTAAGTTTAGAGCATCAGTGCTAAGTGGTTGTGCTGGAAGTGGTAAGACAACAACATCAGAGTGTATGAAAATGGTTTTCGAAGAAAACCTAGAAGGGTATGAATACTGTTATGGAGCACCTACTGGAAAGGCTTGTAGAAGGTTGAGCGAGGTTGTAGGTGGTGGAGTAAAGACTTTACACTCCATGTTCTCTGTAATGGTTGGAGAGGAACCACCTTTAAAAACAATTCATCTCAAAGATGAGCTAGATTTCGAAAACAGAGAACCAAGGGTATATATCCTTGACGAGATGGCTATGTGCAATATTGATTTGCTCTTTGAGGTGTGTGCTAATGTGGGTGGTGAAGATATTATAATCTTCTTGGGTGACGTTAAACAGTTGCCGCCGATTGGAAATGGATTTCCTTTTTATAGCTTAATGAAGTTATTACCTTGTGTAGAGTTGGGTGTTAGCAAAAGAGCAGCTGAGGGTTCTTTGGTTAACTATAACTGTTCTGTCATCAACTTCTTGTCAAATGGTTATGATGAGCCTTTAATTTACGATGACGACTCATTTAGAGGAGTTCCTTGCCCAGATACTGAACTAGTAAGAAAGTCTGTAAGTGAGTTTGATTATTGGTTAAGTAAAGGGGTTGCAGAAGATGACATTCAAATAATCTCAGGGTATGTTTCCGAGGAGAAGATGTCCTCTACTCGAAAGATTAACCCAATAGTTCAGAAGAAGTTAAGGGCTAATGATAAGGCTTTAGTAACTCAATATAAGAGATATGGAGATGCAGTAACTTTCCATATGAATGACAGAGTCATTCATATAAATGTAAACCAATATGGAAAGAGAAGATTTAATTGGGACGGCAGAAATAGTTTCCAAGAAGTAATAACTTTGGGTATGGTAAATGGAGATATGGGTAAGGTTGTTGGACTTGTGCCTTGTTCATCAGTGAAATGCTCTTGGTTTAATGAAGCTAACGAAAATACAGCAGGTGGTTTATCTGCTGAAGAGGTTAAAACTTTAATAAGCAAAAGGGACGAATATGCAGATAAGTTAGAAACTTATAACTTTGGGGCTGAAGCTAGTGATAATGAGTATGTAATGGTTGTCGAGAACTATGATGTGGACTTAGATAGGAATGTATATGTACTATACTACTGCAAGTTCCTAGAAGGAAGGGGTACGGTTGCTATGGGACCAGACCTTAGAAACTTGGACTTAGCTTATGCCTTAACATGTCATAAGATGCAGGGAAGTCAGGCTCAGGCTGTTATTATTCCTCTAGAGAAAAGAAGTAATCCAAGTTTCATAAACCGCAATATGATTAACACGATGATAACAAGAAGTCAGGGCAAGGTTTCTTTAGTGGGTAGTATTGGTAATGAATACTCATCAGCTCTTTCAAGGGGTAGAGGAGAAGTTGCTCTGAAAATAAAACCAGGACAATATAATGACTTGTTAGAGAAGCTTGTAGAAAGCAAATAGGTGTGGTAATATAATAAAGCAGTGAATTGGTTTTGAGATAAAGGTGTATTTATCAGGTTATGAAAAGGTCAGAGAAGAAAGAATTAAAAAAGTTGATGAGTAGGAAAGAATGGAAAGATTGGAGAAGGCAACACAACAGGATTGATCACTCATCTTGGGAGGAAAAGATAAGGCAATTGGACATGGATATGAGTTCTTCAGTTGAAGAAGAGATTGAACAAGCTGAGGCTGAGAAGGTACTCAATTTAGCTCAGAGAAATGCAAGAAGGCGAGTAACTGGTGGAGTTTTATTGTTATTGATTGCTTTTATTGGTTTAATGGTTGGTTTTAGATACAGATAGGTAAGCGAAATGGGTATGTCATATCAGGAATATGTAGAAGTATACAATGCAATATTTAGAAAAATAAAAACTCTTGGTGAAAATGAAGACGATGTAAGAAGAGAGATAAAGCGAGCAAGGGGTTACGATTTAGAATCTTCTGTTGTTGATAAGGCTCTGAACTATGGAGATTTCATTTGGGTAGAGTCTGAGAAGCTAAAGGGTATGGGCTGGGAAGAAAATAAGAAGTTAAAAGAACTAGGTCTTTTTAGCGAAGCTGGAAGATGGTTGCTAGAAGACAGGTTCATATTCCCAGTAAAAGATATGCTAGGGAATGTTATTGCTCTGATTGGCTGGTATCCAGATGATAAAAAATACATTACTACTCCAAGTGCCTATTTTTCTAAGAAGTGCCTATTCTTTGGAATGGAAATGTTGGGTATGCAGAATAGACCAAAAATAACTTTCATTGTTGAGGGTATTTTTGATAGATTAATGTTAGTTGCGTTGGGTTTTCCTTGTTTGGCTGAGATGGGTGTTACTTCATCTGCCGAGAAAGAAAGTATTTATGGATTCTTCAAAAGGGTATATGGTATCCCAGACAACGACAAGGTTGGGAGAAGAGTTATGAATGAAGACGAATGGAACTTGCCGAGAGGTAGTTCTTATATCTTTTGGGAAGACTCATCTGTGAAAGATGTTGATGATATGTTTAAGAAGTATGAACCAGAATCAATAAAGGAAGTTCTACTTGAAGCTGTAAAGCAGAAAGAAAGAAAAATAGAAATTTAGAGGAGTGTAAGTAAAATGGAAGAGAAAAAATTCACCTGTTTACCTTTAGATGTTTTAGTTGTAGACCAGTTCAACAGAGTTATGAGAAACCTTAACATGGCATTAGAAGCCCTTTATGACCCAGCTTTGCTGGTAATATCGGGTATGCTAAAAGAAGAGAATGGAGACACATTCCTAACTCTTTATTGCGAAGATTCTAATATGAGGACAAAAGAACAACTAATCTATGTAGATTGGGATAAGACTATGGTTGAACCTACAAGTGATAAATACCTTTGTAGAGATGGTAGGGACGCTCTCTGTTTAGATATCAGAAGAGAACTTGAAAATATAATTAACTGGGTTAACAGCGGTGAGGTTGCTAAAAGCCACCCATTGGGCATAGATACTTTGTATTTCTTACTGTCTAGAAACTATGACAGTGCAGTCATTTGTGGGTATGGAACTGAGAGAAGACCTGATGGTAGTGGTTGTAAATATAAGCTATATTTAACAGACAATGAATTAGACTACGAACTAGAACCTCGTTATAGCCCTAAGTCCTTGCTACTAAAGGAGCTCTCTAGGAGAGAGTATGCTATGTTAAAAGATGTAAAAAGGTTAAAACAGTAAAAGGTAGGCATAGGTTATGAACAAACAAGTTATAAACATTGGAAATCTGCCTAATGGAATGGTGCTAATTGAGATAGTGGCTGATGGTTCTGCGATGATTGATAGTTTAGCATCTCAGAGAGGTATTTCCATTGAAAGTATAAGAATGCGAAGAGTTAGCCCAGAAAAGGTAGAGTTTTCTTGTATGAACAGTTCAAAAAGTTCTCCAGTAGTCACTGGCTCGGTGAACCTAAAAGAGGGTATGATTAGAGATTTACTGTTATCTACTTTGACGACTATGTATCTTCAGCTATGTGACTTCTTCGGTATAGCAGGAAACTTCGATGTGAAGGTAGGTTACTTCTACAACATGGTCACACTAACAGATAAAAAAATCTCAATAGCTTAAAATTTATTTCCGAGAGGGCTGGACTTTCGTAAATAGGATTGTTAAACTATAAATGTGGATGGTAGTGGACGGGTTGGGTAGGTGAAAGAGAATAAAAATATATTCGGTTGTTGAGAATGCTGTATTTTCAACAGATGAGAGCTCAGGAATTAAGATTCGAAAAACCCTTTTTCGACGAATTGTAATAACTAAGTAATGACATAACTTTGTATACACCCCCTTGTAAACAAAGATATTACTTAACTCCCCTTGTTAAGATTAAGAGATCCCAATAAGATTCCTGAGTTCTCACCTGTTGAAAGTAGAGTATGCAACAACATCAAGGTAGGGTTCTCTTTTGAGAGGGTACTTTGAAGTACCAAATCTGAGGTAAGATTGGTTAGTTCTTACCCCATTTTATAATATGTCTATATGGTGTAGTGGTGGAGAGGCAATCGGCATTCGGTGGTTCTCTGCCGCTACATCATATGTCCTCTTAGGAGGACTTAGAGCGAGTTAACTTTGGAATAATAAGTACAGCAGGCTTTAAAGTATCTAATGGGTAGGTTTTAAAGTCAAAATGTACTCTCTAAGGTTGAAAAGTTTGGCTGGGTATGGCTTTTGTGGTAGTTGAGTGGGGGGATTTCCTAAAGCTCACGAACCAGGCAACCATACTCGGCTAAACTCTCGTAAAATGGTTAAAGCATTTGAAGATGTGTAGATGTAAGTTGGAAACTTAGAACACTCAGAACACTCAGAAAAAGAAAGGAAAAAAGAAAATGCTAAAGAAACTTAAAGCAAAAGAATTCACAGCAGACCAGATGTCTGCACTACAGGAAAGTGCAGAAAAGCAGGAAATCAGCAGAAGAGCACCTAAGTCAACAGACCCAGTGAACTTCCCAGTATTTGATATTCCAGTTGGAAAGAAGGTAATGGTATATGTTCCTAACCACACTGTTGCTGATGGAGACAAGGTAGAGCTTAGAATGGATAAGCCACTAATCCATGCAGTGCAGGATGGAAACAGATTCCTAAACTTCAGATGTATTTCAGGTCTACCAGAAGAAGCTGGTTATTCAGGAATGTGTCCTCTTTGCGAGGGTACGTCAGAGCCTTGGGATTTGGCTAAGGAGCAGATTAGGGAAGCTTGCTCAAGAGCTGGTCTTTCAATGGACGATTCAGAAGATAAGTCTGTAAAGGCTATCAAGTCTGAGTATTACGGCAACAGAGTTATTAAGGAAGCTCAGAGGAAGTACACATTCCCAATCGTAGTTATCGAAACTGTAAATGATGAGGGTAAGACTCCAGTTATCGAAGACGGTAAGCTGAAGTACAAGGTAATGTGGTACACAATCGGTGAACAGGCTTATGAAGACAAGTGGATTGCAGTACTCGAGGGTATGGAAGATGAACCATCACACCCAGGTGGACATATCTTTATCCTAAACTACCAGTACACTCCAAAGACTGGCGAACAGAATGCAAGAGATGCAGCTAGAAACCTTAAGGTTATTCCTAAGAATGTTAAGGGATTCGAGAAGATTGCTCCAATGCTAGATAAGGCAACTGAAGATTGGACTCCAGCAAAGGCTCAGCAGACTGTAATTATGAACCAGTTCTATGAGGAAGCTGACCTTGAAGAGGTTACAAACACTCTTCTACAACCTACAAGAGACCTACTCGCTGTCTACAAGGCTAAGGCAAGTGGTCTTGGTGCAGAAGCTATCGAATCAGGTTTCGAGATGAAGGCTCTTCCAGAGGAAGAAGAGAATATCGAACTACCTACACTGGAGACAGATTCGGATTTCTAAATTGGTAGATTAGGTAGATGCGTAGCAACTAAATAAGTTGCAAGGGTATGGATTAAATAAATGATTGAGTTGAGAGCCCTTACTTGAGAGAGTAAGGGCTTTTTATTAAAAAGAATTCGGAGAGAGAAGATAGTATGGCATACAGTAAGATAACATCAGTCGAAATAAAGAATTTTATGGGGTACGAGAGTGGTAAAATTCAATTCGATGAGAGTGGTGTAATAAATATCAAGGGCTATAACGACTCAGGTAAATCTGCGATGCTGACAGCTTGTGCAGTTGCTATGATGGATGCCTATAAGCAGAAACAAGCTAAGTTCATTCGTTTCGGAGAGGATTATTTTGGAATAGTAGTATCTTTCGACGATGGGGTACAGCTTGTTAGACAAAAGTATAAGAATGGTAACTCACTGTGGGAGCTTAGAGAGCATGGAGATGTGCTTTACACCAATAAAGCTGGAAGTAGGTTAACTAAGGTAAATGGTGTACCAGAGCCAATAAAGGATTATTTGGGTTTATGCGAGCTTGAGGAAGATGGTTCATATTTAAACTTTCAATCTAATAAAGACCCTCTGCTACTTGTTCAGACAACGGGAAGTGACAACTATAGAGTTCTTCACGAGGTTCTAAAAGCTGAAGAGATTTATAGAGCTAATGCTATGATTAACTCAGATAGAAATCAAATCAATGGGGAGATTTCAAAAACCGAGGGTAGGATTATGGCAATCGAAGAAGAACTTGAGGCTTATAAAGGCATTGATGCTGAGTTAATAGCTCTAATGGCTCAAAAAGATAGAGAGTCAGATAAAGTAATTGAGGCTGGAAGTTTAATAAAAGATGTGGTCACTTCAGGAAGGTCTGTGTTGACCTGTGTGGATATACCTGAGGTTGGTGAGATAGATGTAACTAACTTTGAGAGTGTAGCAAAGCTATTGGGTATGGCATCTGAAGTTTGTGAGATGAAAACTGCACCAGAAGTTTCAGAAATAGGTTCACTTGACTCTCTAAAACTGGTAGAATTTATAAAAAAGGAAGCTAAAGAGCTAAGTGAAATTGCTGACATTCCAAAGGTAAATGAGTTGGATTGTGAGGATTTGGTTGCTCTTGGTGGTGTAATTAAGACTTTAGCCGATATTAATGGTAGAAGCAAGGAAATTAAAGCTATGAAGCTTGAAGAAAACTCACTTAACAAGGAGTTATCTGCCCTTGTTGAAGAGAGTGGAATAAACTATAGAATCTGCAATAATTGTGGAACAGTTGTTGTGGTATAGTGAGGAGAAATATACAACGGATAGGGGTATGTTATAATGGCAATAGAAAAGATAAAAGGTGGTAAGGTTCTTATCTTTGGAGACTTACATCTAACAAGTGCCTTTGAAGGACAACATAAAGACTACACCCGAGAATGTTACGAGATTATGGACGAGATAACCAAAAAGGTTGATGATGCTGGTGCAAGTGCAGTAATATTCCTCGGTGATTTGATTGGTAGGACGGAAACCAATTTGAAAGATAGGCAATTCCTAATGAGGGTAATGCTATTCTTGAAGAGGCTGAATGTAAAGACAGGTGGTAAAGTCTATTCTGTAAAGGGTAATCATGATTTTGGGGCTTTTTCAGATTTTGATATGATGTGTGGTCTTGGGTATTTGAAGAATGTTAATGAGGTTGACTACCTAAATGATAGTGGAGAGCTTGAAGTTCGTTTTCATCTTGTGAATTATGGTGATGAGAAGAGAGAACTTAAGTTACCTAAGACTGAGAAGGGTGCAGTAAGCAATGTAGTTTTAGCTCATGCAGACTTTCATATCGAGGGTACGGCTGATTGGTATATACCTACGGCTCAGAGACTTGACCTCGACAGGATGAAGAACTTTAAAGGTGTTGACTTAGTGATTTGTGGTCATATACACCACCCAAGTCAGGAAATCTTGTATGGGGCAGAGGGTATTGGTTTGTTTTATGTAGGTTCTCCAACACGTTCTGTTGAGAGGATTGAGGATTGTTGGGTTGTTTCTTTCGAATATGTGAGCAGTGATAGCTCAACAGAGTATAAAGCCGAGCCTTTTGGTTTGAGACCTGTGAGTGAAGTTTTTTACCCAAAAGAGGCATTTGACATCACTGGAATGTCTGAAGAAGAGCTTGAAGCCTTAGAAGAACAAGAGAGTAGGCTACAGCGTTTAGAAGATATTGTCAGTGAAATAATAGAGGGTAGGCTTACAACGGGAGATATTTTTGCTCAGGTTAGAGCAGTACCTGTTGTTGAAGATAGAATAAAAGATATCGCTTGTGATTACTTAAGAAAAGCTATAGATGAGTAGAGAGGGTTAAAAATGGAACAGGAAAAGTTAATTGAAAGGGTATCCCTGCTAAACAAGAAAATCAAGAAAATCAATATGGAAAGGGTTGTTATTGAGAGTAAAAGGGAGTTGCTTGTTGAGACACTGAATAAGCAAGTTGCTGAGTACAAGAAAAAGACTGGAGTAGACTTAGCTGGCAAGAGTGTTAAGGAAATTTACTCAAAGGCAACTACTGAGTACAATAAGTTGTACGAGGAAATCAATGCTGAATACGAGACACAGAGAAAAGTTGTTGACTGTATTGAGAGCGGAGACATCGATGAAGCAAAAAGGCTCTTGGGTATGGATGTAGAAGTAGAGTTAGGGGATTCTGCAGATGCAAAGGTAGAGGCTGAATCGGTGGAAGAAGCCGTTGAGGGGTTAGAAGTAGGAGATGACTTTGAACTCGAGGTTGAGGATGAAAAGGAAGAGGAATCTGCAGAGACGGATAGAGAGGTTGAGGAAGACAGCGTTAACGAAACCACTGAAGAGGATGAGGCTGAGGAAGACAGCGGATTTGCTGATTTAGAGATTGAGGAAATCGACTTGGATGACCTTAGCGTAGAGACAGAGGAAGTTGAGGAAGAGCCAAAGAAGGAAAAGAAAACAAAAAAGGGTATGAATAATCCTTTTGACAAAACTGACGACATCTTCGACCTTGTTGAAAAAGCAGAGGAGAAGAAGGCTGAAAAGAAGACTGAGAAGAAGGCTGGAACAAAGGCTAAAGCTGAACCAAAGAAGGTTGAAGAGGGTGTTGAAAGCCTAGCAGATTTCTTTGAAGACGATGATGAGATTCTAGATTTCGCAGATGGTATTGATGGTCTTAGTTTAGACTTTAACTAAAGGGTATGGGTTGAAATATGAAGGTAAAAGTAAAATTTCAGGAATTGGTAAAAGCATTAGGGTATGTTAATTCTGTTCTTTCAGATAAGGCTCTAGACGATAAAATGAAGAACATCATTTTCCTCGTCAATAAGGATAAAGTTGAGATAGTAGGAACAAGTACGCTAATCTTTTCAAGAACTTTGTTGGAAGAAGCAGAAGTTGAAGATGTTGAAGAAGAGTGGTCATTCCAGCTGAAAGCAAGTGATTTGAACGGCTTGGTAAGTTCATTTACAAACCTTTACAAAACTCATGTAGACGAGATTGAGTTGATGGAAGAGGGCGTGAAGATTAAAGCTGTTGTTCATGAAATTGCTAATGAGGAAAAAGATAGCTCGTTAAATAATGACATTAAGTACCTATTTGACAGCTCTAAGATTGGTAAAAACACTTTCAATGAAATACACTCAGAATTTCCAGAGGATTGTGAATGTTTAAAGAGTGGAGAGCTACTTGTGTATATAGACAGCTTAATGCCTTTGATGACAGGTGGTGCAAGTGGTGGTGTTGCAAGTAAACTTTACTTTGCAGAAGACTATGTATTTGTGTTGAGCAGTGCTACAGCAGCATTTTTCAGAAATATGCTACCAGAGGATGTGCTATCAGATGTAACCTTGGGTATGTCATCGGTATCGTTCTTGAAGAGAATGGCTGATGCGAGTGAGATGATTGAAATCTGTAAGACAGAAAACTTTGTTTGTGCAAGGACAGGAAATACAGTTGCTTTTATCAAGTATAAGCCAGTAAACATAAAATATAAAATTTATGTTGAGAAGCTTGCTAAGGATAAGGGTGTAGTACTTGACAGACTATACCTAAAGGACGTTCTAAAAAGGCTGGGTACGGTTTCACCAGACTGCATTGTCGAGATTACTGAAGATGGTGAAATGCTCCTAAACAATGGAAGTATTGACCAAACATTGCCTTTGGTAAGTGAGAAGGAAGCTAAGGATGTTAAGTTCAAAATGTCAGTTCCTGTATTTGAGAAGTCTATTCTTGGAATAGATAGCATCTCAGATGAGAATGTATTCTTGTACTTTGTTCCTCGAAACAAGATTGGTTACACCTTATACCTTATGGATAAAACAAACACTTGGCTATCAAATACTCAGGTAAGAAGGGCTTAGTAGGAGATTAAAATGGGAATATATTCAAGAGAACTGGGTATGCTAACAGTTCACAGTAAAAAGAAAGCAAGTCTAGAGGCAAAATTAGCCTCTGAGAGAAAACAGCTTTTGGAAAACCAGAAGATATATGTAGACCTTTTACAGGCTCAACAGTTGCTTACAACAGTAAGTGACGATAATACTGAATCAACTTTAACATTTATCACAAGTGTCATCAACAAGGCTCTTGCTGAAGTATTTAAGGGTGATGCAAGAAAGATTGAGCTGAAGAAGAAACTGTATGCTGGAAACAAACCACACATTAACATCGAGTTAACAAACTCAGAGGGAAATACAATAGATTTGGCTATGCAGTCAGGAACTGGATTACAGCAGATAGTATCGGTTCTCTTTACAATATGTTTGATTGAGATTCGAAAAGGTCGAAGATTTCTAATTCTTGATGAGAAACTTTCAGGTTTGCATAAGAGTGCTAAAAGAATAATGAGTGAAATTCTTCAGATATTTACTGAGGGTGGTTTTCAGTTCATCTTTGTTGAGTACTCATTAAATGATTTTGGTAAGATATACAATGTAGAGAAGCCAGGAATGGTGTCTAAAATCTATGACCTAGAGGGTGAGGATTACGACGATACAAGCGTATTCTTATTCTCTGAGGGTAAGGATTTGGGTTTTGAGCTTGAGGATGAGGAATAGGTTCTTGAAAACAGTGAGATGGAAGAGGTTCTGAAGAACCTCTTTTATTATGTGTTGAATTAAATTCCCTTGTTTTGGGTGTAAATAGAGGAGGTTTACAGAATGGCAGAACTTTATAGTGTTGTAGGTAAGGCTATTGGTAGAGGTGTTAAGGCTGAGGACTTCTCGCCTAACAATATAAAAGCACTTGTGATAAATGAAGGGTATGTTATGTGCATAAGGCACGTAAACAGCCCTAAAATATATCCTGTAGATGAAATGAAGGCAATCGAAGAAATAAGGAAGGGTACGGGATCATCGGGCAACTTGAACAACCTTTTTGAGGGAGAGAGAGTATTGAGTTGCTTGGAGGAGATTTATGTTTCTCCTTTTATAAATGAAAACAAACAGTTCTTTGATTTGGAAAGATTTGCAAATCAGGTAAGCAGTGTCAGCCGATTAAGAAGAATAGGTGTATGCTCAGTAGATTATCGGTTGGCTAGAAGAAATGAGTTTATTCAGGCATTAAACGAGTTTTTCATCAACAAGTGGTCTTATGATGTATTAATAAGTGATTTATTTAACTCTACTTGGAAAGATGGTTTAGTTGAATATGTTGAAATTGATAATCCAGACTGGTATCGAAAGTACAATCTAAGACCTAACAACTATAAGAAAGATGCTGATAACGGGCAACTAGCCCAGTGGTTTAAGAAAGCTGAAAAGTCTATAATGGAAGGTGAATCAAGTAGAGTGTTTAGACTCGACTGTGAGATTGCCAACAATTTTATGGACAAGGTAAAGAATGTAATGGGTACGGATTACGTTAAGATGGCTCTAGCACGAATGAAGAGCAGGTGTTCAAAAATAGGAGTTCCGCCTTATTTGATTGGAGATAGTGGTAATCCCTTTAAGTCCTTGGCAACAGACGGGAAAGTATTGAGTGTAGAGGAATATAACAACCAACTTAAAAATGGAGAACTAACTCTGATACCAGTTGTATGGCAATATTGTCAGGCAGTGCTTAGCTCTTTACCAAGGGACCTTAAATTGGCTTGGATTTTGATTGGTGGAGATGAGTTTAAAGTTGGACCAGATGTAGGAAGTTTGAATAAGAACGAGTGGTTAGGGTTTTTAAAATCATTTGAGCTAGTGTTAGATAGCTTGCCTATTAAGGTGAGAGAGAACTTATGGAAGAGGGTGAACTAAAATGAGAGATTGGAAACAAGAAGTAGTTGAAAAAGGTCTTAACTGGGCTGAGGTGCAGGTTCATTATTCTTCAATGCTTGTTATTGAGAGATTTTCAAAAGGAGAGAATGAATTAGAAGGAAAGAAAGTTTGGATAGATGATGAGGGTTATCATGAAGACATATTGGCTCAAGCTGTAGAGATAGAAGAGGCTAAGGTTTCAGGCAGACCTGCTCAAGTAGAAAATGATAGGGTACAGAAGTATGTCGAAATGGTAACAGGTAAGCCCGTTGTAATGGGTAAAATAGAGAGTTCTGTTGGTGATGTCTTTGATGAGGTTTTAGAGGACTTAGAGGACGATGAAGATGGCTGGGATGATTGGGACTCGGAGGATAGTGATAGTAGTGAGGATTTAGAAGAAGCTACTGGAGAGCTCGAAGTTGAAGAGGATGTGTCTAAGGATGTGGAAGATGAACCTGAGGAGACTTCAGGAATTGACAAAGAGAAGCTTGAGAAAATCAGCAAATACTATCAAAGGCAGATAGCCCAAGCGGTTAATGAACTTGAGAAGAAATGTGCAGGGATGTATGAATCAGGGTATGAGGTCCTAAAACCAGTGGGTATGGTTACTTCTGAGGGGCTTATAAGTTTGTCAGGAAGCGAGAAAATAGTAAAAGAGTTTGATTCTGCAATACAAACAATTTACCGTATATTAAGAGATAAAATTGGCTTTGTTGAGATGGTTGAAAGGTCTAACAGCAAGATAGCAGAGAGGGTATATTTCGAATACACTTCAGGAGAGAGAAAGCTACTTTACTTCCCTAATAAACACCTTGAATTTGCCTTTGGAAGAGTGAAACCAGATGGAGATATGCAGGAGAGCTTAAAAACATTTCCTAAGCACTCCAAAAGTGCTAACTGGTCTGAATATGCTAAGAGTGAGGTTCAGGGTAGTTTAAAAAATGTATTCACATGCTCTATTCTTAAGTTTGCAGATGGAAGGTCTAATGATGGAATAGAACTCTTTTCAGAGCAGATGGATTTGGAAGTTGCTGAATATGTTGAGTATTTGAAGAGATGTTTGGCTTTTTCAATGCTTATGGTAATTTATAAAACTACTGATGACGGTGGTATTGACTCGTTTAAACTGAGGGTATGTGATACGAATGGAGCCTTAGGAAGTATAAATATAGTTAACGAACTACTAGAAAAAGCATTTGCTGGTGGTACTGGAAAAGACCCGTTCTCTTATAAACCTCGTATTGACTTCGAAACAGGTGTTAAGGAGTACGCTCATGAGTTCGACCACTCTGCAGCTCAGGGTATGCCATTATTTGCCTATAAGGCTTACTTAGCCCTTAAAGAACAGGGCATGCAATTAGATATAAATAGTCTTATTTTAGGTATGTTGGAAGATGGGACTATTTTAAGAAATGGTAAAGACGAGTTCAATTTAGCTAAAACATTGTTACATTTTATCAATGCTGGTTCAAGAGCTGGTAAAGGTGTAATGACATTAAATATCCTAATGGCAATATTGGCTAGTGGTATACCTCTATTCTATTTGGATAGAAAGCCAGATATGGCATCAATATTGAAACAATTATTCCCAGAGATGTTTATCGTCAATGGTGCAAGTTTAAATCAGGCTGATGATAAGTACAATCAATTCATTGGAATAAACAGTAAAGTTGATTGGAGTAAAGTGCCTGATTATGTTGGAGAGGTCTTTGGTACGAAGAAGACTTGGGAAGAGATGGGAGACTTGTTCTATTGCAGGGCTTTGAAGCTTGTTTGTGGTATCATACTAGCAAGGGCTAAGGGGTACGCTATGAGTGAACTCGGTGGTGATAGAGGCATATGCGTTGTAGTAGACGAATTTACTAACTTCCAAGATAATTTCTCAGCTTTGTTGAAGAAGGCTCACGATTTGATGGCACCAATTACTTATGAGGCTGATATGGTTAAACTTCACGAAAGCAATATGCAGAAATCTGAGAAAATACAGTTTGAAGCTAAGTGTAAAACCTCTTATAATGAGGCTACTATGTATGCAACGGCTTGGGTTAAATCACTAGCTAAAGACTTAGAATTGGTAGAGACAATGAGAAATGCAGGTTTTGCAGAAGCAGAAGTGGGTATGTCTAACATCTTCATAATAGGTCAGAATATCGAGAGAGGACCTATACAGAGAGGTAAGCTAACCATTTTAAGTAGTGATGGTACTGGTTCTGCAAGATATGGTCGAGCAGGTTTAACAGGAACTCTAAGATCTGGGTCAGATAAAATTGACTGGACAAGGGAAAGCTATCCAATGTCACTGATAAGCATGAAAACTGCCGATATTATGATGGGTAACAATGAACCTAAACCACATTATATGGCTCAGGAAGATGTTAGGTCTAAAGCCAAAGGTAGACTAGATAGAGTAGCAAACAACTTTGCTTATATAAATTCTTTTGACGAGTCTATGAGGCAGAAAATCATAAACATTGGAAACACCTCAGAGACTATTGAAATTGCAGGAAAGGCTGTATATTTTAAACCATTCCTTGTTTTAAATAATGCTGATATGGATAGTTCCTATGTAAGAGATATGTTTGATAGGTGTGCAAAAGCTAATGTGGGTAGGGCTGAAATAATAAATGACAACCTTGGAGAAGTCTATACAGATGCAAGTGGAAATCAAGTTAAAACTCTTCATAGAGGTGTTGGCTTTGATGGTTACCTTAAGCTTGTTGGTGCTGAAGGACTGCAGGCAATCACAGGAGAAAGCAGTAGGATTGCTAATACGGTAGTAGCAAGGTTAGGATATAAGGGAACTTGGTTTGAATTCATAACCGATTTAAGACCAGACTGGCTTTTCACTGTTGAGGATATTGTCAATGCTCTTGGAGGAAATGAAGTTGCTTTGAGAGACCCAAGTACAAACCCAGTAACAAGGGAAATGTACAGATTCGATAGGGGTATGTTCTCTGTAGAGAGTGTAGCCTCATTTGAAGATGGATATGTTGAAGAGGAAGAAGAATTCAACGACTACTCAAGTGCAGGAGGTGTTGAAAGACCTGAAATGTCCATTGAAGATTATGGAGATTTGATGGGGGTAAAAACAAGAGTTGATGCTGATATGGCTGGTGTCTTTAATGATGGTGGTGCAAGTGAAAACATTAACTTTTTTACAGAACCTATTCGAGATGGATTAGTGGTAGATAAAAGTCTTGAAGATGCTTTAGCTTTATTGAGAGCAAGGGGCTTTCAAGTAAGCAGTTCAGACGGTGTAGGTCTTGAAGAAGACTTTGAAGGTGGCTTAGCAGAGGATTACGCAGATGACTTTGATGCAACTGAATTCAATGAGAATAGTGTTATTGAAGGTCAGGAGATTGAGTCCTTGGTTAAGCTAGTAACTATGGACGCCTTGGAGAAATTCGGTGGACTTGGAAACATAGTATCTCTTAAGGTTGTTGGAGGAACTCTGTTCCTGAATGGGTATGCTTACCGATGCTCTTTGAGTAGTGATTTGAGAAAGAGGCTCAGCTACGATTTAAGAAGAGAGATAATGACAGGAAATGTTTGCAGGCTTTTTGACTATGGATGTATTTTGGAAATGCCTAGGTTGAGAGACCTCGAGTTTGATAGTGCTAGTTTTGTGTACGATTATGTGTCCATCGCCTGTGGTTATGGCTCTATTTTAGAACCAGGAATGTTCTTTAGGGACTGTCAAGCACTGCAGTCTTTGAAAATAGCAGGAAGACTTTGGGGCAGAAATAGTGAAGGTTTGGAAAGTGATGAAGTATTCTCAAAAGCTAAGAGAGCTACACAGATAGCCGATTCTTCCGAGCACTTGATGTCTAAGGCTTGTGGAAAAAGCTGGAACTTCTCTAAAGAGATTATAAAAAAGAAAGACTATGGCAACTTTGTAAGGGTAGGTGGTTTCTTATTAGGAGCTACAGCAGCTGGAGTAGCAGGTGGGGCTTTCGTAGGTTCAAAAGTTGGTAGAGGCTTGTTCAGAGGTGGAAAGAAGTTTGTTGGAGGCTTGAAAGATTTATGGAGTGAGTCTAAAGAATTCTAAGAGGGTATGGCTTTCGAGTTTAAAATAATGTAAACTATATGAGAAGGGTGGTGGAGCTAAAAGATGTTTGAAAGTGATTTAAGGTTACTTGGTTTAGAAAGTAGTGCAAGTAACGAAGACATAAAGAGAGCTTTTAGAAAGAAAAGTCTAATCTACCACCCTGATAGGAATGGTGGCAATGCTGAAATGTTTCAACGCTTGGTTGAAGCTAAGGAGAGGCTTTTAGGGAATGGTGCCGATTCAAGTAGAGTTGGCAGTGTTCAAAAAAGAAAAAGGTATGTCCATAAAAGTATTTTTTCTATAAAATTGGAGGATTAGGAAGTATGAAGGTAGTAAGAAATGATGTAGTTTCACTTGACTGGGATGCAGAAGGTTTTGTGCAACATAAGAAGGAAGGTTTCATTGGTTGCACATTCGAAACTGGTGGTGTAGATGTTCTATTCATTGACCAGAATGCAGTGCTGGTTGTTGATGAAGAGGGCAACCCATTCAGTAAGAATGAAATAGTAGATATGCTGAAGTCTGCAGTTAAGGATGGGGATTCACCTTGGAATGTGGTTGTAGAGCCAGGATACATTCCTTTGGGTAAGATTTACATCGACGATGATGGTTCAACTTCTATCAGGATGGAAGAGAACCTCTCAGGGTATGACATTGATATGAATGAAATTAAGAGAAGACTTGAAGACCTTGCAGGGTATTGGACTCCGATATTTGAGTAACAGGAATTTGAGCCTACACATACACTGGGCAACTCGAGAGGGTTGCCTTTTAATTAAAAAGAATAGGAGGAATGAGAAGTGTTAGTAGTTACGGTGCAGAATAGACAATTTATTGACAAATACTTGGCTGGAGAAGAAGTTGCACCTCGCTGGGAGAGAAGTGTTTTTGTGGAGAAAGAGCTTGCAGTACTGGAGAGAACAATTATTCAGGAAGGTAAGAGAAAAGGAATAGATTTATCGAAGGGTATGTTTTGGGCTTGGGCAAGAAATCCTTTTTATGAGTTTCAGCAGAAGTCGGCTTTTTATGACGAAGAGGCTATGGATGTATTGATATTGGACTTACCTGTTTCTGAGTTGGTTCTTTCGGATTTTGATGTTTGGAACGAGATTATGGATGATGTATTGTTGGGAAATGGTGTTTCTTTTAAAGATATGGCTAGATTGTTTAATGTTAACCTAATTCGTGATAAGCATTGTGTTCAGGCTTGTTTCAAAGAATTCAGGAGGGAGCAAATTGTAGATAGGGTAAAATATGTTGATTTCCTGAAAAGTTTATCCTTTGTGAGAAACTTTGGTGTTTATGATTAGATGGTGTAAAAAGAAATGGACGAAAATGCTGGGTACGGCTTTTAGAGAATTTAGGAAAATTTAGGAAGTTCGCAAAATTGAAAATCGTTTTAAAGGTGGAAAATCGCTCTTGTGGGCGATTTTTATTTTGGGGTGCGTTGTGGTGGCAGGGTTGGGTTTTTGTCGGTGTGTGCGTGTGTTTTGGGGGTTAAAATTGGTTTTGTTTTTCTTGCCCTTGTTTGGTGTGGTTTTTGGGGTCTGTGGGGTTCGATGGGGTTTGAGGAAAAAAATAATGTTATTTCTTTCCTAGAAAGGTTAGAAGTGTAGAAATTTTTAGGAGATGGTTGTAGTTGTTTGTGAGAGTTTGTTATGCTAGTTGCAAGGAGGATTTGGGTGGTTTGTGAACGACAAACTGGGTATGACTCTAAATGAGTTTTAGACAAATGCAAATTTAGAAATTGGAAAAAAATATTTAGATTAAGGAAAGAAAAAAGTTAGAAATAGACAAATGTAAATTTAGATTTAGGAAAAATCACCTAAAAATAAGAATGAAATTAAAAATTGGTAAGAGAGTGTACTGTGTGAGGTTGCGATTTTGGTTTGTTTTGTTATTTGCTACTATTATAGTAGTGTCTAGCGTGGTTATGTGCCTTGCTATGGCGAAGGAAGGAAATTCTGTTTGTGGTACGATTAGAAACATAAAAGGAATACCCCAGACGATTCAAACTAAAGTGGTAGTAGATAAAAAAGTAGAGAGTGCTAAGGAGGAAGTAGACGAAAGTCAAAATGAAGAGACGGAGAAACCTCAGGGTACGGGCTTTGGCTTAACTTTTGGAGAGGCGAGTCGTGTAAAACCTTATATGGATTTTAGATGTGTAACTTCTCCTGAGAGTGGGCAGTGGAAACTTCTACACAGTGAAAATTGTGTTAGTGTTGGAAATGGTTTGATGAGTGTTGATGGTTATTATTGCGTTGCAATGGGTCAGAACTTTGGTAGTATTGGAGACCGTTTCATTGCAGTTTTAGAAAAAGATAA
>ERZ772999.807-NODE-807-length-19162-cov-6.944209_pt1 | contig 19162 bp, 19 predicted proteins | sample MGYA00511467_ERZ772999 | MGnify/ENA primary metagenome ERZ772999 (study PRJEB29015, sample SAMEA2738064) | human oral metagenome | biome: human oral; feature: human-associated habitat; material: saliva | place: China | collected 2218 ... | reverse complement strand
TCCGGGTTCGATTCCCGGTAAGATCACCAAAAAGAAATTATTTAGAATCGCTTTTCTAAAGATTAGCGGTTCTTTTTTATGATATGATAAAAACCATTCTTTTCGAATGGTTTTCTGTTTAAGGTTTGTAGGTTTCCCCAGATTGAGGGTCTTCAATTTTCTCTAGAGTCCCCCTCACGAACAGCAAGTCATTTTCTCCAGAACAACCCTGAAGAGTAATCATTGGTTCTCCAATATGCGCTGAAAGATTATCGTAATTAACATCTTTGTACACAATATTTTCCGAGTTCCCCTTCTCACCAAATGAAATTTTCGAAACCCTGAATGTATATTTCCAGCCCGTAGAGTTTTCTGTTATAAAAATCTCATCACCTTTTTTAAGTTTTAAATCTGAGATTTTATCAGTAACCACTCCGCTTTCATCGGTCAAAAGCGGAGTAAACCAATCTTTAGAATGGCTTACAGAACCCTTCACATTATAGGTGTGACTGGCTATTACGAAATTCGAAACACCAAGTTCTTGATATGCTCGAACAGTAACAGCATTGAATAAACGATTATAATCACCGTTTGGCGAGCTTGCAGTTGAGCCAATCCCATCGAATATTGACATATTAATCCCCACCTTTGGCACCTCTAATGTGCCGAGAATATCCTCAGGATTAGTAGAATCTTCATCCCCACCATAGCTCACGTCATAAAAGATCTTTTCTTTACCGTCCTCTCGATAGGATAGTTTTTTTTGCAACGCCTCTTTTCTATTCTGCATTTCGCTAGCTATGCTATTTGCAACATCAATTTTCTTGGTTGATGTTTTAGCCACAATCGTAGTAGGAGTATCGTTCGTTTTTCGAAGAGTTTTAGCCCAGTTAAAGAAACCAGCACAACTCAAAGATATGAGCAAAAGCCCTACAACAATAATAAACTTAATGCCTTCCAGAAATCTTCTTTTGATTTCTTTTTTCATTTGTTTCATATTCTAACCTCCAAAAGTTCTTTTCTTGATATTGTCAAGAAACATACCCATATTATAGCATAAAATCCATATAAAGTCAAAAGCTACCCTTTTTAAAGAGTAGCTTTTTATATAATTTCGTTTGGCTGGGATGGAGGGATTCGAACCCCCGAATGCCAGGACCAAAACCTGGTGCCTTACCACTTGGCGACATCCCAATACCAAACCATTTTACCAAATTATAATCTAAAAATCAAGTATTATCGTGGACATTTTTTAGCAATTTCGCGTGCATTTCTGGTAATTTGATCAAGCAAATTTGCTTTTCGAATATTTTTATAAAGAACTTTAGGCATTTCATAATCTTTATTTTTCAAAGCTTGTTCAATTAAAAATAACGAAATTTTTGGATTTTTTGGTAAAATCGAGCCGTGCAAATATGTTCCGATCACATTTTTATAAATCGCACCCTCAAAATTTCCGTCAGGCGTGTTTCCTGCACCACTTTTAACGCGTGCCAATGGCTCATTCTCTTTCGAAAGATAAGTTTTTCCACTATGGTTTTCATAACCAATAATTTCACCAAACTGATCAGATTCTTCAACAATATTGCCAATCATTCTCTGTTCACCACCAACCGTTTTAACGCCCTTAAATAAGCAAATCCCTTTGATTTTATTACCATTTACAGTTTCAAAATAATCACCAAAAAGCTGGTACAATCCACAAACCATTAGCATTGGTACACCTTTTTTGGCAAGCTTTCGTAAATTCGGTGCAATTTTCAGCAAATCATTTTGAATTTGGCTCTGGCCCGAATCCTGACCACCCCCGCCAATAATAATATCAACATCATCAGGAAAATCATCTCCGGGATTGTATTCAATAATTTCGTATTTTATTCCACGAAGTTCCATCTGTTTTTTTAATGCTAAAATATTGCCATAATCACCGTAAATATTCATGTTTTTAGCATAAAGCCACAAAATTTTTAAATTCATAAAATTTTCTCCACTTCTGAAATTTTCGAAAGTTCTTTTCGAATTTCCAACATTGCCGTATAAGTTGCATAAATCCGCTTATCTTTTTTTCCTTTTTCGATAAAATCAATAACAGATTCAGCGATATCAAGATTCACATTATCTTCTTCAAAATCAACATCATCATGAAAAAGTCGAAGCGCCATATCATAAGCTCGATTACCTGAAATTGATTGAACGCCAGCATGCTTCAAGACTGAAAAATCTACATCCCAAAGCCAGCTCATATCACGGCCATCTGCATAATTATCATTAATTGCAATCATTGTATCATATTTATCAGGCTCAAAATTTCGCAAATTTATTCGAAAACCAGCCGGATTTTTAACTAATATAATCTCAATTTCTTTACCATTAATTTTTATTTTCTCGCCTCGACCAAAAGCTGGCTGAATTTTCTCTGCCGCGCAAATTACTTTTTGTCGATTGATTTTAAGTTTTTCAGCATTCAGAATTTCTTCAACCAAAGCGATCGCAGCAGTTAAATTTAAAATATTATGAATCCCACCAATTTTGAGCTTAAACTCATCAGTTCTTCCACTCCAAGAAATTTTTGCAGTATTATTCAAAAAATCCTCAAGCAAAACATTTGCTGAAATTTTTCGACGTGATTTTTTAGAATTTTTTAGATGAATTTCATCATCATTTGGAAAAAAATCTGCCAATTTTTGGTTAAATCCAAACTTAACGACTTTTGAAAAATCTTTCGAAAATTCCTTTTTACCCAAAAAATTATCGTTAGCATTTAAAACGACTGAACCAGAAGTATTTTCACCAATCTTATGCAATAATTTTGCAGTATAGTCAATTTCACCAAATCGATCGAGCTGGTCACGCATCACATTTAGAAGAAGTGAATATCGTGGCTGAATTAAATTTACAAAATGAGTTGCATGAGCTTCATCAAGTTCTAAAACAGCAATATCAGCCTCAAGCTTACCACTCCAATTAGCTTCAGAAAGAATTGCCGCACCCACGCCACGAACAAAGTTTGAACCAGTTTTATTCGAAAATACATTTAATCCTTGGCTTTCGAGTAGTTCAACAACCATTTTTGTAGTTGTAGTTTTTCCATTAGTACCGCTAATTACTACAACACCATATTTTAAGCCTTTTAGCATGTTCGAAATAAAATTCGGATTATTTTTTTCCATAACAAGCCCAGGCAACGCCGAACCGCCACCTTTTAATCTTGAAATCGCCTGAATAATTTTTCCAATAATTACCAAAATTCTATTTTTCATTACTTCCTCGGTTTTGTTATGTTTGCATCTCTACCATAAAAAGGTAGCGCAATTTTATCATTTTTACCATTTTTCAAGCTTTCGAAAGCAATTTCTCGCCAATTCTCATCACTTTTCACTGCGACAACTGGAATTTCTAAGCCATCAGTTAAAGTGTTTGCAACTGAAGCTCCAATTCTTAATCCCGTAAAGCTCCCTGGCCCCGCAAAAAAACCAATTCCAGTAAAATCTTCATATTTTTTGCTAACAGAATTCAAACATTCCTCTAAAAAAGCCAGAATATCTCGCGCCATATTTCGGCCTAGTTCTTTTTCGAAAAAGTTTTCATCAAGCCAAATTTTGCATCTCTCTGTCGATGTATCTAGAAATAAAATCATTGCACTTCTCTCACTTTAACTTTTCTTTGATTTTCATTTAAACTTTCAAAAACCAGCTTCAAATGTTTTTTTGGTAAAATTTCAGCTAGATTACCAGCCCATTCAACCACTGTTACATTTTTTGGATTATTTAAATTTTCAGCAAGCTCCATTTCCATAATTCCATAATCATTTAATCTATAAAAATCGTAATGCGAAAGCTTTAGTTTCTCGCCTTCATAAACTCGTGATATCGTAAAAGTCGGGCTTTGAACCGTTTCGGAAATACCCAAACCTTTTGCCAAACCTTTTGTAAAAGTAGTTTTCCCGGCACCAACATCACCAATAAGTTCTAGAACCCTTCCTTCAGAAATTTGCCTACCAATCTCTTCACCGAAAGCAATCATTTCATCTGTTGAATTTATTTCTTTTTCGAAATTCATAATAATATAATTATATCACGTTTCAGGATTCATTCAAAATACCAAGTATTTTGTCCTTTCGAAGCCTAAAATTAAGCAAAATAACTGCCAGAATCAAGCAAAAATAGCAAATTAGCATTTCACTGAAGCCAAAGCTAATTTCTAACTGCGCTCCTTTGATTTTTGAAAACTCACCAATTATAAAAATTGAATATTTTAAAATTAATTCTGCAATAAAGCCAAAAAAATGAGCAATTGGTGAAAATATTGCAAAAATTCCCGTTAAAAAAGTTGCAAGCATCGCACTTGGCACAAACGGCAAAATTAGCATATTCGCAAATATTGATATTACGCTAACCGCACCAAAAGTGAAAATTATCAGCGGGAGTGTTGCAATTTGAGCACTAAAAGTTTCAAAAAATAATTTTAAAGCAGAATTTAGCTTTTCTGGCTTTTCGAAAAAGATTTTTTGTAATAGTGGCGAAAGAATCAAAACGCCAAAAAATGAAGCAAACGATAATTGCCAGCCTAGATTAAGTAAGTTAGAAGGTTCGAAAATTAAAGTTATCGCCGCTACAAAAGTTAGAAGAAAATGTGCTCGAGTTTTTCTACCAAAATACCATAGAATTAAACCAAAAATCGCCACAATCCCTGCACGAATCATCGATGGCGTAAATCCAACTACAAAAACAAATCCTAAAACCAGTAAAATCGCCACAAATAAAGCTATCTTTCTTGAAATTTTATTAAAAACCCGCTGGGCCGCCATCACTAAAACAGTTAAATTATATCCACTCGCAACCACAATGTGCGTTAAAGCTGTGATTGTTAAGGCTTTAGAAATCTCCTCCGGCAAAGAATTTTTCTGGCCTAAAAGATAGCCGAGCCCCAAATCAACCTCTGGTGAAGGAATGAATTTTCGAACTCCTTCAGCGAAAGAATCTCGCATATCGCGGATAAAATCACTCTTTGGGCTAATCTTTATAAGTCTTCCTCGATGAATTGAAATCGCAAAATCACCAAAACCTTCAGAAATTTTCCCTTTTACTAAAATCTCATCGCTCCTACGATTTTTTTGATTTGTTTTTAAGCTAATAAAAGCCTTTCCATTAAATTGTTCATTCGAAATTGCTATAACTTTTGCACGAATTTTTAAGCTTCCATCTTCCTTAAGATCTGGATCTTCAAGAACAGTAGCTCGAACAGTTACATCTTTTTTAATATTTTGTGCGATCTTTAAATTTTCGAAATTATAAACTGAACCTCGCCATAAAGAAAGCAAAATTCCGGCAATTAAGGCTAAAATTAAACAAAACTTCCGAGCAAAAATCCAAGAGAATAAGAATAAAATTATTGCTAAAATTAGCCAAACAATTGATTTAAGACTTGTATTTTTCGAAAAAACTGAAAAAATAGTGCCAAAAATAATTCCACCAAAAAATACAAAATTAAGATAAAATCGGTTAATATGAGCTTTAGGTTTCATCATTCTTGGAACTGACGTTTTTTATTTCGATAAATACGGTAATTCACGAAAGTCATAGGTAAAGCTGCAAGACTTGAAACTATAATCGTAATCTGCATCGATATTTTGCCCGAAGAGTCAACACTATTTAACGCAAAAAATAACCCTAAAAGTATAAATGAACTAAAAATTGAAGCAATATTTGTTCCTAATTCGTAGAGGAATAAATACTGAATTCGCATTCCAGATTCATCAGCTTCGCTATACAACCCCTTAAAATTTGCCATATTGAAGCCACTTAATGAAATTCCTGCGAATATTTCAGAAATTCCAATAGATATGGGGTTCACAAAAATGAAAGTTCGAATCGAATAAACTATTCCCAAAATGATCGAATTAATCTTCAATAAACCACGCTCTTTATTTTTATCTATAATTTTACCGTAAATAAAAGCCGCTACCAATGCTGAAATTGAAGAAATAGAGGCTAAAACTCCAGCTGAACCGTAAGAATTAATACCTTTAATTAAAAAGACCGGCGCAAAAAAGCTCCAAATAAATAAAGAGTTCCACATCATCCCACAACTAAAACAGATAACCAAAAAATGTTTATAATTCCGCCAAGGAAAACCTTTAAAGCTCAATTTTTTATTAATTTTAACTTTTTCTTTAGTTGCAAGCAGAGGAATTGTAGTCAAAACCAATATAACAGATGAAACTATGAAAAGCTTCTCTACACCAAAAAATATCGCAAAAAAACCACCAATTGCAGGCGTAATACTGCTTGATAAATTTTCTAAAATATACGCCCAACCAAGCTGTTTGCCAACTTTTTTAACATTTTTAGCTTTCGAAAAATTGACATTGTAAGAAAGATTCTCAATCGAAACTGAAATTCCTTTAAAAATAACACCCGTTAAAGCTACGATTAAACCTAAATCCTTACCAAAAAGTTCCATTGAAGCCATTAAAACTAAAGCTGGGATATACAAAATATTTGCAAGCAACATTCCATGCTTTGGACCATTTTTTGAAATATAGAAAAGAGCAATTATCGAACCTACAAATTTTGCAATATAATGGATTAAAATGCAAACGGGAATAATCCAAATTGAATGCACAAACTTATAGATATAAATTAGGCTAAAAGTGCTTGTTAATTTTACCGCGAAAACTCGCATATTTTTTGAAATATACAAAACAGCCATTTCATTAAAAGAAATATATTGCCAATAATGTCGAATTTTAAAAAATGGTTTTAATATTTTTTCAAGCATAAGTATTTATATTTTATCATATTTTAATGGCCTTAAAAAGGTTTAAAAGCTTTATTTTTAAATTAATAAGTGATAAAATTAAAGAATGAATATTTATTTTTCTGGAATTGGCGGCGTTGGAATTGGAGCTCTTGCAAGTATCGCCCACAGCGCTGGCTATGGTGTTTTTGGTAGCGACCAAAATTCAAGTTTAATGATTGAGGAGCTTTCAAAAAAAGATATCGAAATTGAAATCGGCAAACAAGATGGAGATTTTTTAAAGCAAAAATTCATTGAAAACGGCGTCGATTGGTTTGTTTATACTGCAGCCCTACCTAAAAATCATCCCGAACTTTTAATGGCGAAAAAATTAGGAATAAAAATCAGCAAACGTGACGAACTTTTGAACGAGATTATCAATTCAAAAAAACTCAAACTTATAGCAATTTCCGGTACTCACGGTAAAACCACAACCACAGGAATGGCGATTTGGGCTTTTCAGCAATTAGGAATTCCAATAAGTTGGTCGATTGGCACAACGATATCCTTTGGTTCTAGTGGTTTCTTCGACCCAGAAAGTGAATATTTTGTCTATGAAGCTGATGAATTTGACCGAAACTTCTTGCATTTTACGCCATCAGTTAGCTTAATCACTTCAATTGACCACGATCACACTGATATTTATAAAACTGAGAAAGATTATTTTGAAGCTTTTGCAGAATTTGGATCGCAAAGCGATTTTATTATTTCTTGGAAAGATCAACATCCAGAAATTTTCGAAAATCTAAAGAACAAGGTAATTTTATCTCAGCCAGAAGATAATATTAATCTTCCTGGAATTCACAATCGAAAAAATGCCAGTCTAGTTCTTGAAACTATTGATTATTTAGTTGAAACCCAAAATCTTAAAGCTCCAAAAGATTTTTATGAAAAAGCAATTTCAGCACTAAATAATTTCCCTGGCACAAATCGCCGTTTCGAAAAAATAACAAACAACGTTTATTCTGATTATGGCCATCACCCAAAGGAAATTCAATCAACGCTTCAAATGGCAAAAGAAATAGCTGAAAAGCAAGGATTTTCTGGAGTATCGTTAATTTATCAACCACATCAAAATATTCGACAAATTGAAGTTCAAGATGAATATACACCAGAAATCTTTGAAAATACCAATGAAGTTATTTGGCTACCAACATATTTGAGTCGTGAAAATCCAGATTTCGAAATACTTTCGCCAGAATTCCTTTCAAGAAAAATATCAGAAAAAACAACAATTTTAGATTTTTCAGATAGTCCAGAAGAATTAATAGAGAAGATTTTAAGTTTAAAAGTAAAAAACCGATTAATTCTAGCAATGAGCGCTGGCTCACTTGATAGCTGGATTCGAAAAAATATCAAATAATTTAATAAGATTGCACCAAAAATATGGTGCATTTTTTACAAAATAAAAAAGCGGAAGAACCGCTTAAATATCAAACCGATGCTAAAAATCTTGATTTTTTAAAATAATCTCAACTTTCTCCATATTATCATCTGGAACTATTGACGGACTACCCGAAAGTTTATTGGCAACTATTTTCACGGATTTCTCCAAGGTTAAAGCAAGATTGTTAAACAAACAAAGTGAGTAAATATTTAAATATAAATCTGAAGAATAGTCAAAGAGTGAAATTAACTCCCACCATGCCTCCCTTATCAACCCCGAAACATCATCGTATTTGAATTCATTTCTGGAAGATATTTGAACAATTTTAATAGACAAATCAAGAACTCTTTTTGCGCAAAAATTTAAACGCGTTACTTCATTGATAATTAGAGATTCATTCTTTATAAAATTAATTTTTAAGCTTTCTACACCCATACTATGCATATAAAGATCGGGATCGAGATTAAGCTCGTTCATAATTTCTGAAAGTTTTTTAAATGCACCTAGCCATTCATTAATAGTATGTCTCTCGGACGCAAAAATAATTTTGTCTAAATAATTTATTGTAAAATCTTCGTTTCTAATCATTATTTTCCTCTCACTTTATATAATATCATAAAATAGACTAAAGTGGTATAAACTAAGTTAGCTTTTTGCCTCTACTCCGAATTTTGCTCAGCAATAAAAAAACGCGCTGGCGCGCGAATATTTTTCAAAAAGTCTAGTATGGTGCGCACGAGAAGACTTGAACTTCCACGAGCCGAAGCTCACTAGCCCCTCAAGCTAGCGCGTCTACCAATTCCGCCACGCGCGCAAAACCATTTTAATTATACCAAAACTATGGCGTCTTGTAAAGAGTTGATTTTGAAGCAGACCAATATATTATATCTGCATATCTATTAACTTCTGTTACAAAAGTATTATTTACTGAATATGCCTGAACTGATTTTCGAAAAACATAACTCGTTTTAGTCTGACCAAGGCCAATGGCGACCGAATTAGCTAACCAACGTTGAGTAAATTTAGTTATTTGCAACTTTTTCTCATTCGAGCTTTGAGCGGTTCTTGAATTTAGCAAAAGATCATCAGCAACCGCATCATTATAATTTGAGAAGTTCAATCCCTTTTGCCCAGATTGTGAAGAATGCCAAAAAGCGTAGATATCAGGATCAGCGCCAAGATCAATCTCATAAACTAAAATACTATAGTTTCTTGGCTGGAGTATTGATTGAACGAAAGCTCCGGTTTTATCATCTTTATTAATTACTGTCAATTTTACGTCAAATCCGAGTTTTTTAAGCTGACTCTCAATTTCTTCAGCAGCTTTCTTATAGTTATAAACACTAGTTGTTGCAATATTTAAAATAGCTGTCTTACCATCTTTTTCTAAAATACCATTCGAGTTTTTCTTCCAACCAGCTTCATCTAATATTTTTTGCGCCTGATCGAAATCATATTTAGGAACGCTCAAATCTTTAGTATTCAAAAACTGATTCAAAGTTGGAAAATCAAGTTTATTAATAAATTCCATTTCTTTTCGAACTTTCGAAATATCAACCCCAGTTTGAATAGCTTTTCGAACTTTCAAATCTTTCAAAACTGAATCAGAATTATTCAAAAAAGCATAAATTCCACGATTAACATTAGTTTCTCGAGATTTTAATTTGTCCCGCTCAGATTCTGAAAATTCACTAATTTTAAGACTTGGTGATGCAACAATCTCACCAGAGATCAAAGCATTTTTAAGCTTAGTTTCATCTTTAAAGGCAACAATGTCAAAGTTATCAATATAGGCCTCACCCTTATAATATCGCTTGTTTTTAACTAATGAAATAGTAGTTTTATCACCATCATTCTGAACAGATTTAAAATTAAATGCGCCAGAAGTTATTGGGTTCTTTGAAAAAGCACTTTCACGGATCTTCTCTGTTTGAATATCTTTCAAAATATGCTCTGGTAATATTGAAAAATTAAAACTATACAAAATAGAAGAAGAACTTGACGGCACTTTAATGCTGAGCTCATAATCACTATTTTTCGAAATCTCAACATTTTTCCAGGCTTTAAAACCAGAAGGATTAATTGATTGCTCTCTCAATAGCTTTATAGTGAAAATTACATCATTGGCTGTTATTTTTTGACCATCAGACCAAACGGCATTGTTCCGCATTTTAATTTTAAAGTTTTTATAATTATCAGATGTTGAAACACTTTCAGCTAAATCGCCTTTCAAATTTCCCGTCTCATCAATACCATAAAGACGAGAAAAAGCAATTTGTTCGAAAGATTTTTCAGTATCAGTCGAGGTAAATAGCGGATTCAAGGTTTTAACTTCACCCAAAATTCCTTCTGAATAAGTTCCTCCTCTATAAAAAATATCCTCACTATAGTTTTCAGCACTTAGCCCACGAAAAACACCAACAGAAAAAATCAAAATAGACACAACACAGATCCAAGAAATAACTATTTTTCGAACATTCGATAAATTATCAAAACGACCAAAAAACATTTTTTTCGTGTGAGAAGCGATAGCCTTTTCAACTAAATCTGCTCTTTCAGCTAAAGTAGCCTTATTATTAAAAGTTTGAATCGTTTTATTTTTTGAAACCTGATCTCTATTTTTTTGAGAAATAGCAGAAACTTGTCTAACCTTTTTAGGGCTATTTTTAAAGTCCATTAAAACTCCTTTTTATTTAGGCAAAAGCAAAGTTGTAAGAATTGATGCAACAAAAACAAATGCAAAGAAAACTGTTGCCCGAAAAATACTCTTTTCAACACCGCGTCGCTCAGTATAAAGCTCGCCAGAAGCCCCGAATCCTGCCCCTAAAGTTGCTCCTCGTTGTTGTAAAAGCACTAAAATCATCATTAAAACGCTAGAAATAACAGTCGAAAACTGCAAAATAATATCAATATTCACTATAAAATCTCCTTTTCATCTTCAATTCTTAAAAATTGGCTCAAACTATAATTTAGCAAGCTCATAGCTGCTCCTACAATTACAGAATTCCAAAATCCCATTGAAATATTTGGTGCTAAAAGTATCGAAATCCAAACAATCATACCATTAACTATCAGTGTAAAAAAACCAAAAGTCAAGATAATCATTGGAAGTGATAAAATTGTAAGAATAGTTTTAAGCGTACTATTTACAATTGAAAAAATTAAACCAGCAAGAAAGAAAGTTCCCGCACTGTGGTTGCTAACATTTCCGAAAATAGAAATTAAAATCCATAATAAGAAACTATTTAAAAACCACCGATTTATAAATTCTATCAACTGCTTCTTCACATATATAATTTTATCATATTTTAACAATAAAAAAAACACCTTTTGGTGAATTTTCTAATATATTGGAGGGTCTGATGGGGCTTGAACCCATGACACCCTGCTTAAAAGGCAGGTGCTCTAACCAGCTGAGCTACAGACCCACTCACTGAATACATATTAAAGTATATATCAATTATTTTTAAAAGTCAAGGGTTTTTCTCAATTTTCTTAAATTTAAATGAGGTTATACTTAAAACAGAAAAAATAACTCCCACCAAAATAACCCAACTAGCCCATTTTTCAAGCGGCTGCGAAATACTTTTCGAAAGTAAATCTGGTAAAAAAACTTTTTCAAAATATGAAAGTGACACTAAATATGCAAAAATCGCTGAAAATATCGAAGAGAGTATACCAAAAAGCCATTTTTCTTGTTTTGGATTTTTTGCTAAAATCACCAAAGCTGGTGCTAAAATTAGAAACAAACCAACAATTCCACTTAAAGTTGATTCTGGAATTACTAAATTTGAAGTTGTTAAAAAAATAGTAATATCTTTATTCCAATATCTATTCAAAATAATTCCCGCGAGAATAATAAGATTAAAATAGCCCATTTTACGCCGAGAGAGTGTTAAAAAAATCGAAAGAATTACAATAAAAATAATTGTTGTCATAGCAATATTATAGCATAAGCTCCAAGGATGCTCAAATTATTTTATAAAAAATAGAACAACTGCGCTAACATATTGTCTCATAAAATAGCCGAGCTATTAAATAACTCGGCCAACTATTTAAAATAATGATTTTTTAAATTTCTTAAATTCTGTCAAAAGCTCTTTTTGTTTTTTCGAAAGCTTTGTAGGAGTTTCAACAATGATCGTCACAATTTGAGCACCCCTTCTTTCAGTTCGAAGGTGAGGCACACCGTGACCTGAAAGCTTAAAATCAGTATGGCTTTGTGTTCCAGCTGGAATCTTCATCGTTAGCTTTCCGTCAATTGTTTCAACTTCAATTTCAGCACCAAGTGCAGCATCAATCATTGAAATTCTCTCTTCACTTAAAATTAAATCACCTTCACGCGTAAATTTTTTATCGGCTTTAACATAGATGTTTACATATAAATCACCTTTTTCGCCACCTTTAATTGCTTCACCACGGCCAGAAAGCCGAATTGTTGCGCCATCATCAATTCCTGCTGGAATTTTAAGCTTTATTGTTTGCTTTTTACGCAAGATTCCGGCACCACGACAAACTGAACAATTTCGCTTTGGAATCTCACCACGACCATCACAAGTCGGGCAAGTTACAGTTTGTTGAATTGGGCCAAAAAGAGTTTGAGTAGCACGAGTTTGCTGACCACTTCCATTACAATCTGGACATTTTTGCATTCCGTGGCCAGGTTCTGCACCAGAGCCATCACAATGCTCGCACTCATCATCTAGATTTAATGAAATCTCAGTTTCAGTCCCAAAAACTGCCTCTTTAAAATTCAAAGTTAGATCTACTTCAACATCGCGGCCTTTTTTATTTTTTGAACCACGGCCATTCGAAAATCCGCCGCCAAAAATTCCGTCAAAAATATCACCAAATCCGCCACCAAAATCAAAATTAACATTCTGGCCCGAAAATCCGCTAAAACCTTCGAAAGGATTTCCGCCAGAAAACCCACCAGAGTTTCCGCCAACTCCCGCATGGCCAAACTGGTCATATCGCTGGCGCTTTTCTTTATCTTTTAAAACTTCATAGGCTTCATTAACCTCTTTGAAAGCCTTTTCATCTCCCCCTTTATCTGGATGAAGCTCAATTGCTTTTTTTCGAAAAGCCTTTTTAATTTCATCAGCACTGGCGTCTTTTTTTACACCTAAAATATCATAATAATCTGTTTTGCTCATACAATATATTATAGCAAATTAGCACTTAAAGAGCAAGAGTGCTAATTATTATTTTCAATATTTTTTAGCTGAAATTCTAGCCCATTAATCTGAACATCAATTTCATAAAATTTTGAATCATACGCACGCATTTTATCTTCGAAAATACCGCTCATTGATTCGTAAATATCCTTATTATCCATTTCATCCCTATTGGCATCACGCATATATTGAAGCTCCTCGCGCATTCGATTTTCAAGCTCTAGCCTCTGAGCTTCAAGCATTTGAATTTGAGCCTCAATCACCGCTCGTTGGTCTTCCACGGTATTTTCCCAGCCAGTCTCTTTGTTTTCATTTTGATTATTTGGATTAAATTTTTCCATATCCTATATTATATCACCAAACGAGCTTTTCATCAAATCAAAAATTATTCCGTTTTTTCTTCGAATTTTCTTTAATTACGCTTATTTTTATCGATAAACTTCGTATAAATCCTCAATTAAATAGCTCACCCTTATAAAAGCTATTTAGCCCTTCATCTCCTTGTCGAAACCCCTCCATTGCTGAGGGATATTATAAGAAGGGACTATATCAAAAAGATTCAACCAATGAAAAAATGTATTACCAGCCAAGCTATCATTAAGATGGAAAATAATATCACGAGCATCAGCTTTAGCAGTATAGTAAAAAACAAAAGTAAAATAACCACTCCAGCAATAAATATCATAAATATCTTTTTCACCATAGAAAATATCTCTTTCTAAAAGTGCGAGCATTGGGTGAGCACAAACCAATTATACTAAATAAAATCAAAAAATTAATACGCAAAAATGCTCAGTTCAACCTGAGCATTTTTACTTTTCGAAAGGTGGATTTTCGAATTATTTTTTATCAATAACTTCGCCTTCAACTGGCTCGTCATTATCTTTTTCGTGAGAAGTTTTAGCTTTCTCACCAGCTTCACCCGCATTATCTGCGCTTTGAGCCTGATACAATTTTGCACCAATTGGCATAATTGCGTCTTGAAGATCTTTAGCAGCTTTTTCAAGCTCATCTTTACTATCGGCATTTTGATGTTTTTTAGCCTCTTCAACAGCTTTCGAAATTGCTTCTTCATCTTCTTTCGAAATCTTATCTTTGAATTCGCTTGGCATTTTTTCTGCTTGATAAATAGCATTCTCTAGCTGATTTTTAGCATCGATTAATTCGCGTTTCTTTTTATCTTCATCGGCGTGAAGTTCGGCTTCTTTTTGAGCTTTTTCAATATCTTCTTTGCTCATATTTCCTGAGTTTTGAATTGTGATATTGTTCTCTTTACCAGTTCCTTTATCTTTAGCGGTAACCGTTAGAATTCCGTTTGCATCAATATTGAAAGTAACTTCAATTTGCGGAACTCCTCGTGGCGCTGGCGCAATTCCTGAAAGCACAAACATTCCAAGAGATTTGTTGTCAGCAGCCATTTCGCGCTCACCTTGAAGCACATGAATTTCGACCTGAGGCTGATTATCAGCATAAGTTGAGAAAACTTGTGATTTTGAAGTTGGCACAGTCGTGTTTCGATCAATCATCGGAGTTCGAACGCCACCAGCAGTTTCAATTCCAAGTGTTAAAGGCGTAACATCGAGAAGTAGCACATCTTTAACATCTCCAGCCAAGACACCACCTTGAATTGCAGCACCCACAGCCACAACTTCATCAGGGTTAACACCTTGAGTTGGCTTTTTGCCAAAGATTTTTTCAACTTTTTCAACCACAGCTGGCATTCGGGTCATACCACCAACCATCACAACCTCGGCGATATCACTAGCTTTTAAGTTAGCATCGCTCAAAGCTTTTTCAACAGGGTCGGCTAGTCGATCAATTAAATCAGCAACTAATTCTTCAAGTTTTGCTCGAGTTAGAGTGTATTCAAAGTGTTTTGGACCATCTTCATCAGCCGTCAAGAATGGCAAGTTTACTTCGTAAGATGTTGTTGAAGAAAGCTCTTTTTTAGCTTTTTCAGCTTCATCTTTCAAGCGTTGCATTGCAGCAGAATCATTTTTAAGATCGATTCCTTCTTCTTTCTTGAATTCATCCAAGAAGTGGTTCACAATTCGGTTATCGAAGTCTTCACCACCAAGGTGTGTATCACCGTTTGTTGAAAGAACTTCAAACACGCCATCAGCAATATCAAGAACTGAAACGTCAAATGTTCCACCACCAAGGTCGAAAACAGCAATTTTTTCATCTTTTTTACCATCCAAGCCATAAGCAAGTGCGGCTGCAGTTGGCTCGTTAATAATTCGTTTCACTTCGAGACCAGCAATTTTACCAGCATCTTTAGTTGCTTGACGTTGACTATCATCAAAGTAAGCTGGAACAGTAATCACGGCTTCAGTAACTTTTTCACCCAAGAAAGCCTCAGCATCAGCTTTAATTTTCGAAAGAATCATCGCTGAAACTTCTTCTGGCGTGTATTCTTTGTCACCCATTTTTACAGCAACGCCACTACCTTTTTTCACGATTTCGTAAGGCATGATTCCAAGATCTTTTTGAATTTCGTCATCAGAATATTTTCGGCCGATCAAACGCTTTACGCCGTAAATTGTATTTTTTGGATTTGTTACGCGTTGGCGTTGTGCTACCTGCCCAACCAAACGATCACCTTTTTTATTAATTGCCACAACCGATGGCGTAGTTCGATTCCCTTCTGCGTTTGTAATAACCTCAGGTTTTCCTGCAACCATATATGCAAAAGCACTGTTAGTTGTACCAAGGTCAATTCCAATAATTTTTCCCATTTTCTCCTTCTTTCTTTATTAAATTTATTTGTTCGATAGCTTCCCTAGTCAATTTCGAATTTCTTAGCCTATTCGGATTTTTCAGAAAGCTTCTCGAAAGTTATTAACTATTCTATAAAGCGCGCCTCGCAATTCGTTTCACGCTTATATTTTGATTATACGCTTTTAGCACTCACAAGTCAAGAGTGCTAATGTTGTATTATTTACAATACTAGTTATTTTACTTGATTTATAATATAATATATCTAGTAAATATTATTCAAAGGAAGGATTTATGTCAAAACCGAACGTTCATCAAAAAACTATCTTAAATTTGTTATCAGATCCTAAAGCCGATTTCTTAATCCCAGATTATCAACGACCATATGCTTGGAATCAAGATCAATGCCAAACACTTTGGGATGATTTAGTTAACTTCACAGTTCCTGGTGGGAATCACGAAAAATTTGATTCCAAAAAGGATGAATACTTCCTTGGCTCAATTGTCGCTTTTCAAGAAAACGATAAACACGAAATTATCGACGGGCAACAGCGACTTACGACTTTTATGCTTATATTGCGAGCTTTTCATAAAGAGTTCGAAAACCGCCAGGATAATGATGGTATTAATATTCGCAAAAATATTGAAAAGTGTATTTGGAAATATGACGAATTCGAAAACCCCCTTAAAGATGAACTAAAAATCACTTCAGAAGTGGCTGGCGACGATGATAAAGACGAATTCCTCTCAATTCTAAAAAATGGTGACGCGCCAAAAGAATATAAGAGTCAATACGCCGAAAACTTCAGATTTTTTGAAAATAAAATTCGAGAAATGCGAAATTATAACTCTAGTAATAATCAATATATCGTAACTCGCTTATTGAAAAATTGCGCAATTCTTTTCGTTGAAGCAGAAACACAAGATTCAGCTCTACGAATTTTCTCCACACTAAATGACCGCGGACTACCTTTAGCTGATGCAGATATCTTTAAATCAAAATTTTATAAACTCTATTCCGACAAAAATCAAAAGAATGATTTCATTAAAGAATGGAGAAAGCTTGAAGAAATTACCGAAGAAATTTTCAATCCACAACAAGGTACACCAATGGATGAGCTTTTCACAAAATACATGTATTTCTTACGGGCAAAAAATGGCACGACTGGAAGTACGACTGAATCTCTTCGTAATTTCTTCCGTGGTGAGAATCAAGACTTCCCTTATTTTAAAGGTGAATCTACACTTGACGATTTAAGTGATTTGGCGATTTTCTGGCAAAAAGTTTATTCTCAAGATGAATATTTTAATAACGAAATCCTTAAAAAACTTTTTGTTTTGCGATACTCCCCAAATACAATGTGGGAGAACATCGTTTCAGTTTGGTTTTTACAAAACCGAAACTCAAACGATCAAATTGACTTAAATGCATTCAGTCTTTTTCTTTCAAAAATAACGAACTTCATTCTTGGTTATAGTTTAATAAATCCTGGCGTAAACCAGCTTCGAACTCCAATTTTTAAAGAGATGAATGAAATAGTTAACCACAACAACCTCATCCCAACCTTTGAAAATCATCTTTTTGATGAAAACTCTCTTCGTAAAGCTTTCGATAATTTTGAATTCAGTAATATGAAAGGAATTACAAAATCATTTCTTGTTTGGTTTGCATTTTTAAAAGAAAATCAGCAATTATTAAGCTTAAAAGAACCACTTCAAATTGAACACATCTTTGCGAAAAAACGTGCCGAAATTAACGGAATTTCCGACAAAAATTTAATCGAATCTATCGGAAATAAGATTATTCTGGAAAGCTCAATAAATATTAAAGCTTCAGATTTTGAATTTGATGTCAAAAAAGACTTTTACCTCGGCAAAAAACGAAGAGGAAGTTCAAAAGAACCAAGTAAAATTGCAGAAATTATTGATCTTACAAATATTGACAAATTCGATGAAAATGAAATTATTGAAAGAAAATCACGGATTATTGATAATTTTATTGAAAAACTTAAAAGTGAAAATCTATTAAAATAAGAGGACTATATGATAAATAAAGTTGCATTAAAAAAATTTTTCGAACAAAATAAAGAAGATTATTATTCTCGTAGAAACTCTGGAGATATAAAAAAATACGACGAATATTATAAATGGGAAATTTTACCAAAATTAAATAGTGAACTTTCGAAAATAGAAATATGTAGCGAAAATTCTGAAAAAATAGCTAAACTTCTTTCGAAAAACCTCAATAATTTTTCGCATTGGATTGATATGGATGATCTGCAAGGACTTTCAAAGCATAAAAATTTTTATCAAATTTTTAGAGATATAAAAAATTCAAACCCAGAAACAATAGTTAAAACAATTGAGGGTGTTGATATAAGTACAAACTTTCTTTCTAATAAAAAATTCGCATCCTCAACTCTTGGCTATATACTAACAGCTTTTGACTGCAAGAATTTCTCTCTTTACAGGGAGGAGATTGCTAAAGAAATTTCAAAAATATGCTTAATTGAATTCCCGAAAAATAAGGGCGAAAAATACAAATTAGTAAATGATGCTTCAAATTTTATAGGAAATTTAGTTAATGAAGATGGAGTTTTTGTTGACAAAAATGTGAATTTGCTAGGTCAAGATTTTATCTGGACAGAAATAATGTACAATAAAAATCACACCAATTAGAGGTGTGATTTTTTACTTTAATTAAAACTTCAAATATACCCAATTCTCAATCTCTGGCGCATCCACTGAGTTTTCTCGTGCAAAACGTAAAGCATCATCTTGGCGTTTTTGATATTCTCTTGCAAGTTTTTCAAAATCTTCGTCACCTTTATCAACCAAATTTAAGGCTCTAACTGCAATATCATATCGCGACACTCTGTTTCTCGCCAACATATCAAAAGGTGTTGTTGTTGAGCCTTTTTCTTCATATCCATTAATTTGAATACGTGCTGGATTTTCATAATCAAATAAAATCGATTTGAGAGTTTTAGCATATCCATGAAAAGTAAATATAACCGGCTTATCTTTGGTAAAAATCTTCACAAAAATGCTTTTCGAAAGTGTATTTTCGAAAGTTCCAATTCCTTTTCCGCAAAGTGCTTGA
>ERZ772999.806-NODE-806-length-19172-cov-14.807815_pt1 | contig 19172 bp, 15 predicted proteins | sample MGYA00511467_ERZ772999 | MGnify/ENA primary metagenome ERZ772999 (study PRJEB29015, sample SAMEA2738064) | human oral metagenome | biome: human oral; feature: human-associated habitat; material: saliva | place: China | collected 2218 ... | reverse complement strand
CCATCGGACACTCAACCACACATAATACCAGATGAACAGCCTCCACGACAGACCCCCGCGGAGAGAAAAATACTGTGAAAACCGCTACACGCAGCCTCCACATCCGGCGCAGATAATCGGCACCGGTCACCCGTGAAACTACCGCCACAGGGCGTTAGCCGTTATGGCGAGTCCACGCACGCTCAACCAGGCGGAACGTATCCTCCGGCATAATCGCACCCTCACGGCGCATCGAATCCGGGCGAACACGAATCACACGGTTCAGCTTCACCTCAGAAGCGCGGCCCTGCGGATCCCACGGACCCGAACCAATATCAAGGTAGTTCGAATCAGCGTGCTCACGGTTATTGTGATCCTTGCTGGTCATCATCAGTGCCAGCAAGTACTCACCGTCACGACCCACCAGAAGCACCGGGCGGTCCTTACCCTGCGAGTGGTCCTCCTCGAAGGGAACCCACGTCCACACGATTTCACCCGGGTCAGCGTCGCCATCCAGGGAGGGCGAGTACTCAAAGTTGATCATGTCGCGGTAATCGCCCGGGTAATCCGAACCGTCGGATGCGCCGGTCGAAGCCGGTGCGGAAGGCTTAGGTGCCGAGGACTTTGCCGAGGAAGACTTCGAGGCGCTCGGCTTAGGCGCCGAAGAACCGGAGGTGCGAGCCTCACCCTGACGAGATTCACGCTGACGAAATTCATCCTTGCGGGATTCACTCTTCTGGGAGGACTCGGAGCCGCCCTTAGACGCAGTAGCGTCGTTGAGGGCATCCTCTGCCGCCTTCTGCAGGAAGGGCAGCAGGGCAAAGAAAATTTTCTTCAGAATTTCGAGCATGGGCTCTATTATGCACTACAGGCGCGGAGGTAGAGCAATCGCCAAAACAGCCTGCTCCACCGCATACACCGCGTCCTGCGACTCGCCCTTCAGCTGGGCGTCCGCATCAGCCAGAAGCTGCACAATATGCGCCAGCTGGGCGCCGGTAAAACGGCGGCCGTCACGCTGAGCCTGCTCAACCTGCCACGGTGACATACCCACCTCACGCGCCAATTCGTTAGCGCTCATACGCACGTGGTGCACGCGCGCAATATTGCGGATACGCATGGCGAGCGCGCCAAGCATCGGAATCGGCTCCGTGCCGGTGGCAAGGGAGTGGCGGAGCAGACGCAGAGCCTCCGGGGCGTTACCGGAAATCGCGGCATCACTCACACGGAACGCGGTGACTTCGGTACGGCCGCCGTAGTAGCGGTTCACCGCCTCTTCGGTGATGTCGCCGGGTACGTCTGAGAGCAGCTGCTGGCATGCGGCGGCAAGCTCCGCGGTGTCGGAGGCGGCGGCCGTCAGCAACGCCAGGGCGCCGCCGGTAATGGGGCGCTGGGCGGTAGCGAACTCCCCCGCCAAGAACTCGCTCTTCTCCCGGTCGGTTTTGAGCGCCTTACAGTTAATGAGCACGAACTGGGAGCGCACCAGGTCGATGAGCTTCTTGCCGCGGTTACCACCCGAGTGGTTCAGAATGAGCATGATGTCCGGCTCGGGGGCGTTCAGGTAGGTGAGCGTATCGGTCAAAAACTCGTCACTCATGGAGGCAAGGTTCTCAACCTCAATGATCTTCGCCGAACCGAACAGGGAGGGCGAAGCGTGCAGGATCAGTTCCCCCGCCGTGTAGGTGGCGGCGTTAATCTGAACGCGGTCTACCTCCGGGTGGATGCTGCGGAACAGCTCACGCAGGCGTGCTGCAGCGCGGGAGGCGAAGTACTCCTCCGGGCCGTAGAGCATGACGGCGGGTGCCGGGGTGACGGTACGCCACGCGGTGTCGAGGGCGGGGCCGCCTCGGCGGGCGTAGCCTCGGGAACCACCACGCTGGGTTGAACGCTTACGCTCGGACACGCTTATCACTCGCCTTTATCTGCAGGGTACGGGCTGAACTCGGCCCCGCTGCGCACGGGGGTGCTACGCGGGTAGAGTCTCGAGTATCCATCATAGCGTTTTCTTCTCAGATGCCTCCTAGCGGTGGTTAGGGGTAGTCGGTTAGGGTTATATGCCCACAGTTAGTCGGTCAGGAACGGGCGGGCTGATTGGGGCGCCGATAGGAGGGCGCGGTTTGCGGTACCACCCGCAAGTACTGCCGGTGCGTGACCGCACGGTAGCGGCATGCATCCACCCACCACAGGGCTATGCTCAACGCCAGCACACAGAGGGCGCTACACGCCACCGCCGGAACGCCTGAACCGGGCTCCCACGGGTTACCCGGCGCGTGCGCGGCAGTGTGTGCCGCCCACTCGATGCCCTGCGCGGCAAGGCCACCGGCACGCAGGCACAGATCCGCCGCAGTGGGCAGACCCAGGAGCATGAATCCGAGCGCAACCAGCCCGGCGAGCATACTCAGCGGCGACAAAGGAGCGGCAACCAGATTCGCCGGAACCGAATAGAGCGGCACCTTACCGCTCATCCCCAAAATCAGCGGAGTGCACCACAGGGACGCCACAATCGGCGCGGCGAGCATTTCCGCACAGAACACCGGCATGACACGCATGAGCAGGCGAATCAGTGGAGGCCCCAGCAGAATCAGTGCGGAGGTTGCCGTCACCGACAGGGCGAACCCCATATCCACGGCGAGGTGCGGGGCGGCAAGCAGACACATCAGCACTGTTGTTTGCAACGCCGCCAAGGACTGGCGACCCGAACCGCGTAGCATAGCGTAAGCACCGAGCAGACCCATGGCAAGGGAACGAATCACGGAACCCTCAGAGTCCAGCAGCATGGCGTAGGCGAGCACCGCCGCAACCCCGCACAGCACCATGACGCGGTGCGGAATGGCGAGGGTACTCAGCCGGTACACGAGCGGCGGCAGGGCGTGGGTATTTGGCGGGGTAGGTTGTTGAGAGTGGGTAGGGCGACGGGGGTAAGCGGGGCAGCGAGAACGAGCCGTGCCTCTCCCCCGCAACCGCTGCGTCCAGGAACGGAACAGCAGGTATGCGCTGGCGAGGCGGTACGGGCGAACCGCCAACACCAGCCGGTACGCACCCAAAAACACAATCGCAATATTCGCCCCGGACACCGCCGTAATATGGCTGAGTCCGCTGAGCTTATACTCCTCCCGCGCGGTGGAACTCATCAGCGAATCGTCCCCGTAGGCGGTACCCAAAACCAGTGCCGCCGACTCTGTGCCGAGGGCATCCAGAGCGCGGGCGCGCAGCTGCTCCTTGAGCGTGGACAGGTACGGCTCCTCCGCCGTCCGGGTGACAGCGTTCGACCCGGCACCGTAGGCGGGCGCAGGAAAAATAGTTGCGCCGCTCAGCTTCGCCGTGGAACCGTTGAACTCCACCGTGCCGAGGGCGGTCACCTTCATGCCCGGATAAATCGCCTGCGAACGCGCGGTACCGCTCCCCTGCTGCTGAGCCGCCGAACTCGCTGCCGAACTTGCCTCTAGACGCTGCGCGGCGCTCTTTGCCGAACCGTCACGCCGGTACACGCGCACCCGCTCATTCACCAGCGCACGCACGCTCCGCCCCTGAATTTCCTCCAGCTTAATAACCACCAGAGTAGTGCGCGGATCCACCCGGCGAACCTGCTCCACCGTGCCATTCAGACGAAGCGAGGCACCCTGCGCCTGCTGCAGCGTGGCGCGGGATGCATCCACCCCCGTAGCGCACAAAAGCACCGCCTGAACCGTGACAATACACGCCAGAAAAACCAGCTGACCGGTCGTGCGAAAGAGCAGGCTGTAGGGCATCACCGCACGCGGCGGAAAGAACAGCAGAATCGCCAGGCACCCCAGCAGGGCAATGAGCACACACGCCAGTGGATGCACCACCCGCCACGTCCCCACGGTCAGCGCCGCCGCGGTAAAAGCCCACAGCACCAGCACCGTGAAGCTCAGGCGAAGGTCCAGGTGAATGAGGCTTCCCTGGGCGCGCAGCTCCTGCTCATCACGGCGGGTGCGCCACCGTTCAGCGCCGATGCTCCAGCGGTAGCGGGCACGGTCATACGCCGTAGCCGCGGACCGGGTGAAGCACCGGGTAAGGCGCAAGGAACCGGGAAAGAGTTCCCGCTCCCCTGAGTGCTGGCGGTTCGGCAAGCGGTTCGGCCTGCAGTTCTGCCGGCGCATTAGACCGTCACCAGCGGGCGCAGATTCTCCAGCATCGACGGACCAATGCCGGGCACCGCATCCAGCTCATCCACGCTACGGAAACCGCCGTGCGCCTCACGCCAGGCAATAATGCGCTGAGCCATTGCCGGACCAATACGCGGCAGGGTCTGCAGCTCCTCAGCGGTGGCAGTGTTAATGTTCACCGGGGTTGAGCCCTTCTGCGCGCTGCCTGCAGGAGTTAGCGTGCGCGCAGGCTGAGGCTGCGTGCCACCCTGCGAAGCGCCGTTCTGCGCTGCACCATTCGCCGCGTTACCCTGACCCGCATTTGCCGTGCCACCGTTGGGCTGAATCTGCGCTGGAGCAGCCGTCTCACCACGATGTGGTACATAAATCTGCACCCCGTCACTGAGCGCACCGGCAAGGTTCACACGGTCCAGGTCAGCATCCGCTGCGGCACCGGAGGCGGCGGCAATCGCATCCACGGCACGACCCTGCGCGGGCAGTGTGTACACGCCGGGATTGTTCACGGCACCCGCCACGTGCACCCGCACGGTACCCTCGCCGGAGGCGCCACCCTGCGCAGATTTACTCGGGTTAGCGCCCGGCTGGGCAGTGGACTGGGTGCCGGGCTGAGCACCCGGGCTCTGCGGGGCACCCACCGCCTGCACCGACTCAGCGGAAGCACTCGAGGAGGCGACCTGCTCGGCACGCGGCGCCGCCGAAAACTGGGTCACACCCCACACCACGGCAACCAACGCCAACACCGCCACCAGAAGCAGCACGCGTGGCGACAAGCCCCAACGGGTACTGCGGGTGGTGCCAGGCTGATCAGCCTGCTCCCATTCCGCCCAATCGTCCACCTCGTTCCAATCGGGCTGCTGATCCCATTCAGCCCAACCATTCGACTCCGGCTGGGATGCCGAGGGCTCGGCAGGTGTTTCTTCGGCTGGTACCTCCGCGGGCGTTACCTCAGTTGAGATTGCCAGCGGCACGGTGTCCTCAGCATCCGGCGCACCGTGTTTACGGGCGCGGGGGCTGCGGTAGAGGCTGTTCATCAGGGAGCGGGCGCTACGCTGCGCGCCGCCCTGCTGGGCTGCACTATTCTGCACCGGGTTCTGTACAGCGTTCTGGTCGGGGTTGGGGGTCATGCTCGTCATACCTCTACCCTAGGCTCACGCGCGTGAACGCACGAGCGCACGCGAAGAACCTGTGGATAACTCCCCTCGCACAGTGCGAGAGGGGCCATCCACAGGCTCATTTTTGAAAAATATGCGGTTTTTGTTTAAAAACGGAGGGGTTTGGTTTGTCATAAAACCGTCACAAACACCTCAGCCACACGAGCTTCCCGTGCCGTTTAAGAGCAGAATCTAGCCTTCGATTACTCCCCGCGCGGCAGCTCAGTACCCGGAACACCCAGCTCCGAAGCACGCTTATCAGCCATCACCAACAGGCGACGAATACGGCCCGCAACCGCGTCCTTCGTCATCGGCGGATCAGCCAGACGACCCAGCTCATCCAACGACGCATGCTTATGCAGCACACGCAGCTCACCGGCATAGCGCAGATGATCTGGAACCTCATGACCCAGAATCTGCAGGGCACGCTCCACGCGGGCGCTCGCCGCAACAGCCGCCTGAGCGCTACGGCGCAGGTTCGCATCATCAAAATTTGCCAGACGGTTCGCGGTCGCACGAACCTCCTTGCGGGTGCGCGCCTCACGCCACATGGTCAGGGTGCCAGTCGCACCCATACGTTCCAGCAGTTGCGAAATCGTCTCGCCGTCACGTACCACCACACGGTCGGTGCCGCGCACCTCGCGTGCCTTCGCAATAATGTCCAGGCGACGAGCCGCCCCCACCAGCGCGAGCGCCGCCTCAGGACCGGGGCAGGTAATCTCCAGAGAGGAGGAACGACCCGGCTCAGTCAGCGAACCGTGCGCCAAGAACGCACCGCGAATGACCGCCTCAGCGTCCTGCCGGGAGCCGTTCACCACGGCCGGAGGCAGGCCACGCACCGGGCGGCCACGCAAATCCAGCAGACCGGTCTGGCGAGCCAGCGCCTCACCGCCGTGATCCACACGCACAATGTAGCGGCCGCCTCGACGCAGACCACCACCGCTGACGCTGGTCAGCTCAGAGTCGTGGCCGTAAATCTCCGCGATGGTGCGGCGCATGCGGTGGGCGGTTGCTTCGTGGTCGACCTCAGACTCCACCACGATTCGCCCCGAGACAATGTGCAGGCCTCCGGTAAAACGCAGAATCGTAGAGATTTCTGCCTTACGAGCAGAGACTTTCGTTGCCTCGTAGTTGGCGAGTTCGTCCTTGACGAGCGTGGTTAATGCCATGAACAGGTCCTTCTAGGCGTAGTGTTTAAGTCTAAAAATCAGGAAAAAGGGCGCACATAACAGCCAGCTCAAGCAACACGCTTGAGCAGCAAACCCAAGCCAGTAAACCTAAGAGCTCAGCTCAAACGCTTCGTTATACGCAGCCGCAAGCTTCAGCGGGTCGTGCACATTCCGCTGGGAGCTCGAACGCAGATGCGCCCACACAACCTTCGCACCCATCGCAGAAGCCTCACGCTCCAGCTCGGAACGGTGATCAGCCTGCATATCAGCGTCAGCAATCACCGCGTCAAGGTGAAGCTTCGGGGCGTACTGGCGCAACAAATCCAAGTGCGTTGCCGGGGTGAAGCCGACCGTCTCCTTATCGTCGGAGAGGTTCATAACCACGCAGCGGCACGCCTCCGTACGGATAATCGCCTCACGCTGAGCATCCAAGAGCAGATGCGGCAGAACCGACGTACGCCACGACCCCGGGCCCAAAACAATCCAGTCGGACTCTTCAATAGCGGAGAGCGCCTCCGGGCAGGGGCGAGCGTTCTCAGGGGTCAGACCAATATCGTGAACCCGTTCCTCCTTCGAGAGGTTCACCTGACCGACCACCTTCACACGCTCAATACCGCCACCGTTATGCTCACGTAGCACAGTGCCGTAAATGACCATCGGATCCAACGCCATCGGCAGCACACGGCCACGCGCATTCAGCAGGGCACCCGCCCAGTCCAGACCCGCAACCGGGTCATCCAGAAGCTGCCAGAGAGTAGCAATCAGCAGGTTACCGAGAGCATGGTAATCCAGCGGGAACTCACCCTCATAACCCTCGGGCGCGCTAAAACGATGCTGCATCACATCACGCCACGTGCGACCCCAATCGGTGTCATCACACAGCGCAGAAAGCGCCATACGCAAATCTCCCGGAGGGAGAATACCCATCTCCTCACGCAAACGACCCGACGAGCCGCCATCGTCAGCAACCGTCACAACAGCCGTCAAATCAGGCGTGACGTGGCGAAGCGCAGACAGGGACCCGTACAGCCCGTGGCCGCCGCCCATCGCCGTGACCTTCGGCGAACGGTGCGTGGTCTTCAACAGGCGCAAAGCCTGAGTCGGCAGAGCCGGCAGGCGCGGAATACCCTGAGTGTCATAACTGGTCGAATGGGTGGACATAGTAATACCTCACATACCCGGAAGGAACGGTATGACGGCCCCACGGGTGCGGGGCCGGACGGCGGCTAATGAAACACGACGCGGTGGTTGGGACGCGCCGGGCGGAACTTACTCGCGGCCCTTGTCGCGGTGCTGAACATTCACGTTCAGCTCACCGAAAGCAGAGAGACGACGAGCCAGTTCTTCCGTCACAGCCACGGAACGATGCTTACCACCGGTGCAGCCAATTGCGATGGTGGCGTAGTACTTGCCCTCACGGCGGTAGCCCTCAAGCACGGGGCGAAGAGCCGCAAGGTAGTTGCTGATGAACTCCTCGGTGCCGGCGTGCTCCAGTACGTAGTCGCGCACCGGGGCGTCCTGACCGGTCAGGGGGCGCAGCTCCGGAACCCAGTGCGGGTTCGGGATGAAACGCATATCAGCCATGTAGTTAGCGTCCGAAGGCGCACCGTATTTGAAGCCGAAGCTCATCACGGTCAGGTTCAGCTTCTTATCCGCACCCTCAGCAAACATTTCACGCACGGTACGAGCCAGCTCGTGCACGTTCATGCCGGTGGTGTCAATGGTGCGGTCAGAAGCGAGGCGCAGACCTTCGAAGAGAGTGCGTTCAGCGCGGATACCGTCGAGGACGCGGCCCTCACCCTGCAGCGGGTGCGGGCGGCGCTGAGCCTCGTAGCGGGCAATAATGGTCTCATCCTTGGCATCAAGGAAGAGCATGGAGAAGTCAATATCGGACTTGCGCAGAGTCTCAATCGCAGCGGGAAGATCGGAGAACAGCGCGCGGGCGCGAACGTCAATGCCGAGCGCCACCTTCGGAACTCGTGCACCGTCGCGGGTCACCAAATCAGCCAGGGAACCGAGCATCTGCGGCGGGATGTTATCGATAACGTACCAGCCCTCATCCTCCAGTACGTTTGCGACAGTGCTGCGGCCTGCACCAGAAATACCGGTGATCACCAGAATCTGAGGACGCTTCTCACTCTGGGCGGACTGTACCGTGGCGGGCTTGCTCTGATTCTCGGGCATGGTGCTTCTTCCCCTTCAACGCGAAATACTCTCTATGCCATGATACAAGACCTTTATCTGACGGTTCGGGGGTATGGTCAGAAATTTCGCCAGTATGACAGAAATATGAGATGCTCCCCCGGCGGAACCCCAGAAGGAACCCCAGAAGAAAGAAACCTGCATCACAAGTGCTTGCGCATAATGCTCCCCGAGGGGTCTACAGAAAGAGGCGGGCGGCAGAGCCGTAAGGGTACAGCAAAGCCCGCACGATACCTCCTCGCAGGAGGCATCGCACGGGCTTTGAAAATACGTAAGCAAGCACGCACCAGCTGAGTAGCTACGCGGACGAATGAGGATTCTTAGGCAGAAAACTCAGGCAGAAAATCCGCCACATGCTCCAGCAGACGCACCGACAGCTCCTTCTTCGAACCGGAGAACACCGGCGCCTCATCATTCAGAGTCGACAGCAGCGTAATCGCGTTATCGTCCGTACCGAAACCACGATTTACACCCACCGTATTGACCGCCAAGAAGTCCGTACCCTTACGCTGCAGCTTCTCACGCCCCAGCTCCAACGGAGTCTTCTCCGCCGAACCGGTCTCCGCCGCAAAACCAACAATGAGCTTCGGACCGAGGGTGCTCTCCCCCTCCTCACGAGCCTGCTGGCGGCGCACTACGACCTCACGCAGAATATCCGGGTTGCGCACCAGCTGAATCACCGGCGCGTCCTCAGAATCGGCGCTCTTCTTAATCTTGAACTCGGCAAACTCGGCGGGTCTAAAATCAGCCACCGCCGCAGACATGATCAGCACATCCGCCGCCGCGCTCGCCTCAAGGGTCGCCTCACGCAGCTCCAGGGCGCTCACCACGCGGGTCACCTGCACACCCTCCGGCGCGGGAACCTCAAGGTTCGCACCGATCAGGTGTACGGTCGCGCCCAGATCGCGTGCCGCCTCCGCGAGCGCCACGCCCTGCTTGCCGGTCGAACGGTTGCCGAGGAAGCGCACCGGGTCCAGCGCCTCACGGGTGCCGCCAGCGGTAATGACCACGAGGCGACCGGACAGAGGAGCACGCAGCGGTTCGGATGCGCCAGTTGCCTGGCTGGGTTCACCCTGACCAGGCTCAACCTTGCCCAAATCACCCTGACCCAGCAGCGCCGAAGTCAGCGTCGCCGCACGCGCCGCCGCCATACGCTCCTGCTCCGTACCCGTGTACAGGGGCTCAGTCGGCGCGCAACCGGGCGTGTACACCGGGTGCACCTGCCCCTTCGGGAAGCGAGCAATCACATCTAGCGCTACCGCGAAAATATCCTCCGGCTCAGGCATGCGACCCGGACCAGAATCCGGGCCCGTCAAACGCCCAATCGCAGGCTCAATCACGTGATAACCCCACGAACGCAGAGTCTGCACATTCGCCTGAGTCGCCGGATGCTCCCACATCTGGGTGTGCATCGCCGGCGCCAAAATTACTGGGGCGTGCGTCGTCAACACCGTAGAAGACAGCAGATCATCCGCACGACCAGCCGCCAAACGAGCCAGCAAATCAGCGGTCGCCGGGGCAATCACCACAGCGTCAGCCTGCTCGGCCTGACGCACGTGGTTCACCTCCGGTACACGGTCAAACACGTCCGTTGAGACGGGGTTGCCGCTCAGTGCCTCCAGAGTGGGAACACCCACGAACTTCGTCGCGTTCGGGGTGGGCATGGCGATCACCTCGTCGCCATTCTTCGCAAAAAGACGAAGGAGCATCGCCGCCTTATACGCAGCAATGCCCCCTCCAATACCAACGATAATGCGCATGGTACGTCAAAGAATCCTTGTAAAAAGCAGATTACTCAGCGGACTCGTCGAGGATAACCTCTTCGATAGCAATAACCTCTTCGCTACCTGCGGGGATGTACTCCTCCTCGATAGCGCCAGAGAACTCAGCCGCGCTGAAATCAATCACAGCGGACAGATCCTCGGGAATCGGGTAGCCGTCCTCGTCGAACCTAGCGTCCGGGTGGTGCTCCGCCACAACACGGTCAGCAATGATTTCACGCATTGCCACCGACAGGGACTTCTCATTCGACTCAGCGTCAACCAGCGGGCCAACGTGCGCAGCAGTATTGTCCTGCAGGTTAGCGTAGTATGCGTTAATCTGGCGTGCACGGCGGGCACCGAAAATCACCAGGCCGTACTTGGACTCCGCCTTCTCAATCAGCGCGTCAGCGCTGGGGCTCACGATGCCCTCGGGAGCGACACCGTCAACGAAGTTGTAGTCCTCGTGTTCCTTGATTTCGTTTGCCACTAAAAACTCCAAAAATCTTGATGGATGTACGTACCGAACGCCCTTCTCGGGGCGCCCACGCTCGGATTCGGGCGGGCGCGGGAAGGGCTCGGTCAAAACTAAAGAACTATTCTACCCTCTCAACGGCTAAAACGCACGTACCAGCCTGGACAAAAGGTGTCAGCCCAGCCAAAAAGGTGGGGGTCCGAAGAAAACTCTTCGAAACCCCCACCCTTCACAACGCCTCACGGCAGAACTACAGGTCGGAAGAAACTCTAGCCCCACCGCAAACACAAAGCATGCAGATTAGGCGGCGCCGATCAGCTCAGCAATCTCCTTCGCCGCACGCTCAACAGAGTCGTTGACGACCGTGACGTCAAATTCCTTCTCAGCAGCCAGCTCAACCTTCGCGGTTTCAAGGCGACGAGCCTGCTCCTGCTCACTCTCGGTACCTCGACCCACCAGACGCGACACCAGCTCATCCCAGCTCGGAGGAGCCAAGAAAATCAGGCGGGCATCAGGCATGGTCTCGCGAATCTGGCGAGCACCCTGCAGGTCAATCTCAAGGATCACCGGGCGGCCAGCGTCCAGGGCCTCCTGGACCTTAGCGCGCGGAGTACCGTACTTGTTCTTACCGTGCACCACAGCGTACTCAAGCATCTGACCGTCAGCAATCATCTGGTCAAACTCTTCCATCGAAACAAAATAGTAGTGAGTACCGTCAACCTCACCGGGGCGAGGATCACGAGTAGTAGCGGAAACAGAGAACCACACGTTCGGGTAGTTCTCACGAATGTACTGGCACACCGTACCCTTGCCAACAGCAGTAGGGCCAGCCAGTACGGTGAGAGTCGGCTGAGACATAGCTTCCTTACTGCGCCTTCATCGGCTGAAGGCACGATGTATTAGGACTGAGAAGGCTCGGAATACTGAGTAGTAGTCCTACGACGTGCACGGTTCAAATACCGCGAATTACGGTTGAAGTACTCCACCATCTTGCGACGCTGGTGTACACCCAGGCCGCCAAGGCGGCGAGTCGGTGCAATATGAAGTTCTTCAATAATGCGTTCAGCTCGAACAGCACCAATGCCCGGAAGTGCGCGCAACATCTGCCCCACCGGCATTTTAGCCAGTGCAGGGTCGGAATCGACCATATCGAGCACCTGACGCACAGAAAGTTCACGGTTACTCAGTGCACGCTTAATTTCCTGGCGGTGCGCTCGGGCAAGTACTGCCTTCTCACGGGCGGAGGCGCGCGCATCCTCAGTTAGCGGAGTCAGCGGCATGGTTGGGTCCCCATCTCTGCGATTTATAGAATTTTACTTATCAACTAATGTAATACGGATAGCACGAAAACCCTCGTTCCACCCGCGGCACTCACCCTCGCACCAACAATGCGTCTACGCACGTCAGCACGTAAATATCAGGGAGTACTCCTATAGCATAGCGGAGTATTCACCTTATCAAAAGCGGAACCACGCACGCACCTCAAAGAGTAGGCACACTCCCCCAGTACAGAAGTAAGCAAAATCATATCGGCGCGAGTATACGGCAGCAAAATTATGCATGCGGTGTACCGAAAAAATGCGATAAAACAAGCACGCACAGCGGGTACGCACAAGGGGCGCACACCCCGAACAGACCCTCAACAGAATCCACCCGGAGCACACGCCCCTCTCACACAACACGCGAACTACGCGCCGCGAGCCGCCAACAGGTCATCACGAGCCGCCTGCGCAGCCTGCGCCAAACCCTCAACCGACGGGCCGGCAGCCAGCACGCCACGGCTGGAATTCACCAACACCTGCGACTCAACACCCGCAAACACGCGGTACAAATCAGCCGCCGAAGCGCCCTGCGCACCATAACCCGGCGACAGAATCGGGCCGTTGAACACGCTCAGGTCAATACCCAAATCAACCAGCGCCTGACCAACAGTCGCGCCAACCACCAGACCGCACGGACCCATCTGCTCCCACTGGCGGGAAGCATTCTCAGCAGTAGCCGCAGCGATAATACGCTTAGCCACAGCGCCCCCAGACTCACCGGAATAACCAGACTCCGACGCGCCCACATGCTGAACGCTCTTACCCTCAGGGTTCGAGGTCAACGCCAGCACGAACGTGCCACGGTCATTCTCATCAGCCAAATCCAGCGCCGGACGCAGCGACTCAAAACCCAGATACGGGCTCAAAGTCACCGAATCGGTACCCAGCGGCGAAGACGAGCCGAGCCACGCATCCGCGTACGCCTTCATGGTCGAACCGATATCGCCGCGCTTAGCGTCAGCAACAATCAGCACACCATCAGCGGCAGCGCGGGCGAACAGCGCCTCCAGCACAGCAAGACCAGCCGAACCGTGACGCTCAAACAACGCCACCTGAGGCTTCAACGCCGCCGCAAACGGGGCGCAACCCTCATAGACCGCCTCAGTAAAAGCAGCCAGGCCCACAGCGGAATCCTCAAGACCCCACTGCTCCAGCAGGTTCGGATGCGGGTCAATACCCACACACAGCGGGCCGCGCTCCGCCATCGCCTTCGCCAGACGATCACCAAAAGCAGCGGACATTACGCCTCGCCACCCTCAGAACGAGCATCCACAGCGGCAGCCAGCTGAACGCCGTGCTCCTGCAGGCTCATGATGTCCCAGCTGTGCTCACGCAGAGCATTAATCGCCTGAACAGCCGCAGCGAACTCAGAAATAGTAGTCATGACCGGGCAGCCCACCGAAACCGCAGCGGCACGAATCTCGTAACCATCGCTACGAGCAGCACCACCGGCAGGAGTGTTCAGAATCAGGTCAATATCACCATTGCGGACCATGTCCACAATCGAGTGGTTGCCATTCGCCTCAGCAAACTTCGAAGCCACAATCACAGAGTTCAGGCCGTTACGGCGCAGAATCTCAGCGGTACCACCGGTCGAAACGATCTCAAAGCCCAGCGACTCCAGCATCTTCGCGTAAATAATGACGTTACGCTTATCGTGGTTAGCCACCGAAATGAACACCTTACCGGAGGTTGGCAGCGGCGAACCAGCACCAGCCTGAGCCTTCGCGAACGCGGTGTCATAGTGCTTATCCAGACCCATGACCTCACCGGTCGAACGCATTTCCGGGCTCAGCAGCGAATCCACCACAACACCCTCCGGGGTGCGGAAACGAGCGAACGGCAGAACCGCAGCCTTCACAGCAATCGCAGTCTCCTCAGGCAGGGACGCGCCATCCATGTTCGACGGCAGGTAACCCTCAGCCTTCAGCTCAGCAATGCTCTTACCCAGACCAATCAGCACAGCAGCCTTAGCCATCTGCACGCCGGTAGCCTTCGACACGAACGGAACAGTACGAGACGCACGCGGGTTCGCCTCAATCACGTACAGGTTCTCAGACACGTACGCGAACTGAATGTTAATCAGGCCGCGCACACCGGTACCTCGAGCAATCTTCTCGGTAGCGTCCTTCACCTTCGCGATGATGTCCGGGCCGAGAGTAATCGGAGGCAGAGTACAGGAAGAGTCACCCGAATGAATACCGGCTTCCTCAATGTGCTCCATGACGCCGCCCAAGTACAGCTCCTCGCCGTCGAACAGTGCGTCAACGTCAATCTCGATAGCGTCCTCAAGGAACTTATCAATCAGAGCAGGCTGCGAAGGCGAAACCTCGGTAGCGTTCTCCAGGTAGCGTGCCAGGTTCGCCTCATCGTAGACGATCTCCATGCCACGGCCACCCAGCACGTACGAAGGACGAACCAGAACCGGGTAACCAATCTCATCAGCGATGCGCTTAGCACCCTCGAAAGTGAACGCAGTACCGTTCTTGGGCGAAATCAGGCCGCCCTCCTCCAGCACGCGGGAGAACTCGCCGCGGTCCTCAGCCAGGTCAATAGCCTCCGGGGTGGTGCCCAGAATCGGCACGCCCGCATCCTTCAGGGCACGAGCCAGCTTCAGCGGAGTCTGACCGCCCAGCTGCACGAACACGCCCATCAGGCCGCCGGTACGACGCTCCGACTCAACAATCTCAAGCACATCCTCAAGAGTGAGCGGCTCAAAGTACAGGCGAGTCGAAATATCGTAGTCAGTCGAAACAGTCTCAGGGTTGCAGTTAACCATGACAGTCTCGTAACCGAGCGAACGCAGCACCAGCGAAGCGTGTACACAGGAGTAGTCGAACTCAATACCCTGACCGATACGGTTCGGACCCGAACCCAGAATCATAATCGAGGGCTTCTCGTGGGGCGCAACCTCATCCTCCAGGTCGTAGGAGGAGTAGTGATACGGAGTGAACGCCTCAAACTCGGCAGCACAGGTGTCAACAGTCTTGAAGACCGGGCGGATACCCAGAGCATGGCGAACACCGCGCACAACATCCTCAGAAGAGCCGATAATCTCAGCAATCTGAGCGTCCGAGAAACCGTGACGCTTAGCCAGCTTCAATGTCTCCGGGTCAAGGTTGTCACGCTTAGCGTGAACCACGCCAGCAACCTCATTCAGCAGCACCAGCTGGTCCAGGAACCACGGGTCAATCTTGGTCGCCTCGTGCAGCTGCTCCACGGTAGCGCCAGCCAGCAGAGCCTGCTGAACCTGGTAAATACGCTGAGTGGTCGGAACCTTAGTCTTCTCAATCAGCTCAGCCAGCTCAGCCTCAGACAGGGACAGCGGCTTGAACGAGAAGGACGCACCCTTCTGCTCCAGCGAACGCATCGCCTTCTGCAGAGCCTCAGTGAAGTTACGGCCCAGAGCCATAGCCTCGCCAACACTCTTCATGGTGGTGGTCAGGGTCGGGTCAGCAGCCGGGAACTTCTCAAACGCGAAGCGGGGAATCTTCACGACCACGTAGTCGAGGGTCGGCTCGAAGGACGCCGGGGTCTTCTGGGTGATATCGTTCGGGATCTCATCCAGGGTGTAACCCAGGGACAGCTTGGTCGCAATCTTCGCAATCGGGAAGCCGGTAGCCTTCGACGCGAGCGCCGAAGAACGAGACACGCGCGGGTTCATCTCAATGACGATGATGCGGCCGGTCTTCGGGTCAATCGCGAACTGGATGTTACAACCACCGGTGTCCACGCCAACCTCACGAATCACGTTGATCGCGATGTCGCGCAGCTTCTGGAACTCACGGTCGGTCAGGGTCAGTGCGGGTGCCACGGTGATGGAGTCACCGGTGTGCACACCCACGGGGTCGAAGTTTTCGATGGAGCAGACGACCACGACGTTGTCGTTGGTGTCACGCATCATCTCCAGCTCGTATTCCTTCCAGCCGAGGATGGACTCCTCGAGCAGGACCTCGCTGGTGGGCGAGTACTGAATACCGGCACCGGCGATGCGGTAGAGGTCTTCCTCGTTGTACGCCATACCCGAGCCGAGACCACCCATAGTGAAGGAGGGGCGGACCACCATCGGGTAGCCCAGCTCCTTAGCGGCTTCCAGCGCCTCCGGCATGGAGTGAACAATCACCGAGCGTGCAGACTCGCCGCCGGCGCGCTCCACCACACCCTTGAATGCTTCACGGTCCTCACCGAGGTTAATCGCCTCAATGTTCGCCCCAATGAGCTCAACATTGTACTTGGCAAGCACGCCGCGCTCATCCAGGGAGATTGCCGCGTTCAGCGCGGTCTGACCACCCAGGGTCGGCAGGATTGCGTCCGGCTTTTCCTTCTCGATGATCTTCTCAATCACCTCGGGGGTGATGGGTTCAATGTAGGTAGCGTCCGCGAACTCGGGGTCGGTCATGATAGTTGCCGGGTTCGAGTTCACGAGGATGACGCGCACGCCCTCCTCCTTCAGCACACGCAGCGCCTGAGTGCCGGAGTAGTCAAATTCCGCTGCCTGACCGATGACGATGGGGCCGGAACCGATGACGAGGACGCTATTAAGGTCAGTACGACGAGGCATTTATGCTTCCTTTGCAGTCTTGGTTGCGACCATCAGGTCGATGAAACGGTCAAAGAGGTAGGCGGAATCGTGCGGGCCCGCAGCAGCCTCGGGGTGGTACTGCACGGAGAACGCGGGGATGTCCTTACAGGTCAGGCCCTCAACCACGTTGTCGTTCAGACCCACGTGGGAGACCATGACCTGACCGAACTCGGCGTTCGGTGCGGTCACGTAGTCGCCAATCGGCGCGTCCACAGCGAAGCCGTGGTTCTGCGCGGTGATTTCAACCTTGCCGGTGGTCTTGTCCATGACCGGCTGGTTGATGCCGCGGTGACCGAAGAGCAGCTTGTAGGTGCCGAAGCCCAGGGCGCGGCCGAGCAGCTGGTTACCGAAGCAGATGCCGAAGAACGGGGTGCCCTTACGCAGCACGCCCTGCAGCAGCTCAACCTGCTCATCAGCGGTTGCCGGGTCACCGGGGCCGTTGGAGAAGAACACGCCGTCGGGGTTGTGGGAGTAGATGTCCTCGAGGGTTGCGCTTGCGGGTAGCACGTGCACGCGCACGCCACGCTCAGCGAAACGCTGCGGGGTCATCGACTTGATGCCCAGGTCCAGGGCGACGATGGTTGCGACCGGGGGTGCGAACCAGTTGAACTGGTGCGGCTCAACGGTGTAGGCGGTCTCAACCGAAACGGAGTCAGCGAGCTTACGGCCAGCCATCGGCTCGGAGGCGCGCACCTCCTCCAGCAGTTCAGCTTCGGGGCGTTCTGCGTGCTCACCGGAGAACACGCCCGCACGCATCGAACCGCTCGAACGCAGGCGGCGGGTCAGGGCGCGAGTGTCAATGCCCTGAATACCGACGATGCCCTGCTCGATGAGCTCTTCATCGAGGGTGCGCTCAGAACGCCAGTTGGATGCCACGCGTGCTGCGTCGCGGACCACGTAGCCGGCAACCCAAATCTTGCGGGACTCCGCGTCGGTGGTGTTCACGCCGGTGTTGCCGATATGGGGAGCGGTCTGAACCACAATCTGACCCGCGTAGGAGGGGTCGGTTAGGGTTTCCTGGTAGCCGGTCATACCGGTCGAGAAAACCGCCTCGCCCAAGGACGCGCCGGTTGCGCCGTAGCCGTAGCCGCGGTAGACGGTGCCGTCCTCCAGGACGAGCAGCGCGCGGTCCGTACGCAGGGCGCCGGATCGTGTCATGTCAGTCATGCTCTTCTTCCTTTTCTCTGGTGTTCTCCCCCGCTTCCTGCACAGCCTCTACCGTGCAGGTTCCGGGGTAGTCTATGGTGCCTTCGGCGGGTGTTCGCCTGACCTCAGGCAAAAATCTATGGGTGTGGGTGTGCTGGAATATTACACCGCGATATTGCGCCGGGATATTACACCGGGATTTAGGCTTCCGGTTCTGCCGCCCACTTCTCGGGCGCATCCACAGCGTTCGGGGCGATGCGGCGCAGCTCCTGCAGTACCGCTTGCTTATCCTCAGCGTAGCGAGTGCGGAAGCCGGTCTGCACACGGTGACCGTCCAGGGTCCAACCAATCACGACCAGGCCGTTCTTCTCCACAACCTTACCCGCCATACCGCGGTCGGTGGTGATGACCGCAAGCTTCTTCGCCGGAATCCACAGGTCCTTCGCGCCGTTACGGGTGAAGATGACGCTGTCCGGGTAAATCAGCAGGGTGGACTTACTCTTGAAGCCGAGCGAATCGAAACCCACACGGTCCAGCCAGTTACCGAAGATCGTGGTGCTGACGTACTCGCCCTCGAAAGCGGCCTCAGCGGTCATGCCCTCGTAGCGTTCGGGAACTTCCTTGAGGGATCCGAACATGTTTGCCTGGCGTGCCAGGCGCGAGCGCCATCCGTGCCACATGCCGTAGATGCACAGGGCGACCAGGGCGATGCAGATGACGGCGGTCAGGAACTTTCCCACGAAGGTTCTCTCTTTCGGTTGGGGTCTCGATCGATGATCTCGGCCTGGGTTGGTGAGGTTGGGGGTGGTTCTCCCGGCGAGGCGGTGGCAGGTGTGAACCTACCACCGCCAGGCACGGTCACCACGTACGTTCGCTTCGCGGGTCAGTTGTGCAAACTTAGCGGTGCGAACGTACATGCGCAGGTTAGCGGCGCGGGGTTGCCAGCTCGCCGTTCAGCACGGTCGGGTGGCCAGCGTAGAAGGTTGCACGAATCGAGCCGGGTACCTCCATGTCGCGGTAGGGGTTGTTCTTACCCTTGGTTGCCTGTTCCTCCGGCTTGATCACGCGGGTTGCCTTCGGGTCGACCAGCACAATGTTTGCCGGTTCGCCTTCGGCAAGCGGGCGGCCCTGCTCGTGGTCCAGGCGACCAATCTTCGCGGGCTCCTCAGAGAGGATGCGTGCTACATCGCGCCAGGTGATCATTCCGGTGTCAACCAGGGTCATCTGGATGATGGACAGTGCCTGCTCCAGGCCGGTCA
>ERZ772999.796-NODE-796-length-19306-cov-14.705106_pt1 | contig 19306 bp, 12 predicted proteins | sample MGYA00511467_ERZ772999 | MGnify/ENA primary metagenome ERZ772999 (study PRJEB29015, sample SAMEA2738064) | human oral metagenome | biome: human oral; feature: human-associated habitat; material: saliva | place: China | collected 2218 ... | reverse complement strand
GTCCCGCGTTTCGCTAAAAGTCTGAGGATTCACATCCTCTATTATCGCGTATTCTTACGCGTTATGTTCACCTTAAGCTCCGCGGCTGAAGTAGCGGATTACCAAAGCAATCAGCACCAGACCGATGAGTGAGAAGAGGATCAGCGGTACAATGCCGGAAAGTCCAGAATCGTCCGCGTCCGCATTCTTCACGGCCTGCTCCTGGGCTGCCTTCGCGCCGTCAGCTTTTACCACGCTATTTCCGGAGCGGCTGGCGCTAGCCGAGGTGGAGGAGCTAGGCGGCTTCGAAGCCGATGCCGAGCTTGAGGAGCTCGAGGGGCTTGCTTCCTGGGAGTGGTCTTCGTCGGTCTTATTACTCGAGAGGTATCCGGCAACCCAGTCTGCCGCACCGGGGATGGAGTCATTCGAGCCGTTATTGGCTGCGATTCGTCCGAGGGCGGTGCCGCCAGAACGCAACGGATCGTCGTCATCGTCATTAAGCTTGTCGCTCGAGGAGCTACTGCTCGGGGAAGAGCTAGAAGAACTCGACGAGGAACTGGAGGATTCACTCGGGTGGGGCAGCTCAATGGAGATGATGGCACCTTCCTCTGAGGCTTCCTGACGGTTGCCGGGGACGGCCACCGGGTTGTTCGCCGGAGGAATCGGAGCAATAGGTTCGGTCTCATTCGGGGTAACCGATTTGGAGTCCGAGCTGCCCTTGTTATTCTCTACCGGAACCACCGGATTTGCCGGAACCACGGGGATGACCGCATCCTTGGTCGGCTCATTAGTCGGCTCCGGGGTAGGCTCCGGACTAGGTTCAGGGGTAGGCTCCGGGGTCGGCTCGGGAGTTACGTCCTTCGTCGGCTCGGGAGTAGGTTCAGGGGTGGGCTCTACCGTAGGCTCAGGAGTCGGATCCTGAGTAGGCTCGGGAGTTGTATCCTTGGTGGGTTCCGCGGTGGGCTCCACAGTAGGCGCAACGGTCGGCTCCAGAGTGGGAGCAACAGTAGGTTCTGCCGTCGGCTGGACCGTAGGCTCCGCAGTCGGAGCTACAATCGGCTCAACCGTGGGAGTTGAGATAGGAGCAACACTCGGTTCGGCACTTGCGCTAGGAGCAACGGTCGGCGTAGCGGTAGGTTCAGCGGTAGCCGTCGGGTTTGCAGTCGCACTAGCAAAAGCTGTGGGCTCGTCAGTAGGCTGCGCAGTAGCATCCGGGCTGGGCGTAGCATCCTGAGTGGGTGTAGCACTCGCGAAAGACTCGGCACTAGCGGTGGGCTGAGCGCTCAAAGAAGCGCTAGGCTGAGCGGTGGGCTCTGCCTGCGCATTGTCAGTCTTATTGTCCCTCTGAGTGGCGGGCCCTGCGCTCACGGTTGCGAGCGTGGGGACTGCCGTCGGAGAGGAAGATGCCGCGTTTGCGGTGGGGTCCAGGGTTTGGCTTGCGGTGCTGACAGGGTTGGGTTGAACCTGAGACGCGGCCTCCTGCACATCTTGAGCAAATGAGGCTACGTATGGGCTTCCGGAAGCAACCAGCACTGTCGCCAGACTCACAGAGACCACCTTACGGTTTTGTTTTCCCAAAGATTGTCCTTGACTTCCTGATACGTTGTGAATGAATAGATACCTAGATTGCTAGGGCAGATTGGATATACCTTCATTTATTCTATTGAATCGGCTTTTTCTTCATTACTCATTTTAGCGCTTTCATACCAATCTTTGAGCTTCAAGATGTGCAACGACCATCAACAACCTCTTTTCATCACCTAGAAGCATCATTTTATGCACTTATGAGCAGAATTACGTTTTGTCTTATCAATACCGCTTTATAACTTACACTCCATCATCCAAGTGACTCCGAGGCGAGTATGAGTGATTTTTCTCATGGGTAAAATTATAATAATTCTCGTTAAGGTTTAGAGGATGATACGTACCAATTACCCCTCTCAAACAGACATCAACTTGCCTACCGCATAAAAAGCGCCCCGGTGCGATTCCCTTAAGAATCCGCACCGAGGCGCCTTACAACAGGGGCTACTCCCCCGCCTTTACGTATTCAATAACTGAGCGCAGTCAAAACGACAGCACGCAAGAACTAACGCAGCCTCAAGAACTAGCGCAGACCCAGGGGGCGTTCCATCGCCAGGGTCAGCAGTTCGCTAATCAGATCAGTATAAGAGATGCCGGTGTTCTCCCACATGGTCTTGTACATCGAAATCGGGGTGAAGCCGGGCATCGTGTTCACCTCGTTGATGACCAGGCGGCCATCCTCAGTGTAGAAGAAGTCCGCCCGAGAGAGACCCTCACCGTCCAGCGCCAGGAACGCCTTCACAGCCAGCTCACGCAGACGATTCTGCACATCCTGCGGCAGGTTCGCCGGGCACACGGTCACAGCGGAAGACTCAGAAACGTACTTCGCCTCAAAGTCGTAGAAGCCGTGGTCCTCATCCACAACCTCAATCTCGCCGGGATAGGATGCGCGGGGCATCTCGCCGTGGTGGCCATCGAGCACAGCACACTCGATTTCGCGGCCCACAATACCCGCCTCAATAATGATCTTCGGGTCGTGGCGGCGTGCCTCTTCAATCGCGGGCACAAGCTCATCCACCGAATCCACCTTAGTAATACCGAAGGAAGAACCTGCGCGGGTCGGCTTCACGAACATGGGGAAGCCCAACTTCAGCACGCGATCCAGAATCTGCTCGCGGTCCTCGTGCTCCCACTGGCGGTTGGTGACAACCTCGTAGGGGCCGACCTCCAGGCCAGCAGACTCGAAAGCAACCTTCATGAAATGCTTATCCATACCCACAGCGGATGCAGTCACACCGCAACCCACGTAGTGCAGGTCAGCCATTTCCAGCAGACCCTGCACGGTGCCGTCCTCACCGAAGGGGCCGTGCAGCAGCGGGAATACAACGTCCACCGGTGCGGTGCGGGTAACGTTACCCTCAGCATCCACCAGGGTCAGACGGGAATCGCCAGCGCCCATCGGCAAGAACACCTGCTGGGTACCCTCGGGGAACTCTGCGGTACCGCGAGTGCCAGCGGTCAGCTCGGCGAGCTGCTGCTCATCGGTCAGGTACCAGCGGCCGTCACGGGTAATACCGATAGTGATGACGTCGTAGGCGGTGCGGTCAATAGCGCCCAGAACGCCGGCAGCGGTAATGAGCGAAATCGGGTGCTCGGAGGAGCGGCCACCGCACAGCAGGGCGACGGTCTTCTTCTCGGTCATATATTTCTCCTAGTCAATGTTCCCCTACCCCTAGGCCGGAAGGTGGAACGGCAATGCGTCAATAATCCTAACGCATGAATACCGTCTCGATCACTGATGCGTTTCTCACGCACCGTTTTTCCGCAACGGTATCCGTCCTTGGATGTTTACATTCAATCTTCTTCTAGTATGTCCTGGCACACAACCCGAATCAGGGGGGCAGCACATCAGAAAGTTCTAACCTTAGTGGCCCTCATGCTTGAGGCGGCGACCCAGCAACTGAGGCGCCAACTCCTCAATACCAATACGGCCCGAAAGCACAGCCACCACAGCCTCAACAATGGGCATCTCCACCCCGTGACGACGAGCCAACTCAGCCACCACCGGCGCCGACTTAATCGACTCAGCGGTCTGGCTCATATGCTCGTGCAGGCGGTCAGGGGTAATACCCTGAGCCAGCAGGCGGCCCGCCGTGTGGTTACGAGACAGTGGCGAAGAGCAGGTCGCAATCAAGTCGCCCATACCGGCAAGACCGCTCATCGTCGCAGCATCGCCGCCCAACGCCACCGCCAGGCGAGTAATCTCCGCCAGACCGCGCGTCATAATGGACGCCTTCGAGTTATCGCCGTAATTGCGGCCTTCGCAAATACCCACGCAAAGGGCAATTACATTCTTCACCAGACCGCCAATTTCGGTACCCACCACATCCGTGTTGGTGTACGGGCGGAAGTACGCACACGCAATCGCGTGAGCAACAGACTCAGCCACCGGCCGGGTACGAGCCGCAACCACGGAGGCGGTAGGCTCCTCCCCCATGATTTCCTTCGCCAGGTTCGGACCCGAGAGCACGCACACGCGGTGCGGAATATGGCCGATTGCGCGCACATCAGCGCCGCGCAGAGCCATGGATTCTTCCAGCTCCTCGGTAATGACCTGCGACATACGCAGACACGTACCGGTCTCCAGGCCCTTCGCCAAAGAAACCAGCATGGCGTTCGGCTCAATATAGCGGGCGAAGCTCTGCAACTGCGAACGCAGAACCTGCGCGGGCAAGGCAAGAACCACAATATCGGCACCGGTCAGGGCCGTGGGGGCATCCGCCGTAAAGTGCATGTTATCCGGCAGCTTCATTCCCGGAAAATAGCGGGCATTCTCGCGGGTGCGCTCGCACTCAGCCATCGCCTGCTCATCACGGCCGATGAGGGTCACGCGGGTGTCATCGCCGCGCTCGCGGGCAGCGTCCGCCGCAATCTTAGCGAAAGCGGTGCCCCAGCTACCGGCGCCGAGCACCGCAATAGACTGTACGGTTGCCGGAGGGGTAAATTCAGGGCTTGCTGCGGGGGTGCGTCCAAAGAAGGTCACGAAAACACCAGCCTCTCTTCCTTGCGAGCTTATTGTGCGAGTCCCTGACAGACGCCTCAGCAAATAGCCGCGGCTCCTATCAGGGCCTCACGATTTTCCCAGCTGGGATGCTACTTTTCGTCCGGTTCGCCGAGCGCGCCACCGACCGGCCCCGAAGGGGTGCCGGGGGCTTCACGACGCTTCGTGCGGGGGTTCCAACGACCCTCAGGAGCCTTCTCGCCGCGGATCTTCTCCAGCTCGGCGGTAATAGCGTCCAGCATAGCGTCGGTGACCACGCCCAGTTCGGTGCGGGTGTGCTTAGCCTCGGGGCTGGCGTCCTCAACGAGGGAGGCAATATCCAGCGCCTTACCAACCCTCACGCGAACGGTCTTGCGCGGGAACAGCGAAATCTTACGCTTCTCCTTGATGCGGCCGTCCTCGCCGGCCTCATCCACGTAACCGAGAATCTGCTCGTCACCCCAGTGCACCACCGGGTAGACGGGTGCGCCGGTCGCAAGAGCCAGACGAGCCGCGCCGGTACGCGCCTGCATGGGCCACAGCTGCGGATCGTGGGTGGTGGTGCCCTCCGGGAAAATCACGACGGCACCGCCAGCCTCAACAATCTTGCGGGCAGTAATCAGGGACTTACGCGCATCCACCGAACCGCGAACCACAGGAATATGCGCGAGCTTGCGCATAATGTAGCCGAGCACGGGGGCGCGGAACAGCGAATCCTTCGCCAAGAAGCGCGGCAGGGCGCCCTCATCGAAAGCAGGGAAAGCCACGGTCACCGGGTCAAGCTCGGTGGTGTGGTTAGCCACGATAATGTACCCGCCGTTCTTGGGCAGGTTCTCACAGCCGGTAATCTCAACGCGCGCGATGAGCTTATACAGCCCGCGCGCAGCATTACCGAGCACCTTGTACAGAGCATCACCGGAGGCGGTGGGCTCAATCTCAGGCAGAGCCTGCTTTCCCTGCTGTCCGCTCACTAGCCCTGAACCTCAACTTCCTCGGGCTCAACAACGACGATTGCTGCATCGGGCTTGGGAGCCTTCGACGCCTTGCGTGCCAGCACCTCAAAGTTGGCACCCAGGCCCTTGAGCTTCTCCTCGAAGTTCTCGTAGCCGCGAGCAATCAGCTCAACACCGCTCACGTGAGAGGTGCCCTTAGCAGCCAGAGCAGCAATAATGTGGGAGAAGCCGCCGCGTAGGTCCGGAACCTCAATGTCGGCACCGGTCAGCGGGGTGGGGCCAGAAATAATAGCGGAGTGGCCGTAACCCTTACCCTCGAAACGGCAGGGTGCGCCGCCCACGCAGTCACGCATGACGACAATATCTGCACCCATCTGCTTCAGGGCGTTGGTGAAACCGAAACGCTCCTCGTACACAGTCTCGTGCACGATGGACGCGCCCTTAGCCTGGGTCAGTGCCACAACGAGGGGCTGCTGCCAGTCGGTCATGAAGCCGGGATGCACGTTGGTCTCAAAGACGATGGGCTTCAGCTGAGCACCGGCAGTGCGCTGAGCCGGGTGGGCAAAGCGGATACCGTCAGCGGTCACCTCGTACAGGCCGCCCATCTTGCGGAACTGGTTCAGGAACGCGGTCATATCCTTCTGGTCTGCGCCGCGCACGAAAATGTCGCCGCCCGTAGCCAGAGCCGCAGAAGCCCAGGAAGCGGACTCGTTACGGTCGGGCAGGGATGCGTGATCGTAGCCGGTCAGCTCATCCACGCCCTCAATGACGATGGTGCGGTCATCGCTGACGAAGATGATCGCGCCCATCTTCTGCAGAACAGCAATCAGGTCAATAATTTCGGGCTCAATCGCTGCGTTGCGCAGGATGGTCTTACCCTTAGCGCGCACACCGGTGAGCAGAACCTGCTCGGTAGCACCCACGGAGGGGTAGTTCAGCACGATTTCTGCACCCTTCAGGCCCTCTTCGGGAACGATCAGGGTGGTGCCGGTTTCGTCGTCCTTCTCAACGACTGCGCCGAACTTGCGCAGTGCAGACATGTGGTAGTCGATGGGGCGGTCACCGATCTTGCAGCCACCCAGGTTGGGGATGCGTGCGGTACCGAGGGTGTGCAGCAGCGGGCCCACCATCAGAATCGGGATACGGGAGTTACCGCCGAAGAGCTGAATCTCCTCTGCGTTCTTTGCGGCGGTGGTTGCATCCTGTGCGGGGTTAAGGGTCAGAACACCAGCTTCGCGGTCGTAGTCGACCTTTGCACCGTGCAGCTCCACGAGGGTGGTAACGATTTCGACATCGCTCAGGTCGGGGACGTTACGCAGGGTCGAGGGGGTCGAACCGTGCAGTGCTGCGACCATCGCCTTGGGCACCAGGTTCTTGGCGCCTCGAACGTGGACCTCACCAACGAGCGGAGTGCCACCTTCAATGCGAAGCTTGCTGATGTTCTCAGTCATTAAAAATCCTTTGTGGAGTCGACGGGTGTGTGTCGAACTTTATTTAACAGTATGCAGATGCGCCATAATCTCATACGTGCCGCACCCTGTCGGTAGCAGGGTGAAACGGGCGCATATATTCATCATTATTCTAAGCCCTGTGTATAGGTGCTCCAAACGACGAAGAGCTGTTGGAACTCATGACTGGAATTTTGCTCTGTTGTGCATCTGAAAACCTCCCTGAGCCCGAAGCTTCAGAGGCGAAAAACAAAAGGAGAAGACAAACATTCATACTAATGAAAACATATTCAGTATCTTCGTCAGATTTTGACGTTAGTTTCATCTTTTAACGTCCGAATTTGAATTTGAGAGCAACCTCACCCCTACAATAGCGTGCACACTCGTGCACGCTGAGCGGTGCCTCCACTCTCAAGGAGAAACCAACCAGCTCTCAACTGCGGCATCGGCGCCAGCATCGCCGTCCCTCCATGCAGTACGGAGCCTCACGGCAGGGAACGGGCGTGCATTCACTGCATACAACCTTGCGATAATGCCCAACTAAAACGGTGCGGCTTCCTGCTTCACTTCAACTTCAAAAATTCACTTCAACATCACCGTAAATATTCGAAAGTCAACCGAAAACCACAGCGTATCGCAACCAACCATAGGTCACTTCGCGGCTGGATCCGCGAACTACCGGAGGACCCCAAATATGACACATCACAACACTGCATCACGCATTTCGCGCCGTCGCCTCGTACAGGGTTCGGCATGGAGTGCCCCCGTTATCCTCGCCACCGCGACCATCCCTGTATGGGCAGCAAGCGGTGAACCCACCTGTTCCCCCGCCCTCATTCTCAAGCCGACCGCAACCGGCTACAAAGATAAGGCGGGGGCTTATACCGAATGGCTCGTTCCCGAAGGCATTGGACGAGTACGATTCGACCTCGTGGGAGGTGCCGGCGGTGCCGCAACCTCCTTCACTCCCCAATACCTGACCGATGTCACGAACGCGGCCCTGGCTGGCGGCGGTGCCGGCGCACAGCTCAGCGGCGTTCTGGCGGTTAAGTCCGGCGATATCCTGCGCGTCTGGGCGGGTAACGGTGGCGTCGGCTCCGTAGCTGGCGCACAGCCCGCACTCGGCGGCGAAGGCTACGCGGCAGGCGGCGACTCCACCGGATCCAGCACCGCAACCGGCGCAGCGCAGGTAGTGGGCACCGATAGCGGCCACGTCTACGGCGCTTCTGGCGGCGGCTCCTCCGCTGTCGAGCTGGTCCGTAACGGTGCAGTCACCGTCGTGGCTGTTGCGGGTGCAGGTGGCGGCGGCGCCCAGCTGGGCACCCTCACTACCCACCAGCACATCTTCAACGCGCAGCCCAAGGACCCGCTGAACCCGGCGCTACGCGTAGCGCTGGACGGCCGTGATGCATCCACCACCGCAGGCGGTAGCGCAGGCGGCGACCTGGGCACCGACAACACCGGTCAGGGTGGCATGCTCAGGGCAAGCCCCTACCAGAAATTCAAGCCCCTCGACGAGGACGACAAGACCCTCGACATGCGCTTTATCGTCACCGGCGGTACCGCTGGCCGCTCCGGCGTAGCGGGCACCCTCGGGGAGGCAATGATTGCCATCCTCGACGAGAACGACGAGCTGAAGTTCATGCCCATGTCCGAGCCCTGGTTCGAATCCTACGATTTCCCGCGCTACTACACGTACGAGGGTGACTCCGTGGTCGAGGGCGAGAAGGGCACCGGCGGCGCCGACGCAACCGGCTCCTACCGCGGCAAGGGCGGTTCAGGCGCCCTGCTCTCCCGCACTCACGGCAAGCTTTCTCTCACTTCCGTAGCATCCGGCGGAGGCGCTGGCTACGGCGGCGGCGGCGCAGGCCTGAACATCTGGACCATCGGTGCGTACCTCGAGAGCGTTTTCGGCCGCCAGGTGCAGTTCGAGAACGAGGGCAACATCTACTCGCTCAGCGCCCTGAGCAGCGGCGGCGGTGCAGGCGGCAGCTACATTAACCACGAGGTGGTTTCTGACTTCGCACTTGCCACCGCGCAGAACGCGAACCCGACCGCGGGTGTGCGCTCCCCCGGTTCTGCGGCGCTGTACAGCTGCACCGAGAACGCAACCCTGAACACCCCCCATCATTGAGGGCGCGCTCTAGATAGTCAATGAATGCGCCTCCCCGGAAGCTGATGCTCCGGGGAGGCGCTTTTATCCGTGTGCCAAGGTTTTGGACGCAGAAAAGCTCGAAGGCGGCAACTGTTTCAGTCGCCGCCTTCGAGCTTTATAACTCTAGGTTTCAGAACGCTCGGTATAGAGAGTCCCTGCATAAAGTTCCCATACTTAGAGTTCCTGGGTACGGGGCATCCAGGAGGGTCGCTTCGCCTCGTACGCCTCAATAGCGTCCAGGTTCTGCAAGGTCAGACCAATGTCGTCCAGGCCCTCCATGAGACGCCAACGCACGTAGTCGTCAATCTCGAAGGGAACAACCAGCGCACCTGCGGTTACGGTCTTGGATTCCAGGTCAACGGTGATTTCGGTGCCGGGCTCGTGCTCCAGCACCTTCCAGATCAGCTCGATATCGTCCTGCGCAACCTGTGCGGTGACCAGACCCTGCTTACCGGAGTTGCCGCGGAAAATATCGGCAAAACGGGCAGAGATAACGACCTTGAAACCGTAATCGCGCAGCGCCCACACGGCGTGCTCACGGGAAGAACCGGTACCGAAGTCCGGGCCCGCAACCAGCACGCTACCGTGCTTGTAGGGCTCCTGGTTCAGGATGAACTCGGGGTCCTTACGCCAGTTAGCGAAGAGGGCATCGTCGAAGCCTGTCTTGGTCACTCGCTTGAGGTAGACGGCGGGAATGATCTGGTCGGTGTCAACATTCGAAGAACGCAGCGGCACGCCAATACCGGTGTGCTTAATAATGGGTTCCATAATGGCTCCTTAGCTATAGCGGCGTGCTAGGCCACGACGTCGGACGGGGCGGACAGGGTACCGCGTACAGCGGTTGCGGCGGCAACCACCGGGGAGACCAGGTGGGTGCGGCCGCCCTTACCCTGGCGACCCTCAAAGTTACGGTTCGAGGTGGAGGCGCAACGCTCACCGGGTGCCAGCTGGTCGGGGTTCATGCCCAGGCACATGGAGCAACCGGCGAAGCGCCAGTCGGCACCGAACTCCTTGAAGATCTTGTCCAGGCCTTCTGCTTCTGCCTGCGCGCGGACCTTCTGGGAGCCGGGCACGACCATCATGCGTACGTTCTCGGCGATGGTGCGGCCACGCACGATGTCTGCGGCGGCGCGCAGGTCCTCGATGCGGGAGTTGGTGCAGGAGCCCAGGAAGACGACGTCCACGGGGATTTCCTTCATGGGGGTACCAGCCGTCAGGCCCATGTATTCGAGGGCGCGTTCTGCTGCGACCTTGTCGTTCTCGTCCTCGAAGTCATCCGGGGAGGGAACGGCGTGGCTCAGCTGAATACCCTGACCGGGGTTGGTACCCCAGGTGACGAAGGGTTCGAGCTCGTCAGCATTGATGAAGATTTCCTTGTCGAAGACGGCGCCTTCGTCGGTGGGCAGGCTCTTCCAGTACTCGACTGCCTTGTCCCATTCTTCGCCCTTGGGTGCGTGCTGGCGGCCCTTGATGTACTCGAAGGTGGTCTCGTCGGGGGCAACCATGCCGGCGCGTGCGCCCGCCTCGATGGACATGTTGCACATGGTCATACGGCCCTCCATGGAGAGGGAGCGGATTGCGGAACCGCGGTATTCGAGCACGTAGCCCTGACCGCCACCGGTGCCAATCTGCGCGATGACAGCGAGGATGATGTCCTTCGCGGTCACGCCGGGCTTGAGGGTGCCTTCAACGTTGATTGCCATGGTCTTAAAGCGTGCCAGGGGCAGAGTCTGGGTTGCCATGACGTGCTCCACCTCGGAGGTGCCGATGCCGAATGCGAGAGCGCCGAACGCACCGTGGGTGGAGGTGTGGGAGTCGCCGCAGACGATGGTCATGCCGGGCATGGTCAGACCCAGCTGCGGGCCGACCACGTGCACGATGCCCTGTTCCTCGTCACCGAGGGAGTGGATGCGCACGCCGAATTCCTTGGCGTTGCGGCGCAGGGTCTCGATCTGGGTGCGGCTGGTCAGGTCGGCAATGGTGCCGAAGATGTTGTCGGTGGGGGTGTTGTGATCCTCGGTGGCGATGGTCAGGTCGAGGCGGCGCAGGGGGCGGTTCTCGATGCGCAGGCCTTCGAATGCCTGGGGGGAGGTCACTTCGTGCAGTAGCTGCAGGTCGATGTAGAGCAGGTCGGGCTTGCCGTTTTCACCGGGGACGACAACGTGTGCGTCCCAGACTTTTTCTGCCAGGGTGCGCGGACGGGTGCCCGCAGCGGTTGCGTTCTGTTCGCTAGTCATGCTTTCTCCTGCTTGATGCGTTCCTACGGTGGATGCGTTCGGGGTGGTGCGTGCCGCTGATTTTGGGATTGAGAGGCGGATTATGTACCCGATGGGACCCTCAAACCGGTATTTCTCTGCGGCGTGTCGCGTATTTTTTTACGGATTCTTAGACTGTGAGACAGGCTGGAATCACCCCGAGATAGCGGGTGATTTATTGTGGGTTTACACTCTGACTCCGCGGTGATTTTGTGGGATTGCACGCATTTTCCTGCGGCTTTTTCGCACATTTTCACCCATAAGCCCACATAAATACTTATTATGAAAAATTCATAATTTATCCCGTAGGGGGTGATTCTATATTCAGCTCTGCACCCCAAAGAGTCCATGAACTCCGGGGTATCTTTCATATTCTGAGATAGAATATAAGAATGACTCCTTCCGCCTCACGTTTTAACGCACACGGAATGCGTCACCCCAACGCATCCACACACCACAACGCACCGATTGTCGACCCTGTCAAGCCGCCCAAACAGATGGCCGCCGACGAGCAGATGGTAGAGGTAAACTCCCACGGCTCCTCCGGCGTTGGCGTGCTCGACAAGGCGACCCTCATTCTTGATTGCCTCGAGGCAGGACCCGTATCCCTGGGTGACCTCGTCAAGACAACCGGTCTGGCGCGCCCCACCGCACACCGCCTCGCCGTGGCGTTGGCACACCACCGCCTCGTAGCCCGCGACGTGCAGGGACGTTTCATACTCGGACCCCGCCTGACCGAACTCGCATCCGCGACCATTGCTGACGAGCTCATCACCGTGGCAGACCCGATTCTGCAGAAACTCAGCCTCGAAGCTGACGAGTCCACCCAGCTGTACCGCCGCCAGGGTGACTGGCGCGTGTGCGCTGCGACCGCGGCACGCCCCTCCGGCATGCACGAATCCATTCCGGTCGGTACTCAGCTGTCCATGCAGGCTGGCTCCGCCGCCCAGGTCCTGCTGGCTTGGGAAGATCAGAACCGCATTATTGAAGGCCTGCGCGATGCGCACTTCAGCGCCGCCATGCTCGCCGCTGTGCGCCGCATCGGCTGGGCGCAGTCCATGGGTGAGCGCGAGCGCGGTACCGCCTCGGTGTCCGCTCCGGTGCGCGCTCCCGGTGGCAAGGTGATTGCGGCTGTGTCTATCTCGGGTCCGATAGATCGTATGACCCGCCAGCCGAACCGCAACTACCCCGAGCTGGTCGTCAAGGCTGCTCAGGCGATTACTGACGGTTTGCGTGAGCTCTCTGCCTCTCACTCAGCATCGGATGCTGAGGAAAGCTAAGGCTCTGTTATAGATAGTTTTAATGACAAGAATCCCTCCCCGCCTCGCTTGAGGTGGGGAGGGATTCTTTTGTGCGCTCTTAGTCTGATTCGGCTTATCCTGATTCGGCTTGTCCTGATGCGGTTTCGCAGGTGATACGCCGCTAAATGTCCAGCGCCTCGCGGTAGGAGGTGAGGCGCTTAGCTTCCAGCTGCACCGGGGCGACCACGCAGGACTGCACTGCCTTCTCCACGCCGGTCTGCAGACGACCCCGCAACTTACCCGCGTAGTAGCGTGAGCCCATAGCGGTGAGCAACCTGCCCACACCCGCCGAGGCGATACCGAGCAGTACACCCAGCAGCAGAAGCAGGGTCGGCAGGGGCACCGGGGAACCTTCGGGGGTCGGGGCGGGCGGCAGTTGAATCTGCAGGTACGCCATGCCGGAGATGAGGGTCAGCCAGCCGACACCTACCAGGGCGCTCAGTAGCGCGATCCACTGCAGGGTGTTGAAGATGACCCAGGGGGCGCGGATGCGACTCAGACCGTAGTCAATGCGCATCATGTCGCGTTCGAGCAGTTCGGGTAGCTCCGCCTCGCGGGATAGGGCAGCTTCCTTCATGCTGCGCTTCCACGGTTCGTCGATGAGGGCCGCCATCTGCTTGCTGTATTGGCGCACAGCGTTTGCCATGCCAGCCTTCTGCGCGGCGCTCAGCGGGGGCAGCGAGGAGGCCACCAGCTCGGGTGCGTTCTCGCTATCGGGACCGAGCATACCTGCAGACTTTTCAGCCTTAGATGCGCTCTTCGTTTCCTCTTGCTGCCCCAGGTGCAGGCGGCGCAGGGGGTCAGCTTTCAGGCGACTTATCCAGCGAGTGAGGATCCAGCCGGTGTGCTGACCCGCGGCGCGACGGTAGGAGGCGGTTGCCGCCTCCAGAACCTGCTCTGCCTGGCTGGATGCGTAGCATGCCTTCACGAGCTTCTGTTCCGCTTCGAGGGCGTAGGCTCCGGCGAGCACGGTCCCTTCTCCCCCGGCGTAGGTGCGCAGCTGGGAGGCGGTGGCGTGCAGCTGCGCGTCGGTTCGCTGCAGGGACAGGCTCTTGGCGGCTGCTACCTGGGCAAGCAGGTCGCGGAGCACGTCGACGCCCTCACCGGTTCGCGCGGAGACGGCGATGGGTGCAGCGAGCAGGTGCGCTTCGGTGCCCTCAGCCTGGAGCAGGCGGGTGAGGGATGCGAGCACGGCGGGCACCTCGGCGGGTGCGAGTTTGTCCGCCTGGTTGAGCACGCAGAGCGCCTGCGCACCGGATGCGGCAAGCGGCACCATGAAGTCGCGATGGATGACGGCGTCGGCGTATTTTTGGGGGTCGACAACCCAGACGAGTACGTCCACGTAGCGCATCATGCGGGCGGCGAGGTCGCGGTTGGTGGTGGTGACCGAGTCGAAGTCGGGCATGTCCAGCAGGATGAGGCCGCCGGTGCGGGTGAGCATTTCGCCGCGTCCGCCTATTGCGCGGCGGATGCGGTTGAAGAGTCCGGGTGCCGGTTCGGTGACGGCGTTGGGTGCCGCCGCACTCCCGCTTGCTTCGTTACTCTCGGTTGCGTCTCCTTCGGCGGCGAGCGCCTGAGTTTGCGGGTAGACGCGCTTGTCGATGCCGAGCCAGTCAAGTAGCTCTTCGCTGCCTTCTGCCTCCCAGATTGCCGCCTGCACGGTGGAGGTGGTCGGGCGCGTGGGCGCGGAGAGGGCAATGTTCTGCCCGGCGATGGCGTTGAAGAGCGTGGATTTGCCGCTGCCGGTCGCACCGAAGAAGCCGATGACGGTGTGTTCGGTGGAGAGTTCGCGGCGTTGGCTGAGGCGTTCGAGGGTTTCGGCGGCGTCGAGTAGCACGGTTTCGGGGACTCGTCCTTCGCCGTAGCTGATGGCGTCCTTGAGGGATGCTACGGAGCGCGCGAAGGGCGAGGTCGCCACGGCGGGTGTGGTGCCTCGCTCGGTATGGCGCTCAGCGGCTTTGTTCTCGAGTGTGTTCTTGAGTTTCTTCTCGGGGGGAGTCATAGTGCGTTTTTCTTCGTCTGGGGTGCGGGGTGCCTGTCCGGAGCGGTTTAGCGGGCAACCGTGCCGTTAGTGTGGGCAGTTTGGCTCTGCGCGCTCATTTCTGCGGCGATCGCCTGTACCTGCTCGGCGGCGCGATGAATGTCCTCGGCATCAGCCTGCGGGTCGGTTTCTTCAAGTACCACGGTGAAGGGCTGGGCGTGCTCGGTGAGCAGATCCGCCATGCGTTCGAGCAGGTCGGTGCGGGCGCGGGTTGCCATGCGGCGCACCGCGTCTTCGCCGAAGATGGACTCGAGCAGTTTGGTGCCGACCACGCCGCTACCGCCGGCGATACCCGCCTCAATACCGGTAATGCCGCCAGTGAGGCTGAACGCGGCGACCATGAGCATCACGGCGGCGGCGTTCACGCCCAGGGAGAGGAAGCGGGCGCGTTTGCGCTTGTCGGCACCTTCTTCGCGGATCATTTCGAGGACGGATCCCTGCCAGAGGCGAATCTGCTCGGCAACGGCTGCGGAGAAGATGTCCTCGGCGGACTGCACCTCACCCTTCACCTCACCGTTTGCCCCTGCATTCTTTTCGGGCGCGGCGGAGGCAGTCTGCGGCACGTCCAGGCGCGCCAGCAGGGAGCGTCCGGCGCGGCTGGCACGCCAGCGGGTGCGGGTATTTTCGGAGGCGCGGGCAGCCGCATCCAGCACGACGGCGTGGACGCCGCTTTCGAGGGCGTCTTCTACCTTCTGTGCGGCGGCAGGCTGACCGCGCAGGGCGGAGCCGACGCGGTCGCGCAGGCGACCGATGGTGCTGTCGAGGGAGCGGAAGAAGTCGCCGGTTCCCACGAAGTCGTGCCAGCGCGAGAGCACTTCGCCGCGTAGCAGGGAGCCGTCGGAGAGGGCGCCGTCAATAGTGGTCAGTGCGTCCTTGTATTCTTCGGCGGCGATGGTGGCAAGCGACTGGTGCGCCGCCTGCTGGCGTGCCTGTTCGGCGGCGAGCACCTGCAGGTTTCCGGCGAGGGTTTCGACGGCACCGGCGAGGGTCTGCCGGGCGATGGCGGCGCGGGCGGGTGCGTCGGCGCCGAGTTCGCGAATCCACAGGGTCAGCGGGGCGAGGCTGACGGGGGCGAGCATGCCGCTTTCGTCGCGCGGCTGTTCGGTGACGGTGTGAATCAGTACGGCGTGGATTCCGGCTTCATCGAGCATGCGTCGCAGGTCGTTTTCGATGGCTTCTTCGTCGCCTTCGGGCACGCGGTTGAGCACCACGGCGATAGCGATGGAGCGTGCGGCTGCTTCGTGGAGCAGTTCCCAGGGCACGGCATCGGCGTAGCGGTTGGCGGTGGTGACAAAGAGCCACAGGTCTGCGGCGGAGAGCAGTTCCTTGGCGAGGGTGCGGTTTTCCTCGGAGACGGAGTCGATATCGGGTGCGTCGATGAGCGCGATGCCCTGCGGTAGCGCCGAGGTAGTAATAGGAATGAGGGCGCGCGCAATTTTCGGGTCGAGGCCGGGTAGTGCCTGCGATCCGGCGTTCATGCCGGAGGTTCGGGTGCGCGGCAGGGTGGGCAGGAAGCGTTCGGGCGACAGAGCCACCTCGTCTTCTGCGCGGTGCAGGAGTACGGGGTGGCGGGTGGTGGGTCGAATCGCGCCGGACTGGGTGAGAGGTTCGCCAAGTAGGGTGTTGACGAGGGTGGATTTGCCGGCGCCGGTGGAGCCTCCGACCACGATGGTGAGGGGGTTGTCGACGCTGGCGCTGCGCGGCAGGATGTAGTCGTCGAGTTGGCGTGCCATGGCGGCGAGCAGGGTGCGCGCGGTGGCGGTGCCGTGCTCGGCGGTGCCGTCGTGTGTGACGGTGTAGGGGGTGCCGGGGGTTTCTTCAGCCTCTACGTCGAGCGGGAGGGGGATTCGAGTGAGCAGTTCGCGAGCTGCTTTGAGCTGCGCATAGTCGGTGGTAGTCACAGCGCTATTGTCCCATAGGGTGTACCTGCTTCATGCCATGTGTGGGAGTTGGCGCGGTCGCGTTGTGGCTAGGTTGTGCGGATGGGGGTGCCAAGGCTGTGTGAGGGGCTGTTTTTGATAGGTGTTTGGATAACCTGAAGAGGTTGAGATACTACTTGTACATCGGGTGCAATAACTTCAATTTATGATTTATTCACAAGAAGAACAGGTGAGAAAATCCTTGATTTTCCGCAGGGAAGCGGCACATTTCAATGCGGTTATCCAGAACACATTGGTACGTTTTATAACCCGCACAAAACGGGCAAATATTAAGATTTGATAACTTTTTACCTTTGTGTGCAGATATGGTTATTTTGAACCTGAAAGTACGCCTAGAATCTTTGAGCACGACAACCCGGCAGGTTATAACCCACACAGATTCCTTCAGGCGGCTTCTGACCTGCCCTTTCTATCGCATCCGTACTGCATCCGCACTCACCGCGGTATGCCACACCCATCGGGAACGCTCACCGACCCCTCACGCAGTTGCAATCAAGAGTTACTGCCGTTGAGGTTCACTGCATCCTAGCTCCCCGTTACTGCCTGCCCGTCTTTACCCTTGCGAAAGGTTGCGTATGTTCGGTTCACTGTCACGTCGCCATCTTCTTGCTCTTTCTTCCGGAGCAGCATTGAGTACACTCACAAGCGTCTGCAGTCCCAGCGCAGTTTCTCACCTTCAACCACTCGCTAACCCTTCCCCTGCTAAGGCTGATCCTCAGAGCCCCCCAGACCAAATCTGCACCCCCCCACGCGCAGCATTACGTACGCCGAGCCTCTACCCGCATCGGCTCTGGACGGTCGCGGACCGGCTCTTCTGCCGGATCAGTTCTTTGAGCGTTCCAGAAATTTCTCGAACGGCACCCTGAGCCATCGAGCCGTCAATGCCCCCCCGGAAGCTAAAGAGGGTTGGCAGATACTGGAGGATCCGAAGTCTTCCCCGAGTGCTACCGCCACCCCTGCGGCTAACCCTGAACCGTCCACGAATACTCCGAGCGCGCAGCCGACCCCGAATGCGAGTACCTCTTCTAAGGCGGCTCGTTATATTCGAGGCTCAGCCTAAAGCTTCTTTGCATCCGTGCCTCAAAGATCCCGTCATATTGGGTAATATGTGGCACGGATGAGGGCTTTTATTTGTGTGCCACGCGTGAAGTCTATAGGCTAGGGCTAGATGAGGTCCGCCCATTTTCGCCTCAATATGCCTCTGCCCGCCCCGCGGGTGACTGTTTCGCGCCCTCCGACGGGGGCGTGATGTTAGGCTGAGGATTAGGGCGTGAGCTCTTCACCTATCACCGATACTTCCGCATCACAGCACATTCAAGGGGATCATTATGATTCACAGCCGCCGCCACTTTATTGCGTTCACGGGCACCGCCGCCCTGGGTGCGATGCTTGCCGCTTGCGGTTCCAAAAAGACTGAGGAGGCGACCGCTTCCCCCACTGCTTCCGCATCGATTGCGGGTGCCTACGATAACCTGTCGGGCGAGCTGAAGTGGACCAAGTACGTTCCCGGTCATGGCGCAGCCCCGATGAGTAGCACCGACCCGGAGACCGGTCAGGTCTACACGATTGAGCCGACCGCCGGCCCGGCAAGCGTGGATTCTAAGGCGAGCGCCGTACCCATCCCCGTTGAGGATGAGAGCATGTACGAGAAGAACGCCCGTAGCCTGCGCGCCACTTTCGCGTATTTTGCGGCGGCGGTGAATTACGCCCGCATGACCGGTGATCCCGGTCCGGCTTTGCAGGTGGTTCAGGCGCAGAACGCTACCGACCGTGCGGCGTTGGAGAAGCTGCGTGCGTTCTATGCGACTGGCACGAACTGGCTAGTGGGTGGCGAGTGGACGTTCCGCCTGACCGATAAGCAGCCGACGACCCGCGGTACTAAGTATTCGTGGGCGTGCACCGTAACTCAGGCGCACGGCATGCAGGTTGAGAAGGCAACCAATACGACCAAGCCGCTGGAGGACACTGAGGCCCCGGAGATTAAGGCTCTGTACGCTGAGTACGATGAGGAGGCGAAGCGCTGGGTTGTGATTTCGCCGCAGCAGTACGATCCCGCGTTGACTCCGAAGCCGACGCAGACTCCGCGCGCGCATCCTTCGTCGACTTACACTCCGACGGTGACTGATGACAGCACCGTGGCGGCTAATGGCGGCGCGAACACCGGCGCGAATACTTCGGGTAACGGCGTGGCTCAGGGCACTGGTTCCCAGAATGGTCGTGCCGGTCAGGGTTCTGCCGGTCAGGGTTCTGCTGGTCAGGGTGGCGTTACCCAGGTACCTGCGGCTACCACGCGTCCTGTGGCGACTCAGCCGAGCGTAGCGCCCGGTGCCCCTGATGCGGGCGGTCCAGCTGGCGGTGTAAATGCTCCCGGCGCTGAGGCACCCCGCGGTATTCCTGGTGAAGGCGCACAGTAGCCTATCCTCTAACAGATAATGAACGCGTCCTCTCCTTCACTATTCCCTGCGCTCCCTTTCGGTGCGCTGTTGCCGCTGATTGCGGTAAATTCGCTGGTAGGCGGTATATCACGCTCGCTTGAGCGGTGGTACACCCGGGTGTGAAGGCTGGGGCACGTTATACTTAGGACTGTCTCTAGAGGGATATCCGCGTGTGATATTCGCTCGTCGAGGCGCACTCTCACTCGTCTCTCACCTGAGATTCTCACTCGAAAGG
>ERZ772999.790-NODE-790-length-19387-cov-4.705307_pt1 | contig 19387 bp, 25 predicted proteins | sample MGYA00511467_ERZ772999 | MGnify/ENA primary metagenome ERZ772999 (study PRJEB29015, sample SAMEA2738064) | human oral metagenome | biome: human oral; feature: human-associated habitat; material: saliva | place: China | collected 2218 ... | reverse complement strand
AAAAAGTAAGGAAGTGAGGCGATGGCTGGTGCAGATAATTTAAAAGTCCCAACCTCGGAAGAAGCTCGAAAATATGGAAAAAAGGGCGGAGTCGCTTCAGGCAAGGCTCGAAGGAAAAAGGCCAATCTGAGAAAGGCATTTGAAACAATACTACAAGCCGAGGTTGCAAGTCCAAACGTTAAGAAACAACTTGAAGAGCTGGGCTTTGATTCAACTAATGAAATGGCTCTAGCTATGGTTATGATGCAAAAGGCTATGAAAGGCAATGTCCGAGCATTTGAACAAATCAGCAAGTTGACCACAACAGATGTCAAGGATAGCCTTGATAAGAAAGAACAAAAAGAACGTATTGAGGCTTTGAAGTTGGAAAATGCGAAGCGAAGAGTCACACTTGACGGTGGTGCTAAATCAGAAGATGTCATGGCTGAGTATTTCGACAAGTTGGAGGATGCTTTAAACGATGGCACTTGATAGACTATATACAGAAAAACAAGTAAAAATTTTAAAAAGGGCAGTTGCTACTGACTGGTATATGATGATTAATCACGGTGCGGTACGTGCTGGTAAAACCAAGTTAGACAATGACCTTTTTTTGATGGAATTGAAACGAGCAAAGCGAAACGCTGAGAAAGTCGGAGTTAAGAACCCGATGTATATCCTCGGTGCTGTTTCCTCAGGAACGCTTCAAACAAATATACTAAGAGAAATCTCGGACTCGTACAATTACGATTTCAAGTTTGACAGGCACGGGAATTTCACGCTCTTTGGTGTATATGTCGTCACAACGTTCACAGGCTCCATAGCGGGTCTAAAAGCTATCCGTGGTATGACAGCATTCGGAGCGTATATAAACGAGGCTACGCTGGCAAATAAGGCAGTATTTGACGAGATTCTAAAACGTTGTTCTGGTCTTGGTGCTAGAGTTATCTGCGACACTAACCCAGACCATCCGAAACATTGGCTTAAGGTTGATTATATTGATAAAGCGGACGGTAAGAAAATACTTGCCAACCACTTTACAATCTTTGATAACACATTCTTGAACCAACGGTACGTTGATAACCTAATCGCTACAACCCCGTCTGGCATGTTTACTGAGCGTGGTATCTACGGACGGTGGGTAACTGGAGAGGGTGCTGTGTATCGTGACTTTAAAGAAGACATGTATATCGATAGCGCTCCAGATGATTTAGTTAGGTTCTATGCTGGTGTCGACTGGGGGTATGAACACTACGGCTCTATCGTGGTTATTGGAGAAACCTCAGACGGTTCTACCTACCTGATTGAAGAACACGCACACCAACATCAAGAGATTGATTTTTGGGTGGACGTAGCTAAAGACATAAAAGCCCGCTATGGGAATATCACGTTTTGGGCAGATAGCGCACGACCTGAACACGTAGCAAGGTTTCAAAGAGAACAAATAAAAACCTTTAACGCAAATAAAGCGGTCTTATCTGGAATTGAAGAGGTAGCCAAGCTCATGAAAGCTGGGCGCTTTTTTGTTGTATCAGATAAGGTTAGCCGTTTTAAGGATGAGGTTTACCAGTATATCTGGAATGAAAAAACAGGCGAGCCAATCAAGGAAAACGACGACGTATTAGATGCCCTGCGCTATGCGATTTACTCAAAACAAACACAACCAAAAGCAACTGTAAAGAGAAGATCTCTTTATGGTTTGTAGAAAGGGAGAACATGTATAAATACTTAACCTATCCACGGGATGGATACGATGAAACAGATCTAAAGGCTGAATTGATTTATAAACTGATTCGCAAACACGCAAATGAGCGAGAGGGTTTGCAAAAATTAAAACGTTACTACATCGGAGAACATTCTATTCTTGAACATAAAAGGCGCAATCCTAACGCCCCAAACTTTAAAACGGTAGCCAATCATGCGAAGGATATCGCAGACACGGCCACAGGTTATTTCCTGGGCAGTCCGATTACCTACAACAACACAGGCGAGAGTGACCTTGAGCCGTTGCTGGTTGCGTTTGACAATGCAGAAGTTGACCAAGTGGACACGCAGAACGCTCTTAATATGGCTATTTATGGCCGTGCTTATGAATACATCTATGTCAAGGAAGGCTTGAACGAGCTTGATTCAGCTAGTCTTGATGTCGAGAATACCTTTATAGTCTACGATGATAGTATTGAACGTAGACCCTTGTTTGCAGTTTACTACTACGAGGTTAAGGACGATTCAAAAGACACTAAGACATACCAAGCAGAGGTTTTCACTCAAAACTTGCACTACCATATTGTTTTGAGTGATTCGTCAGGTTCGTATGTGAAGAAACTTGATGTAGAGCCACACCACCTTGGTCAAATCCCAATCATTGAGTACAAGAATAATAACTTTGCGATTGGCGATTACGAGCAACAAATTAGCTTGATTGATGCTTATAATTCCTTAATGGGTAACCGTGTAAATGACAAAGAACAAGCGATTGAGTCTATCCTTGTCTTGTATGGAGCACAGTTAGGAGACACGCCCGAAGAAACCCACAAAGCCATGTCTATCCTTAATGAAGAAGGGCTTTTGGAGTTGCCAATGGATTCTAAGGCTGACTTCTTGAAGAACTTGTTGGACGAGGGTGCTACTGAAATCTTGCGTAAAGCCTTGAAAGAGGATATTTACACCTTTAGCCACGTACCGAACCTAACGGACGAAAAGTTCGCTGGGAACAGTTCAGGCGTAGCTATGGAGTATAAGTTGCTCGGACTTGAAATGATTACTAAAGTCAAAGAGTCTAACTACAAACGTGGACTTAGACAGCGTATCAGTATCTTCGCTAAGTACCTGGGACTGCAGCAGATTGTACTTGATGCAAATTCGATAGTACCTCAGTTTAGTCGTGGTTTACCTAAGAATTTACTTGAATTGTCACAGGTTATCAATAACCTTGACGGTAAGGTTACGCTCAGACAACTCATTTCGCTCTTGCCATTCGTTGAAGATCCTGACGCTGAATTGGAGGAACTCGAGGAAGAGAAAGAAAAGAATATGGAACGTGTGCCATTCTTTAATCAGGCTAACACGAAGCCAGACGATGAGGTAGCAGATGAAGAACCAAGACTATTGGACCAAGAGGAAAGCTAATCTTATCTATGAGCAGATGGATAAGGCTGAGAAGCAAGCTGACAAGTTTGATAAAGTTTACAAAGAGTCAAAAGCTTATTTAGATAAGCAAATAAACAAAGTCTTTGATAAATTTCAACGTGATTATGGTCTAAGCGAGCGTGATGCTCGTCATGTTTTAAAAAACATGAAAGACCAGAAGGACCTGAATGAACTTAGAAAGGTTCTTGAAGCTCGACCGAACGACCCAAACATACAACGTTTGCTTGCCGATTTAGACAGTCCAGCTTACGCTTATCGTATGAAGCGTCTGGAACGGTTAAGCGCCGACTTGGATTCGATGCGTAGTTCTATCTATCGTTCTGAGAAGAAAGGTTCAGATGCCTTTTACAGCGACTTGATGAAAGATAGCTACTATAAGGCTACCTTTGACTTGCAACAACAGACAGGGTTGGCTTATCACTTCTCTGGTTTGCCTGAAACAGAAATCAAGCGTCTACAAGGTCTAAAATGGACAGGAGAGGCTTACTCGGACAGAATATGGTCAAATACTGGGGCGCTCGCTTCAAGTGTGAAAGACGAGCTCCTAGTAAGTCTCATGACTGGTCGAAGCGTGAGAACCACTGCCCAAGCAATTTCTGAACGTTTTGAAGTTGGACAGAACAAAGCTAGGCGCTTGGTTCGGACAGAGTCAGCGTTCTTTCACAATCAAATGGAATTGCTCAGTTATGAAGATGCTGAGATTACGAAGTACAAATTCGTAGCCGTGCTGGATAAACGGACATCGCATATTTGTCAACAACACGACAACAAGGTTTATAACACAGCCGAGGCCGTTCCTGGTGTCAATTATCCACCTTTACATCCGTGGTGTAGGTCTACGACTATCGCACACGTTGATGATATCGACTACAGCAAGTTAGAGCGCAGGGCGAGAAATCCTGAGACAGGAAAGGTCGAGTACGTGCCTGCTGATATGTCTTATAAAGAGTGGTATGATAAATACGTTGCAAAAGACAGAGGAAAGAGTTATAATCAAGGTATGGATAAGTTAGCCCCTCATGTTTCTAGTGGTTCAATAAGCGCTGCTCGTGGAGACGTAGAGAAGCAAAAAAATGCCTTTGCAGTAAGATACTATAATCAGTTGAGAAATTCGGACAGAGAAGATGTTGTGGAAAAAATGATGAAGAGTAGTAACCTTCCTCATTCTACAGTATCGAAAGCGTTAGAGCACATCCTAGATAACAAGTATTTATTGTGGGATTATGACGCCTTTGAAGAGAGGGAAATGAACTTTTATCCGCATTATGATATGGCTCGAAGTTTCCAAAGGTTATACATGGGCAAACCAAAAGAAATCGATATAATAATGCTACAACACGAGAGTCTTGAGTCATACTACATGAATCATGAAAAAATGGATTATGATGAAGCTCATAAAAAAGCTAACAAAAAATTTAATTACCAGGAGGCGATTAAAAATGGCAAAGATTGATAGACAGATTATTACTTTGAGCAAGATTGAAGACGACGCCACTATGCGACAATATTCTGCAGTGAGTGGAGAGTGTGAAGGTATTGCTACAGTGGATAAAAACACCTTAAATTACAGTTATACAGGCGACGATTTGGAAGAGTTTGCTTCGTTTGTAAAAGATACTTTAACTAAAAGCATCAAGCTTGGCAAAAAATTGCCAGATAAATTTTCACACGGTTTTGGGTAAAAAAACAACTAACAATTATCAAAGCACCTAGAGAAATCTAAGTGCTTTTTTCATGCTCAGAAAGGAGTAAAACATGTTTATTTGGGATTTGGTATCAATCGCTTTCGGGTGGTTGGTATTCTTGTTTTTAATATTTATTATTTCAGCGTTAATTAGCGGAATGATTAAGGGTGTAATGAAAGGATTAAAAAAATGAAATACAAAAAGAAACCAGTAGTGATTGAGGCTGTACAGTTTACAGATACGGAAGAATCAATTTTGGAGTTATCAGAATTAGGATTAGATCCAGTTCGTGTTGATTATGCTGATTTGGATAATCCCGTTCTAAAAATAGAAACACTTGAAGGATTGATGGTTGCAACAGAAGGTGACTACATTATCAAAGGTGTGCAAGGTGAATTTTATCCATGCAAGCCGGATATTTTTGCAGAAACATACGAAAAAATGGAGGAATAAAAATGTTAGAAAAAGCAAAACAATTGGCATCACAAGAATTTTCGCGCTTATCAGGTCGTGAAATCAAAGCAGAAGATTGCTTTGTAGTTTGGTTTAGCAAGACCCTGCAAAATTGGAAAGCTCTTGTTAGTACGAACAAAATTACATCAAGCGATACTTGTGGAGATTATGCAGAAATCACGCATAATGGAGACAAGAAAGAGACTTACGTGGATGTTTACGCCAAAGTTTCAAATCGTGCCATTAAAGATTAGGAGGTGATTCAACATCTTGACTGGCAGGAATAGACTGCTGCTTAATATCGTTACTTAACCGTATCAAAATTGATGCGGTTTTCTTATTGTCCGAGCATTGATGACATAAAAAGCCATGGAATTATACAGTCGGGGACGACTTTAAAAATAGGAGGTTCGTAATGAACGAAGAAACACAAACAGTCGAAGTCGAAACGGTTGAAGCTCAAGGGGTGCCTGCAGAACCTACTATCGAAACCCAACCGCAAGACGAGAAGAAGTACACAGATGCAGACGTCGATGCTATCATCGACAAAAAATTTGCTAAGTGGAAATCAGAGCAAGAAGCCAAGGAAAACGAAGCTAAAAAACTTGCCAAGATGAACGCTGACGAGAAACAGAAATATCAGTTAGATCAGCGTGAGCAAGAACTGGCTAATCGTGAACAAGCGATTGCTCGTAAAGAATTAACCGCAGAAGCTAAAGCAATGTTAAGTGAACGTGGCTTACCAGTTGAATTAGTGGCCGTGGTTGATTTGTCAAACGCTGAAGCTGTGACTGAATCAGTCGCAAGCATTCAGAAAACATGGGAGGATGCAGTTCAGAAAGGTGTATCTGACCGCATGAAAGGTAGCGCACCTATCAAGACTGCGCCAACAACTCAGCAAGAAGTTGAAGAAAAATGGAAAAAAGACTTTTTGCGCTAGAAAATAAAAAAATAATGAGGTAAAAATAAATGGCATTTGAAGAATTAAACACAGCAGAATCACGCAAGCACCACCTTGGAATTATTGAAGATGTTCTTGCAGTAAATTCATACGCAACACCACTCTTGACACCAACTGAAGCAGTGACTCTAAATGGTCGCTCTTTCACTGTCGCAACAGGTAACACAACTGGTCTTAAAGATTACAAACGTAATCAAGATAACGAATTCGATCACGTTGAAGTTGAAGAAAAAATCTACACACTTGAAGAAGAAAAATACTGGGGACGTTTTGTTGACCAGTTAGATGAACGTGATTCAAACGGTCAAGTTGACATCGATTATGTAATCGCTCGTCAAGCTGCTGAAGTAGTCGCTCCATACCTTGACAAGCTTCGTTTTGATGCAGCACTTGGTAATGTAAGCGAAAATGTTGTTATGGGTAACACAGCAGGCGCAAACAACGCTTACAATGCAGTTCTTGACGTTTCTGAAAAATTGGATGAGCTTGGAATCACTAAAGAACGTTTGCTCTTTGTTACTCCAAGCTTCTACAAGGCTATCAAATCTGAAATCGTACGCTTGCCACAAGGGGATGCTGACAAGAAAGTTCTTGGTAAAGGATACGTTGGTGAGTTGGATGACTACACAGTCTACAAAGTACCTTCTAAATTCTTGCCAAATGTACACGCCCTTGCAGCAGCACCTGGTGTTGTGACATCTCCAATTCAGATTGACAACACTAAGTACAACGACAACGTGCCTGGTCGATTTGGTGAATTGGTAGAGCAATTGCTTTACACTGGAGCTTATGTTCTTGAACATTTCCAAAAATACATCATCACAATTGCAAATGCTAAACCTGCTACTAAAGAGTCAGCTCAAGGTAAGACAGTGAATCGTGCGAAAGCATGGAAGTCTGGTTCAGATTACAAAAAAGGTGACACAGTGACTCATGAAGATAAAGTCTATGTTGCTATCAAAGACATCACTGGATCAACCAACAAACCAGATTCTGACTCAGCTAACTGGAAGGTTAAATAACGAGATCTAACATATGAAAGTTAAAGCTATACAATCATTCAATGATTGGGAAGCTGGGATTAGACGACAAGAGAATGAAGTCTTTGAGATGACAGAAGAGCGCTTTGACGAACTGTCTCACAATCTCAAAGAAGGGTTCTCGGTTGATATCGCAGATGTAGTTGAAATCATTGACGAAGAAGAAACCGAAGCACAAGGAGACGAGACGACTCCTTTAGATTAGGAGGTCTTATGGAACTTGAAAAACTTAAATTGTTGACAGGCGAGAGCGACGAGTCAGTCCTCTCGTCTTTAATTTTACGGGCAGAAAATATCATTTTATCAGAAACTAATCGGGACAATCTAACGCCAGCACTTGAAAGGCTTATCCCTGAACTTGCAATCGAGCTCTACAACCGCTCAGGAAGCGAAGGAGAGCAGTCTAGGAGCGAAGGTGGTATCTCTGTAACCTACGGAGAAAACGGACTGTCTACGGGCGTTTTACAGCGTATTCGGATGCATCGATTAGCAAGGGTGGCAGGTCATGTTTTTGAAAAAGAGTAGACTGAAGCTATATCCTATGAAGCGGTTTAAGAAGACCGTGACAGATGAGGGAATTGCTAAAGAAGGATACACGGACGAGGTTGAAGGGGTACGCTTGGAATTGTGGCCAGCTAGTAGTAACCTACAATCTGAAATCTATGGCGAACGCTTGAACGATATCCTGAATGCGAATGCGAGCAAGGATGCAGATATCAATGTAAAAGATGGTGTTTGTATCGATGGCGAGGCAGAAGTCACGCATCGGGTTATTTCTAAGAAAGTGTATAGCCAACATCAAGTTTTGGAGTTAGAACGTGTCAGAATTAATCGGAGCAGATAGCTTAATCGCTAAATGTCGAAAGCTGGCAAGCAAACAAGTGGGCGATGATATTGTCAGACGAGCGGTTTTGAATGCGTGTAAAAATGTAGTCCAAGCAGAAGCTAAACTCAGAGCGCCAGCAAATGAGGGTGAACTGAGAAATAGTATTAAAGTAAGGGTTAAGATGGAAGGTGACCGAGCAATCGGAGAAGTCTTCACAAACTCAGACCACGGCGCCTATGTCGAGCTTGGAACAGGTCCGAAAGGACAGGCTAGTCATTCGGGTATATCGCCTGACGTGAACGTGTCTTATCGTTCTAGTCCGTGGTACGTGCACGAAGACCAAATCAACGTAGGACCTTACCATTTTCAAAAAATGGGGGAGTTCTACAAGATGTACGGTCAACCTGCACAACCTTACTTGTACCCTGCTTTGAAGGATAACCAGGAACGTGTATCAAACAACATCTCTAAATACGTTAGTAGGAAGATAAAGGAGCAGATAAGATGATTAATATTAAGCCAGTTATTTATAAAGAATTGCAGAAAGTCGCAAACAATGTGACCGATACTTATCCGAGCGATTGGGAGACATTCCCAGTCGTCATTTTTTTGGAAGAACAAAACAAACCAGGGGAATGGTATGACGAGAAAGAGCGCAAGTCGAATATCCGCTACAAGGTTGATATATTCGACAGAGACAGTACAAGCGGTCTAGCAGTTGAAATCGACAAGATTTTTGCATCGTTAGGATTGCGAAGAACTGACTGTCAAGATGTGCCGGATCCATCACACTTACGTCATAAGTTGATGCGATTCGAAGGTATCGTCGACCTGAACTCACAATTGGTTTATCAATACAGAATGGAGAATTAATAAATGTTAGCAAATGGAATTAAGCTCGCCTATGGAAAAGCTAAAGGGAATTATACTGACCTTGTAGGACTTAAAGAAGTACCTGAATTCGGTATCGAACCTGAAAAGGTTGAAAATACTACCCTTGCAGATAAAGTTAAAAAATACGAATTTGGTATTGGTGATGCAGGAGAGCTTGAGTACAAGTTCGCTTATGATAACTCAAGCACAACTTCTTCTTACCGTATTTTGCGTAAGGCGGCGGAAGATAAGGAGAAACTCTTCTTTGAACAAACTTACCCAGATAAAACTAAGGTTCAATTTGAAGGACAGGTATCTGTCAAACTTGGCGGTGGTGGTGTGAACTCTGTTATTGAGTTTACTCTCAAGATCGCATTGCAATCTGAACTTGAATTTGCAGACGGAATTGGAGGCTAATAGATGACTACTCTACCATACGCAGTTTGGCAAGTCAGTGAGGATAAGGAGTTAAAGCTCCGCCTCACATCCTTGCAAGCGACGAAAGTCGAAGAAAAAATCGGAGTGAACTTGCTCAAGGTGTTCATGCCCGCTGAGGGCGAGTCTTTTGCATTGCCACCTTTGAAGGTAATGTTGCTCTTAACTCACGGAGCGCTTCAAAAATACGAACACGGCATTTCATTCGAAGATGTATCTGATCTATATGATTCTTACGTGGATAATGGCGGTGACCAGGCAGCGTTTATGGCAGATGTTGTCTTACCGATGCTTCAAGTATCGGGTTTTATGCCACGGGAGGAAAAAGGCAAGAAGAAAGCTCCCAAGAAATCCAAAGCCAAATTAGAAGTAGTCGACTAGAAGAGACTACTGTCAATTCAGTAAAAGAAATGGTTGAGAGGCTATACCCGATGTTCTTAGATATCGGGGGGAGGCCTCTCGATTTTTGGGATTTAACCATACTTGAGATTAGGGATATGATTGAAAGCCACAACCGTGTCACTATTCAAAAGCAAAAAGAAAAAATTGTTGAATCTTACAGACTTTCGCAGATGATAGCAAACAACGTATCCTTATTGCTCTCTAAAGAAGCTAAACCACTTGATATTTGGGACTATGCGCCTGAATTATTCAAGGAAGAAAGGGCTCAAGTTGAAAAAGCCAGACAAGAGCAAGAAATGAGGATGCATAAGGAACGCATGCGAGCATTCGCTGAGAGTCATAATCGAAAAATGAAGATGAAAGGAGAATAGATGGGAGTAACTCTTGACGAGCTTAAGGTAATGATTGATGCTGAAATCGCACCTTTCAAGAGCAAGATGAAAGAAGTCGAGAACACAGTCAAAAATGCATCTGGAAAGGTACAACAGTCTACAAACCAAATCAAGGCGCAGTCTGGCTCCATGTTGGGTACTTTTGCTAAATTAGCTAAATTCGCTGGATTGGCATATCTTGGTAAAAAGATGCTTGATGTCGGTATGTATTCGACTCAAATGGCTCTTGAAGTTACAGCAGCAGTCAACCAAATTAAGCGTCAAATGGGCGAGAGCTCACAGACATTCTTAAAATGGGTTAACGACAACGCAAACGCTATGAACATGAGTACTGGTGAAGCGACAAAATACGGGGCGGTTTATTCAAACTTATTTTCTGGCTTTATCAAAGACTCAAACAAGCTTAGCGCCTATACTGCTAAGATGCTTCAGACATCCGCAGTTGTAGCAGAAGGCTCAGGTCGTAGTATCACGGACGTAATGGAGCGTATTCGCTCTGGTTTGCTCGGAAATACCGAAGCGATTGAAGATTTAGGGATCAACGTCAATGTGGCGATGATTCAATCTACTGAAGCGTTCAAGCGTTTCGCAAATGGTCAAAGTTGGGACCAACTTGATTACCAAACCCAACAACAAATCCGTTTAATGGCTATCTTGGAACAAGCAACTGCTAAATATGGTACGACCTTGTCACAATCGGTCAATGGGCGTATTAGCTTGTTTAAATCATTGCTGAAAGACTCAGCTCTTAATATTGGTAATGCTTTCTTGCCGATTATCAATGCCATTATGCCAGTCTTGAACTCTTTTGCTATGGTATTGAAGAATGTCACTGGCAAATTAGCAGAGTTTATTGCCTTGCTATTTAACAAGAAAGCGACCGTTAAAGATAGCGGTGTAGCTAGTGCAGCAAGTAGCGCTGGTGATGCTTTAAAAGATGCAGCAGGCGGAGCTGGTGACCTTGCTGATGCCATGGATGATGCAGACGATGCTTCAGGTGGTATGGCTGATAACCTAGATGACACTGCCAAGTCAGCTAAGAAAGCCGTTAAAGAGTTACTAGGTTTAATGGGATTTGATGAGATCAACCTCTTAAACAAAAAAGACGATCCTGACGATGACGACGGTGCTGGCAAAGGTAAAGGTGGCGGTGGAGGTAAAGGCAAGAAAGGGAAGGGAGGCGGTGGCGGACCTTTCAAAGACATCTTACCAGAAGTTGCTCTTACCGACATGGACAACCAATTCAAGAGCATTTTCGATGGTCTTGGAGATAAACTAAAAGGTCTATTCGACCTATTTGGTAAAGGTTTTAATGCTGCGTTCAGGTCTGACGGATTGGAACGTATCAAGATTGCTTTGGGAGAAATCGGCAAAACATTAGCAGAAATTGCTACGGATCCAAGAGTTGTAGAAGCCTATGATAGGATGACCAAGAAGGTTGCTTACGCACTCGGACAGATTGCAGGCTCAATTGCCACCGTTGGCGTCGGTATTGGTGTTTTTCTTGCTGAAAGTATCGCTAACGGTCTAGGGCGTCAAAAATGGCACATAATTAGAGCCCTAGTGGCTTCATTCGATAGTATCGGTGAAATATACGAAGCTATCGGAAACATCGCTCAGGCGCTCTCTAGTGCGTTCTACGATGCTATAACTTCGACAGGTGCTGTACGTATTGGAAGCTCTCTAGTATCTATGTTTCTAGCGATTGGGTCAATCGTCACAGAGATTTCAATGAAACTGGGTAGCGATTTGATGCAAGCTCTTGAGCGTGCTATTGTGGATAATGCTCCGAGCTTATCTAATTCCTTGCAGAATCTATTCCAGTCAGTTGCTCCAATATTTGAGAGCGCAGAACAAGCTATCAACAAGATTGTAGATAAGATTAGCGTATTCTATGAAAACAATATAAGACCACTGATTAAAACAGCAGGAGAAGACCTATCTAAGCTTATTGATTTAATTATTAAAGGTTGGGATGAAAATATTCAACCAGTCATTGATGAGTTTGGTAAAAAATTCTCAGAAGTGATTGATAGCAATGTTGGAGAGGCTGTCGAGAAAATAGTTGAGCTAATTGCAAAATTCTTGGAATTATCTCAAACATTGAGTAGGGACTTATATCCAGTCATTGAATTCTTAGTTAATACATTCTTCAAACTTTTAGGACCAGTATTTAACTTCTTAGCTCAAATATTCATTGTCACTTACGACATGATTTCAAAGATTATTGGTGACATTGCTGAGCTTTTAAGCGGTATCGTTGATATCATTGAAGGTCTTGTAACGGGAGATTTCAGCAAGATACAAGAAGGCTTTAGCGAGATTACTAGTGCGTTGTTCGAATTTTTAGAACATGCCTCACAAGCAGTTTACGGCATTATGCTTACTGCATTGAGCGCATTGTGGGATTTGATTAAATCGGTTGTCCAAATCATTATTGATTTGATAGCTAACTCTCCAATCGTACAATTGTTCACCAATGTATTTCAAGCTGCTTGGGATGGAATTGTAGCCATCTTCACAGGTTTGGGAGCTTGGTTCAGTGAGCGCTGGTCAGATGTTACTAACGCACTTTCAAATGTCAGCCCATGGTTTACTGATATGTTCCAGAGAGCTTGGAATGGGTTGACTGGAATCTTTGCCAATTTCGGTACTTGGTTCGGTGGAAGATGGAGCGATGTCACAAACGCACTATCAAATGTTTCTGCATGGTTTGGAGATACGTTCACAAGAGCTTACAATGCAGTTGTTAACGCATTTAGTTCGATTGGTAGCTTCTTCAGCGGTGTTTGGAGCACAGTTCAGAGCATCTTTGTAAACGCAGGTCAAGCAGTTGGTAGTGCAGTAGGCGGTGCCTTTAGAAGCGCAGTTAACGCAGTGCTTGGAACGATTGAAAATGTAGTAAATGGTTTTATCGGCATGATCAATGGTGTTTTGAACGTTGTCAGAAGGCTTCCAGGTCTTGGATGGGTCGGTAGCATTGGCTATGTCAATCTCCCTCGTCTAGCCCGTGGTGGTATCGTTGATAGTCCGACTGTAGCCATGATTGGTGAGGCTGGTAAAGAGGTTGTCATGCCACTTGAGAATACTGGTTTCTTACAAACCATGGGTCGTATTGTAGGCGGTGCAGTCGTTAACGCTCTAGGTGGTGGTTTGCCACAGTCTGGAGGTTTCAGTGGTGATGGCGACATCGTGATCCAGATTGGTGGTCATGAGTTTGGTCGTGTGGCTATCCAAGAAATCAATAAAGAACAAGAACGTGCAGGACAAGTCTTGCTTAACATTTAATGGGAGGTAAAATGGCACGCTTAATTATCAATGGGGTGGCTGTTAAGCCTCCCAAGTCTTTTCAGGTCGGTATTCAGGATATCGATGGAGAAACAGGACGTAACGCAAACGGAGACATGGTGCGTGACCGTATCACGGTTAAACGTAAATTAGATTGTGAGTGGGGCATGTTAACACAAGGAGAAATGAGTCAACTTTTAAATGCTGTATCACCTGAATTTTTCACAGTGTCCTATCCTGACCCGATGTCAGGGCAAACAACTAAAACATTTTATGTTGGCGATAGAACAGCTCCGAGCTACTCATTTACTGAAAAATTCAAGCCATGGTCTGGTGCTAAGTTTAATCTGATAGAAAGGTAGGTAAAACATGGATATTTTCAGACGACAGAAATTCAATGAAGCTATGTTTGCTAAAAACCGTACTCTTGCTATCAGAGTTGGAACCTACCAATCGAGTGACATCAAAGAAGCTAGTTTTGATTATGGCTATATCAAGGGTGATACTTATAAGCCTGGAGGAACGTGCGCAGGCAGTGGTAAGATTACGTTTACAAGTATTATCACGACATTCAATAAGCTAGATAAGATTTACCCAGAGATTGGTCTTTTGGTAGACGGAACCTACGAATGGGTTAAAATGGGCGAATACTTTATCAATGATATTGAAATTGACCGAAATCGTAACACTACTACATTAGATTTAATGGACGGGATGTTCAAATTAAACCGTGAGTATGTCACGGATTTGACTTTCCCAGCAGAGATCAGACAAGTTGTTAAAGAAATTTGCTTAAAAACTGGTGTAGAACTAGCAAACGAGAACATGGACATCGCCTCCATGAACTATGCGATCGAGACGAAACCTAAAGATAAAAACAAGACATTCAGAGATGTATTGGGTCTAGCTACTCAAATGCTCGGAATGTCTTGTTTCTTTAATCGAGAAGGCAAACTTGAAATCAAAGAGCTGACCGACTCAGGCATCGTGATTACCGCAGACAATTACTTCTTACACGGCTTGACCAGAAGTGAGGTTGAGTATCAGATTGCAGGGATAACCTGTAAGAAAGAAAAAGAAGGGCTGACTGTCGGAACTCGCACAGGTCGTTCACTTGAGATTGAAAATCCGTTTATGACTCAATCAATTTTGGATAACCTTTATCACAAAATCAAGGACATCAGATATTATCCATTCAGCTTGAATTTTCAAGGGCATCTGTTACTTGATGTTGGTCAGTGGGTCACAATTAAAACCAACAAGGGAGAGACGTTCAAATCTCCTGTACTAAGCCAATCTTTCAATTTTAAAGGCGGGCTTCGTAGTCGTATCAGCGCTGATAGTAAAGCTGGAAATGATACCCAGTATTCATATGCTGGTACCATTACTAAAAAAATCGAGCAATTCAGCGAGTTCGAGAAACAACTTCAAAACCAAATTGAAGAAGCTGATAAAGGATTTGATGCCAAGGTTGACCAAATCAAGCAAGATTTCAATGATCAATTAGAACTTGCAAAGGCTAAGGCTGAGGAGAATAAGAAGGCCTTATCTGATGAAATCGACAGACGATTTCATGAGTTTAGTCCAGCAGGATTTGAAGAAGCTAAAGCAAAAGCAGAAGAGGCACTTGCCAAAGTAAGAGCAGGATATGAACTAGCAGATGAAGCAAAGCGTATCGCTAGTGAAAATCAAATCACATTTGCTTCAATGGCTGCTAGAGTTAACAGGCAAGAAGATAAACTTACTGAATACAAGCAAGATACTGAAGGAAGATTTGCTAATATTGTTAGTCAAATGGCTGGTAAGGCCAATCAAACAGACTTTCAACGTGTCAAAGAAACGGCTCAACTCTATGAACGAACTTTTGGTAGTTCAGAGAGTGATATCTCGAGAAATGCTTCACGTTTAGTCATGAGCGACCCCAAATTCCAAACAGAAGTCAATGACTTAGTAGTATCTGATAATAACTTGATTGTCAATTCTGAAACGCTTGATAAAAACACTATTGTCAATCGTAAAAATGGTTTAATTATTGAACCTCAAAACGGTATATTCACTATCAACGCTCAAGGATTGACTGGTTATAATTGGGGCGGGTTCACGTTACCTATTTATGTACCTAAAATCTTAAAAGGCGAAGTTTACACGCTAGGCTTTAAATATAAAATCAGACGACAATTAGACCATGAGTTTTGCGTAGTTATCAAAAATCACAGTAGAAATAAAACTGTTTTACAGAAAAACATAGCAAACGCTCAAACACCTATTTCTAGTGACTGGCAAGAATTTCAAGGTACGTTTAAAATGTCTGAGGATTTGGATTTTGACCAAGTAGGGAACTTTCCAGTTTATTTCTATCTAGTTAAGAATGGCTGGGTAGAAGTAAAAGAGCCTATGCTTGTGAAAGGCCCAAGAACTGGTAGCTTTAAACCTAGTCAATTTGACGAAGCTTATCGTAACGTTGAAGCGACACGAACGCAAGTCACACAAAAGTTAGCTGAATATAAAGAAACCGTGGATGGTCGTTTTACTACGATTTCTACTCAAATAAGTGGTAAAGTTGACCAGAGTGATTTCCAGCGTGTAAAAGAGACAAGTCAGCTATATGAGAGAATTTTAGGTACGACTGAGCAAGGTGTGGCAGATAACGCTTCAAGGCTTGTTATGTCTAGTCAAATTTTTCAGACAGAAGTCAAAAAAATCACTGAAAGTAGTTATAACCTTGTGTTTGACCCAACTAATTTCAGCAAGTGGAAGAAGAAGCAAGCTGAAGCGAATGTCATTGAGGTTCAAGCTGGCACTAAGTTGCTACGGATTACAAATACTGGTAAGACTCAAGCAGTCTATCACGGATTCGCACTACCTCTTACCACCTCCACGTTTAGGCAGGGGGAAAAGCTCAGCTACCGCATGGAAGTATGGGTGGATGCGTTACCAGATGCTCCTTTAGGAATTGAACTGTGGGCAGAAGATGGCGGTCTTGCATCTGATAGCGTTACCTTTACAAAAACTGGCACGCAAATCATCACAGGTACGATTACCGTTCAGAAATCATCAACTAAAGGAAGAGAATTCCCTTTTGAAATTTGGTTAATGAAGAACGGGACTGTAGCCATTGGGAAAGTATCGCTTATTAGAGGTGAAACACCTCCGAGTGAATTCAAGGATGATACATCGGCACAAGATATTGTGACTCAAACAAATGTGTCACAACTCTTTGATTCGTACGCTATCCAAATATTGACAAACGCTGGAGCAATCGCTTCACAAATCAATCTGAATAGCAATAACATCTTGATTGAAGCTGCTAAAATCCGACTCAAGGGTAGAACGCTTCTAGATGAAATAACAGCGATAGACGGTTATTTCAAACGTTTATTTGTCGGTGATGCTCGAATAGGAACTCTGAACACTGACATCATTCGTTCAAATTCGATTGCAGCAGACAAATTGATATTTGACACTGCTTTAGCGAAGAAGCTTGTAGCTAGTGATGTATTCACGGATACTTTAGCTGCTAAAACTGCCTTTATCAACAAATTAAGGTCAGTAGTAGTCTCAGCAACCTTGCTCGAAGGGTATAAAGGTAAAATCGGAGGATTTCAAATCGGTACTCACGATAAGGACGCAACGACCTTCTGGTTAACTGGATCTAACAGCTTTAGAGTCGGGATGTCAGACGGTGGTTGGAAAGTGAATCAAACTTGTCTTTGGGTGAACTGGGGGAATGACTGGGGTAAACCAGGAGACAACGCATGGTATGTTACGAACTCTGGCGAGATGAATTGTAGAAACACTGCTCATTTTTGGAATACACCAGTTATCCATGGTAATTTGCGCGTAGGCGGAAATATCTTCTATATCAATGACGAAGATAAAACAGGTGGTTACTGGATGTATTCTCCAGCCTTCAAGAAACTTGACAAATCTAAAGGTTATCTATATTTTTATGGATTTAACGAAGAACAAACTGATTGGATTCCTCTCAATAAAGAAATCTCAGACCGTAGATATAAGACAAACATTCAAGATAGCAAGATCTCAGCGCTTGATGTTATCAAGAACCTTAAAACCTACTCATATCGTAAGGAATACGATGACAAAGTCGAGGATATTTCATGTGGTATCATGGCTCAAGATGTCCAAAAATACGCACCAGAAGCATTTTATGAAAATCCAGATGGGGCGTACTCGTACCGAACATTTGAATTGGTACCTTATCTCATTAAGGCCATTCAAGAATTAAATCAAAAAATTGAAAGGTTGGAAACAACATGAACGAACAAGACAAGCAGATTAGTAGATTAGTTATCAACTCATTATCTGATAAATTAAGTCAAGAAGCTACTAAATCAGCAACATTTGAAGCACTATACACAACTACGGCTTTAGAGCTCGAACAAATCAAGAAAATCATTGAGTCAAATGAAGAACTCAAAGCTAAATTTGAAGAAGTGAAAGGAAATAATTAATGTCAGTAAATAACTACACACTAGCAACAAAACCTTATACTCGTGGGTCAGGGGATAATATCACTACAGTAGTTGAAATTCGACTACAAGATGGAAACCGCTACAGTACAAACCAACGTGAACTTGTTGGAGACCGCACACAAGAAAACGAAGAAACACTTATCCAAGCAGTTCTTGATGTTCTTAAAGCTGAATTAGATCCTGGCTCAGCTATTGTGCAAACTCAATCCAAAGTTGAACAGACTGTACTGAAACTTACTCAGGCTGAAAATAAACAAAATGAATTACTTGAATTGACCAATAAAATCAATAAGGTAGTTCGTGTTATGGCTCAAGATTCAATCATGGGTGAAAAAATCGCTTATGGTACAACTTACAAAGAACTTGTAGAACTCTTCCCACTTGTTAAAAATGGTGAAAGCTACTCTCCTGGTTCAATGTTTGCGATTGAAGACCCTGAACATGTCGAATTGAATGGCGAAGGTAAACGCATCTTAATTCAAACTAACCAACAATTCATCTACCAGGGCGAATCACTCAAACAACTTGAAGGCGGACCATATCAAAATGGCATCCTTGCAGTTTGGAAATGGCAAGCGCCTAAATCTGAACTAGAAACACAACCTGTCCAATAAGCCACCAAATTAGAAAGAGGGTGGTTAGATTGGACTTTCTAACTTTAATAGATAAACTCACGCCCGTTCTAGTCGTTATCATTCCAAGTTATTTTTCATTTAAGAGTACAAAAACTTCTAAAGAAGCTGACAAACGCCTTGAGGGTCTATCTAATAAGATAGATACCCTCGAGAAGTCAGTTTCAGCCGTGGAAGAAATTGGGAAAGATAACCAGCGAAATTTGACGATTATCGGGAAAGGCTTGCAACGGTTACAGCGTTTTCGATTGCAAGAAAACTTGAAAAAAGCAATACGCCGTGGAAAGACAAGTCAGCATGAAATCGAAGAACTTTCAAGACTTTATGAAAGTTACGTTGAATTGGGCGGAAACGGTGCTATCAAAATATTGTTTGAGAAATTTCTCAAACTAGAAATCAAAGAGGAAAATGATGATGAACAAAATTAACTGGAAACTACGCTTACAAAACAAAGTCACACTTATCGCACTTTTGGGGGCAATCTTTTTGATGTCTCAACAATTCGGATTTGAAATTCCACAAAATATTCAAAATGGAGTGAATACATTCGTGTATATTCTTGTATTGCTCGGAGTGGTTACTGATCCAACGACTGCTGGCATCACAGATAGCGACAGAGCGCTTGAATATCACGAACCAAGTGAAGACTAACAGGTTTGAGAACCCTTTTGGGTTCTCTTTCTTTTTGGAAGAAAGGAGGTAGCACTTGAAGAAGGTTATTGAGAAAAAATTAACCATTTCAGCTAACAATCGAGATGTAGATAGGCTTTATCAAGAA
>ERZ772999.787-NODE-787-length-19435-cov-20.569298_pt1 | contig 19435 bp, 14 predicted proteins | sample MGYA00511467_ERZ772999 | MGnify/ENA primary metagenome ERZ772999 (study PRJEB29015, sample SAMEA2738064) | human oral metagenome | biome: human oral; feature: human-associated habitat; material: saliva | place: China | collected 2218 ... | reverse complement strand
CTCTCCATCTCCACAAACTTATCACGACCATCTTCGCTTGCAAACACCTTCTCTGGGTGAGCTGCAGCATAGTCGTTCACAAACTTTGGTGCAAAGTCACCTGTCTGCTCAACAGGCTTTACCCAAGGCATCAACTGCTGATAGTGTAATCCTTCAAGTTCTGTACCCATCACACGACCTACGATACGATAAGGAACATACTTGTCACCACGATCGTAGGCTGGTAATTCGCCACCATCGGTAATCTCACCTTCTGACTTCAGATAGGCAGCTACACGACTTGCAGCCATAACGAGTGTCAACTTCTCTGCATCGTATGGGTTATAGGTCTCAACAATAACGTATTCAATCTTTGGACCAACACAAAGTGCAACGTTTGAAGGCAATGTCCAAGGTGTGGTTGTCCATGCAACAAAGCAAGGCTTACCCCATGTCTCCTTTGGTAAATTAGCCTTTTCAACCAATGCTTTCCAATCCTCTGTAGGGATAGCAAACTGTGCTGTGACGGTAGTATCCTTTACATCACGATAGCAACCTGGCTGGTTCAACTCATGACTTGACAAACCTGTACCTGCACCTGGTGAATAAGGCTGAATGGTATAGCCCTTATACAGCAAACCCTTGTTATAGAGTTGCTTGAGAAGCCACCACAGTGTCTCAATATATTTGTTATCGTAAGTAATGTATGGATGCTCCATATCAACGAAGTAACCCATCTCCTCTGTCAACTGCTTCCATTCAGCAGTAAACTTCATTACATTCTCACGACACTTATGGTTGTATTCCTCTGTTGAGATATATTTGTCAGATGCGTGGTTGTCGATATCTTTCTTCGTAATACCCAACTCTTTTTCTACGCCCAACTCTACTGGCAATCCATGAGTATCCCAACCCGCCTTGCGATGCACTTGGAAACCTTGCATTGTCTTGTAGCGGTTGAAAGTATCCTTAATTGCGCGTGCCAATACGTGGTGAATACCAGGATGTCCATTAGCTGATGGAGGTCCCTCGAAGAAGATGAACTGTGGGTCGCCCTCACGTTCATCAATACTCTTGTGGAAGATATCTTTCTTCTCCCACTCTTTCAATACTTCCTGATTTGTACTAACAAGGTCAAGTCCCTTGTGCTCGGCGAATTTCTTTGCCATACTATCTAATTGTTTTGCTTATTTTCTAAATACCTGCAAAGATACAAATAACAACTGAAACTACCAAACTTTTTATTATATGAAAGACAATGCACTTTCTTTCATGCAAAGTATTATTAGTTGGTATGTTTCTTATGGCATTATATCTCATATCGTAAGGATAATTTCTTATAAGGTCAACAAACTCTAATTTTATATTAAGGTGTAGTACATTATTATAATATAGTAGATAAGTATGCGTGCTGTTTGCATATATGTTTTATGGACAATTATAGCTTTTGTTATAGTTCTTGATAGGTTTTAACAAAAATATTGGAAAAAGTTTCAATATTATGATATTAATTGTTATCTTTGCACGCAACAAGGAGAGTTAAGGGTGTAATTATATTTCAAAAGAAGCATATATCTTCTGTTTGATAGACAAATATACTGGATATAAAGGTATTATATAAGAGATTGTTTTCTTTAATCACCTGTTTGTTATTGGACTATTTGATAGAAAGATACAAGTTTCTCTTTGACACGAACTAAAAGAACAAATAACAAATATATAACTAAATATTAACTTATTATAAACGAAACTTATATTATGAGTAGAAAATCAGGAGTGTTTTTAATGCTTGTTCTGACAGTTTTGTTGTCTTCCATTTCTATAAATGTAAAGGCACAAGGTCAGGATGCTAATTTCCATTGGATTGGTAATGATATCTCAACGGTCATTGGGAATTCAAATCCAGACATGAACAAAGTTTATTTGTATAATGTTGGTACTGGTAAGTATTTGAACGTAGGTGATGTTTGGGGTACCGCTATTAATGCTTACAATGTTGGTTTGTCGGTGAAGTTGAACAGTGTAGGGACTGATACCTATACTATTCAAGGTGCGTTGACAACTACAGATGGAAACTATTTGGGTTTCCCTTATGTTAAAACTGGTGAAGATACTGATGACAAGCAGTCAAGTTGGGACCGTGTATTCTGTGATCGTAAGACGGATAATGCAAATGTAAACTGGATTATTAAAAAGGCAGGTAGTTATAGTTCAACAAATAGGACTTATACTCTTTGCTGTGATAATAGTACTGTTCCAACTGGGTATGTAGAGCCTGGAATTAAATATGAACAGCCTGAAATTGTAAAGGGTAAGCGTTATCTTGTTGTAAAGTCTGGTGCTTCAAACTCTAATCGTGTTTTGTATGATTATCCAACAAGTGTTAGTAATACAAATGGCGAGTGGAAACTTGTAACACTCGTTGATTTGAAAGAAGCCTTTAAAGGTCAGTTTGCTTCTGCTGAGGCGCCAGCTGATGCAACCTTCTTGATGTCTGATCCTGATTTTGTTAGAAGTCATAGTGGTATTACTAACTGGACGGTAACAGGTTTCTTGTCAGCAGAAGAAAAGGCTAATTCTAATAAGAATATCTATGCTTTTAATGTTGAATCTCCAAATACCTATTATGTTGGTGTGGGTCAATTTAATGGTTGGCCAGACCAGTATACAAGAGATTATGGTAGCTACTGGAATGCTTCTATAAGAAATCTTGGTAATAATACGAATGCAAATGGTACTGTCAGTCAGGAAGTAACTACTCTTAAGAAGGGTTGGTATAAGGTTTCATGTGATGGTTTCTTTAGCCCTGGTACAGGAAGCGGTATGAAAGCAAGTCTGTTTGCTAATGTTGATAACACAACAGATGGTCGTTCAAACGTTTCTGCTATGTTAAATACTTTTGGTAAAGAATTTACATATGACCAAACTGCCTTGACAAAGATCTATAAAAAAGCTGATGCTATTGCTGGAACAGAAAGTCCATACGTAAAGGCAGCTAAGCTTTTTGAAAAGGGTAAGTATAATAATTCTATCCTTGTTTATGTACCAGCTGATGGTGCTAAGTTAAATGTTGGTATTAAGGTTGAGGATTCTTATAAGCCACTTGACTGGACTGTTTTCGACAACTTCCAGTTGAAGTATTGTGGTGATAATGATATGATTTTGGATGAGAGTCAGGCTTCTATTTCTTATCTTAATAAGCAGGGCTTACAGACAACAAATGCTTACACACTTATTCTTAAGCGTACGCTTACACCAGGCCAGTGGGCATCTATCACACTTCCTGTAAATCTAACTGCAGCTCAGTTTAAGACTGCTTTTGGTGACCAGGCTAAGTTGTCTACTTTTGAAGGTCAGGATAATGCGTTGAAGTTGCGTCTTAGATTTAAGACAGTTGACCTCTCTAATGATAATGCTGTTGTTTTGAAGGCAAATACGCTTTACATCATGAAGACCACGCGTGCTGCAACAGTAGCAACTGGCTCATATGAGAAAACGTTGTCAGATAATACAAAGCTAACTATCTCAGCACCTTATTATACAATCAATAACGTAGTACCTGTTAATCTCACTCCTTCTGAAACATTCAAGGAGGCTGCAAAGGCTTCATCTACAGTGAATGGAACTGTTCAGTTCTGTGGCTCATTTGTTAGTAAAAATAGTTTTATTCCTGCTCAGTCTTATGTAATTGGTGCAAAAGACGGAAAGTGGTATTATACAAACAAAGCTCTTAATGTTAAGGGTTTCAGAAGCTGGATAGAAGTTAACAGTGCTGCTCCTGCTAAGGGTCTCTCTATCTTTGTTGATGATGAGGATGTGACAGGAGTTGTAACTGGAATTGAAGGGGTAGCAGTAGCAGCAGAGCGTATCTCTGCCAAGACTCCTGTTTACAACCTCCAAGGACAGAAGGTGGCTGAGAATGATTCTCAATTGAACACTTTGCCAGCTGGTGTTTATATTGTAAATAACAAAAAGGTATTCGTTAAGTAATTAAGGTCATGAAAAAAGAATATATAAAGCCTACTACTATAGAGAGTTCTGTATTAGCAGATGAAATCATGTTGAGTCCTTTCTCTAAGATTATTAATAATACCGGTAAAGATGGTAGTGATGGTGATATGTTTAAACCTATCGAAGGCAATCCAGAGGATGACGAGGTAGGTGCTAAGCCAGAAATTCCACTTTGGGAAGTGTTCCAGTCTAAGGTCTGGGATGACTAATAGTTAAGTGATACGACAGCATAGAAAGGTGTCTGTTAAGATAATCTCTTTAGTGTGCTGTTGCTGTTAACCACTGAGAAGGTAAGAGGCGATATCAAGTTTATTTTGATATTGCCTCTTTTCTTTTGCTCTTACTGCTAAATTTAAGACAAATCAGTTAGGAAGGACGGAGTAGAGTATTTTCTTTTCCTCATATAAGGTTCTTGGATTGTAAAGAAAAATCACATCTTCGGTTTTTGTTGATGCTTAATTGGAGTCTTATTAACGCCCTTTAGGCTTCTAAAAGATGCCCTTTAAGCCTCTTACTAACGCCCTTTTGAAACCTTATAAAGCACCTTTTACTGCACTGTTGTGGAACTGTTTGATTTAGTGATAGTTACAACTGCAAGCGAATGGCTCTTTTTTTGAGTAAAAAGGTGTGCCTTAGAGAGGATTTTTGTATAGTTTTTTCAGCGTCTTTCGTTGTCTGTTGAGACCTCTTGAAACAAATAACGGATGCACAATCGTGCATCCGCATTAACTTTACTGAGAACTATAATAAAGTCACAGTTTATTTTTCTTTATTTATCTCCGTTGAGCTTGTGGTGAAACTTTGCTGATAATGCCTTGTTTTAAGCTATCTTTTCTTTGTAGCTATAGTCACAAGTAACGTTGATAAATCTTTATGATTAATGTCTTTTTATAATGTTTTTGTATTATAAATGGGTATGGATAGCCCTGTCATTCTTCTATAACTCAGCTCCACTTACCAACCTTATTCATGGTTTTACCATTGGTTACACCACGCTTAGTGTATTTTGAGATGGGGACTTTAGTTCAGTTCCTCTTTCTCGTTCATTGTCTCAAGGCAGTGAGGACAGATACCTTTATAGTAAAGCTGTGTGTCATCAATTCTAAAACCCTTGCCAATTTCGCCAGTATAGCGTGGCATTTCCATTGCCTCAAAGTCATAAACCTTCTCACAACGCTTGCAGAAGAAGTGTGCATGTGGCTCGGTAATACCGTCGTAGCATACGCGATGATCATCAATGGTAATCATTGATGCCGCTCCGTGTTCTGACAACATTCTCAATGTGTTATAAACGGTTGTACGGCTCACCGTTGGAAGTTGCTTCTTCAATGCAATGAAAACCTCCTCCACTGTAGGGTGGGTGTGGTGAGTAGCGAGATACTTCATGATTGCTACACGCTGTATAGATGGGCGAATACCTAATGCTATTAATTTGTTATATACTGAATCCACTGTTGTCTACCTTTTTATCAATTTATACTAAATATATTTCCACTAATCATAATAAATCACCCGAATTAAAGCGAATGATTGATAGAATATCACTGCAAAGGTACGAAATTTGTGTAAAACTGACAAATATTATGTTGGAAAAACTACAGATATTGTGGGAGTAGACGAGTGAACAAGTAGACGAGTGAACGAGTTGCTTGTGAGAGAGACAGGGTAACATAGTATTTTGACAAGAGAACAGTTTGCTCAGAGAAAGACACAGTAACAGAGGAACGATGGTGGAGTAATAACATAATGAGTAACTTATCCGCTTCTTAATTTGTATGCAATAAAGAGTGTTCTTATGTTACTTTGTCTTCTTTACAAGCAATTTATTCACTTGTTAACTTGTATGCATTAAAAGTGTTCTTATGTTACTTTGTCTTTTTTACAAGCAACTTGTTCACTTGTCATCTTTTCACTTGTGTGCTTTGTTAGAACGGATAAAAATGTTACTTTTGTATTTGATAAATGTTTAATGTGTATATCTAAAGATGATTTAGGATGAAAGAAGTTAGTTACAAGGATTTAAAGTTTAATCCGTTCAACCTTTTAGGAAAGGAATGGATGTTGTTATCTGCTGGTAATGAGCAGGATGGGTGTAACACGATGACAATTAGTTGGGGGCATATTGGCTGTATGTGGGGCCATAACGACCCAACAGTTGTTGCCTATATACGTGCCAGTCGCTATACAAAGACCTTTGTAGATAAGGAAGATTACTTTACGCTTTGCGTGATGGATGCCTCTTTTAAGAAGCAAATGGCTTATCTTGGTTCTGTTTCAGGACGTGATGAGAATAAGATAGAGAAGGCTGGATTGACAAAGGTTTTTGCTGATAATAGTGTTTATTTTAAGGAGGCTAAGTTAGTTCTTGTTTGTAAGAAAGAGTATGCTGCAGACCTAAAGGAAAGCTGTTTTATTGATAAGGAGATTTTTGAACAGGCTTATCCTAATGGCGACCTTCATACGATGTATGTTGGTAAGATTGAAAAAATACTCGTTCGTGACGATGAGTATCTTGGTTAGTAAACAAGTGAACAAGTAGACAAGTTTACCAGTTGCTTGTAATAAAAGATGAACTGTAAGACGCAAAAGGTTTATAAGGGAATGAAAATAGGGTATATCTTTATCATTCTATTGCTTCTTGTAGCCTGCAAACCTTATGATGATTATAAGGAAAGGGGGCATTGGAAGCAACTGAAAGAAAACGAACGTATAGGTTTTTATTGGCGGCATAATGACAAAATCTATGCTGCCTTAGGTGATTCTGCCGTCCTTATCAAGTATGTTAAGCCTATGGAAGATGTCGATATAGCGACCTTCTATGTGAATAAAGAAACTACCAACGGGATGGAGAATTATGCAAAGGATAAGAAGAAGGTTTATTATCCTTTGCATGCAATATGCGTTGATGCTGACAGCTATGGTTATGAGTATGCTACAGAGCTTATTGTCAAGGGTGCCTTTCCCTCTTCTTTTAGATATGTCGGGGATGGGAAAGGAACAGATGGGTATACGATGTATAGATATGGTTGGCGAGTAGACAAGTGAAAGAGTAGACAAGTTAACCAGTTGCTTGTAATAAAAGATGGTGTATCATGGTAATAGACATAGTAACAAAGGTGACGTGATAATTTAATAAGTAACTTGTTCACGTCCTTTGTTATTATGTCTTTTTTTATCTTTTACACAAGCAACTGGTTCACCTATCTACTTGTTTACTTTGTTATTTTGTCTTTTTTATACAGTAAACTTGTTCACTTCTTCATTATTCTGTCCTTAATAGGATAGGTGTTGAGGCTCCGCACATGTGGTGCTAAGGTTTCGCACGAGTGGTGCGAAGCGATGGCACAAAGTGTGCGGCACAACAATAGCGAAGTAGAAGATGAGCTATAAGCTGATTGATAGACGAGTTTAAGAGTAGGAAAGTTGCTTGTTAAATTCTCATTTCCTTTTTTCTATCTTTCTCACAAGCAACTCGTCTACTTGTCCACTTGTCAACTCGTCCACTTACTTAATATCATCATATGCGCGAATAGCCTGAAGGAAACGTGCATTGACATCCTCGAAAGTATAAAGACCGTCAGTATTCTGATTGAGACCCTTCAACTTTAAGGAGAATACTTGTGGAGCATGCTGCAGGTCGAGTAGGGACATCTGCTTAAGTTGGTCTGTACTCTGATAAACAAGGTTTACGGCTATATAAGCTTTACCAGCAGCGTCGACCCACTTCTCTAAAACAAGTTTTGAACCGATAGGAGTCTTCTTCTCGATAGAGTTAGGAAGTGAATAGTCCTCAACACCAAGGGCAGCATCAACACTTGCAATGTTTGAGTCATGACCACAGAGGAAAGTGAACTTACGGTCTTTGTCGTTCAACTCATCGTACATATACTGCAAAAGTGGGTGAGCCACGTTAACAGCAACGATCGGAGCAGTGAAAAGTACGTCGCCATACACGTCTTTTACCTTAGCAATCTTAGTCCAATCCTCAGTTGTGAGTTTATGACCAAAGGCAGCTTTCATGCCATCTGGCTCCTCATAATACTGGAGGATAAAGGCGTCAGAAGCAGAGTTAGCATTCTTCAACGAACCCTTCATTCCTGGCTCTTGGTTGAGTTCAAGCGTAATCTGTGTATCGTTATCAACGAAGTCTTTTATTTCTCCTTTCTTATAATACTCACTTTGCTTCATGTCTAAGACCTTAGCAATGAGGTCGTAGCTCTCCTTTAGACTTTTGTTGATACCAACAAGTCCTTCCTTACCACCCATAGCATTGATTTGCTTCATAGCCTCAGTGCGGAAAGCCTCAGTGCTCTTTGTGAGACGAGGGAAGAAGATTGGGTCCATCTTAGATGGCACATAGCGGTGGTTCACACGTAGGTTAGCCACTGGCATGAAGCCACCAGAGAAGTATTGTGCAGTAGCGATACAACGCTGCATAGAGTTGGCATAGACATTTACTTCGTCAATTGTTGGAACATAGTTATCCTTAAACAATCCCGTTTCGATAGTCCATTTGCGGAAGAACTGTCCCATCTCGGTCTCAAGTACACCACCTCTGAGTGTCAGTTCGCTGGCTGCAGATGACCAATTTGTCCACTCGTGTGGAGTCATCTTGCTCAGTGCAGAACCATTGGTTGATAGTGGTGAGCGGATGTTATGACGAGAGAGAATAACAACTTCCTTTAGTTTGTATTTTCCTTTGAACGCCTCAGAACGCTGAAGCTGTGCCTGTGCTAATGCTGGACAAATGATTGTCAGTATTAAAAGGAGTAAGAGTGAATTAAGTTTTCTCATTGTAGTAAGAGGGGATTAGTTTATAATTTATAATTCATAATTATGAATTATGGATTATGAATTCTGAATTAATGTTAGAATTTAATCTGCAAACGTGTCTCAAGAATAGAGAATGTGTTGTTGTTGAATGCAGCGTTATCTGTTGCGCGGGTGATAGAACCACGAACACGCCAAATCATATACTTATTAAGGTAGTAGTTGAAGGTCAATGACCAATCGTTTACCTTACCACCAAAGATATTAGCATCCTTATCAGTCAAGGTAGAGTAGTTGTAAGCTGCAACAAGCTCCAAAGAACCTGGGTCTGGAGTAGCAATACCCGCATCAGCCTTGGTATAAGTATAGCCCTGACCCTTGAGCAAGTAGCGTACATTGCTATATGCACCCCATGCATTATAGTTTGGCATAGCGTTATCACGCTTGATACCTACGTAGAAGTATTGAGCCTCGAAACCGAAGTTACCAATAGCAAAGTTCATTTCTGGAGAGAACTTCCACAGTGCTTTAGCGTCTGAGATTGTAGCCTCCTGTGCTGCAACATTTGCTATACGTGTTGGGAAAGGAGCTCTCAAGGTGTATGACTTATGGCTGAGAGCAGCTGTCTTGTTGTAACGTGGAGACTCATATGCACCACTGATACCGATGTGGAAAATCTTACCACGCTCAGTCAATGGGCGCCATACCAATCGTGTCATTGCACCCCATGCCTCGTTACCGAGCTTGTCGGTTGTCATCTTCATCGCGTCATTCTCAGCAAATACTGATGCAGTAGCATGGAACTTCTCGCCAGCATGAACATACATCGCACCAATCAGACGGCTGTTGAAGAATGCCTGGTTAGCCAATGGCTCTTCCATTGAAACCTTGAAACTTGATGATGTACCACTCTGTAAACCAAACTGGTGTACGAAGTAACCCATACGAATCAAGTTCTCTTTGTTGAAATTATAATCGAGACTAATGTCTTTTAATGAAAGACTTTGACGTGCATAACCAACGTCAACCTTTGCTTTCCACTTACCATATGTGGCACTTACGCCCATACGTACGTCTGGAATAGCAACACCATCATTGAGCTGGTTATCAAGTGTCTCATCTGTTGAGTGCATAACACCTGCATCCATAAGGATACGACCTGTTGGTTTTACTACCAACTTTGGTTCTGCTTCTTCCTGAGCAAAGGCACTTGCACAAGTCATCAATGCACAGGTAGTAATAAGGATAATTCTTTTCATAAAGGTATTTTTATTATCAATCTTCTATAAATTAGGTTTCTAACTAAGAGTTAGAGCATAAGAAAGAGTCAAAGAGGAGTTAAGCCATCAACTAAAAAGTTAATGTAAACCTACTGGCTTAACTCCTATGACACCTTATATATCGTAAGACTTAGTTTGCTGTCTTAAATGTACTCTTAGCAATCTTGCCTTCCTTCTTCAGCTTAGCAAACTCTTTCTTTGCCTTTGCCAACTGCTCCTGGAAAGCTGGTTCTGCATGGAGACGTGCTACAACGGCTGCACTAATAACACGAGCAGCATCTACATCGCTCTGCCAGTGGTAACCACAGATTACACGGCTCTGCCCCATTTGATAGCCACGCTCAAGGATTTCATTCTGACGGTCAACGTTAATCTCTGACAGAACAAGAGCGGTAGCCCAGCCGATTGCAGTGTGACCTGATGGATACGAACCATTAGTTGACAGCTCTTGCTGCTGCTCTGGGTTACAAGTCATCTCGTTATAGAAAGCAAATGGGCGAACACGCATGTAGTGATCCTTAGCGCTACGTGTAGCCAAATCACCTGCATCTTCACGCATATTCAAAACAAGTTTATAAATTTCTGGAGTTGTCTCCTTGCTAATCTTAATACCGAAAGCCTCAGAGAAAGCGTTTGGAACACCGTCACCACCTACACGTGCATCAGCTGCTGCTTGATCACCACGAGGAGTATTGCGCTGCATCTTACCCCATTGGTACTGCGCTTCGTCATAAAGGAACTGAATACTACCTGGCTGTGGAGGTGCTGGAAGAAGTTCGAGTGAACTTGCTTGCTGTCCATCCTGAAGATAATAGAGGTCTGGTTGTGTACGGACGTCTTTAATCTTCTTTGCCGCTGTCTGTGCGAAAGTGGTTACTGAGAACATTGCCAGCAAACCAACAACTAAGGTCTTCTTTGTCATTTTGGTAGAGTTTTAAATTTATAAAATGGTTTAATTAAAATACAATAGTAATATGTTGCTACAAAGGTAGAAGAAATGTTATAAACAAAATAGTTGCATCTCGTTTTTTAGATAAAATAAACGAATGCAACTATTGTTAATATATTGATTATCAGTTGTTACTCTTATTCTGATAATTTTAAAATATAATAGACGATACTGGATGGATTCTCTTTGCAATAGGCAGTAAGAATTGCATTGTTATCACCGATCTTACTATGATAAAGACGACTGACAACAGGATTTAAGTTACCATAGATACCTAACATTCCAGGTAAGAGTGTGCGCTTCACTCGTGGCATTGCAAGGAGCAAAATCAAGACTCGTACCTGCTGACTGTTGGCTGCAGTAAAGTGGAATATCTCTTTGCAGACTTCTTTATCTGTCATGGCAAAACTCTTGAAGAACTCGTCTGACACCTCTGCTATTTGGTCAGTGATGTCACGTGTAGCAGAGTCGATGTCAGCAAAGAGTTTTGAGTTAAACTTTTTCATGCGTCTTTCCTCATTCTCTTGCACAACATTCTCGTGTACAGCAGTATAATCTTGCATCAGTTTTTGTAGTGTCTTCAGATGTTTTATTTGGTTGATACGATTATCAATCGTCTGTAACAAGCGAAGGAGTACTATGCGGTCACGGTTGTCAATGTCGTTTTCTATCGATTGCAATTCGTCCGATAGTGCCTTAGTCATTATTTCATAACCTTCAAACTCTTTTAGTTGTTTGATACTATCAGATATATAGTTACGAATAATCTTCAAGCCATCCTGTGTGAAAATGTTCTCGTATTGATGCTTAACAGCAATGAAATCAGAATAAACTTCTGCCACAGGATGTTGTTTTGATTCATTAAGAATATGGTGAAGACGCTCTTTCATGCCATCATTCAATCCTTTTAGCACGAGTGTGTCTTGAGTAGAACGATGGAATTTGTTGAGTCGTTCTTTAAGTTCTTGGATATGATTGAGCCATACTTCATTCCTTCGGCATTGTTCAATGATAACCTCAATATTGTCCGTATTGCGTGCTTCTTCTGATTCATGCACCATAGTGTCACGTTCATAGACCTCAAATTGCTTGATTCGAGCTATTTGGTCATTCAGATATTTCACCATCTGAAGAGCTGCATCACGGTTTAGTCGGGCTATTCGTGCTGATAGTTTTGCAAAATGTTCGTTGTTATTACGCAGACTTTGTGAGCTGATATTAATGCTATCAATCTCATTATTAATACTATCGAGAGTATTACGCTCTACCTCTGTCAGCTTGTCTTTTAAGGATTCTAAAGCCTCCAGACGTTCGTGTAGGTCGTCTTTGCTCATCTGGAGTTGGCGATAAGTCAATATCTGATGCCTACGATAGCTAATGAAGATAATACCGAGAATGCAGATCAGGGTAAAGAGAATGATACCAATAAGTTGTAAACTTGGCACTTTATTATCAAAGGTAATCCATTTAGCCACCTCTTCCTTTCCTGGAGTTAACTGCAAAACGCCGAGGTCGGAGCCTATATATAGGGCGTTGTCAAGGATGACACCTGCCTGAGCATTGAAGTGGATGTCTGCAAAGTAACTACCACAATCAATCAGTTGTCCCTTTTTTATGATATATTTATGGATGCCTGTCTCTGGTATCGTATAGACAACACTGTCATTGATACAGAACATTCTACAGCTTCCATCCGTCTGAATAGAGTCAGAACCTTGAATCAGTAGATGATGATTGGTGAGCAATAGGAGATGAGGTTTCTGCTCATCGTATGTCAGTAGACTACTGATAAATACTTTATCATGTGTTCCTGCAACTTGTTTTATCTGTCCATGTTTTCCAAAGAATACACCATGGTTGAGTGTGGCAATATATATCCCTTCACCGTTTTTCACTTGATGAAAAGCTGTTATATATCTGTTATCCATTGCCTTTATCGTATCTGTCTTACCGTTTTGGGTATCAATGGATAATAGATAGTCTTGCACGCCAAGTAGTATCTTGCTTTGTTTCGGCAGAAATGCCATAGATGTGATGCGTGTCTTGGTTTGCGCCAGCAGTTGTGGACGTTTAAAGAGCTGATTAATCAGGTAATGATTACCAAGATTCAGTCTGAATAGCTGATTATTAGCATTATAGTAATAAATGTCCTCACCATTGGCATACATCTCCTTTGGCAACTCATCATTTTCAAAGTCGTATATCTTCTTTGCTATCTGTTCACCTGCTTTCTGGCAGAATAGCTCATGTTGATTATTAACATAGATAAGGGATTTGTCCGAAAGACATGCAGCAAGGACCGGAGGATTAGCGTTAAAGAAGCCGAGATGGTGTGGAATACGCCATACTGCATTCTTTGTCAGTAGCACAGAAAAGCCATTACCATCGTCTGCAATGGATATCTGATGCGGATTGTCTGGAATGTTGTTACGTAATGGAATGGTAACAAAGCGCTTTAAGTTGTCTGATAACAGAATGCTGGATGAAGTAATAAAATAGTAAGTTGAACTTGCTTTATAAAAGGATAGAACCGATTGAGGAAGCGAAAAGGTCTTACTATCAGCTCCATTGAAGCCTTCAATCGTCAGCTGATTATCAGATAAGATATAAAGTTTGCCATCATAAATAGCAACATTACGTATATTTTCCCCTTTATGACGCAGTTCTGTCTTCTTTGTTTGGAGGTTTATGCTTATAACACCAGCTTGTGTTGCTGCAAAAAGCCACTTATTTCCAACATGACAGAGATTATTTACTAAGAAAGGTTCATAGTACTGACCTCCCTTTTCTTTATGAATAGGGTAAAGGGGCTTAAGTCCTTGCTGCTGTTGATTAAGCGGCATAGAGAAAAGTCCTTGAGAAGTGGCAACAAAGAGTGTACCGTCTGCTATATCAATATTATATGGAGAGTATCGGTTACCTTTGCTTGGAATCTCAAAGGTCGCCTTGTGGACAAGCGTGTCGGCAGCCATGTTCCATAACTGTAAGCCTGCATTACGTGATGCTATCCATATCTGATTAGCCTGGTTGGGGGCGCGTTCAATGTCATAAATGCGGTCAAGTCCTGTGTAAAAACGCTTTCTGTTTTGTCCGTCAATATGCCATATAACACCCGTCTCACCGCCAATCCAGTATCCTTTTTTATCTATAGCCAGTGTTGACAAGCGGTCATCATAGTGAAATTCCTGCTCTGATAACGACCGTGAAGTAGTTGTTTCCTTGCAGCTTGTGATGATAAATAGTAGTATCAAGCAAAGGCAACTACTAAAAAAATGCTTCTTTATCCCTATGTTATATCTTGTAGTCATTAGATTCTACTTTGTCTGCAAAGATAGCGAAATACTCTGAGATTGTAACAGGATATCTTATTTAGTTTGTGGAAAAGTTATGCATCCGATGTGTTTCTCAGTGTGTTTTATCATAGCGTTTGCTTACTTAATAATCTTTCGTGCTTTCGGAAGATCTTTTTATTAACGCCTTTTCGTGTCTTATAATGAGCATGATGCCTCCTTCTCTTACCATCTCCAAACAGCGTATTGATGCTCCGCACATATCGTGTTAACGGTCCGCACATAATGTGCTAAGGGTAAACACCGATGGTGTTGAGGCTGAATAGCCTTGTAATATCAACGATTGATTTGGATTAAAGCACTATAATGAATGTGTATCTTTCAGATGATTAAAGGCGGTGTTACTCTTTATATACATAAAAAAGAAAAGGGAATGTACTGTAACATCCCCTTTTCTTATAATCGTTTATCTCTTATTGTTTTTCAAGATTCGTTGTGCACAGTCTGCTAATACAACAACGGCACCTGCTAAAATACATACGTCCTTGATGACAAGTCGACCTGCACCAGTTAGTAGCGGGAATCCATGTTCACCACTACCTAAGTCTGGAACCCAAACTTCTGGTGTCGTGACAAGGAAGGATAGCGTTCCGAATGTCATGATAATGACCAGTCCAGAGCCTACAAAACCAACCTTTGGGAACCAAATACCCAATAATGTCAAGATACCAAATGACATGATTGCAATACCCAAGCCGTGTGAGAATGTATAAGTGTTGTTTGCCTCATGCCACTCATGCTTAACCTTATCAAACTCACCCTCTTTGAGTTTATAATCCTTATATTCAGGTGCTTGCTTTGTATAGAAGAAGCTCATAAACGGACTGTTAGCAACGAAAGGTACAATACCCTCTGCCTCATAGTTCCAGAACTTCAAACCACCAATCCATACGAAGATGATAAAGATGGCTATACGTATCAAATGAATACCTGTACCCTTCAGCGATGCTGCGGTATTAAGAACGAAATCTAATAATAATTTTACTTTATTCATAATCTGTTTTTTATTGACTTTATGTCTTGATTTTATACTTTGTGCTTGTGGAATTATCCCACAATTTATAGATTAAGTTTAGTTTTATCCTATTTCTTTAATCTATTTTATCCCTATTATTTGGATTTGTCGGCAAAGATATATATTTATCTTCAAACCACAAAGAATAATATTGTATTTATTTCAAATAATGCTTCAAAAGACCTATTTATCTGAAAAAATACCATGTTTGTGGTAGAGTCTAAAAGCATTGTATAGGGAAATTACATGTACGTTACAGCATTATTTAAAATGATGTAATTTGTAAATTAATTCATAAGAGTGCTGAAGACTATTTGCAATACATGAATATGGCAAATACTAAAACTCTCCAGTACACTCCAAGTTACTACGGATAAATTCTATCCCTACGCCTTTTTACCAGACACAAGGGTGAAGATGATGAGGATGCCGATGACGAAAATGAAGAGGAAGGAGCCTAATGCACCGGCATAGATTCTACCTGTGTGTACCTCTAAAGCAAGACTCCAAAGCGACATGGGCTTATCTTTCAATTCTTCTGGCTGTTTTGCGAAGGATGAACCTTGGAAATAGGTTGCTATACATTCCTTGTTTGTGAAATCAGAACTATAGCCAGAGATTGTCTGTTCGTCTGGTGCAGTGCCCGGTATGCGGGGAGTAGAGACCATAGCATCATTGTAGTAAAGTACGACGTTATTCTTACGATCCCAGTAGAACAGACCATCGAAGGAGCCTACTATCCATGATTTGTTGTCTGCATGTTGCCAAACATTTTGACCCATAACACTCACTGGGGGTGCTGTGGTGATAGGTGTTGGCTTGGAAGAGAGATTCTTAAGAGAGTAGAAACCTTCCGAAGTCGAGATGAGCCAGTCGTGAGCTTGCTCATCATATCGAATCATTCTTAGTTTATCATTCCAAGGATTATCATTGTCTAAAGTCGTGCCAGGCAATGGTTTCGTATTGTTTGTGGCGAGGAGAATCATCAGTGGAGGACGTAATGCCCATCCCGTTATTGCGATAAATAGCGTCAAGACGAATGTGTAATGCCCAATCTTTGTATGCCAAACGACCATTGATACTGTTTTACGACGAATCCAATACCATATACCTGTCACACAAAGGATAATTAAGACGACTCCAATTCCGTCTACAATGAGCTTTCCTACGGTTCCAAACAGTGCACCACTATGCAATAACCATATTTGACGGAACAGTGATACCTTCCCCTCATTCCCCTCACCAGCTTGTAGTGTGAGACAAGTAAACTTCTTATAAGGGGCTGTAGCATAGTAGAGATGAGAACGAGAAAGAACGATGAGCGTGTCACCATGGGTGGTGATATCTGTCAGTAGTTCGTCATCCTCTTGCTTAGGTAAGTCTATTTTTTGCCAAGATGCGTTCTTCCCCAGTTTATATAAGTCCATGACGCTAACCGCAAACAGGTCATTTTGTGGGGTTTTAGCCATTCCTCGCATCTGTCGATAGTCAGCACCAGCAGGAAGCCCTTGGTTATATTCGGTGAAGTGAGAAGCAGTTGTATCAGTTTGAATGACACCCGCTGCGCCATATATGAACACTTTATCTTTGTTTTTATTATCTTTGTAGCGTAATGTTCCACGTAGTAATCCGTTGTTCCATTGGTTGAATTCATACTGACCAGGCAATATTCCACGGCTTACATTAATATCAGAAAAGAGTTGACGATGATTGAGGACAATACCTGAAAGGCAGAACATTACTAAGAAGAATGTTATGATGATGCCAAACCACTTATGGTTTTTAACCCATGTCTTACGTTTCATATTTTGTTGTTTGTGTTATGTTATTTTTAACTCAGTTTTAAAATGCTGTACAAACTTACACAAAAAAAACTGTATTTCGGGACTTTTTGAGCTATATTTTTGGTTCTTCCAGAAGTTGGAGTAGGAAAATAAAGCTATTACGTAATAAGTCACACGGAGAAATAGAGCGGAAGGAACTAAACTCAAAATCATGGAGTTGGTGATGGTTTAAAGAGAGGCAGAGGTGATGCGTACAGATTCTTGATACCTTAAAGGAATTCATGCTTTGTACATAAAAACTCGCAAACAACCTCCGTTGTTTCAAGCATCGACGTTGCTTCAGTAACTTCTATCGCTTTGTTTTGACAATTCTCAGTTATCTCCTTTTCTCTGTGTGATATTTGTTAAGATTCTAAATGCAAAAGAAAACCTAACCATTTCAAGTTTTCGAGTACTCCTCTTTGTCCTAATTTTTCATAAACTGATTTTGTAAAGACCATAAAATGGCTTGCAATTAACGCCCTTTAGGCTTCTAAAAGATGCTCTTTAAGCCTCTTACTAACGCCCTTTTGAAGCCTTATTAAGCACCTTTTGAAATCTTAATTTGCAACTACTTGATAGCAAGTAACTTGCAAAGGTGATGAAATAAGTCACTTTTAATCCATTTTCCTACCTTTTCTTTAATCTTTTTGTCAATATATTTCTTTGCCTTTTAGACTAAAATATGTTGCCTACAGGGGTGTTTTTGGGTGTTACTTTTAACTTCGTCTGCTTTATTTCTTCGTGTGATTTATTATGTAATAGGGGTTTACTTTATCACTCCTTATCTTGAAGAACAAAAAAAGAAACCCCAATTAACAGAGCTTTATATAAGTTCAAGCTACTATTAATTGGGGTGTATATTATAAGTTTGAGTTTGTTATGTCTTACTTTCTTGTAACACGAACATATCTCATAACCTTCTTAACGACTACTCTTCTCAAGTCGCTGTCATTGAATTTGGTCTGAGTTAGCTCAAACTCATTGTTGTTTATGAATCTAATTTGGAGATTCTTGTGCATCTTACCGTCTATCTTCATAAAGAAACCATCACGGCGGAAACCATAAACACCGATATCGTCATCACGCTTCCATCTGCCGTTGTCTTCTCTTTCTATAACGCTCATGGTTCCATCATGGTAGAAATCGAAACGGTGCAACTCATCATCGAGGTCGTTATCATCGTGACCAACAAGCGTACGAAGATTAACAGGCTCACCTGTAGCGAAGTCAACAGGGAGGAACTTATAGCCATCATATCTGTCAATCGTGAAACCTACCTTATATTCCTTATGTGTTCTTGGATTGCGCACAATGGCATAGCTACCCTTATTTGTAAGCTCCCAAGTACCCACAATCTGAGAGTTGGTTGTAGGTGCAGCAGCTACTACGTTGTTATTATCCTTTACTTCATTGTTTGCAGCGTATGAACTGGAAAATGTAAACAGTCCACCTAATACTAAACCTGCACATAAAGCGTGGTTAGAAAATAAGTTTTTCTTCATTGTTCTATATTCATTTTTGGATTAATATGTTGCAAATATACGTAAAGAAATTATAATAGCAGGGAAGTGTTTATACCGCTTTAAATGATTTTATAGAATTCATTAACAGACTGCCTCTTAATTAACAGATTTGTTCAAATAGAAACAAAATCTGTTAACTGGGTGCAAAAGAGATGTGATAGCTTCTTATTTCGCAGGTTTATCGCCCATTGTGAAGTCGATTATAGGACCTGATGTTAGCTGTTCATGCTCAAGATAATAATGTGGATAAGGCTGTCCATTCATTGTAATATGCTGAATGAAGCGATTGTCTTTGTTATTTTTTTCAGCCCGAATTGTGACAGTCTTGCCATTCTCCAACTGTATCTTGACTTTACGAAAGTAGGGGGTACCAATCATATATTGTGTACTGCCAGGACAAGCAGGGTAGAAGCCGAGAGCAGAGAAGACATACCAAGCTGATGTCTGACCATTATCTTCGTCGCCACAATAGCCATCAGGCTGCGCAGTATAGAGTCGGTCCATCACCTCACGCACCCAATACTGCGCCTTCCAAGGCTGTCCGCTGTAGTCATAGAGGTAAATCATGTGCTGGATAGGTTGGTTACCATGTGCGTAATTACCCATGTTCATGATTTGCATCTCACGTATCTCGTGGATCGTAAAGCCGTAATAGCTATCGTCAAAGATAGGAGGAAGTTGGAATACACTGTCTAACATTGCATTAAACTTGTCGTATCCTCCCATCAACTT
>ERZ772999.780-NODE-780-length-19530-cov-12.826033_pt1 | contig 19530 bp, 13 predicted proteins | sample MGYA00511467_ERZ772999 | MGnify/ENA primary metagenome ERZ772999 (study PRJEB29015, sample SAMEA2738064) | human oral metagenome | biome: human oral; feature: human-associated habitat; material: saliva | place: China | collected 2218 ... | reverse complement strand
TACCTATCGACTCATCGCATCTTCTATTCTACTAAAGAGAATCACTTTTGTCAACTGACGAAACTCTTTATACTTCTTCAAACTTCGTCAGCATCGCCTTACCGTATATGTGTTACTGACTTCGTCAGTTCTATCTGCAACCTCAAAACAATGTTTTGAGCTGACTTCGTCAGTTCTATCTACAACCTTAAAGCAGTGATTTGAGCAACCTGCGGCTAGCTTCCTAGTTTGCTCTTTGAAAAATTGGGGGCAGATTTGGGGCATTCATAACAAAAACCCTTGTAAATCAAGGGTTTTTCTGTCTATTTCATGCTAATTGCCGGGATTGAACCGGCGACCTCATCCTTACCATGGATGCGCTCTGCCAACTGAGCTAAATCAGCTTACCTAAAAAGTATACTATAGTTCTATGCTCTTGTCAAGCGCTCTCTTTTAATTTTCTGGAATGAAAAAAGCTAGATCTAGCAAGAATCTAGCTTATAAACTTCTTATTTTGTTAAATCGATTCGCTGTCCCAGTTTTCCGATTAGGATTGCACCAACGATAAGGGATGCAAACTCTCCAATCCCTGTAGAAAACCAAGTGAAAAAGAATGGAGCTTCAGCAACGATATGAAGTTCTGCTGCAATGGTAATCATTGAAATGGAGAAGAGGATTGAAAAGAAGAAATGATCTTTTCGAATCAAACCATTGAACAAATAGTCTTCCTTATACTTGCTAAAGAGCCAAACACCTAGACTTAGGAAAACTAGGGTAGATCCTCCGCCGACAAAGACATCAATTATGCCAAAACTAAAGAAATTAGCAATCATACAACCAATCGTCACACCGATGATATATTTAGGATTGTAAAAAGCCAAAAAATTCATCATCTCAGAAATACGGAACTGGTAAGCACCGAAGCTAATAGCATTTAGTGGTGGGGTAATGGTCAAAACCACATAGATAGCAGCAACAATAGCAATATCTGCCATGTCACGAACAGTTAATTTTTTCATGTTTTCTCCTTTGGCGGTTTCCCGCGTAAAATATGCTTGGTGAAAGAAGCTAAGCACCAAGGGTTGAGTGAATCAACCTTACCAGTATAGCACAATATATGACTTTATGCTATACTAAAATCATGAAAAAACTAATAAAAACTTTTTTTGATAGCGAAATCCTCTCTTATCTATTTTTTGGTGGTGCTACTACTTTAGTATCTATTTTATCACGTTTAGCTATCTATCATATCAGCCATCAGGAAATTCTAGCAACTGCCCTCGCTAATATTATCGGTATTCTTTTTGCCTTTATCACAAATGATACATTTGTTTTTAAACAAGAGAGGAAGAATTGGCCAATTCGACTAGTTAAATTTTTCTTAGCCCGTCTCTCTACTCTTGGCCTGGACCTTCTTTTAACTTATATCTTTGTTACAACCTTTCCTGATGTTATTGGTCAGTTTGTTGAATATAATATAGATAAAATTAATACTATCGAGACCATATTAGCACAGATATTGATCATTATTTTAAACTATATTCTCAGTAAAATCTATATTTTTAAAAAGGACAATTCATCTCAAAAGCATTAAACTTGCAATTCTTTCGATTTTAGGGTATAATAAGTATGAAATTTTGGAAAGGAATTTATGAAAATGTTAAAGGATCTTAAAGCATTTTTGCTTCGTGGTAATGTTGTTGACCTCGCTGTCGGTGTGATCATTGCCTCTGCTTTCGGTGCTATCGTTACTTCATTTGTTAATGATATCATCACTCCACTTCTCTTGAACCCAGCTTTGAAAGCTGCGAACGTTGAACGTATCGCTGAACTTTCATGGAATGGTGTTGGTTATGGTAGCTTCTTGAGCGCTGTTATCAACTTCCTCGTTGTGGGTACAGTTCTCTTCTTTGTTATCAAAGGTATTGAAAAAGCTCAAAACCTTCGTAAGAAAGAGGAAGTGGTTGAGGAAGCACCTGCTGCTCCAACTGAACTCGAAGTTCTTCAAGAAATCAAAGCTCTTCTTGAGAAAAAATAAGACAAATAAAGGATCTAGCTTAAAGCTAAATCCTTTTTTCTTTACTCTTTTGGTAACTTCCCAGCCTTTTCGAGCATTTTCTTAATCAAGTAAGGCATCTTCACATTTTCACGGCCTTTTTTCTCAATGAGTTTTTTGACAAATTCTGGCATCTGAAGGTCGTCTGTCTCCTCCATGATGTCCTTGGTAGTTGCTGAAGGAGCTAACTCATCAAAGGTTTCTTCTTCTGGGAGAAAAGCTTTAAATTCTTTGTCTTCATTGGCTCTTACAGTAGCAACTAAAGCGTCAATTAAACGGCTATCCGTATTGGGCATAGGGGGGCGATGATAGGTGATACCTAATTCTTGACACAACTCATAACATTCTACATCGTTGTCAAACAAGACTTCGATGTGCTCACTGATAAAACTAATCGGGATAAAAATATAATGCTCGGGATGATGCTTTTGTTCTCGTAAATACTCTAAGACATCTGGCTTGATCCAAGGGATTCCAATATCACTTTCGCTCTGCCAAGTATTGGTATACTGGTCGGCTGTTAGGCCGAGTTGTTCAGCGATTAGCTTGCTATTATCGAAAATCTGATCGATATATGGATCTCCATAGTCCAAGGCAAAAATGGGAACACTGTGTGCTGAAAAGATTACCTTGAAAGATTCTTCTCCCACATGGTTTCGTAAAATTTTTCTAATCTCGTCAGTCCAAAAGTCCAACAAAGGCTGTTGTTGATACCAGTCCTTAATTACTAAAAATCGGATCTGTTGGCTTTCCAGAAACTTTTCATACCCCATGACTGAGTAAAAAGAATAATGAGGTTCTAAAATCAAACAGATACATTCTTCAACACCATCAGCCTCCATCTGCTTGATCACTTCTGGGATAAAGGGGCGAGAAAATTTGTTGGAAAAGTAGATACCATACTCCTCACCTAATCGCTCTCTAACTAGGGCAACTTCTTCTCGCGTAATCCGCTGCAAGGGCGTCCCACCTATAAGGACGTAGTTGTCATAGAGGGTCTGAATCTCGTGATCCTGGGGTCTAACTCCACGACGAATGTTTGTAAAGAATTCTGCCACTCCTTCAAAACTAATCTCCTCTGGAGATCCAAAGGTCATCATCAATATTGCTTTTTTCATGTTATCATCCTTATGTTATTATTTTCACTATCTATTTTATCATGAAAGAAAAAAATAGTAAACGCTTCCGACGTCTACTATTTCTTTTTGTCTTTTGTCTTTTTATCTCGTCTCATGATTAGGATGATGAGGATAAGAAGTAAGAGGACGATAATAAGGAGTAGAAAGGCTAGAATGTAAATCCAATGGCTGGGAATTCCGTGATCGAAATACCGTGTTCCTACTGCTTCCCCACTTTTATCCTGGGATGCTTTTACTGGTTCATCCGTTATTTTAGCTAAGAGGATATGTCGTCCGTTAGTTATGTTAAGGAAACAGGTGCTTAATAAAACAATCTTATCTGTTGAAGTCAAGAAAACATCTCGCTTGTATTTGGCTTTGCTTAACAGATACTGATAGTATGCCTGATGTTCCTCGTCATTTGAACTCAGGGTTCGATAAATCTCCGTGTCATAAGCATCCACTTCTAAAATCCCAAAAATCTCAAGACCACGTTCTCGACCATTGTAGTAGATAGAACCATAGCGATGCTTTTCAAAAAAATCTTGATCTGCAAATTTTTGAATCTCCCCAAACATAGCACCAGAGGCCATAGAGTGACCGTATATGATGGTGTTAAAGTCGGTAAAATTTGGATTAAAACGATAGTCTAGAAAAATTGAGCCCGATACAGTATAATCACCAAAGGCATTTCGGTCAAGGTATTTAACATTATCCTGACTCTGCAATAGAGGATAGTCTACCTTGGTTCCATCAAGGCTAATCCAACCACAAACATCCTTGTTCAAGTGCTGCAGGGTTTCAAAACCCGTACTGCTCGCATCTTTTTCAATGGGATTATAGTGATCGTAGTCGCTCGCAAGGACTCTATCAGCTGCAAAAAGACAGAAAAAAGCTAGAAAGAGGGATAGAATGACCTTTATAACTTTGCGACTCGTACATGTTTTCATATTTCCTTCTTTCTCCTTTCTAGCCTTGAAAATAAAAGAGCAAGAGAGACTGTCCCTTTCTCTTTTATCAGTAGTTTAGTCAGTAATACTATCTGCTTCTTCTTTTGCTTCTCTTCTACGACGCAAGATCAAGTAGAGGATGATGAGCAAGAAGATCAATAACAAGAGCAAGATAAATAAGATGATGTACCATATCCACAAAGGAATCGATGAGAGAAATCGTCCGAGCGATGAATCATCAAAGACACTGTAAGGGAATGGTTTCGATTTTTTCGTATGGAAGGTGTTCTTTGGAACCGTATCCGTAATCTTGGCAACAACGATATGTCTACCATTTGTAACGTCTAGGAAACAGGTACTGAGGAGGATGATATGGTCATTCGGACCCAGTGTAATATCCCGCTTGTGGATGGCAACCGAGAGTAAGTGATCGATATATTCTTGGCGCCGATCATCTCCATTAATACCTGGATCGTAGATGTTAAAGTCATATGCGTCCACCTCGAGCATCTCAAAGATCTCAAGACCTTTTTCAACGCCATTATAGTAAATACTACCATAGCGATGCTGGTCAAAAAATTCCTTATCAGAAAACTTTGCTACATCTCCAAACATAACCCCATTTTCTACATGGTGTCCGTAGATGATGGTATTAAAGTCTTCGAACTTGGATTCATTTCGAGCCTCAAGGAAAATAGCTCCTGTAGCTGCAAATTCTCCCTTGGAATCTTTGTTCAGGTACTTTTCATTGTCTTTGGCTTGGACCAAGGGATAGTCGATATTGGTGCCATAGACATTGATCCAACCGAGAACCTCTGGATTGACTTGCTGTAGCTTGTGAAAGCCAGAAAAACTAGCAAGCTCATCCTTCTCACTGGTACTAACTGGTCTATAGGCCTCATACTCACTAGATGAAGCTTGTGAATAAACCTGATTGGCATCCCAGAGAGCGTAGAAACCAAAGAGAAAGACTAAGGCAGCCAAGAGAAGCAGGATATGATTTATCAACGTATCTACAGCAAGGACCAGACGCCTAGACAGACTCCTTTTTGGTTTCTCACGCTTTATTTTCATAAGTCAGACCACTTGCTTAAGCTTGTCTGCGTTTTTTAGACAGAACAACAAATCCAGCCAAACCAAGACCAATCATCAAGATGAAAGGAAGATTATCAATCAAGAGACCAGTAGGGGTAACGTCTTGAACACTATTGGTGATTGTGTTTTTATTTACTTTTTCACCAACAAGAACGCTGTTTTGGGTGAAATCGGCTGAAATTCTACCTGTTTGAGTTTTAGATACTCCATTTTCCCAATAAGCAGCTGAAGCTGTATATCCCTGAGATCCTGTTTCAACCAATTTATAACGAGTACCTGCTGGGATTGTATCAAATACTAAGGATTGATCATGGTGTAGTGTAATTATTGTTTCTTTCCCGTATTCGAAAGTTTTAGAAACATTCCCAATCTTTCCTTCAATAGAAGTTTTATCTTCTGTAGATGCTTTAGTGAAAGTAAGCTTGAAAGTGAAATCTTTTGATTTATCTGCAGTAGCACCTGACAAAACTTTTTTAATTACTAATGATTTAGCATTAGGATCATAATGTCCAAGGTGAGGAACGTTAGGGTAGGAATTGTTAGGATCTGTTATCTTACCAGCATTTTTACGATAGATATTTGTAAACAAATCATATTTAAACATAATCCCTTTTTCAGATGGCTTCACTTTAGCTGTAGCCTCTGTTGTATCTTGTTTAAAGTATACAGAAGATATGTACACACCACTACCACTAATTACTTTATTTTTTACAATAACATGCATTTCGTAGCTACGATTATCAAATGTCATTGAGTCAATTGCAACACCATCTTTTTGCATTGCTCTCCAACCTTCATTTTGTTTTTCAACAACAGTGTAAACATATTCTCCAGCATGTGTGTAGGTCACATTTGCAAAAATATTTCCAGTATTTTTCTTAATACTTTTTTCACCATTTACTAAAACATCTTTTCCTGAATAATCTACTGTTTTATCTGCTATTTGACCATTTGTGGCATTGACTGTTTCATATGGCACTCCGTTATTCGAGTTACCAGTTTTGGGTTTGAAAGTAAAGGTAAAGTGAGCATAAGGTGTAGTGATTCCTTCCGCAATATTCAACACCTTGTTAATGGACACTTGTACATCTGTTTCTGTATTTGATATTGCGGTTGCATCAGAGTTTTCATCCGCAAATGTTGGCACTCCTCTAAAGACCGACAAGGCGGTTACAGCTGCAATACTTGCAGTAACTAATTTTTTCAAAAATGTTTTTTTCATGATTATTCCTTTTATTTTTAAATTTCTTTTTTCATAAATTATCATCAAAAGCCCCGTCGCCTTAGGACTGTTACCACCTTGCCATGGGTATCCTGTATAGGAATGGTTCCAAAAGCACGACTATCTACAGCCGTTGTTCGATTGTCCCCGAGGACAAAGAGTTGTCCTGCTGGGACTTTCATTGGGAAGGTAGCCCCTTCCTTATAGAGTAGCGTTTCTTTGTAGATATCCTGCTCTTGTTGAGGAGAACCGTTGATGATAAGACCATTTTCGTTTATATCGATCGTACTTCCTTCGGTTGCTATGACACGGGCCACTCTTTCCTTGCCCTTATAACTATAGACGAGCAGATCACCAATCGAATAGCGTTTATCCAGCCTATAGTAGACAACCAAATCGCCGTCTTTTAAGGCTGGTTTCATGCCATCGTCATTGTATCTCAATAGTCCAAAGACAAAAAAGTAAAGAGTGGCCAGTACAAACCCAACCATCAGAAGCTTACTGACTAAGTAGAGGATATCTCCCCATACACTCGGTGGAGACTTATCCCGATTGACTTGTGTTACTGGTTTCTTATGTTTCTTTTTTAATAGCATTACTTCCTCCTATTCACCACAAGGTGTCCAAGTAAAATTGTAAAGAAGATCAGTCCCAAAGGAAGTACCACTCCTAGCACCAGCCTACTAGTCAAAAGGTCAATCCCAGTCTCAGGTACACTATTTTTATTGTTAGTGACTATTGCAGCCTTATCTGAATCAAGAGTTCCCTCTTTGTTTTCATAGGAAACCTGATAACCTCGAGAAGAGCTAGCTTCTTCTTCAATAGTGAAATGGCTACCGAGTGGAAGTCCATCAATTTTGATTGTGTGGTCTTTCTTGAGATCAACAGACGATTTACCATTAGTAAATTCTAGGGTTGTTCTTTGATTATCTACTGTTGCGCTATAGGACCCATTCAATGGTCTATTTTGAGCATCCTTTAAGTTAATGGTGATTTGAAAGGATTTTAATAGATTGGCAAAGGCTCCCGTTACTTTATTAGTGACTGATAAACTCGGAAGCTTGTGATTCGTCACAGTGCTGGTTTCATCTATATTCAAATCTCCTTCTTGATTCTCATATGTAACGTGGTAACCATTCGTTGATGCCGCTTCTTCTTCAACCTTGTAATGTGTTCCTCGAGGAAGATAACTTAGAACACCTTTCCAACGTTTCCGTTTACTGACACGGATCTCCGCTTCTCCATTCACAACATTTATCTCGCCGAAAGTTCCATTCAATGGTTTAGAATCAGGTGAGGTTAGTTTTACCTTAATCCTAAACTCCTTGTTCAAGTTATTTTCAGATTTCAACACTTTTTTGATGGTCAGACTTGGTAATTGCTTATAGATGACCTTAAAGGATGGTTTAGATTCTGTACCAACATTTTTTATTTCTTTGGTAAAGGCAGGGACGTCCGGTGCAATTAAATCGTATTGATATCCTTTGGCAACTTTTTCAAAGTTCCTCGTTTCATTAAAGATATTTGTTCTAACATTTACATTAGCCTTTCGATAGTCCTGATTGTCTGAACCCCCATTCTTGTTCTTTTGAACCAATTTGAGTTCAACATTACTTGGTTGATTAGCTGTTATAACTGTTCTCGCACCCGTCACACCCTGCCATTCAACTTCCACTGGAACCGTTAATGGATCCGAAGGCTTGAAGGTTGGTTTGTCAGAGTAATCTTTGGTCTTGGTTTGAGAGGTGCCTATTCCATAGGAATATGTGACACTGGCACCTTTATTGGAATAGAGTTTATTGACATCAGACCCCTCAGCATCACCAGCCTCTAATTTTTTATCACCAGCGATAGCATCTAGAGCTTCTTGACTAGATGCAACTTTAAATTTTAGTACATATCTAGCGCCATCTTCCAAGGAATAATTAGGAGAAAAATTAGCCGTAACCTCCACTAAACCTTCTGAGCTTGTCTTGGTTTCAAAAGTTACTTGCTCTTTGCTTAATGTTTCACTGCTACCAGCCTTTTCTTTCACTACACGAAACTCTGACGATCCGTTTGGTAATAGCTGGACATACTTAGAAAGAACATCCTTGATGGTCACGTGGTGGACTCCCAGTGGCAGAATCTTATCAGTGATATCTTTGAAACTGTCTCGTAACTGGTCTTCATTGTTTGCGGATAGGATTTCATTAGGAATGGAAGAATTGTGGTACCTGATATAATACTGCAGACTAGTAATACTGTCGACATTGTTTGAATAACGAAATTTAATGGAATAAAAACCATCAAGTTTTGGAGCAAGACTATAGGCTAGATTATTGATAGATACATCTAAATTATTCCAGAACCATTCAGGCGCCGTTTCTGATCCATCTTGATTATTATAGTTATAAACAGTATAACCACTGTCGTTGTAATACATATTGGCAAAACCATCTGATAGAACAATAACAACCTTCTTTGCATTTGGTCTTGCACTATCTATCAATTGATTGGCAATACGAATACCCGCGCTAATATTGGTTCCTGTACCGATTCCTGATTCAGTCCCTATTGATTGACCACCAGCAATTCTCATATTACTGACTGCAGTCTTTGAACCACTAGCATCGTTATTCCAATTTAAAATTGTATCTGCATCATCCCATGGGGACACACCATCATAAAATGCTGTTCTCTCTTCATATGGCCAATACCGATACCCCCACTCCCATTTTCGGTAGTAGGAATTCCATGCTTGTTCCGCAAACTTATTATCGATTTTTCCACCAAAACCTACCATGGACAATCGATTATTTGAATTGGATAAAATCGTATCAATTAATCCCTGACGATTTCGAGTTCCTTTAAGGGTATTTTTTAAAGCATCCAATCTTGTAATTGTTCGGCCAGTAGAAGAAGGAACATCTCTCTTATTCATACTTCCTGACAGGTCTGCTACTAAAACAACATCCAAGGGATCCGTTTGGGTCTCCGTTCCCAGTTTGGATGTGATATCCAAGGACAACTCATACTTGTCATCCTGTCCTGATATCGGAGTAATTGTTTTATGAAGGGTTGTCTGAGGTTCTGTAGTAGAATCAGCATTTAACAGACTTATCGGAGCACACAAAAAGAGAATAGCTAACAGTGTAACTAAACGGCGCGCAATAATTTGAACTTTCTTAAAATCGAAGTGAATGTTCATTTTATTCTCCTTAAACAAGATACTTTGAATCTGTTGTTATATCAATCTAGACATTCGCAAGATTATTGTACAATAAACTTCACGCAGTGTCAACTAACATGATTATTTTTATATTATGTTAATTAATAAAAAAGTATGATTCTTCTTTGTCTTTCAAACTATTCTATGGTAAAATGAAAAAAGAATAAAAAAATTTCATAAAATACAAATGCATATATTTTATTCTAAAAAATCCAATAATATCTATGAAAATGTTTTGAATTTAAATTATTATATTTTTTCAAAATTCATGAAATTTCATAATCGTTTTTTCCTGAATAGTATGCTTTATTTTATGAAAAATAAAGGAGTTTTTATGACTTATCCGAACCTTTTAGATCGTTTCTTGACCTACGTTAAGGTCAATACGCGATCTGACGAACACTCTACTACTACTCCAAGTACGCAAAGTCAGGTAGATTTTGCGACCAACGTTCTTATTCCTGAAATGAAACGTGTTGGTTTGCAAAATGTTTACTATCTACCAAATGGTTTTGCTATTGGAACCTTGCCAGCTAATGATCCGAGCTTGACACGCAAGATTGGGTTTATCTCCCACATGGATACTGCTGACTTTAATGCTGAGGGCGTTAATCCTCAAGTCATCGAAAACTACGATGGAGGTGCGATTGAACTGGGGAATTCTGGATTTAAACTGGATCCAGCTGACTTTAAGAGTCTTGAGAAATATCCAGGTCAAACGCTTATCACAACTGACGGCACAACCTTGCTAGGTGCTGATGACAAGTCAGGGATTGCTGAGATTATGACTGCTATTGAATATCTGACTGCTCATCCTGAAATCAAACACTGTGAGATTCGTGTTGGTTTTGGACCGGATGAAGAAATTGGTGTTGGAGCTAACAAATTTGATGCAGAAGATTTTGACGTTGACTTTGCCTATACCGTTGATGGTGGCCCACTAGGGGAACTTCAGTACGAAACTTTCTCAGCAGCTGCTGCTGAGCTTCATTTCCAAGGACGCAATGTCCATCCTGGTACTGCTAAAGGTCAGATGGTCAATGCACTTCAGCTAGCGATTGATTTTCATAATCAACTTCCTGGGAATGATCGTCCTGAACTGACAGATGGTTACCAAGGTTTCTATCATCTTATGGATGTGTCAGGTAGTGTCGAGGAGGCGCGTGCAAGCTACATCATTCGCGATTTTGAAAAGGATGCCTTTGAAGCTCGTAAGGAAGCCATGCAGGACATTGCTGACAAGATGAATCAAGAACTTGGGGATGACCGCATTACACTCACTCTCACAGACCAGTACTACAATATGAAAGAAGTCATCGAGAAAGACATGACACCTATTACTATTGCTAAGGCTGTTATGGAAGATTTAGGGATCGCGCCAATTATCGAACCAATTCGTGGTGGAACAGATGGGTCTAAGATTTCCTTTATGGGGATCCCAACTCCAAATATCTTTGCAGGTGGTGAAAACATGCATGGACGTTTTGAATACGTCAGCCTTCAGACTATGGAGCGTGCGGTGGATACCATCATTGGCATTGTATCTTATAAAGACTAAAAAAGACGAGGTAGCTCAGCTACTTCGCCTTTCTTTTTATTCATTTGGTTGAGCACTTGTCTCAGACTCACTTTGCGCTTGCTTTTCTGTTGGTTTAGAAGCAGCTGTTTCACTGTCTTTCTCAGACTTAGATTGGCTATCAGTTTCACTTGCTTTTGAACGGAGTTCCTGGTTCAAGCTAATGATTTCTTTAGCTAGAGTGAGGAGACCTTCTTTATCACTGCTTTTAGCTGCTAGTTGATCAAATAGGGCATCAACACGTTCAAAGTCAGCATCGGATCCTTTGTTATCCTCTAAGTACTTGTGAAGAGATAGCAAGATATTATAGAGTTTTTGGTAGATGATCACTGTTTGTGGATCTTGTTCTGCTTCTTTTTTCTCTCGTTGGATAGTCGCTGCAATACGATTTAAAAGATCCTCAAGTTGTGTTTTAGCTTCGTCAAGGTCTGCATTTTCCTTTTCAGTAGCCGCTTTGATATTAGCTGCTTCTTCAGCTAGGGATTGTTTGACACCGTCTTCTTTGACACGCGCCAGAAGTTGAACGACTTTTGATAGGAGAGCATCCACTTCTTCCTTCTTGACCTGGCTAACCCGCTCTTCTGGCATAAAATCACCGTAGAGTTCTTTTAGGAATTCATAGATGGCTGTCTTAGCAGTTTGACTATCTACTTTTTCCGTATCTAGAATAGTCTTACCAGCTTTTGTAGAAACGGGTTCGTCTTTGAGAGCTTCTTCCACCTCAAGTTTAGTTTGGTAGATGGTTGGGAATAACTTGTTTAAGTCGGTTGCTTTGAGGAAAGATTGCGACTGGTAAAGTTCCCAAGTCAGCTTGGCAACACGGTTACGAAGTTCTTCTCTAAGACGGCCATCGGATACATGTTCGTAGAAGTACTTGATGTACTCTACAGTTGTGACTCCTGTACGATCACGGAAATCTTGCAAGGCTTGAAGTTTCGCTTCAATCGCAGCCAACTCTGTCTCATCTTGTGCTAACTTCGCATCTTGCAAATGTACCAAAAGATCTTTCTTAGGCAAGCCATAAGTATCTGTATCCAGTGTATTGATCTTATCTACAAGGGCTTGGTATTTCTTGTCCAAAGGTGATGTTTCAACTGGAGACACACTTTGATCCACATGGATATATTGCTTATCAAAAAGATCCAAGGCTGCTAAGTATCCAGCAGTTGAGTTAGTCGCCAGTTTTTTCATGTTTTCGGTAAATTGACCCAAAGCAAGTTCAACACGTCTCTGCATGATAGGTTGGTCTTTGTAGAGACTTCTACTATCTGCTAACAGTTGATCAACTTTTGAAAGAACAGTCTGCTCATCAAAAGCTCCAGGCTGATAGCTTGATTGTAAGGTAGGAATCTTGTTCTTTAAGGCTACTTCATAGCCCTTAGTTTGAACCTTAATGTAGTGATTGTGATCACCATGAGGAATCACAAAGCTACCATTCTCTACTTGCAAACTATAAGGAGATACATTGTCACGTAAAGCAGTTGTAAAAAGTTCATTTAAGAAATCAAGTTCAGGATCACCTGTCTGCAGTGGAATACGAACACGCTCCTTACGAACGGCATAAGGGTGGATATGAGTAGGATCATAGGCTTGATCCGGGTTTCCAAAGACAAAGAATCCATTTGAAATACGAATCGCTTCGAGCGGTACTCCGTAGGTCTGTGAGATATACTTGATTTTTTCTTCATCGCTCGCATCTCTCGAGAAACTTTCCACAGTCTTGGCAAGTGGTTGAACGTGCTGAGGCTGATGATTTTCTTTCAAGTGATTTTGGGCAGCTTTAATTTGAGTTGCAGTCAAGTCCTTCTTAAAGAAATAATGAGCGTGATCTCCGTGAGAAACTACAAAACCTTGCTCATCCTCACTGATGACACGTTCAGCCGCAAAACCATGATCATGTTCTTCGTCATGATGATGGTCATGGTTCTCTCCATCGTGATCATGATCTTCATGGTTGGTCCCCTGACTTCCATGGTCACCGTCTTGGTCATGATGATGGTCTTGCTGCCCAGGATGTTCTACGGGTTTGCTTGGTTTTTCCAAAGGTGCTGGTTGCCCACTGTCGCTAGCAAGAGGAATCATACGCGCAATCTTTTCTTCCAAAGCAGAAAGCTTTGTATACGGAATGAAATGATAGTGATTTCCATGAGGAATCGCTACGCCACTTGGTGTTCTACTTGAAATCTTAGCAGGGTCAAAAATCAAGCCATCTGATTCTGCATAACGTTGATTACTTGGAAGAGCATAGAGTTGCTGCAATAGACTCTGAAGACTCTCGTCTGGTTTGCTTGGTGTTTCAGTTTGTTGACTAGGACTAGTGGTTTGACTGGTTCCATTTTGACTTGGACGATAGTCAGTCACACTCGGTTGTTTTCTACTTCCAGAGAGGTAGGCTTGAGCAGCTGCTAATTCGCTAGTAGACAAGGAACTCTTTGGAATGTAGTGGTAATGTCCACCGTGAGGAACGATATAAGCATCACCAGTATCTTCTATAATATCAGCTGGATTAAAGATGTATCCATCATCAGTAGTATAGCGTCCTTTTGATCGTGCAAGGGTCACTGCACTGTTAGAAGTTGGTGCATCGTGAGTATGACCTTGTTTTTGGCGTTCAATTTCGACCTTCGTACGAACGTTATCAGCATGTGTCGCATCCTTAAGGTAAACATAATACTTACCATCCACCTTGATAATGTAGCCACCTTTGATTTCATTGACAATATCAGCGTCTTTAAGTTGATAATTGGCATCTTTCATCAAAAGTTCCTCACTGAAAATCGCATCAAAAGGAACTTTACCATTGTAATAATGGAAATGATCACCGTGTGAAGTCACATAACCTTGATCAGTAATTTTCACGACAATTTGTTCTGCCTGAATATCTTCTTTTTTGTTAACTTGATCTGGTGTCTGAGTCTCTGTTTTTTGAGAGCCTTGCTTCCCATCGACATAAGACACACGATTATTATCTTTGTTTCCTTCTACCTGGTGTTGGTTCAATGCATAGATGCAAAGACTTAGGGAAAGGACTAAAGCCGATCCCGCGGCAAAATACTTTTTCTTATTTTTCATAATCTCCTCATTTTAATTCTTCTGCAAGAACATTCAAATTTTCTTCTAAATTTTCTAAGTAAGTTCTGTCATTTTCGGGGTCTGCTTCCAAAGGATTCAGTGTTTTCAGACTAACTCCTGTTGATTTGACCAAGGTCTCAGCGACTTTAGAAGAAGCATTGCTCTCAGTAAAGATGGTTTTGACCTTATAGGTTTTGACAAATTCTTGGATTTCTGTCAACTGTCTCGGACTCGGCTCTTGTTCAGGGGAAATTCCTGCTATACCAAGTTGTTTTAAACCAAAGCGTTTAGCCAAGTAAGAAAAGGCTGTGTGTTGTGTAACAAAAGTTTTTTGACTCGCTTTTTCAAAAATAGGCTGGTATTTCTTGCTTAATTCTTGAGCTTTAGCGATAAAGTTTTTAGCATTCTTTTGATAAGTCTCTTTATTGGCACTATCAAGCTCCGAAAGTTTATCCGCAATAATCTGCGCTTCTTCACCTGCTTTTTCAGGATCTAACCAAGTATGCGGGTCGTAAAGTGTTTTTTCATCAATCCCATCACCAGCTTCTACATCTTCCAAACCTGGTACACGTTCCAAGGTCATTCCTTCAGACGCTTCTAAAACTTTAACTTTTGATTTTTTCAAATTTGGATCCAGACTTCCCGCCCAAGACTCCAGTGTATGCGAGTGGTAGACAAATACATCCGCGTCATAAATAGCAGCAATGTCATTCGCTGAAGGTTCATATGAGTGAATTCCACTACTTGACTGAATCATCCGAACATCATTCAAGTTACCTGATACCTCTTTGACCATGGCATAGACTGGGTAAAAACTTGTGACAATCTTCATCCCTTTTACTTCTTGTTTTTCTTTTTGACTACATGCTCCTAAGACAAGAGCCAACAAACTGGCCATCAATAATAGGATCGTTCTTTTTTTCATCATTACTCCTTAACTAGTATTTAACCATTTAATTAACTAGTAAATAGTTTATCTTTATTTACATTATATGTCAAGTTATTTTGCACATTTTCATGAAAAAAATGAGAACTAGAACTCACATTCTGCTCTCATTTTTCGATTTTATCTTTTCTAGCTCTCCTATCCTGTTTTTAGGAGTTAGAAAATGTTGCTACGACTACTTACTCTCCCTTAACAAAGCCAATAATTTTTCAGCTTCTACCATAATAATATTGTTGTCTTGGGCGCCAAATAGCAAGTTATTCTTTAATCCCGTGAGAGTTTCTTTGGCATTAGACTTGATAATTGGATCCTGGATTTTTCCAAGTAAATCTTCAGCCTCTCTCAGTTTTTCTTCAACCTTTTCAGTTTCAACCTGAGGTTCTTCTGATTCCTCTGGCGATTCTTTTTCTGGCTCCTCAGTTGGTTTTGGAGACTCTGGTTTCTCACTCTGAGGTTTCTCTACTGATGGTTTTTCTGTACGAGGTTTCTCTACTGATGGTTTATCCGTATGATTGTTATCAGCTTGACCATTTTGGTTTCTTTGAACATGGTCACTTGCATTTCCCCAACCACTATCTGAATGTGGACGTTCGTTTGGATGTTCAACATAGTACTTCACAGTCGCAAAGAGGTCCTCTAAAGTATACCCCTTAGGAGCCTCATAAAGACCTTCGTCAAACCACTCAAATTTGATGTTATGGTAATGGTCATAATGAGGTATAATCAAGCTTCCGTTTTTGACTTCCACAGTATGTTGGAGATTGTAAGGCATACGATTAAGTGGCACCTTCTTAGCTGCTTTCACGCGGTTGTAGATAGCTTCTGCTCCCTTAGCCTCAGTATTTCCTGAACCTTGGTGATCTGTTGAAGGAGGTGTCAAACCTTTCTCTTTAGCATAAGCCTGGGCTGCCGCTCTTTCAGCTTCAGACAAACTATCTTTCTTAATCCAATGACTGTGGGTCATATGAGGAGTTACATAAGCATCCCCCTCATCACTTGTGATATCACGAGGATCAAAGATATAACCGTCTTCTGTTGTATACTTGCCTGCCAACTTGGCTACTTGAATCTCATCATCAGTGTAGGCAATTTGCGCATTTGGTTTTCCTAAACGTTCTGGATGACGAATCGGTGCTAGAAAGGCGAGGATATCATCCACCAACTTGATTTTATCACTTGAGGCATCATCGAGACGTTCCAAGAGTTTATCCAAAGCGTCAAAATCAGCTTGGCGCCCTTTATTATCAAGTAAGTCTTGATGAACTCTTGCTAGTAAATCATAAGCCTTATTGTAAAATCCTCGATTAGCAGATGGGAGGTTGGTTTTCTTAGCTCCTAGCTTATGAGCTAAACTTTCTTGCTTGCCTAGTTTACTATCAATGGCTGCTGCTGTTTCTGCCGAAAGTTCCTTGGCAGGAATATAACGTGAGATTCCATTCTCCTCAAAGACATAGCCATCAACTACTTTTCGAACCGCCTGTTTAACCAATTTTCCGTCAATTGGATTGCTTGGAGCTGGTTGAGGATTTGGTGCAGGTTGCGGGCTTGGACTAGGTTCCGGAGTCGGTTGTGGACTTGGTTGTTCTGGTCTTGAATCCGGCACCCAGTGGTTCGAACGATAGCGAAGCGGGATGATGCGAGCGATTCGTTCTTCCAATTCAGACATTTGTTCATAAGGAATAAAGTGGTAATGGTTACCATGAGGGACAGCTACACCTCTGGCGGTTCGACTTGTGATTTGCGCCGGGTCGAAAACAAGGCCATCAGATTCTACGTGTCGTTGGCTCAAAGGCAGTTTGTAGAGCTGTTTCAAAAGACTATCAATGTCATCACTTTGACTTGCTTGACTGTTAGTATTGCTGTTGTTACTTGTATTAGTATTTGTAGTTCCTGGATTGCTTACAGAAGGTACCCAGTTTATTCTTGGAGTGTTATCGCTATTTTGTCGGCGATAGGTTCTTGAACTTGACAGATTGCCCCGACCAGATAGGAAGGCTTCTGCAGCAGCCAATTCGCTGGCTGATAACTCACTCTTAGGAATGTAATGGTAATGATCGCCATGAGGAACGATATAAGCATCACCAGTATCCTCTATAATATCAGATGCATTAAAGATGTAACCATCATCTGTGGTATAACGCCCTTGCGAACGTGCCAGAGCTACAGCACCATCGTTTCTTGGAGTCCCACCTTCACGATGTTGACTATGCTCTTGTTTTTGTCGATTGATTTCTGCTTTCGTACGAACATTATCCGCATGGGCAGCATCCTTAAGGTAGACATAGTATTTTCCATCTACCTTGATAACATATCCACCCTTAACCTCATTGACAATATCCTCATCTTTTAGCTTATAGTTTGGATCCTTCATCAGCAACTCTTCACTAAAAATCGCATCATAAGGGACCTTCCCATTGTAATAATGATAGTGGTCTCCATGTGAAGTGACATAGCCTTGGTCTGTTATCTTGATGACGATTTGCTCCGCATTGATTCCTTCACGCTTGCTAACTTCATCAGGAGTCAAATTCTCCGTTTTTTGCGTCGCTTGTTTTCCATCTATATAGGAAACACGATTATTTTCCTTAACCGTTCTGGCTTGATAAAGTCCCAACTCGTAAGAACAAACACTTAAAATCAAAGCTGCCGCAGAACCAGCAAGGTATTTCTTATTAATTTTCATCGAAACTCTCTTTCTATTTGATATTTCTAGTTGCAATTCATTTCTAAATTGCAAAAACTCCTCTCTATTACTTAACTGGTTAATAGTTTACTCCTAAATTTCCACCTTGTCAAGGATTTTATGAACCAGTTAAGTAATTTTTACTATTTTTTTACTTTTTGATAATTGTTTCAGATACGAACCATGAACTCTAACTCTCATTTCCCCAACTTTAAAAATCAAAAAAATCCCTGCAACTGCGTTGCAAGGACTTTTCGATTAATCAAAATTAACGTATTCTTTTTGAAGTTCAAGAACTTCTTCCATTGTTGAGCATTCTGTAAGGGCACGGTTTGCGTACTCTTCCATCTTAGCTGTATCGAGTTTCTTCATCAAGCTACGTGTACGAAGTACGGATGTTGCTGACATAGAGAATTCATCCAAGCCCATTCCGACAAGAAGTGGAACAGCTTTTTGGTCACCAGCCATCTCACCACACATACCAGCCCATTTACCTTCAGCGTGAGCTGCTTTGATAACGTTGTTGATCAAACGAAGGATTGATGGGTTGTATGGTTGGTAAAGGTATGAAACTTGTTCGTTCATACGGTCTGCTGCCATTGTGTATTGGATCAAGTCGTTTGTACCAATTGAGAAGAAGTCAACTTCTTTAGCAAATTGGTCTGCAAGCATAGCCGCTGCAGGAATCTCGATCATGATACCAACTTGGATATTATCTGCAACTGCAACACCTTCAGCAAGAAGGTTTGCCTTTTCTTCGTCAAAGACTGCTTTCGCTGCACGGAATTCTTTCAAGAGCGCAACCATTGGGAACATGATACGCAATTGACCGTGAACAGACGCACGAAGAAGGGCACGGATTTGTGTGCGGAACATAGCATCTCCAGTCTCAGAGATAGAGATACGAAGAGCACGGAATCCAAGGAATGGGTTCATTTCGTGAGGCATATCGAAGTAAGGAAGTTCCTTATCTCCACCGATATCCATTGTACGAACGACAACAGGTTTACCGTTCATTCCTTCAAGTACAGCCTTGTAAGCTTCATACTGCTCGTCTTCTGTTGGGAAGTCTTGAGAATCCATGTACAAGAACTCTGTGCGGTAAAGACCAACAGCTTCAGCACCGTTGTCATTGACACCTTCAACGTCTTTTGGAGTACCGATGTTGGCAGCCAATTCGAAGTGTTTGCCATCAGCAGTTACTGTTTTAGCGTCTTTCAAGAGTGCCCATTCAGCTTTCTGTTGAGCATAAGCTTCACCAGCTGCTTTAAATTCTGTTGCTTGTTCATCAGTTGGGTTGATAATAACTTCACCTGTGATACCATTAACGGCAAGGATGTCACCGTCTTTTACGATTTCAGTGATGTTGTTTGTACCCAATACTGCTGCAATTTCAAGTGTACGTGCCATGATAGCTGAGTGGCTTGTACGTCCACCAATGTTGGTTACAAAAGCTTTTACAAAGTTTTTGTCCAATTGAGCTGTATCTGAAGGAGTCAAGTCATGCGCAATGACGATCACTTCTTCATTGATAGAAGCTGGGTTTGGCAATTTTTTACCAAGAAGATTTGCCAATACACGTTTTGTCACGTCGCGGATATCCGCTGCACGTTCTTGCATGT
>ERZ772999.776-NODE-776-length-19557-cov-7.621680_pt1 | contig 19557 bp, 19 predicted proteins | sample MGYA00511467_ERZ772999 | MGnify/ENA primary metagenome ERZ772999 (study PRJEB29015, sample SAMEA2738064) | human oral metagenome | biome: human oral; feature: human-associated habitat; material: saliva | place: China | collected 2218 ... | reverse complement strand
AAGAGGGGGATAAAATCTGTCGTTTAATGGCTCGGATTAGGACGTCTTCCGAGTGAGTTTGATTATACGCTAATAATAACTATTATCAATAGCAAAAATAAAAAAATAAGGGATTTTTTTGTAATAGATTGTTTTGTATGGAAATTAAATTTTGGTGTTGGCTTTGCCGTGATTGAAAAGGCCGTCTGAATAATAGACGGCTTTGGGTCTATAAGAATGAAGGCAGTGAACAAGTTTCCGGAATTAAAATCTTGCATCCAGGGACTCCAGCATTCTGGCATTTTTTTAAAGCTTTTGTTTCGGTAAGTCCTGGTTCTGCTGCAACTGTGAATAGTCTTGATCTCCTGCCTTCATCTTCCCGTGCACTGGCAATACAACCATTTCTTGCCCATGCAAGTACTTTACATGGTGCATTACTTCCTCCACGTTCACAAGTTCTGATGGCTTCTCTCTCCGCATCAGCTCGGGAATTCATATTGAGTGCACCACCTGACATACCTGTTTTCATGTTCATGGCTAGTGCCATATATTTTGAAGGAACCTCGATATTAATAATTTCCGTAGGTTGATTTCGTTGATACTGACGAGACGACGTACAGTTGGGATTATAGCCATATTGACACAGCGCCGGATTGTTTTGCAATGCTCCTCTAGTTGCGGGGTCAGCAGCATAAACATTAAGACTTACCAGTCCCAACAATACAACAAGTAATTTTTTCATTTTAAGTCCAATTTATTATTTGAATATTTATCAGTCTGCCGTTGCATCAATCATACGATGATTTGTTATCTTCTTTACGCGGCTGACGTTGAAATAGGGTAAGGCAAACATTTCAATCCTATATTCCTATGTTTCAGACGGCCTTTTGATTTGTTTCAATCACTCATAAACCCAAGCAATCAACATATCCAAAGCCATATAAAATACCGTATAATCAAGGCCAAATTAACTTTGCCTGCTTGTCGGGCCGTCTGAAAAATTATGCAACAAACCTATGCCGCCGTACAGCGAGATTTGCTTGAAGCCAACCACCTTTCCCCCGATTTGCTCGCCCAAAGCCTGAGCATTATCGGCGCCAACCATGTCGATTATGCCGACATCTATTGTCAGCGTACTGCCTATGAAAGTTGGCATTTGGAAGAAGGCATCGTCAAATCGGGCAGCTTCCAAATCGATCAGGGTGTGGGCGTGCGTGCCGTTTCGGGCGATAAAACCGCTTTTGCCTACGCCGACAGCCTGTGTATCGATTCGATCAACCGCTCTGCCAAAGCCGTTCGCGTGATTGGTGCGGCCGGCGGCGAGGCCAGCGTCAAAGTGCCGACACCTGTCTACGGCAAGCCTGTCCACATGGCGATTGACCCTATTGCCAGCCTCGATTCCGCTGCCAAAGTCGCGCTGTTGAACAAAGTCGAAACGCTGGCCAAAGCCGCCGATCCGCGTATCGTGCAAGTGATGGCCGGTTTGACCTGCGAATACGACATGGTGTACATCGCCCGTCTGGACGGTAAACACGCTGCCGACATCCGCCCGATGGTGCGCATGAACGTTACCGTCATCGCCAAGCAGGGCGAGCGTCGCGAGCAGGGCAGCGCGGGCGGCGGCGGACGTTATGATTTGGCGTATTTCGATGAAAACTTGGTGCATCGGTTTGTCGATTCCGCCGTCAAACAAGCGCTGACCAATCTCGAATCCCGTCCTGCGCCTGCCGGCGAGATGACCGTCGTTTTGGGCAACGGCTGGCCGGGCGTGTTGCTGCACGAAGCGGTCGGACATGGTTTGGAAGGCGATTTCAACCGTAAAGAAACCAGCGTTTTCTCCGGCCGTATCGGCGAGCGCGTGGCCGCCAAAGGCGTGACCGTTGTGGACCAAGGCGATATTGCCGACAGACGCGGTTCGCTCAATATCGACGACGAAGGCAACGAAACCCGCCGCACGGTATTGATTGAAGACGGTATTTTGGTCGGCTATATGCAGGACGAAACCAACGCCCGCCTGATGGGCACGCAATCGACCGGCAACGGCCGACGCGAAAGTTACGCTTCCGCCCCTATGCCGCGCATGACCAATACCTTTATGGAAAACGGCGGCTATGATCCGGAAGAAATCATCGCGTCCATCGACAAGGGCATTTACGCGGTCAACTTCGGCGGCGGACAAGTGGACATTACCAGCGGCAAGTTTGTGTTCAGCGCATCCGAAGCGTGGTGGGTGGAAGGCGGCAAGCTGCAATACCCTGTCAAAGGTGCGACCATCATCGGCAACGGCCCCGAAGTGCTGAAACACGTTTCCATGATAGGCAACGACTCCGCGCTCGACAGCGGTATCGGTGTCTGCGGCAAAGAAGGGCAGAGCGTTCCTGTCGGCGTCGGACAACCGACCCTGAGGATTGATGCCGGACTGACCGTCGGCGGTAGTGAGATTTAAACGGCAGGCCGTCTGAAAGGTTTCAGACGGCCTTTTACATTAGGATAAAACCATGCAGGAAGAGAATCGGAAATCAAGTTTTCCCATAGTGATGTTGCTGGTGTCGGTTGCCCTTTGGATAGCGTCTTTGTCCAATGTTGCATTTTATTTGGGCAATCATGAAAGCATGAAGGGTATAACCGTTTTGATTTTGGGGTCGATATTTGCTTCTTTGGATATCAGGTATTGTGCGGCCTATGCGAATTATGTTTGGTTGGCGGCTATTGTTTTGCTGGCATTGCGGAAGAAGGTCGTGCCTGTCCATGCGGCACTTTGGGGCTTGGCGTTGGTGGCTTTCAGTGTGAAAGCCGTACACGTCGATGAGGCAGGGAATACGGCGGATATCGTGCGTTACGGTGCGGGATTTTATTTGTGGTATGCCGCATTTGCGGTTGCCACCATCGGCACGTTTGCCGGAAAGAATAAGGAAAGAAAAGCCGCAACGCTGGCAGATGGGACGAAAAATGACGCTTGATGAATGGTTGCGCCAATCGGCACTGCCCAAAAACGAAGCGCGGATGTTGTTGCAATATGCGCTGGGTTACACGCGCGCGCAACTGGTGACACGCGGTACGGACGATTTGGCAGACTCCGCCCTGCAAACCTTGGAGGCTTTGGCGCAACGCCGTCTGAAAGGCGAGCCGATGGCCTATCTGTTGGGCGAGCGCGAGTTCTACGGACGACGCTTTGCCGTCAATCCCCATGTGCTGATTCCACGCCCTGAAACCGAGCATTTGGTGGAAGCCGTGCTCAAACGCTTGCCGCCGCAAGGCCGCGTGTGGGATTTGGGGACGGGCAGCGGCGCCATTGCCGTGACCGTCGCGCTTGAACGCGTTGATGCCGATGTTCGCGCATCCGACATCAGCGTCGGTGCTTTGGATACCGCCCGTCAAAATGCGGCAGAATTGGGTGCAAAAGTCGAATTTGCGCAGGGTTCGTGGTTTGATACCGACAGGCCGTCTGAAGGCCGATACGATGTGATTGTTTCCAATCCGCCGTACATCGAGGATGGCGATGAACATTTGTCGCAGGGCGATTTGAGGTTTGAACCGCAAAACGCGCTGACCGACTTTTCAGACGGCCTCAGCCATATCCGCCACATTACCCAAGAAGCCCCCAAATACCTGAAAGCCAACGGCTGGCTGCTGTTTGAACACGGCTATGACCAAGGCGAAGCAGTGCGGGACATTATGCTGGAGAATGGTTTTGCCGAAGTGGCCACCGAACAGGATTTGGCAGGATTGGACAGGGTCACGCTGGGGCGTTTGCCTGCTTAGTGGGCATGGTTTGTCGGAATATAAAAAAGGGCGTGTCGATCACGCCCCTTTGGTTTTCCGGTTTGGCTGTTCAGACGGCCTGGTTTAACGCCAAGCGGCGACGAACTCCGCCCAGTGTTGTTTTTCTTCGGCTTGTGCGGACAGATAATGTTTGATGCGTTTGATTTCGACTTCGTATTCGTCGGCATCGAGCGCGCCGCTCATCATGCGAAAGCGCATGTACATCAGGTAGGTATTGGCGGCATCGGTTTCGCAATAGTCGCGGATGTCTTTCAGACGGCCTGCGTGATAAGCGTCCCAAACTTTGCTGCCGTCCATGCCCAGTTTGCCGGGGAAGCCGCAGAGTTTGGCCATATCGTCCAAAGGCACGCTGGCGCGCGGTTGGTAGAGGGCAAGCAAATCCATCAGGTCACAATGGCGGGTGTGGTAGCGGCTGATGTAGTTGTTCCACTTAAAGTCGCGGCTGTCGCCAAAGTCGCCGTCGCCCATGTCCCAATAGCGGGCGGCGCTGATGCCGTGTATCAGGGCGCGGTAGTGGAGGACGGGCAGGTCGAAACCGCCGCCGTTCCAGCTGACGAGTTGCGGCGTGTAGTTTTCGATGACCTCGAAAAACTTGGCAATCATGACTTCTTCGCTGTCTTCGGGATCGCCGATGGTGCTGACGCGGATTTTATCCTGACCCCAGCGCATACAGCAGGAGATGGCGACGACTTGGTGCAGATGGTGTTGCATAAAGTCGCTGCCGGTCTTGGCGCGGCGTTGCTGTTGGGCAAACAGGACGACTTCGTTGTCGGGCAAATCGGCAGGCAAATCGTAAAGCAGGCGGATGCCGTTTACGTCGGGGATGGTTTCGATGTCGAAGGCGAGTATCGGAGTCATGGCGTGATCGGGTTGGATAAGGAATGATACCATTGTGGCATGACGGCGCAGATAAAAAAAGAGGCAATCCCCCACAGGATTGCCCCAATACCTCAAATCAGAGATTTACGCTTCACAAACAATACAGGCTTTCACCTGCGGCTTTACAGATGCAGCTCAACTCTGCACCGGTAAACTTTCATTTCGGGTATTGCGCCGAAATCCTCTAAAAATACTGCAATTGCTTGCAATATCAGAAAACTGCTTACAAAAACATCTAAAACCGGCTAGGCCGTCTGAACGTTTTGTAATTTGATGTAGTGAAATTTACGCGAATTTTTACAGTTTGCCAAGTATTTTTTTCTGAAGGTTTGGTTTGGGGTAAATTGCGGTTGTTGTCATATTTTTGCAATTAAATTTCATAATTAATTTAAAATTAGATGTTTATTTTGCATTTCTTGCTTTAAATTTAATTTAATTTCATATTTCGAATGATTAAAATTTGTTTTATTTTAAAGGTTATTTTATAACATTTTGTTTTTAAATGAAATTAAATTTAACATATAAATGAAAAGGGTATTGAATAGAGCATTTTTTATTTGAGAAAAAATATAAGGTTGTTTGAAAGTTTCAATTGCCTTGAAAAAAGTTGTTTTTAAAGCATTTAAAGTAGAATTTGATTTGATTGTTTGAAATTGAAGCCGAGCTTAGGTTTGATACAATTAAAATGAAAAAGCGGTAAAAGAAAGGTTTTGCCGCTTTTTCATGCTTAAATTGTAATTTTATGTAGTCAGTAAAAGCTGCTTTCGCCTTCGGGACGGGTTTTGAAGCGTTTGTGCAGCCAGAAATATTGTTCGGGATGCTCGCGTACCCGCTCTTCGATGAAGTCGTTCATGCGCTGGGTGTCGGCTTCGACATTTTCGGTCGGGAAATTGTCCCAAGCCGGATAGAAGCGCAGGGTTACGGTATTGTCGGCTTCGCGTGTGGGGATGGCGGGAATGATTTTGGCTTTGGTCATGCCGGCGATACGGCTGAGGCCGGTAATCGTGGCCGTCTGAATGCCGAAGAAATTGACAAAAATGGAATCGTTGCGGCCGAAGTCTTGGTCGGGCAGATAAAGAAAGGGCGCATCGCTTTTGCGCAGGTGTTTGATGATGGCGCGCAGGCCTTCTGTGCGGCCGATCAGGAAAACATTGTTGTAGCGGTGGCGGCCTTTCAGGATTTGCTCGTCCAGGGCTTTGTTTTTTTGGTGCGAATACATACTCGTCAGCGGTACATCCTGATTGAGCGTGTAAACTGCCATTTCAAATGCGGTAAAGTGCGGATAGAGGATGATGACTTTTTCGCCGGCGGCGAGGGCTTCGTCGAGATGGTGTTTGTCTTGATAGCGCACCAACGAGCGCAGCTTGTCCGCAGGCGCGTACCAGTAGAGGCCGTATTCGAGCATCAGCTTGGCCATGTGTTGGAAATGGCGTTTGAGCAGGGCGGTGCGCTGGCTGTCGTTCAGCTCGGGAAAGCATTTTTTGAGGTTGACCTCACCGACTTTGCGGCGCGGTTTGACTGCGTAATAGGTGAGAATGCCGATTGCGTCGGCAATCTTGTGCAACACGCAAAAAGGCAGCAGGCGGATGAGGTAGAGAAAAAGGAAGGCGGCTTTCATGCAGGCTCGCTGTATGTGGGCAAAGGGCTATTATAACCGAAAGGCCGTCTGAAAACGGGCTGGAACACGATTTCAGACGGCCTGAATGTCGGCTTACCATTGGAAACGGCCGCGTTTGACCTGCAGTCCGTCGGGATTGAGTTGCGAAGCCAATCCGTGATTGCGCAGGGCGTGGGTGAGGGCGACGGCGAGTCCGTCGGCGGCATCGGCCTGCGGCGTGCCTGAAAGAGCAAGCATTTGGACCACCATATGCTGTACCTGCTCTTTGGCGGCCTTGCCCTTGCCGACCACTGCCTGCTTGACCTGAAGCGCGGTGTATTCAAACACAGGCAAATCGTGCATGACCAAAGCGGCAATCGCCGCACCGCGCGCCTGACCGAGCATTAACGTCGCGGCCGGGTTGACGTTGACAAACACTTGTTCGAGGGCCGCCTGATGCGGCTGATAGTGGCGGATGATTTCGTCGATATGGCGGACAATCACGGCGATGCGTTCGGAAAGCGACGCGCCGGTCGGCGTTTTGATACAGCCGGAAGCAACATAATGATGCTCGCGGCCGTGGACATCGATAACGCCGAAGCCGGTCACGCGGCTGCCGGGGTCGATGCCGAGAATGCGTGTAGGTTGGGAGTGGGACATAGTGCGTGTTTAAAGTAGTCGGTGTTTCAGGGCAGGCAGGCGCGTGCGCACGCTTTGCAGGCGCGCGGTATCCAAATCGGCACAAATCACGCCTTCGCCTTCAGGCAACGTCGCCAATACATCGCCCCAAGGGTCGATAATCATACTGTGGCCGAATGTGCGGCGGCCGCTTTCATGCAGTCCGCCTTGTGCCGACGCGATGACGTAGCATTGGTTTTCCACCGCACGGGCGCGCAGCAGCAATTCCCAATGCGCCTTGCCGGTCGTATAGGTAAACGCGGCCGGCAACAGCAAAACATCAAACGGCTGCTGGGCGCGGAAAAACTCAGGAAAGCGCAAATCGTAGCAGACCCCGGCCGCCAGCGGAACATCGTCCACGCTTAACTTCGGCACATCGCTGCCCGCCAGTATCGTATCGGCTTCGGCGTAGCGTTCGCCCAAACCGGAAAAGCCGAAAAGGTGCATTTTGTGGTAAAGCCCGATTCGGTTGCCGTCGCGGTCAAACACAAGCATCGTGTTCATCACCTTGCCAGCGTCTGGGCTTTGCAGCGGAACCGTGCCGCCAAACAACACCACGCCGCATTCCCTTGCCGTTTCGCTTAAGGCCGTCTGAAAACGGGTGTGGCAGGTTTCGCCAACGCGTCCATCGTCCAAAGGCTCGGCAAATGCCAGTTTGTCCGTGTCGTTTTTGCCCATCAGCGGCCAATATTCGGGCAGCAACACCCAATCTGCCCCTTGTTCGGCCGCCTCGCGGACAAGGCATTTCATCGTGGCAATATTGGTTTCGGGGTCGGTGGACGACACCATTTGCACCGCGGCGGCGCGTAAAGAGCGCATCATCAAAACTCCTGTCAGATTTTGCAAGAATTGTAACTTGTTTACGCACAAGGCCGATACAATCGCCTCACAATTCCTCTCCAAAAAAGGATAAACCATGAACTTGAAACTTCTCCTCACTGCCGCACTTTCCACCGCCGCACTTGCCGCACACGCCGACGTACAGCTTTACGGCAGCATCAAAAGCGGCATCGAAACCTCGCAAACCCGTTTCGGCGGTCAAACACGCAGCAGCACCGCCATTGCCGACCAAGGCAGCCACATCGGCCTGCGCGGCTCGCATCCGATTGGCGGCGGAACGAATTTTATTTGGGAAGTCGAACAAGACACACCGGTCGGCAAAAGCGGCTCCATCCGCCAAGACTGGCGCGAACGCCGCGAGCATTTTGGCCGTTAAAGGAAAGATTGAATACTAAAGGCCGTCTGAAAATCAGGATAACTGGTTTTCAGACGGCCTTTGTTTTTATAATAGCGGTTTATTGTTTTCACACACCCAGCAACGGAGTTTCCATGCAGTTTTCAGTATTCGGCGAAAAATTCACGCAACACAGCGGCATTTTGCAATTGATGGACGATTTGGGCGACGCGCTCAAAAGCGACAAGCCCGTCAATATGCTTGGCGGCGGCAATCCGGCGAAAATTGCGGAAGTCAATGCGGTGTTCGCCGATGTGTTTTCTAAGTTGGCGGCGGAACATGCGGTTGAGAATATCGGCAATTATTCCAATCCGCAGGGCGATGCGGCGCTGATTGCGGCTTTGACTGAGTTTCTCAACCGTGAATACGGTTGGAATCTGACGGCGGACAATATCGCGCTGACCAATGGTTCGCAAAACGCGTTTTTCTATTTGTTCAACCTGTTCGGCGGCAAATTCAATCTTTCAGACGGCCAAACGGTTGAAAAAGCCATTTTGTTGCCGCTTGCGCCTGAATATATCGGTTATGCCGACGTGCATGTCGAAGGGCAGCATTTTATTTCGGTGAAGCCGAAAATCGAAAATGTCGAACACGAAGGCGAAGCGGGATTTTTCAAATACCGCGTGGACTTTGACGCGCTGGAGAGCCTGCCTGAATTGAAAGAGGGTAAAATCGGTGCGATTTGCTGTTCGCGCCCGACCAACCCGACCGGTAATGTGCTGACTGACGGCGAGATGGCGCGTTTGGACGCGTTGGCGCAGGAACACGGGATTCCGCTGATTATCGACAATGCTTACGGAATGCCGTTCCCGAATATTATTTACAGCGATGTAACGCTCAACTGGCACGAAAACATCATCCTCTGCTTCAGCCTTTCTAAAATCGGCCTGCCCGGCGTGCGTACCGGCATTATTGTCGCCGCGCCGGAAGTGGTCAAAGCCGTCAGCAGTTTGAATGCGATTGTGAACCTGTCGCCCACCCGTTTCGGCGCGGCGATTGCGGCGCCGCTGTTAAATGACGGCCGTCTGAAACAATTGGCCGACCAAGTGATTCAGCCGTTTTACCGTCGGCAGGCACAAACGGCGGTTTCCCTGCTCAAGCGCGAGCTGGGCGCGTATCCGTTGAAAATCCACAAGCCCGAAGGCGCGATTTTCTTGTGGCTTTGGTTTGAAAACCTGCCGGTTTCGTCGCAAACCTTGTACGAAATACTCAAGGCTGAAGGTACGCTGATTATTCCGGGCGAGCATTTCTTTGTCGGCATCGATACGCAAGATTATCCGCACGCGCACGAGTGCATCCGCATGAGCATTGCGCAGGACGCGGAAACGCTGGAAAAAGGCATTGCTGCGATTGGTCGCGTGGTGCGCGGTTTGTACGATAAAAAATAAATTTTTTGAATAGGCAAAGGCCGTCTGAAACGTGGGGAATCGGGTTTCAGACGGCCTTTTTTATTGGATTCAAACGTGGTGGATAACCAGCTTTTTGCCTTCGTAATCGAGGACGTTGACGTCCATATCGAATAGGGTTTTGATGTTTTCGGCGGTAAAAATATCGTTGGGCGCGCCCTGCATGGTGACTTGGCCGTTTTTCATGGCGACAACGTGGTCGGCGTAGGCGGCGGCCTGGTTGATGTCGTGCAGGACGACGACGGTGGTGCGTTTGTGTTCGTCGGTCAGCCGGCGCAGGATTTGCATGAGGGAGCGGGCATGATACATGTCGAGGTTGTTCAGTGGTTCGTCCAGCAAAACATAGTCGGTACGCTGGCAGAACACCATGGCAATCATGGCGCGTTGGCGTTGTCCGCCGGAAAGCTCGGTCAGGTAGCGGTCGGCAAAGCCTTGCAGGTGGAACTCGGCGAGTGCTTCTTCGACGATGGTTTTATCCGTTTCAGACGGCCTGCCTTGGTGGTAGGGATAGCGGCCGAACATGAGCAGGTCGCGCACGGTAATGCGGCTCATGATGCTGTTTTCTTGGGTGAGGATGGAGAGCGTGCGGGCGAGTTCGGCGGTGGGGGTGGTTTTGATGTCTTTGCCTGCGTAGCTGATGTCGCCGTGTACCAAGGGTTGCAGGCGCGCCATAAAGGAGAGGAGGGTGGACTTGCCTGCGCCGTTCGGGCCGATTAGCGCGGTAATGCCGCCTTCGGGGATGTCGAGGCTGACGTCGTTGAGGATGGGGTTGCTGCCGATGGTGTGGCTGACGTTGCGGATGGTAATCATAGGCGGATTCGAGTATGGAAAACTTGGGGTTTCAGACGGCCTTTTAGCGTGAGGCCGTCTGAATCTTATTCCTGTATGGTGTGGTTTAGATTTCGCTGACGGTGACAAATTCGGGATTGTCGGCTTGATCGATCAGGAAGGCGCGGACGCGTTCTTGCCAAAGCTCGCCGAATTGTTTGAGTTCGTCGGCACTTGCGCTGCCGCTGACGGCTTTGGGCATGATGTCGCGCATTTGCGGCGCGAAGGGTTGGAGCGCGGCGTTGAGGCTGACGGCAACGGTTTTGCCGGTATCGCGGCGGCGGAGCGCGAGTGTGCCGTTGATTTCGCCTGCACCAAAGGACAATAAATGGCGGCGGGCAAAGCGTCCGGCAGGGCCTACGCCGCCAAAGCCGGTTTCGGGTGCTGCGCCGGTAAGGAGTTGGACAACGGAAGCGGTAACGCCGGTTGTGCCTTCGTCACGCTCGCCCTGCATGAAGGCCTCGATGTCGCCGCGTTGCGGCAGCTCTTCGCCGTAAAGGGCTTTCAGGCCTTTGATGACCATCAGGTAGGCACCGGCGACAGTCGGGCAGGAGTGGCCGCACAGGCGTACGGCATCGGCGTAGTGGTAAGTGAGGATGCCGTTTTCGGCTGCGCCGAGGAAGTTGGCCAATGCGTCTTGGACGGTGATGGTCGGGGCTTGGTTGAAGAATGATGGGAAATGTTCTTGTGTCATGAGGGTTGTCCTTTGCGGGTTTGCCCGGGCCGTCTGAAATATTCAGACGGCCTTGGGCATAGATGTTATTTTAAGAGTATTTGTTTGTCCTGTATAAATTTTTCGGCCAGTTTTGTCGCGCCGTGGGTGTTGAGGTGGTTGGTGTCGAAATATATCGGCAGGCCGTCTATGGTTTTATCTGCCGGAATCGGCCCTATGATGTTGACCCAATGCACGGCAGGCCGCTGTTTGACAATGTTTTCTATGGTTTTGTCGGCTTCGGCGGAGCGGGCGATTTCCGCTTTTTTATGCTCGGAAACGTATTGCATGTCGAGGCCGAGGCGTTGTTTCAAGTAGTAATGACGCAGGGGCAGTTGCGCGTTCATCGGCGTGTCGGCAAAGACGTAAACCTGCTTGCCCTGTCGAATCAGGGTGTCAAGCATTTTGCCGAAATGCTCCGTAAAACCGGGCTTGTCAGTATGCAGGAACCAACGTTGCGAGATAAAGATCACCGGGTAGTTTTCGACCTTTTGTGCGATAAAGCGGTTGTAAGGGTTGCAACGGTCGGCACGGCGGTCGCTGTGCGGCAACACAAAGCCGAAGGCAACGCCGCAGCTGTTGGACGAGATGACGTCGGCGGCAAAGCCTTCCTGTTTGCCCACCATATCGATAAATGGCGTCAGGTGGGCGGCGTGGGAATCACCCATCAGCAGGACTTTGCTGCTTTGGTTTTCCGCACCGACAGCGCAGTCGGTTTTGGTCAAGGTATCCGCGCAGATTTTACTTTCGTCAACCGTATATAGGTTTGCCTCGTATGCGGCCGGTTTGGCAGTCAGCAGGTAGCCGGCGGCAGGAATCAGCAGGGCGAAATAGGCGGCGATTACCCCGATGAATTTTGGGGTAGTGAAATTCTTTATCCGTCGCGCTGGTGTTTCGACGAAGTAATAGGACAAAACGGACAAGCCCGACATCAGCACCACGGCCAATACAATCGCGGACATCGGCAAAGCGTTGTCCATGTAAACATAGCGCATGACGGCCAAGACCACCCAATGCCACAAATACAGCGAATAGGAAATCAAACCGATAAATACAACAGGCTTGAGGCTCAACAGTTTGGCGGTATTGAAGCCGTTTTGCGTCTGCAGGGTTTTGCCCGAGTAAATCAAGCCGCCGACCGCCGTACAGCACAGCAATCGTTCGATATTACCTTCGCCGGGTAACACGCCGTAAGGAAGCAGCAGCATGGCGGCAATCACCGCCATCATCGCCCAGCCGACCAGAGGCGTGCTGAAGCGGTCGTTGTTTTGCGAGGGCGGAATAAAGGCGAAAAGCGCGCCGATCAGCAGCTCGTATGCGCGCACATAAGGCAGGAAATAAGGGTCCATGCCGAAGGTGGGCAAAAAGATGGACAGCAGGCTCAATACAATCAGCAAAAGGATGAATTGGCGGATGCTGCGTCCTTTGCTGAAGTGGAAAAAGGCAATCAGCAAAACCGGGAAAACAAAGTAAAACTGCTCTTCCAGAGATAAAGACCAAATGTGTTGCAAAGGTTTTTCCGCCGCATCGGCATCGAAATAGCCGCCGCGCCGTGCAAAAAACAGGTTGGCCGAAAACAGCAACGCAAACACTGCCGATTTAACGTATTGGCGCAGGTCAAACGACAAGAAAAAGATTGCGGCGGCCAAACTCGTACACAGCAATACGCAGGCGAAAACGGGCAAAATACGCTTGGCACGGCGTTTGTAGAATTCTAAAAACGAAAAACTGCCGTTTTGCATTTCGCGGCTGATGATGGTGGTAATCAGATAGCCGGACAAAACGAAAAACATATCCACGCCGAGAAAGCCGCCGGGCAGCCAAGCGGCGTCGATGTGGAAAATAATAACGGCCAAGACGGCTAAAGCCCGGATGCCGTCTAAGTCGGGACGGTATTTTAATGTCGTACTCATTTTTTGTAATTTTAGTAAATTTAGTGATGTTTACTATGAGTACATGTCAGAAATTTAGTTTCATTTCAATAGTTAAATATTTTTTAATACGGGCTTCAGACGGCCTAAAGCTGTTTGGGCACGTTTAATTTATTTCTTTTTCAACACCAAATATAAAAATACCAATCCTCCTGCAAATTCGACGACTACGCTCAATACGGCCTGCATGCCGAGGAAGTGTTCGAAGATGGTTTGCCCGCCGACCAGCAGGATGCCGCCGACACAAAAAGTCATGGGCAGGCGGACGGAATGTTTGACCGACGGGGAAAAATGGTTGGCCAGCGCAGCCACCAGCAGGCCGAAAAAGCTCACCGGGCCGACAACGGCGGTCGCGGTCGCAACCAGCGCGGCAATCCAGAGCAGCAACCATAAGGTATTGCGCGTGTAGTTGATGCCCAAATTGATGGCCTGATTGCGGCCGAGCAGGTAAACGTCGAGGCGGTGGCGTTCGCGCCAGATCACGGCGGCGCTGATGAGCAACACGATTGCGCCGATACCCAACAATTCCGAGTGGACGGTATTGAAGGTGGCAAACATATTCGCCTGCGCAGCGGTAAATTCTTCGGGATCAATCATGCGCGAAAGCAGAGACGAAAGGCTGCGGAACAAAATCCCGAAAATCACGCCGATTAAAATCATGCGCGACAAATCGCGTCCGCCCTGTTTGATGAGCGTGTAAAACAGCAGCAGCGAGCCGCCCATCATGATGACCAGCTCAAAGCCGAATTTGCCCGTCAACGGCAGGGAAGCATAGCCCACGCCGCCGAGCGTAAACACCAGCAAGGTCTGCAAAAACACATACAGCGAATCGAAACCCAAAATCGAAGGGGTCAGAATCGGGTTGTTGGTCAGCGTTTGGAAGAGTTGCGTAGACACGCCGACCGCATAGGCGACCATCAGCAGCGCAGCAAGTTTGGTCAGGCGCAGGTTTAAAACAAAGTCCCAATCGCCTTTGACGTTGAGCGTCATAAATAGGGCGCAGGAAACCAGCAACAGCGCAAAAGCCACCCACAACGGACGGCTGCTTCCTGCCATAAAATCGATATTTTTTTCAGACGGCATGAGCAGGTTTCCTTAATAAAAGCCACAAAAACAACACTGTACCCATGACTCCGAAAACAGTCGATACAGGGATTTCAAACGGAAACACAATCACGCGTCCGACAATGTCGCACAGCAACACCAAAGACGCGCCCAGCAAGGCCACCGCCGGCAGGCTTTGGCGCAGCTTGTCACCCATCAGGCGGCTGATGATGTTCGGCACGACCAAGCCGATAAACGGAATATTGCCGACCGTTACGACCACCAAAGACGTAATCAGCGCCACAATAATCAACCCCGACCACAGAATCGCCGTCCGGTTCAGCCCCAAATTCACGCTCACCGTTTCGCCCAAACCCAAAATCGTCAGCTGGTCGGCAATCAAATAGGCAAACAAAGCCAAAACCCCCGTTGCCCACAACAGCTCATACCGCCCGAGCAACACGCCGGAAAAATCGCCCTGCTGCCACACGCCCAGCATTTGCAGCATTTCGTTTTCATACGCGATAAAGGTGGCCACCGCCTCAATCACACCGCCGAAAATAATCCCGACCAAAGGCACCATCAGTTGCGCGGTCGGCGGCAGGCGGCGGATCAGCAGCATAAAGACCAACATCCCGATCAACGCGGCAACGGCAGCAACCGACATTTTTGCCAGCAGCGGCGCGGCCGGAAGCAGCAGGGTCATTAGCAGCAAACCCAAAGCCGCGCTTTGGCTTGCGCCCACCATCGACGGTTCGACAAAACGGTTGCGCATCAAAATCTGCATAATCATGCCGGCCACCGCCATCGACGCACCCGTCAGCACAATCGCAAACGTGCGCGGCAGGCGGCTGATGAACATCACTTGCTGGCTGTCGGATAGCGAAAACAGGGCGGACCATTTGAATTCGGCCACGCCGACCGACAGGCTGACGGCAAACAATATCAGCAGCGCCACACCGTTGACCGCATTTAAAAATGAAGGTTTGTGAAACATAAAATGGTTCGGAAAAAATAAGGCCGTCTGAAAGAAGGGTTAAGGTATTTGGGAAAAAAGGCAGGTTTGCCCATCATAAAAACAAATGCAAACGGGCAAAAATTGTCCATTTGCACCATGTATTTTCAGACAGCCTAAATCCAATGACTTCAGATCAAGCAGCTTGATCCTGTGAATCATCAAACCGTTCAGGCCGTCTGAAAGAGGCGGGCGGCTATGCCCGTGCCGAATTACTTGGCCGCATTAAACGCATCGCTGACCTGTTTGGAAGCGTTCAGCAATTCTTGTGCGCCGCCGGCCGCCAGATAGGTTTCCGGCACGAGGTACACGACTTGGCCTTTTTTCCATGCAGTTGTTTCGGCAACCAAAGGATTGTTCAAAACATCTTTCGCAGCCTGACCTTCTTCGCCGATGGCCGCGCCGCGGTCCAAAACAAACAGCCAATCAGGGTTTTTCTCTTTCAAGTATTCAAAGCTGATAGGCTGGCCGTGACTGCCTTCTTTAATCGATTCATCGACAGCGGGAACGCCGATGTCTTTGTGCAGCCAACCGCCCAAACGGGAAGAAGGGCCGAAAGCCGACATCTTGCCGCCGTTGACCAATACCACCAAACCCTTGCCTTTGCCTTGTGCCGCAGTTTTCGCCGCGTCAAACGAAGCGTCGATTTCCGCCTTCAGCTTGTCCGCTTCGGCCTGTTTGCCGAAGATTTGCGCCAATGCGTCGATGCGCTCTTTGGAACTTTCTTTCAGATTGGCGGTTTCGGCGGTCATTTCGATGGTCGGCGCAATCTCGTTCAACTTGTCAAACGCCTTGGCTGCACGGCTGCCGATGATGATGAGCTGCGGCTTGTAAGCGTTGAGTGCTTCGTAATCCGGCTCAAACAGCGTACCGGCGGGTTTGGTCGTTTTGAAATATTCGTCCAAATAAGGCAGCAGGTTTTTGTCGATGGACAAACCGGTTTTCACGCCCAATTTGTTTAAAGTATCGAGCATGCCCAAATCGTAAACAGCGATGCGTTCAGGATTTTGCGGTACTGTTGCCTCTCCGCGCGCGGTTTTCACCGTCAGGCTTGCGCCTTCGGTTTGGGCGGCAGAAGCGGAAGCAGTTTGTGCCTGATTGGAAGCAGAATCTTTTGGTGAACACGCACCCAAAGCGAGGGTGCAGCATACGGCTAAAGCGGTCAAACGTAACATAGAGTTTCTCCGTGGTCGGAAATAAAGTAAATCGAAATGATAACTTGTATCGGATTATAAAGCTAGACGCCGTCTGAAAACTTTTGTTTTCAGACGGCTTTTTCAAGCTGATTGCTTAGAAGCGGTAGTTTACGCTCAAGCGGACATCGCGGCCTGGTTCAGATAGGGCGCTGGCACCTGCGCGCTGGCTGTGCGGCTTGTAGTTTTTATCAAAGACATTGTTGACGGAGAAGTTGACGTTCAAGTCGTCTTTGCCTGTCGGTTTCCAGTTGGCGAAGATATCGTTGACGCCGTAGCCTGCACGGACGACATTCAGAGCCACATCAGAGCCACGCGAGGTCGGGGCATAGCCTGCATTTTGGACATAACGTCCACGCCAGCCGATTTCCAGATTCGGATTGTCGAATTGGTAAGAGAGACCGGTTGTCCATGTGCGTCCCATCGGGATGGCGGTTGTCACGATGTCGGCTGTATCGCCGTTCAGCTTCGGTCTGCTGTAAGCTACGCCTGCGCGGGCGGTCAGACCTTTCCAACGGTAGGCGGCGTTCAGTTCGTAACCTCTGTTTTTCAGCTTGCCGCCGTTATACCAGACGTAGTTTCGCCCTTCTTGACGGATGGCCTGTACATCTTTGATTTGCTGATGGAAATAGCTGCCGGAGAGCGTCAGGGCAGAATTCCAGTGGTAGTTAAAGCCAATTTCTGCATTTCGCGAGCGTTCTGCTTTCAAGTCAGGCGATGCAACAATCGGCCTGTTGTTTGCTAAAGCTGCTTCGTACAGGCGAGGGCTGCGGGTTGCATAGTTCAGGCTGGTGTTGATGGAAAAATCAGGGGTAATGTCATAAACTAAGCCAATGCTTGGATTGAGGTTGCCGTCTGAATTTTCTGTATTACTGCTGGTTTTCATTTTCCAACGGTCATAGCGCAAACCTGTGGTCAGTGTAACTGGAGAGAAATCCCAAATACCTTCTACATATACGCCGGCATCGTTTTTCTTCTCGCCGCCTTCTCCGTTTGAGCTGCTTTTTTGAGTACGCCAGTTTACTCCGTATTTCAAGGTATGGCGGTCAAATAGACGGCTGTCGAGATTCAGATTGGCTCCGTATGTCCGTACTTCTCCGTCCAATTCATAATTGGGATTGGGGACTTCATCACGTTTGGTATTCAAACGGTAAACATTGGCTTTGATTTTGTCGATAAAGCCCAAGTTTCCGCCTTTGAATTCCAAGTTGGTGGTGTCTTGGGTCAGCGTGCGGTAACGCGGCGCGTTGTTGGCGGTATTCGGAATGCGGTTGCCGTTGGCATCCAAAACGTATTGACCCGTACGGCGGTCGGTTTGGAAGACTTGCGAGAAATCGAACTCTTCGCGCAGGGCGCGTTCTCCATATTGTTTTTCTTGGCGGTGGCTCAATTCAATGCGGTTGTCTTCGTTGAAACGATAGCCGATTTTGCCCAGCAAACCGCGCGAACCCAATCCACTGTTTAAAACCTTATCGCTTCCGAGCAGATTACGGTAGCCTTTACCTGCTGTGTATTCTTTTTCACGCACGAAATTGCCTGAAACCAAAGCATCAAAACCGCCTGCCTGACCATAAACGCTTGCGCCGCGTGAATAGCCTTTATTGCTGCTGATGCCGGCATTGACTTTGAAACCGACGTTTTGACCTTCTCTCAGTAAATCTTTGGCTTCAACCGTTTCGGCAACAATCGCACCGCTGGTTGCACCGATACCTGCGGAGGCAGAACCCGTACCTTTTTGCACGGCAACGACTTTTACCAATGCGGGGTCAAGCATAAAGCGGCCGTTGTGGTGGAAAATCTGGCTGTCGGTGTAAGTATCGTCAACTTTATAGTCTATTTGGTCTTGCCCCATGCCGCGGATGGTCACCCACTGCGACTGACCGTTGCCACCGCCGAAACTGATAGAAGGCTCGTTGAACAATACGTCTTTTAAATCAGTGGAAGTCGTTTCTTCCATACGTTTCGTCGTTACACGGTGTGTGGCGCTTGTAGCCTGACCTTTCACGGTAACAGTATCAAGGGTAACGCTTTCTTTCGCTTCGTCTTCCGCGTGGGCAAAGCCGGCGGCGAGTGCCAGTGAAAGCAGGCTGAATCGGAACAGGGGTGAAGTCATAGAAATTTCCTTTTGAGGATAAGTTTAATTCTTCAATAAAAATATTTATTAATAATAATTTCTATTTATTATTTTAAAGTTAGGATATTATTTTGTAAAGGTGTGCATAGGTTTGTACTTAACAGTGTCTTTTCTGATTGGGCTGTTTGGCGTTTGCTTTGGGTAAGAGACCGTCTGAAAATATTTGCCAGTTTGGCCGGCGTTGCAAATAGGGAAAGAGGGTGTGAAATTATTGTGTCTGTTTTCAGACGGCCTTAAATGGAAAATTTTTACATTATTCTCTTGAATTTATCAGGGCGAACCCTAATTTGTCGCTGTGTTCAGGTAAGTTTGTCGACAAACTTGCCACCTACTTTTTCAAACCGTATCTGCCGGATGAAGGCAGATGATTGTTTTCAAACTATTTATCGGAGCATAAAACATGACCATCCGCCCTTTACACGACCGCGTAGTCGTCAAACGCTTAGAAGCTGAAGAAAAAACCGCCTCTGGCATCGTTTTGCCGGGTGCGGCCGCTGAAAAACCCGATATGGGCGAAGTGATCGCCGTGGGTGCGGGCAAAATCGGTAAAGACGGCGCGCGCCGTCCGCTGGATGTCAAAGTCGGCGACAAAGTGATCTTCGGCAAATACAGCGGCCAAACTGTAAAAGCCGACGGCGAAGAGCTGTTGGTAATGCGTGAAGAAGACATCTTCGGTATCGTTGAATAATTGTTGAATTAAGTTTCAGAACCAAAGGCCGTCTGAATCAAACATGAAGTTTTCAGACGGCCTCGAACAGATTTTTAATATTGATTTGGAGAATTTAAATGGCAGCAAAAGACGTACAATTCGGCAATGAAGTTCGCCAAAAAATGGTAAACGGCGTCAATGTATTGGCAAACGCCGTACGCGTAACTTTGGGCCCTAAAGGCCGCAACGTGGTACTCGACCGCGCTTTCGGCGGCCCGCACATCACTAAAGACGGTGTGTCTGTTGCAAAAGAAATCGAATTGAAAGACAAATTCGAAAACATGGGCGCGCAAATGGTGAAAGAAGTAGCGTCTAAAACCAACGATGTAGCCGGTGACGGTACCACTACTGCCACCGTATTGGCGCAATCCATCGTTGCCGAAGGCATGAAATACGTGACCGCCGGCATGAACCCGACCGACCTGAAACGCGGTA
>ERZ772999.758-NODE-758-length-19696-cov-6.558831_pt1 | contig 19696 bp, 14 predicted proteins | sample MGYA00511467_ERZ772999 | MGnify/ENA primary metagenome ERZ772999 (study PRJEB29015, sample SAMEA2738064) | human oral metagenome | biome: human oral; feature: human-associated habitat; material: saliva | place: China | collected 2218 ... | reverse complement strand
AATACCGCTTCTCGTCGTAAAGCAAACTTAGTTAAGATTGCAAAAGCTGCAAAAACTGAAGCTACCGAAGCTCCAAAAAAGACTGTGAAGAAAGCTGCCGCCAAAAAACCTGCAGCCAAAAAGACCGTCAAAAAATCTGCAAAATAATTCAAAAATAGGATCCGAGCGATCCTATTTTTTATCCCCTATACTCCGTGTCTATTTTATAGACTTGATAATTCAATCAAAAAACTTTCTAAAACAACCCAAGGCTCTTTAGAGAAGTTAGTCTGTTTTAATAACATATCAATTTCGGCCAGCCTTTTTAAAATCCTGCGTTCTTTTTCTGCATTCTTTTTAGAGGCAAAAAGGTCAACCGCCTTTTTCGTCCAAGCGCCAATTGTCGCATAAGGATTATTATCTTCTTCTGCCTCACGCATCAATTTTACCGCCCTCTTTCCGTCAGTTAAAGCAATATCAAAGACTCGAAAAACCAAAAAAGTATCCACTTGTTCTGGTAATTTAAAGCTCTCTATCTTAATCTTCTGAGGCTCGGCCTTAGCCACCTCCGCCAGTTCTTTGTAAGTCGCACTACGTTTGTCGAGTTTTTGCTCTAGAATCGCTACTTGGTGTTCAGTTTGTAGAAACTTTGGAAGTTCTAAAAATAGCTCTTTTTTTAAACTCAAATCTTTAATCAAAATATGACGACTCTCCGTAAAAAGAGTTGTACCTTGAAAAATTGAAACTAGCTCCTGTTTTTCTAGGTTGTCAGCATCAATTACCTCAATATCTGTTCCTAAAAAATCGCGTGCTGCTTGTTCTGCTTTTTTGCGATCATCGCCATCAATTAAATAAATCATTTAAAACTTTTTCTGACAGTTTGGACAAATATGTGTGCCACGACCTGCCACTTTTAATTTTATAATTTCTGTTCCACAGCGATTGCAGGGTTCGCCCTCCCGACGAAATACTTGTGCAAATTTTTCCAAATAATTACCCTTTGTCCCGTCCGCTTTGACATAGGTTGCCATTGTGCTCCCTCCAGAATCAATCGAGCGCTGCATTACCACGCCAGCCGCCTCTAGCAGCTCTGCAATTTCTGTATCACTAAGACTCGAGGTGAGCCTTTCGGGATGTATCTTCGTCATATATAACGCCTCATCAGCATAGATATTTCCCAGTCCTGCCACCACACTTTGGTCTAAAATCGTCGGTTTAATCTCGGCATTCTTATGGCGCATCAGATTCTTCTTGAATTCTTCCACGCTCATCACCCAAGGTTCTTTGGCGAGTTTCTTAATAAAACTATCTACTTCCACCTCGCTGGTTTCAATTACTTTACAGAACCCGAACTTTCTCTGATCGTTAAAATATAGAGTGCCTATAGCTTGGCTCGCCCCCGAATTCGCCTCGTCCTCTTTGCAAATCTCAAATAAAACCCGCGTTTGCTTATTCGGTAGTTCACTATAAAAGCTTTCATTTGGGTGTCCGCCGGCAAAGCTTTTTTCTGTGTATAGAGTAGTCTTAAAGTCTCCCGCCTCAATCATCTCGAGATAATTTCGGCCCGACTCTTCGCCGCTCGCACGAAAAATTAATTGCCCCGTCATTCTTAGGTGTACCATCATCGATACGCCGTTTTCAAAATCAAAAATCAAGGCTTTTCCAAAGCGTCGAATATTAATAATCTTCTGGCCTAATATTACTTCCTTTGGACCAATGAAGGATTTATCACACAAAATTTTTACTGAGGATACTTTTTTATTGAGGATAAATTTATTCAATCCCCTTCGAATTGTTTCAACTTCTGGTAGTTCTGGCATATCTCTATTCTATCTTAATTTAAGGAAAGTCTCTATAAAAAGGCAATATAAAATCACTTGTAAATTTTTATGCTTGACTAAATATAGAGAACATTGTAAAATCGCGGCAACTACGGGGAATAGGCCCCGAGGGTTCTTTGAAAAGGAGGGAAAAGACTATGAAGAAGAATCTAGTAGTTATGGCAACGAGCTTGGCTCTTTGCGTAAGCATGGTACTTACTACATCAGCATATGCAGGTGTCGTAAAAAAGAATGCTACAGGTGCTGCTGCAAAGGCAGTTGAGGAGCAGGCTAAGGCAGACGAGAAGAAAGAGAACGAAACACAAGTTTCTTCTGAAACTTCTTCTCAAGGAAAAGGAGATCAGACCGAGCAGGCGCATGCCGGCTTAAAGGATCAGTCTCCGACAGAACAGGCGGCCCAGCCTCAAAAGGAGATCGGCAGGGATAACCCGATGACCGTTTTTCCTAGAGCAGATTATCTGGGTCCTGACGGCGTAGCAAAAGACCCAAGTTACGTTACTAGTAACTTTGAGGTCGAGGTTGATAAGACCATCTATCAGTGTGTCCGCTCTACTGGTGACGCACGCTGGTTGAAGATGAGACAGGAGAGCTTTGCTTATCCTGAGGTTAATCCGGATACTGGGTATCCATTATGGTCAACCAAACCATTTTGGAGAAAAGACGGAAGCTTTGATGTCTACGGATATCTAAAACAGTTTCCGGCAAGGAAGAAAGAGCATACAACGCATCTCCATGTCTATACCGACTATGATAAGAGGAATAATGTAGTTACTGGGATGCTATTAAGTCTCAGTAACTATTATGTAGATCATCCTCCATATACTCCTGCAGACTGGGATGAATTTGATCTCTGGTTATTTTTTACCACAAATAATGATATGACCAGTACTAATGGTAGATATCTTAATGACACTAAAACGGTGTTTATGGTAAAAGATTTCCACGAGTATAAAGGATATATTGACTGGAGGGGGTGTATCGATATAGATCAGATCGCGAATGCTCCAACAGTGAAGATTACTGGATCTGAGAATAGCTATATGTATCTCATCCAGGTGGAAATGTTGGAAAAAACTATGAGAAATTATCTGCAAAATCCTTATATTAAAGCAACTGATATAAGTGATTGGGATATACCTAACCACTTTACAGGGTTGTACTATTCTAAGGATTTCTAACATAGTTGCTCTTGCGCCTAGTTATCTAGGCGCTTTTAAATTGACCAATTCCGCTTTAGGCTATATACTAAAAACAAATAACCTATAAAGAGGCATTTTAAAGCATGTATTTCAATCTTTTCAAGAAGCACTATAAAATTTTTTCTTCTTTCTTTCTTTGTCTCTTATTTTTCTTTTCTTTTCTTTACTCTTCATCAGTTTTTGCACAGGGGGGTGGTGCTGCAGGCGGTACAGCTGCTCCAATTTCTGGCTGCGGTAGTAGTCCCAAGAAAATTTGCTATAGTAGCTGGAATACTGGTGGAGAGAACAACAGTCAAGGTGGCGGCGGTGAATGGGTTTATATCACTATGAAGGAGTTGTTAGAAAGAAATTTAATCACCGACCCAGATTCTATTAGCTATGAAGCTATTCGGCGAGGTATTCCATTAATTAGAGGAGATAGTGCTGATCATTTAAGCTATGCAGGTGATCCTCAAATGGTCCGTGGTTGCGGTAAGGCGGATGGCGTCTATGTTTTCATTTCTCATAGATATCATAATAACGCTCCAGTCTTTACGCCTACTAATGATGCTTATGGCCCTAATAAATTTGTCTATTTTCAGTTTCCATTATATAAGAATAAAGCTCCTGTAGGGAATAACCTCCTTAAGCCACACGAAAAATACGTTAATCGTGCTGGCAAATATCATGTAGAATATGATGCTGCTGAGGCTGCATTTGAAGAATATAGACATAATTCAGGTCGAAATGATCTTACATGGGCAGAGGGTGAGTTTTCTTGGTTCTGCTCTTATCCTGGGCCAGAAAAAAAATGTGATCCCAATGATCCAACCTGTGACAAAAAACCAGACTGTGATCCAAACACCGATCCTACCTGCAGCGGAGGAGATAAAAGGAAAGACTGTCCTCTCGATGATCCAACTTGTACGCCAAAGGGTCCTGATATTTGTAACGCCCTGGTCCCAGGTGTCATCGGTTCCTCCTACAAAGGAAATACCGCCGCAATCTCTCAAGTTACAAATCTCTCCTATACTGGCACGGAGAACTATAAGAAATGGCAACCCTTTGTCCTTGCTAGACCTGGCGACTCAATTCGCTTTAGGCATGCCCTTTGTTATGCGGCACAAGGTGTAGGTCATGACTTAGTTAAAAATACCGAGAACTATACTATTACCGCTGACTCGCCGAGTATTGCAAACAGATTCAGGCTTTATGCTTCGCGAAATAATAATGAAGATAATCGTTATCTCTTTAAAAACTCTGCTCTTGCCGACGGCAATGTGCGAAGTGTCTTGACTCAGAGTCCCAACGCGATAACAGGAGCTGGAATTGTTTCCGCAGACTATGGCTTCTATACCGAATCGCCAACCGACTCTCCATCCCCTTCATATTCATGTGATAATACTATTTTTACTCAAAATAATAATCGTGCCATTCATGATGGTTTTCAGATCCCTGGCTTTGCTTCAGGTGTCTCGAACTGTAACTCGGCAAATCAAACCGGCAGTAGTACCGAAGTTGGTAATAAAATTACCCAGGGTATCGCCTATAATGATGTAAGATCTTGGGTTAGCTCTGTTACTAAGGTTAGTGGTGAATGTAGTTGTGGTACTAATACTGCTAGTAGTGACACACAAACTGATAAAACTTTTGAGAACGCAGGCACATTCCGTGCTAAAGACGCGCATGGGAACTATAATGACCAAGGTGTTGTAGGTATTACTGAAGATACAGATCCATACCTTGTGGGTCATCCTGGTAATCATAAGATCATCACTCCTGGTCAACTTCCAAGTCTCAAAGGCACGTCCTGGGGTACATTTAGCTACTCATGTACTGGTGAAGGAAGTTGTGAAGAGGGTAGTAAAGTAAGATATAAAAGTAATCCGCGCTCTATTTACTATCCAATCGCCTCAAGAGACTACGGTGATCGCTATACTGGGGCTAGTGTTGTTACTCCATATAACTTCAATACCTATGTAACAAGTTCTATTGATTCAGACAACGTGGTCTTCAGCGGTGAACAAGTAAATATTAGTGGCTCCTACCACATTCTTTCTCGCTCAAATACCATCGTTGCTAAAAATCCCTACGCCACTCATACTTCCGATAAAGAAACCTTCCGTATCTATGAGTTATTAATTCCGCCTCATACCAGCCTTCATACGCTTTCTGGCGATGATCGTTCTGATCAAGATGTTTGTCGTTATTATGGTTCTGATAATTGTCACCTTGTTAAGGCGGTTAAGGGCGTAATGAATCCGGAAGGCAATTACAATGGTAGTGATCAAGATTCAGATATTTTCTCTCGCACTGTTCCGGATAGCGGTGAATATGTGGGGTATAAATACTGTACCGCCACCTCCATTTGGCCAGCTTCCTCGCATAACACTACAACCAATACCATCGATAATAATACCTCAGGTCCTGCTATTTCGGGCGGTGATGAGACTAAATTTAATATTTCTGATCTTTCCTGCGTAACAATCGCTAAAAAACCAAACTTTCAAGTTTGGGGTGGTGGCATGTTCACCAATGGTCAGATCGAGGCTGCCGTCAGCCGTAAAACTCCTGGGCAAAGCTTCTCATCTTATCCAAGTGCCGCTGAGAAAATCTTTGGTTCTTGGGATGAATATCATGTAATTGCTGGTGGTCGCGTCTATGGTTTCGGTTCTGGTGCTTCTCTGGGTTATGAAAAAGGCTATAATTATAATCTACCAACCGGCGGCTCTAATCCGTCAAGCAATATCTACAACCTTACTATTGCAAACCGAAGAAATATTGGCGAGTCTGGGGTTTATGGACTACCTTCCGGCCTGCTGTCTCGTCTAAAAGCTAGGTATCGCGATAACATTGCTAAAAATAGTAGTCTAAAAATCACCACGCACGATACAGGCCTACAAAACACCTATATTCGAGGTGATGTTAATCTTTCACAGATACAACTGCCAGATCATAATCCAAATACCACGGATACTCTCTTCCGTACCTATGATACGCTATATAAGACTATCACTACTGCCGATAAACAAAATAACACTCTCGTACTCTATGTTGATGGTACTCTAACAATTGATCAGAATCTCTGCTATTCAGCCTTTGGCGGTAATAATTGTCAGTACGAAACTTCTACGAAACAAGCCGCCTATACCGACGTCTCCACCGAATCAATCACTAAGCTTCCACAGATCCTCATTTTCGCAAAGAACATTAATGTCTTAAGCAAGGTTAATCGTGTCGACGCCTGGTTGATTATGGACGAAGATAATGCTTCTAATAACCTCAACACTTGTAGTGATGTTAATCAGCCATCTGCCGAGCAATGTTCTGAAACCATTATCTTTAATGGACCAGTTTTTGCCAAGAGTCTTACTCTAAAACGCACTGGTGGTGCAAACCACGGCGGTGGATTAATGGCTGGCATTCCTGCCGACCAGCGTGTTCTTGGTACTAGATATGACAAACATGAAGGTGGTTATTATGCCATTTCCAGCGATGGTTCTGTTGCTCCAGCCGAGATCTTCAATCTCCGCTCTGACGCCTATTATTGGGGTATCGGGCAGGCTCAGCGTTCTGGTATCGCGGAGGTTGTCTATCAAAGGGAACTGGCTCCACGCTATTAAAAGTTAGGCTACTCCCCCTATTATCCGCCCTGTTCTGCCTCCTCTTTGCTTGTCAAAATATAATTCTTATGTTAAATTTAAATAAATTAGGTCAACACAAACAATGGATGTAAGCGCGCAAAACAATACGAAAAATGCTACCAGCAATCAGCCTGGTCCTTCTTCAAGCACTAAAGCTCCGCGACCAGATTCTTTAGGTTTTGGCATTGATCCACAGCAAATACCTGAAAAAGTTGCTGAAAAGATCCAACGTGGCGCAAATATTCTCATCGCTCTCTCTAAGGATCCCAATCTCGACGAGATGTCTGCTGCTATTGCTCTCGCCATTGTTTTAGATCAACAGAAGAAGCATGTTACAGCCATTTATTCTGGCAAGACCCCAAACGCTCTTGAATTTCTCAAGCCCGAAGAAACCTTTGAAAAAGACACCAGTAGCTTACAAGACTTCATCATTGCGTTGAATAAATCCAAAGCCGACCATCTCACCTATAAACTTGATGGCGACTATGTGAAAATCTATATTACGCCGTACAAGGGGCAAGTTAAAAAGGAAGATCTCGAATACTCTTATGGTGACTACAATGTTGACCTTGTGATTGTCTTTAATGTTAATGCTGGCACCGAAATTGATTCCGCGCTTTCAGAATATGGTCGCATTATGCATGACGCCAGCGCAATTAATATTACTTCGGGCTTACCAGGTCGTTTTGCTGATCTTGAGTGGAGTGATCCTGAAAAATCTTCCGTCTGTGAAATGGTTTATGATCTCCTTAAAGAACTTGAAATTACTGAGCTTTCTCAAGAGGTCGCAACTGCTCTATTAACGGGTATTCTCTCTGCCACAGAACGTTTTTCCAACAATCGTACTAAGCCAACCACTATGGCTGTCGCCTCAAAATTAATGGAGGCTGGTGCCGATCAACAGTTAATCTCTGCTAATATCCTTAAGCCAGAGACTCCAGCTGTTCCAGAAAGCATAGCTACACCAGACACCCCTACTCCTTCAGAGACTTCAATCTCTTCAGACGTCCCTAATACTTCAGAGGCCCCCACCTCTTCAGACATCCCTGCTGCTTCAGAGACTCCAGCCTCCTCAGACGCTCCAACCACCGCAGGTGTTCCAGCTACGGTAGATACTCCAACTGTTTCTGATTCTAATAATCCCGATACTGGCCTCAAGGAGCTTGAAGAGCTCGTTAATCAAAATCTCGCTGCTCAAACCACTAATCTTCAGAATAACCAAGAAACATCCTCTGGGGCTTCACAGTTGCCAAATCTTCCAAGCGAAGAGCCAAGTCTCTCTACTACTCCACTTACTACTGGTAATGTGATGGATGAATTGGCTCGTATGACTGCATCTATGACCAACGCAGACCAGGAAACTAATAATCTTGCTGGTACTCCTGATTTACAGACTCAGGCAACTTCGCAGGCTCAAGTCGCCCCACAAACCCAAGTCGCCCCACAAGCTCAACCTACTCCAGAAATCCAGGTCGCCCCACAAGCTCAACCTGCTCCAGAGATTCAGGCTACTCCTCAAGTCCAGCCATTTTCTCAAGTTCAGCCAGAAGCCCAGCCACAAACCTATGAAAATCCGCAGGTTTCCATGCAATTCCAACCACAAGCTCAACCTCAGGCACAGATGCAACCTCAGGCACAAGCCCAGTTTGAGACACAAGTCCAAGCTCAACCACAACCACAACCACAACCTCAGCCTCAACCATTTCCTCAGTTCCAACCTCAGCAATACGCTCAGCCGCTTCCTTCAGAACAACCAGTTTCGGCTCCTTCTATGCAATCTCAACTTCCTCCAGTCAATCCATTACCCTTCCAGTCTAGTCCAGATATTGTAGGTCATACCATCTCTGATCCTGTCATAGAATCCGGGGAAGATATGAGTCGACTTATGGATGAAGTTCTCGCTGAGCCATCACCCATCCAAAACCCAGTTGGTTACCAAAGTCTTGTTAATCAAGGAGACTACATTAATCAGTCACTATCACAACAACCAACCCCAGCGCATCCTCTTTCTGTTGGTCAGCAGCCAATCGTAAACTATATTCCTGGTCAAAATATCGCCACCTTGTCGGCTCCAGCCATGCCAACTATGTCACAGAATACCAACTACCCTAACCCTGAATATACAAATACTATCCCAGAATATTCAACTCCAGCCATTCCGACCATGCCAGCTGCGCCAACTCCAGAATTACAGCCAGCTCCAACTCCTGCTCCAGCTTCTATATCAACCCCAATTCCTGCCCCAGCTCCTACTCCAGCCCCCACTCCAGCCCCCACTCCGGCTGCCCCTGTCGACGCAATGGCAGATTTTATCCAAGCCACCCCACCGGCCACTAGTACTCCTATTCCAGATTTTCTGCAGCCTGAGGCTTTCTTGCCTCCAGCTCCAGCACCAGTGGTACCAGCTCAGCCTACCCCAGTCCAGAATGGTTACTCTATGCAGCCGACTGTTCCTAATATGCCATTGCCACCGGTTGCTCCTAATGGCCTACCAACGCCCCCAATTATTGAGCCTACTCCGGAGGCCACCCCAACTCCTCAAATTCCTCAAGCCCCGACAATTCAGTCCACCCCAGCTCCAACTCCTCAGACCTCACCGGCTCCTCAAGTGTCCACCACTCCAGTCGATCCTTCTGCCTTCCGCATCCCAGGTACCTATTAAATTTTGACAGACTTATTGTTTTTCACTATTATCATTAGTAATGAATATTCAAGATAGCCAACAATTACAGGATATTATCCTTATAGATAAGCCAGCTGAACTTAGTTCTTTTGGTGTAGTCGCAAGAGTTCGTCGTCGTCTCTCGATGGAGGCAGGAAAGAAGGTAAAAGTTGGCCATACCGGCACTCTTGACCCCTTTGCTACTGGCCTATTAATCCTTCTAGCCAATAAGGCCACCAAACTCTCAAATCAATTTCTCAAGCTTGATAAATGGTATGAGGCAACTATCTGTCTTGGTAAAACTAGTACTACTGGTGACCCCGAAGGAGAAATTACTGACCAGCACGTCGAAGTCATCCCTACTTTTGAGGAGGTTAAAACAGTGGTTGCAAAGTTTGTCGGAAAAATCACGCAAACTGTACCCGTTTTTTCCGCTGTTAAAATTAACGGCCAACGCGCTTATCGATTAGCTCGCCGTGGTGAAGACGTTGCGATGCCTACTCGCCAAATTGAAATTTATGCTATCGAAATTCTTAGTTATAACTATCCTGAACTCGTCATCAGAACCCATGTTTCAAGTGGTACTTACATTAGAACTCTTGGTGAAGATATTGGTAAAGCCTTGGGGGTTGGCGCCTATCTCACGGCTCTCCGTCGTACTCAAGTTGGCGATTATCAGATAAAAAATGCTGTCAAGTTGTCCGATTTTATGGGTGAAATTAATAATTAATGAAAGGAAAATATGGATGATTTTATCCTGATTGCTATCAAGCTGCTAATCGGCTTCTTGGCTCTCATCTTTGTTATTAATGTGACTGGTAAAGGGAATCTTGCTCCATCTTCGGCCAGTGATCAGGTCCAAAACTACGTACTTGGTGGTATCATTGGTGGTGTAATTTACAATAAGCAAATTGCAATCTTGGAATATATTAGCATTTTATTTATCTGGTGTATCCTGGTTCTTTCTCTTAAATTTATTAAAACCCACAATGTCAAAGTTAAACAAATTCTTGATGGTAAAGCTTTGATTATTATTGATCATGGCAAAATCAATATTGAAAACTGTAAGAAGGCTGGACTCAGTGCTCATGATGTTGCTTTTAAACTTCGCACTAATAATATTTACTCTTCTAAGAAAGTTAAGCGTGCTGTTGTAGAACAAAACGGTCAGCTCATTGTTGTCCATGCCGGCGAAGAGAATCCCAAATTCCCACTTATAACCGACGGTCAATTACATCATGATATCCTTGAGGTGATTAGTAAAGATGAACAATGGCTTGATCAAGAACTTAAAAAGCAAAAAATTGCCTCCATAAGCGAAGTTTTTCTTGGTGAATATATCGATGGGGAATTAGAAATTACTACATATTAACCTTGTTAGCCAGATTTTGACAGAAAAGTCATCTGTTTACCCTTGATGAAAATATCGTCGCGTGGTATAATTCACCCAATATGATTACAAAAGAGAATAAAGCTAAGGCAATTGCTGCTACTGCCCGTGACAAAAAGGACGTTGGTTCTCCAGAGGTTCAGGTCTCTATTCTAACTGAGCGCATCAAAGAAGTAACCGAGCACGTTAAGGTCAATAAGCATGATTTCATGGCTCGTCGTGGACTTATGCAGATGGTTGGTCGCCGCAAACGTCTTTTGAAGTATCTTGAGAAAACCAACTTCGACCTTTACAAAGGCACAGTTGCAAAACTCGGACTCCGCAAATAAATTCATAAAAACCCACATCAGTGGGTTTTTTGGTGTCTTATATTATTTTATTCTTTACATTAATCTGAAATTTTTAACTTCAAGTTTAGTTTAAAAAAGCCCCACGCGCGGTAGGGCTTCAGATTAGATCATAGCGTTATGTAGGGTTCTTCCTTGTGAAGACTCCGACGATTCCAGGCCTCTCGGTTCCTTCCTCGAAGGTAGTATTAATATAGTCATTGATCGCATCCCTAAAACGCAGGACCGAGATCTTAATTCTCTCGTTAATCTCTGCAATATTAGGACGCTTCATCTTTCTGATTACCTTCTTCTTCCTCATCGGGTTACTCGCGGCCTGATTACGGCTGTTTTCTCTCTTGTATTTGTCGTAGTACTCCTTGTGCGTATAATGCATGCGCACAAATCTGGCATCATTCATGAGTTCATAGATGTTGCCAGTTACGCCCTCTCGACGAGTAATTACCTGATAGAGATCCTTCTCCTGAAAGTAAATGACATCCGCTGTATTGAAGTGAAAAGAGATTCTCCTCTGCCCCCTCACTCCTGTGTTTACCATTGTTACTACCAGGTCGATATTACTATCGAGCCGAATCTGTTTCCTCAGCGGCACGAATACCTGTTCGATTAGCTGATAACAAAAAAGTTTTTCTTGTTCCTCCTGTATTATATAGGAGTTATTTTCGAACCCCTTCAGCTGAATTATAATATCCATGGGCGGAATCAACCCTTCAAAATCAAAAATGTTACGTATCGTATTATTCATCTCTACGATCCTTTCTCTTAATGTTCTTGAGCTATAGCTCACAATAATTTCAAAATTGGTGATTTAAGAAAACTATCCCCCTTTCTGTCTAGTCTAATATAAAGATAATCACCGAACGCAGGATATTATAACATAAAATATAAAAAACACAAAACTATATTCAAAACAGTAGCTCTCAGCTGTTAATTTCTTAATATTCAATGATATAGGCATTTTAAATAGCTTTTCATGATACAATTAATACATAACAATAAAAGGGAAGACGGCGGATAAGTCCCCTAGAGCCTTAGGTATAAGATTCTCTCTAGCTTATTGCTTGGCTTACTAGAGTAGTTATCTGGTGTTTTCCCGAGAAAGGAAAAAATGGAAATAATTAATCCTACTGGTAAACACACATTTAGTGTGTCTACCGATTTTTGCGGGCGTGAGCTTAAAATTGAAGTAAATCGCGTCGGTTTTCGCACAACCTCGTCTGTTCTCGTCACTTACGGCGACACTGTCGTGCTTGGTTCAGTTGTCGTTAGCGAGAAGCCGGTCGTTCAAGATTTCTTCCCACTCTCTATCGACTATGAAGAAAAGTTTTATGCAGCAGGCAAAATTTCAGGTTCAAAATTTATTAAGCGCGAAGGCAAACCGGCTGATGAGGCTGTACTGATTGGTCGACTTATTGATCGTCCAATTCGTCCTCTCTTCCCTAAAGGTTATCGTCAAGAAGTTCAGGTTGTTACCACCGTTCTTTCTATGGATCCAAATTTCCGCCCAGATGTTATTGCGATGTTGGCTGCTTCCTCGGCTCTATTAAATGCTGGCGTACCTTTTGATGGTCCAATTGCTGGCCTTCGAATTGGTCGTGTTAATGGTGAATTTAAAGCCTTCTTAAATCAAGATGAACGTGAGCAGTCTGATCTTGACCTAGTGGTTGCTGTTAAGGATCAGAAAGTCGTCATGGTGGAAGCTGGAGCCAACGAAGTTCCAGAAAATGTAATTATAGATGCCATGCGCTGGGCTATTGAAAATGTTCAGCCAGCCCTAGACCTTCAAAGGCAACTTCGTGATAAACTTGATGTTGTTGAAAAAGATTACGAACTAAGCCTACCAAATCAGGAAATTACCGAAAAAGTTGAAGCTTGGACCCGTGCTCATTTTAAAGGTGAAGACGGTCAAACTGGTACCAAGATTCGCGGCAACGTCTTAGATCGTAAGCGTATTGCTGATACCTTACGCGATGAAATGGACGCAGAATTTGCTCTTGAACTTGGCGAAGGCGATACTCCAGAAGAGAAAATCGCTGACTACGATGCTCGTTTGAAGACTGAATTCCATAATGCCTACGAGCTAGCTATCCATCATGAGGTTCGCCGTGCTATTGTCGAGGATGGCGTGCGCCCTGACGGTCGTAAACTTAATGAGGTTCGACCTCTCAGTTCTCAGGTCTCAATTCTGCCTCGTGTTCACGGTTCCTCACTCTTTACTCGCGGCCTTACTCAAGCCATGAATATTGTAACGTTAGCTCCTCTTTCCTACGCCCAGGTTGTCGATACTATGGAAGTAACTGACGGCGAGCGTCGCTACATGCACCACTATAATGCCCCAAGTTATACCGTTGGCGAAACTGGCCGTATCGGTTCTCCTGGACGTCGTGAAATTGGTCACGGCTACCTTGCTGAGCGAGCCCTACTTCCAGTTCTTCCTTCCAAAGAAGATTTTCCATACGCCATCCGCTCTGTCACTGAAATTATGTCTCAAAATGGTTCTACCTCTATGGCTGCCACCTGTTCATCATGTCTTGCTCTTATGGACGCTGGTGTTCCTCTAAAGAGCGCAGTCTCTGGTGTTGCTATGGGTCTCATGCTTGATGGCGAAACTCCACATGTTCTTACTGACTTAATGGATGCTGAAGATTTTGCTGGCGATATGGACTTTAAGGTTACGGGTACTAAGCAGGGGATCACTGCTCTTCAGATGGATATGAAAGTTCATGGTCTACCTATCGACATCCTTGAGAAAGCTATTAATCAATCCCATGAGGGGCGTATGTTCATCTTGGATCATATGCTTTCTGTGCTGCCAACTCCTCGTCCCGAGCTCTCTCCATATGCTCCACGCATCGAGAAATTAATGGTCAATCCTGACAAGATCGGCGCCATCATTGGTAAGGGTGGTGAAATGATCAATAAGATCACTTCTGAAACTGGCGCAGAAGTTGATATTGAAGATTCTGGTCTTATCACAATTTCAGGTGCTGACCCCGAGAAAATCCAGCGTGCTATCGACTGGATTAAGGGCCTCGTAGAAGAGCCTGAAGTTGGCAAAATCTATAAGGGCAAGGTCGTGAATATTAAAGATTTTGGTGCCTTTGTGAATATCTTGCCAGGTGTTGACGGTATGCTTCATATTTCACAGATTTCAGAGAAGCGCCTCGACAAAGTTGAGGATGCGCTACATCTTGGCGATGAGGTAAAGGTTCGCCTCGAAGCTATTGACGATAAGGGTCGTCTCTCCCTCAGTATGCGCCGAGTCGAGCAGTAGTCTAGGTATCAGTTAGCCCATGGATCCACTTCACGGGCTAATCCTAAGTTCTTATTATCTGGGTATTAAAGAAGATTGGCCTTGCGGCCAATCTTCTTTTTAAATCAAATTTGCTATTAAATCTCAACGATGCCAAAATTTTCTTTTATATTTGGATCCCAACAAGAAAGCATCGATTTTCCATCTTTTATTCTCAGATCCTTAAAAACTCTTCTCGTTTCCTCGGAGAAGGAATTACAGTCTGGAAATCCGTTACCAGCAAAAGCCTGCTTCCATTCTCCATTAGGTAGAGCACGATAGTATAACGCATTACCGCCTCCTCCGCCCCCCTCCACGCGTGTTGACCCCTTTTCTTTATTAGTGATTACCATATAGTTGCCACTGATATACATGTTGGCGATTAAATAAGTCGCCTCCTTATTGGTGAAAATTTCCTTAAACGTAATGATCGGCCAGTTATCGATAATCGGCATTCTTTCTTCATTTTCACCTTTCATCTTTCCCCTTTGTTCACGATCAATCATATTGACTAGGTCGCCAATCTTGGTGTCTATCGCCATCGGCCTTACAATCTCTTTTACAGTTGTATTTTCAACTTTTTCTTCCACCGCCTTGGTCCCAGTTGCTGCTTCATACTTCGAGACCGTCTCATTTGCTTTTGCTAACTCCTCTTTTGCGGACTTCACCTGACTCACAAGCTCATTCTTCTGGTTATTTGAGGAGAACATTATATATACTAAACCGCTGATTGACACAATCGTCAATAAACTCAGAGCTGCTAATGCAATTTTTATTCCTCTACTCGTTTTGTGTTTCATTTCAGATTTGATTTCTATATTATCTTGCTCCATGTGGATTCTCCATTAATTTTAAATTTTTATTATCTAAAGTCCTAAATTGCCGTAATTCTCGGAGCCTCCTTCCCCAACACAGAAAATCAAAGACTGGATTGGTCGCTGATTTGTCCATTTTAAAACGTCCTTTACTTCTTGTGGTATCGTATCGCATCCTGGAATACCATTGCCATCAACAGCTTTTTTCCAATCTCCACTCGGTAAGGACTTGTAGTAGATGGCCATTGAGGAGCCACCATAGGAAAGATATTGACTGTTATTGCCGTTATTTGGTCTAACCCTTAATTCGTGCGAGACTTGTGTAGTGGCAAATAGAAATTTTGCCTTGCTATCGGTTGCGAATTTTCGTATTTGAAGAATAATATTATCTTCTTCGATTAACCCCTCTTCGATTACTTCACCATTCATAGAATGAGTTTCACTTTCAATCTTATTTCTCAGTGCTTCCATATTGGCATCAAACGCCATCGGTTTTACAATTTCTTTAATTTTGACATTCTCGGTCTCCGCTTCCACCGCCTTGGTTCCAGTTACTGCTTCATACTTCGACACTGTTTCGTTTGCTTTTGCTAACTCTTCCTTAGTAGTCTTAACTTCTCCTTCTAGTCTATTTACTTGCCCAGAAAAAGAAGTATTTACATATATCAGTCCGCATAAACTGATAATTGTCGCTAAACAAAAAACCGCAGCCACAATTTTTAAGCCACGGTTATTTTGATGTTTTGTTTTGTTATTATTTGTATTTTCGATTCCATCCGTATCGTACATAATATCTCCTATAATCACACTATACCATAAATATGATTTTTTAAAACTAAAAAGACTTACGCCGTCTATCTATAATTATTATGCTATAATCTGTCTATGGTAAAACGTAAAAAAGGTCGACGTAAATCTCCTCGTGATGTAGCTCCCGAGCACGAGTTGCCAGGAGGTTTTTGGCGTCAAGTCTCAGCAATTCTTATGATCGCTATCTCCATCGTCCTTGTGATGACATGGTTCGGTAGTGGTGGCACGCTTCTCAATGATTTTCATAAATTTGGTTTCTGGTTAATTGGTTATGCTACTTTTGCAATCCCTGTCATCCTCGTCTACTTAGCAGTTAAGATCTTCCGTAGTACGGATAACCGTCTTCCAGCCGTCATCTGGATTGTTTCATTTTTAATGATCTTCTGGCTTTCTGGACTCTTTGGCTTACCTACTTACGGCACTGCCTCAGCCCAAACTGGAGGTATTCTAGGTCAGTGGCTAAATAGTCTTGTTACGCAAATTCTCAATCCAAGCGTTGCGGCCTTTATCTATCTTGTTCTAATCTTTATTACCGCCATCTTTATTATGCAGCTTTCTCCAGCTGCTGTCTTTCGTGATCTCGCCAATCTCTTCAAGACTAGCCGTCGTGAAGAAGATGCAGAGAATGCGCGTGTGGCTCGTCGAGCTCAAGCTGATGACGCGATTAAAGCCGGCGCACTTGGTCCATTGAAGATCAAAGCTAATGGTGTTGAGGTTTCTCCAGAGGATCTAAAATCGACACCAAAAATCGAAGTCAAAAAACCAGTTATGGATAAGCCGGTTGAAGCTGAGCCGGAACGCGCCCTGATTGAAGTCTCTGATCCAAACTGGAAAATGCCAAGCACTGACCTTCTTTCTAAGAAACAAAACCCTCCTGACGGTGGCAATATTCAGCAAAATGCCTTCATTATTAATTCTACTTTTTCAGACTTCGGTATCGAAGTTAAGCTCGATGGCGCCAATGTCGGTCCACGCGTTACACAGTATACAATCCAACCACCAACTGGCGTCGTTCTCTCTAAAATTGCTGCTCGTGACAAGGAGTTAGCCCTAAACCTTGCCGTCGATAAGGTACGTATCGAGGCTCCAATCCCTGGTACCCGCCTCGTTGGTATTGAGATTCCAAACGTTCGCCCCGCCGATGTTACTCTTCGTTCTATTCTTGAGAGTAATGAATGGAAAAAGGAACGCAATCCACTGGCTTTCGCCGTTGGTAAGGATATTTCTGGTAATCCAGTTATTGCTAATCTTGCCAAAATGCCTCACCTCCTGATCGCTGGTACTACTGGTTCTGGTAAGTCTGTTATGACCAACACTCTAATTTCGTCACTCCTCTATCGCAATGCGCCTAGTGATATGAAATTAATCATTGTCGACCCTAAGCAAGTGGAAATGGTGCAATACAATGATATTCCGCATCTTCTCACTCCGATTATTAATTCCACTGAAAAATCCCTTTCAGCTATGAAGTGGGCCGTTAATGAAATGGAGCGTCGCTATACTTTAATGGCTGAAGAAAAAGTCAAGAAAATTGAAGATTATAACGAGAAGTTGCAAAAGAAGACTGCTACGGTTGCCGATCAGGATAATAACGAGCAGCAGCATGATGGCGGCAAGATGCCATACATTGTGGTCGTGATTGATGAGATGGCAGACCTCATGATGCAGGCAGGGAAAGATCTTGAGCAACTAATCGTCCGTATTGCACAAAAAGGCCGTGCCTCTGGTATCCATCTTGTACTTGCTACTCAGCGTCCTGAAGTTAAGGTCATTACTGGTCTGATTAAAGCTAACGTTCCAGGTCGTATTGCCTTCGCCGTTAATAACAACACAGACTCTCGTATTATGCTTGATATGGGTGGTGCTGAGAAGTTGCTAGGAAAAGGTGATATGCTGATGCTTACTACCGAAATGATGGGTAAACCTCGTCGTATTCAGGGTGCCTATGCCTCTGATAGTGATGTTGAAAAACTGACAAACTTCCTTCGCGAACAGCGTGCTCCTGAATATAATAACGAAGTCATTTCTCAAGCTGTTCAGATTAAAGGAATCGGCCCAACTGATGGTGGCGGCTTTGGTGATCTTGGCCGTAAATATGATCCAAATGATCCTGTCGTTCGTAAGGCCATTGAAATTACTCTCACCAAAGGTAAATTCTCTACCGCCATGCTGCAAACCTATCTTGGTAAAGGTCATGGCTTTGTCTCTGGTCTAGCGATTTGGCTTGAAGAAATTGGCGTGATTGGCCCTGCTAATGGTAATAAACCTCGCGAAGTAATGATTAAGAGCCTTGAAGATTTTGACCAACTGGCAAATGCTTAGTAAATTATAATGACAGATCTCAGTGGTTTAAAAATATCACGCTAGGCCTAGTAGCTTTGTCAAAATACCATAAAAAATATAGCTTCTTGGAAGCTATATTTTTTTTATTTCTAAAGATGTTCGTAATCGCTTCCAGTATTGCCCGTCCTGCAGCTGTAATTATTCTGTCCATCTGGCCTCTCTACATCATGATAGATTCTACGAATTTCAGCAGAATAATCGGAACATTTCATAGGCATGTGGCCTCCGAAGGCAAACTTCCATTCACCGTTTGGCAATTCTCGGTAGTATTCCTCAACCCCACCTCCGCCAGCAACTACCAAGTTTTCATTACCAAGACTATCTTTTTCTTTGTTAAAACCACCAACTTGTAATGAAGCAAAAGCATAGGTCCCTGCTTTATTGGTGAAAATCTGTCCGTGGCTAATCCACTTGTCTTTACCCATCGTATCAAGTAATTGTTGATATTTTACATCATATGCTACCGACTTATTATTAGCCACAACCGTCTTTTCTTCAGTCGTCTTATTTTCTTTTGCTATGCTCTGATCAGACTTAGTAGCCTCCTCTAATTTAACGACATTTTCTTGTGCCTTCTTTGTTTCTTCTTTGGAGACCGAAAGATCATGATACAACTGCTGTCGTTGAGTCTGGTTTGTAATAATAGTATAAGCAAGTGCACCAACTGCTGCGACTGTAGTTAAGGCAAAAAGTGGGGTTAGTGACATTTTCTTCTTTTCTGCAGCTACTTGCTGGACTGCAGGCATCTCGAAAGTTGACATAGGCTGCACGCTGGGGCTAGCTACTTCTTGCTCTGGTTCATCCGCAGATTTTTCTGTGGACTTGAAAGCATCCTCTTGTTTAACTTCTGGCTCCTCGGTCACGTCACCCATATCTGTAGTATTTTCTGGCGATGCGTCGACCCAGGTATTAGATTCATTGGCTACTGTCATATTCTCGGATGATCCTGTATCCATCTGATTAGTATCAAGAGAGGATTCACTATTATTTATGGTATTATCTTGACTTAGATTATTTTCGCTATCCATGCGTTCTCCTTTTTCTTGATTGTAGCATAAGTTTTATAAAAAGGCGTAAACGGCATATCCGATATCCCGGTTTAGTTAAACAATTCGGAACAAGCTGTTTTTAAGTAGTTATCTTCATTATAGAATAGATCTGGATTATTATGTCTATTTTCCCATTCTCTAAGGATTAGCTCTAAATCATTAAGATTAAAGGTGAGATCTCGATAGATATAACGTAGTGCTCTTTTTATTACACTCCATAGATTCTCAATATGATTAGTTGGACCAAAGTAACCAGCCGAGTGATCACAGGCTCTCCACTTGTAACCAAGTAAAGGAAGTTCATTATAGCCCTTAAAACCATCCGTTAATACTAAGCTGCCAGTTT
>ERZ772999.756-NODE-756-length-19713-cov-4.074372_pt1 | contig 19713 bp, 16 predicted proteins | sample MGYA00511467_ERZ772999 | MGnify/ENA primary metagenome ERZ772999 (study PRJEB29015, sample SAMEA2738064) | human oral metagenome | biome: human oral; feature: human-associated habitat; material: saliva | place: China | collected 2218 ... | reverse complement strand
AACATCCTAATATAGGTCGCTTCATAAAGCTATATAGCTTTCTTCGCCATCCTATATAGCTCTACCTACGTACCCATACACCTATAACTACTTCGGCTCGTGACCAGCACTGGTCACTTTAGTAAGGTCCGCAAGACCATACACTATCCCTCTTTAGTCCACACTATCAGAGTACTAACAATGCGTCTATACTCCGACTTGAGGGACTGGCCCAATGAGTAGAGCATACAAGTCTAAAATTAGGTGCTTGACACTGCTATCTCCCCCTTAATTTGTTGTATCTTTGAGCTGTCTAAAAGCAGATACATCTACACAACATACAACTAAGCTGTAAGCTACAAATCACATCATCCCCAATGAACAACAACCAACTAATGACCCGTGCTGCTGACAACATCCGCATCTTGGCAGCCAGCATGGTCGAGCGAGCTAAGAGCGGTCACCCAGGTGGAGCCATGGGCGGCGCAGACTTCGTCAACGTCCTCTTCTCGGAGTTCCTCATCTTCGATCCCGATGCACCTACGTGGTCTGGTCGCGACCGTTTCTTCATGGACCCTGGGCACATGTCCCCCATGCTCTACGCCCAGCTGGCCCTCCTCGGTCGCTATTCGATGGAGGAGCTGCAGCAGTTCCGCCAGTGGGGCAGCCCTACGCCTGGGCACCCTGAGGTTGATGTCCTGCGTGGCGTAGAGAATACCTCGGGGCCTCTCGGTCAAGGTCATACCTTCGCTGTAGGGGCTGCCATCGCTGCTAAGTTCCTCGCCCACCGTCTTGGCTGGGTCATGAGTCAGACGATCTATGCCTATATCTCCGACGGGGGGATACAGGAAGAGATCTCTCAGGGGGCTGGTCGTATCGCTGGACACCTTGGGCTTGACAACCTCATCATGTACTATGACGCCAATAATATCCAGCTCTCTACCACCGTCGAGGAGGTTGACAGCGAAGATGTAGCTGCTAAGTACAAGGCTTGGGGCTGGCACGTCATCGAGATCGATGGTTGCTGTCCCGAAGCGATCCGTAAGGCTCTTCGCGAAGCTAAGGCTACGGTAGGTCAGCCTACCCTCATCATCGGCAAAACCATCATGGGTCGTGGTGCTGTAGGTCCTAATGGGGAGAACTATGAAAATCGTGTGAATACGCACGGTCAGCCCCTCTCGGCTGCAGGTGCCTCTATCGAAGCCACGATCAAGAACCTCGGTGGTGATCCCGAAGCTCCCTTCCAGATCTTCCCCGACGTACAGGAGCTCTACGCAGCACGTCTTCAGGAGCTTCGTGAGCTGGCCAAGGCTCGCAAGCAGGAAGAGAAGACTTGGCGTGAGGAAAACCCCGATCGTGCAAGCAAGCTCGATCGCTGGTTTGCAGGCGAAGCTCCTGCTGTAGACTGGAAGAGCATCGAGCAGAAGCCTAATCAGGCCACGCGTGCCGCCTCTGCCACCGTCCTCAGCGCACTGGCTGAGCAGGTAGAGAATATGATCGTAGCTTCAGCAGACCTGTCGAACTCCGACAAGACTGATGGCTTCCTCAAAAAGACCCGAGCACTGACCCGTGGTGATTTCGGAGGTGCCTTCCTTCAGCCAGGTGTAGCCGAGCTGACGATGGCTTGCCTCTGTATCGGTATGGCTCTTCATGGTGGTGTCATCGCCGCCTGCGGTACCTTCTTCGTCTTCTCCGACTACATGAAGCCAGCTATCCGCATGGCAGCCCTCATGGAGCTCCCTGTGAAATTCGTCTGGTCGCATGATGCCTTCCGTGTCGGTGAAGATGGTCCTACCCATGAGCCTGTAGAACAGGAAGCACAGATCCGCCTGATGGAGAAGCTCCAGAACCACCATGGCGCTGACAGCGTACGTGTACTCCGCCCCAGCGATGTCGAGGAAACGACCATCGCATGGCGTATGGCGATGGAGAACACGCACACTCCCACAGCACTCATCCTCTCTCGCCAGAATATCAATGATCTGCCCGCTCCCGAAGGGAAGAGCCGTAAGGAGGCTGCCGAAGCAGCTACACGCGGTGGCTACATCGTACTTCGTGACGAGAACCCTGAAGTCGTACTCATCGCAAACGGTAGTGAGGTGTCTACGCTCGTCGAGGGTGCCGCCCTCCTTCGCAAGGATGGTATCCGCCTGCAGATCGTAGCTGTACCCAGCGAAGGTCTCTTCCGTCGCCAAAGCCAAGACTATCAGGATGAAGTCCTTCCTCGCGGTATTCGTCGCTTCGGTCTCACCGCAGGTCTCCCCGTAACCCTTCAGGGGCTCGTCGGAGACAATGGTGCCATCTGGGGGCTCAACTCCTTCGGATTCTCGGCTCCCTACAAGGTGCTGGACGAAAAGCTCGGCTTTACTCCTGATCATGTCTACAAGGAGGTCAAGGCACTACTTAGCAAGTAATCACTACCCAACGACTACAGTACAAAGACAATGAATAAGATCGGTATCTGCTCCGACCACGCAGGCTATGAGGTCAAGGAGCTGGTCAAGTCATTACTCATCGCACGTGGCCTCGAGGTGAAGGACTTTGGTTGTCCTTCACCCGAGCGCTGCGACTATCCTGACTATGCCCACCCCATGGGGCAGGCTATTGAATCTGGAGAACTTGCCCGTGGCATATCCGTTTGCGGATCAGGCAATGGTATCTCAATGGTCATGAACAAGTACTCCAAGGTACGTGCTGCTCTATGCTGGGATGTCGAGCTGGCAAAGCTCGCACGTGAGCATAACGATGCGAACGTCCTCTCCATCCCCGCGCGCTTCGTCAGCGAAGAGCAGGTCAAGGCTATACTCACAGCTTTCCTTGATACGCCCTTTGAGGGTGGTCGCCACGAAGCACGTGTAGCCAAGATCCCCATCAAGCATTAGTCATCTTATCCCTTTTCAGTATATCTCTCCAGCATATCGCTCCCACTACCTATGTCACAGTTCTTCCGTAGAGAGTTCACCTTCGACCGTATAGCACGGATGCTCGTGCTCTCTGTACTTATACTCTTGATCTATGTGGCGGTGCAAGCGATCTGGAGCGTTATCCTGCCCTTCCTACTGGCTGGTATCTTCGCCTATGTGATGATGCCGCTGGTACGATTCTTCCAGTATACACTACGCCTGCGCTCAAGAGGGCTGTCAGTCATCCTGACATTGCTCCTCTTGGGCGCAGTCGTTTACCTTGCCATAATCTTTATCATACCGTCAATCAATGCGGAGATAGAGAAGACCCTCCAGGTGATCTCTGGCTATAGTAGTGGACAGGATATCTTGACGATGATCCTACCACGCAATATCCGCAACTATCTCAATGGTGGACTCCGCTGGGGAAACTTCCCACAGCAGCTGTCTCTCGAGAAGGTCTTGGAGAACGTTAAGCTCCTCCTCGATCAGGTCGGTGGGATTATCAATAGCACTCTATCCATATTCTCTTGGGGGCTTGTCTTCCTCATCGGCTTTGTCTACTTCGTATTCATCCTACTGGACTTCGAGAATCTTGGTCGTGGCTTCATCAGCCTCTTCCCTAAGACACTCCGCCCTACGATCCGTACGATCAGCATGGATCTGGATCGCTACATGAATAACTACTTCCGTGGTCAGGCTCTCGTCGCCATGAGCGTAGGTATTCTCCTCACGATAGGGTTCAACATCATTGGCCTTCCCTTGGCCACAGCTATGGGGATCTTTATTGGGATCCTCAACTTCATCCCCTATATGCAGGCACTGGGTATCATCCCACTCGGATTGGCCAGCCTGCTGATGGCTGCACAGACGGGTGAGAATGCCTTCGTCTGTATGCTCCTTGGCTATGGGGTCTTGATGATCGTACAGATCATCCAGGATATGATCATCGTCCCACGCATCATGGGACAGACGATGGGCATGCGCCCCTCACTCATTCTCTTGGTCCTGTCTATCTGGGGCTACCTCCTGGGCTTCTTCGGGATGCTCATCGCACTGCCCATTACTATGTTCATCTACTCGCTGTACATGCGCTACGTCCTACAAGATGAGGAGTACATCGAGCAAATGCGCCTCCAGGAAGAAAAGCGTAAGGCTAAGCAAAGCCGCCGCAAAAAGCGTGGAGCGATAGAAAGCGAATCAACTACGTCAGACAAGTAGATGGCTCTCTTCTCTTCAGCTACTACCTTCCTCTCGCGAGGACTTTCGCGAGGAGATAAAGCAGGGACACGACGTGTCTCTGCCCTACTCCGTTTGACGACGATTGGAGTGGCACTGAGCCTCTCAGTGATGCTCCTATCGGTCACCATCATCTTAGGCTTCCATCGACAGATACATGAGTTTGCCTTTAGTCAGACAGGGCATATCAGCCTCAATGGCTATGGGAGCAACTGGAAGACCTCCACGACTCCTGTCTATGTATCTCCAGAGCTACTCTCCTTCCTAAGGGAGGAGAAGGGGGTCTCTTCCGTCTCGCCTCTCATCCAGCAGGCAGGGCTTCTCAAGACAGAGGGAGACTTCTCTGGTATTCTCCTCTATGGGATTGACTCTACCTTCCGTAGTCGCTACTTCACCGAGCAAGTAAAGTCGGGGACACTTCCCTCTTTCTCTGAGAGCGAATACAGTCGCCCACCCATCGTCTTGCCCTCACATGTGGCACGGCGTATGAACTATAAGGTGGGTGATGCCGTGCGTATCTACTTCTTTGGAGAAAAGATGCGGGTACGCGTCTTTGAGCTTCAGGCAATATATGAGTCGACAGGCTTAGAGCTTTCCCCCGCACTCTGCCCGATTTCCTCCCTACAGCGTCTCAATCATTGGGATGAGAATACCTACAGTCGGCTGATCATCATGCTGCAGGATCCCGATGCTGCCTATCCGACGCTGGAGCATCTCATCTCCACACTCCAGGCACGTCCAGATCTTATCGGCGAAGAGAACTATGGTCTCAACCTCGGTCAGGAGCTACAGCCTGAGCTCTTCAATTGGCTTGCCTTCCTTGATACCAATGTCTATGCGCTCCTCTCGCTGATGGTCCTCGTAGGAGGCTTTGCTATGATCACTGGGCTCATCATCATCGTGCTCGATAAGAGTAAGCAGATCGGCATCCTAAAGGCCCTTGGAGCGACGAATAGACAGCTCAGACAGACTTTCCTTCAGATAGCAGCTCGTCTCATCCTACGTGGGATCATCTGGGGGAATGCAATTGCTCTCGTGCTGAGTCTCGCACAGCGTCAGTTCAAGATCATTAAGCTTAACCCTGCGAACTACTTCACCGACTCCGTGCCCATCCACTTTGATCTCCCACTCTGGGTCGCTATCAACGTCGGGACACTCATCGTGATTCTCCTTATGGTATTAGTTCCTGCGAGCTTAGTAAGCAGAATCCATCCCGCAGAAAGTATGCGTATGGATTAGCTCCTAGAGAATGCCTCAAAGTAATCGCCCCGTCCGTAGCAAGTATGATGCTACAGACAGGGCGATTTACTTTGTCTTATCAGCCTTAGTAAGGCTGGAGCGCTATGGCTTGATAGGAAGAGCTACGTCGGTATAGAGCTCGACGTCGGCTCGCTGGCGGAAGATATAAGCAGCAGGATAAGTTTCTGCCTTGGGAGCTTGCTCTACTATATGCCGTAGGATAGGAGTTTTCTTCTCGCCAGTCGTATGGAAGAGGATGCGCTTTGCAGCAAGAATCGTCGGTCCAGTCATTGCGATGCGTGGCTGTCCCTTTGGGCTTATCCCGACAGCATAAGGTGCTTCCTCCGTGAGGAGCTCCATCTGATGCGGGAAGATAGAGGACGTATGACCGTCTTCTCCCAAGCCTAAGAGCACAATATCAAAGACGGGGAAAGCACCATCAAATGGAAGCTCCGAGCCCACAAGCCAGCAGTAATCCTTTGCTTCACGCTCCGGGAGCTTCTCTCCTGCGATGCGATGTACCTGATCCTGTGGAATGGGTACATGGCGTAGGAGTGTTGCCTCGGTCATACCATAGTTGCTATCGGGATCTGTAGGTGGTACGCAGCGCTCATCTACCCAGTAGAGATGGACACGTGACCAATCTACGGCGCTACGTAGAGGCTCTTCGGCGAGCAACTCAAAGAGTAATCGGGGCGTAGAGCCTCCAGAGAGTGCTATATGTACCCAGCCAGCCTGCGAAGGCTTCACGAAGGCCGTCTCAGCGACGGCTCGTGCGACGGCCTCGGGGGAAGGATAATGATGGTAGATCATAGTTCGCAGTAGAGCTCGGAGTGAGTAAGATTGCGGCAGGGATTCGTCCAGCTGTGCTCGCGCTCAATGATTAAGTCGCTCTGCTTTGGTCCCCACGTGCCAGCAGGATAGCCATAAAGCGGGAAGTCTTCCTCCTTCCAGAGATCGAGGATCGGATCAAAGAAGCGCCAACTCATCTCTACAGCATCGCTACGTGTGAATAGAGTCGGATCACCCAGCATACAGTCCTCGAGCAAACGTGAGTAAGCATCGCCCGAAGCTAAGCCACCCATCTGCTGGTCATAGGTAAAGTCCATGGAGACCTTCTTGACTTCGAAGCCAGAGCCTGGGACTTTCGCAGCGAACTTCAAGGAGATCCCTTCGTTCGGCTGAATGCGAATCACCAGCTGATTAGGCACGGTGCTACCATCAGCCGTAGCAAATACGCGGTGAGGAGTAGGCTTAAAGTGTACGACGATCTCGGTGACCTTGGTCGGCATCATCTTACCTGTGCGGATATAAAAAGGTACTCCCTGCCAGCGCCAATTGTCGATGTAGAGCTTCATGGCGACGAAGGTCTCCGTTCGGCTATCAGAAGCGATCTTATCTTCCTCACGATAGGCACGCTGATGCTCTCCCTTCCACTCGCTCTCTGTATATTGTCCGCGGACGACACGGCGACGAATCTCCTCGGGAGTCATTGGGCGGAAGGACTGATATACCTTCACGACCTCGTTGCGAAATAGATCAGCGTTGAACTGCACAGGCGGTTCCATAGCAGTAAGAGCTACGAGCTGCGCCAGATGATTCTGCACCATGTCGCGCAAAGCACCGGTCTGATCGTAGAATCCACCTCGACTCTCGATGCCCATATTCTCTACTGCCGTGATCTCCACGCGCTCGATGTAGTTGCGATTCCAGAGAGGCTCGAAGATACCATTAGCAAAACGCAGAGCCATGATATCCTGCACCGTCTCCTTTCCGAGGAAGTGATCGATACGATAGAGCTGATGTTCGTGGAAGGACTTGCGGTAGATCTCGTTCAGTTCTCTTGCTGACTGGAGGTCATAGCCGAAGGGCTTCTCAATGACGATACGTCGGATCGCCGAGGGCTCACCGTTGGGATTCTCTTCACCCTCTTCGTTGAGCCCGACAGAAGCCAAGTGCTGTGGGATCACGCCATAGAGAGAAGGCGGTGTAGAGAGATAATAGATGTAGTGCCCAGGATTATTGATTCGCTCGTCAAGTGTCTTGAGACGCTCACGGAGCTTGGGATAGTCCTCGGCAGAAGCAGGGTCCATCGGGAGGTAATACACTCCTGAGAGGAACTGCTCGGCAAGAGAAGCGTCGTACTCTCCATCGCTGAGGTAGCGCTGAAGAGCTTCGTCGAGGTGCTCGCGATAAGCTACATCCGAGTATTCCGTACGCCCAAGCCCGAGGACACTGAAGCGAATGGGGAGCTTATCTTGCTTGAAAAGCTGATAGAGCGAAGGGATGAGCTTACGCTTTGTCAAGTCACCTGACCCGCCGAATATCACAAGGACGAGACTCTCGGGCAGATGATGCTGCATGGTCTGTGGCATATTCTCGGGGGGACTATACATTATACGTGGTCGAAGAGGTATCACTTCCGTGACCTGTCCAGTTTTCGTGGAAGAACTCTCCACGTGGACGGTCGGTGCGCTCAAAGGTGTGTGCACCGAAATAGTCTCGCTGTGCCTGCACAAGTGAAGCAGGAAGGCGACGCGTCGTCAGTGATGTGAAGTAGCTAAGAGCTGAAGAGAAGGCGGGAACTGGACAGTCCGAGAGCAGCGCCTTAGCGATGGTCTCGCGCCAAGAAGGGCGAGCGGCCGTGATCTCCTGCTGGAAGTACGGAGCTAAGAGCAGATTCTTCAGGCTGGGATCAGCTTGGTATGCCGAGGCAATATCGTTGAGGAAGGCCGAACGGATGATACAGCCGTTGCGCCAAATACGTGCGATGGATGCCAGATTCAGCTCCCATCCGCGTGCCTTTGATGCTTCGGAGAGGAGGGAGAAGCCTTGTGCGTAGGAGACGATCTTCGATGCGTAGAGGCTTTGCTCAAGAGCATCGATGTCGCTGTCACCGAAGGCGGGGCGGCTCGTTGCTTGCGAGGGGGCGTAGAGTGTAGCAGCTTCGTGGCGCAGGTCGACTGTGGAGGAGAGGCTTCTCTCATAGACTGCTGTGGCGATAAGCCCGAGAGGCTGGCCGTACTCGAGGGAGTTGATGACCGACCACTTGCCAGTCCCCTTCTGCCCTGCAGCATCAAGGATCTTGTCGATAAGGTATTCGCCCGAGGCATCACGGTGACGAAGGATCTCAGCTGTGATCTCTACGAGGTAGCTACGGAGCTTCCCTTCGTTCCAGCGAGCGAAGATTTGGCTCATCTCCTCATTGGTCTTGCCGCCGATGTGGCGGAGATAAGCGTAGGCATCAGCTATGAGCTGCATGTCGCCATACTCGATACCGTTGTGCACCATCTTGACGAAGTGACCGGCACCGCCTTTACCTACCCAGGCACAGCAAGGAGTCCCGTCCTCGGCCTTAGCTGCAATGCGGGAGAAGATCGGCTCAATGCTGGGCCAAGCTTCTTCAGCGCCGCCAGGCATGATGGCAGGACCGTTCAGAGCACCCTCTTCACCGCCCGAGATACCACAGCCGACGAAGTAGATCCCGTGATTACGTAGCTCAGCTTCTCGACGCTCAGAGTCCTCCCAATTCGAGTTTCCTCCGTCGATGACGATATCACCTGGCTCGAGATGTGGCAGGAGTGCCTCGATGACGTAGTCGACGGGCTTGCCAGCTCTGATCATCATCATGATCTTACGTGGACGCTCAATGCTCTCGACGAAGGGCTTGATCTCGGTGAAGCCAAGGAAGTTCTTCCCTGCGCCACGACCTTGAAGGAAGCGCTCCACGACGGTGGCTTCGGCGCCTTCTGCACGGTTATAGACGGAGACTTGAGAGCCATTGCGCTCCATGTTGAGGGCGAGGTTCTCGCCCATGACTGCAAGGCCGATGAGGCCGATATCTGATTTCTGTTTCATTTGCTTTGTGTTGGGAAGGCCCCAGGAGCCTGCCTCGCGCAGGTCTAACTTGGGGCGATGGATGTACCTCTAAAACAACGGCCCGAGAGTGAAGGTTTAGGCGCACCCAAGCTGAGGAGCTTCCCCGTGCAATTGCCTTGAGACGGCTTCGGAAGTACCTCCACTTTGCGCAGGAAATCATTGCACTTCGTACGGGATGTAATTCGCTCACTTTCAAGAAGTAATTGCACTTCCTCTCAGATATACCTCTACTTCCTCTGAAAAGTAGAGGTATTTTCAGTGAAAAGTAGAGGTATTTTTGATCGAAAGTAGAGGTATTTCCGAAAGGAAGTAGAGGAACTTTCGGAGAGAAGTAATATAACATTTGACTGAAAGTAATATAACATTTGACCGAATGTTATATTACATTTGCCAGCCCCTCCAGATACCGCACTACGAAAGGGAAAGAGAAGCCCTCCCGAAGCCCCTTATTTCCTAATCACTTTCGGGTATAGATGGCGGGAAATATCACTACTTAGGGGGATGGATAGGCCTTCGCAATCGGTCTATCTTTGTAGCCCATTCAGTTATAGATCCACGTATGCGCTGTAAGCACACCTATATCTTCCTCCTCCCTATGCTCCTTGCGGGTAGCTTCACTCAAGGCTTTGCCCAAAGCGTGAGCGATAGCCTTGCCCAAGATCATCGGGTCGAAGACGTCGTCGTCACAGGCACTCAGACGCCCCGCACACTGAAGAAGCTCCCCATCATCACCCGTATCATCTCACGTACTGAGCTGGATCGCCTCGCACCACGCTCTGCTGCCGACGCCCTGCAAATGAGTTTGCCCGGGATCAACGTCACGGCACACGGCGCTCAGTATCGTGTCTCGGTCCAAGGCTTCTCAGGCGATCACGTCCTCTTCCTTGTCGACGGCGAGCGACTGACCTCGGAGGGCAACGGAGTGGTGGATCTTAACCGCATCGATATGGCCAATGTCGAGCGTATCGAGTTGATCAGTGGCGCAGCTTCGGCTCTGTACGGGTCGAACGCTATAGGTGGCGTCATCAACTTCATCACGCGCCGTGCTCGGCACAAAGAGGAACTCTCGGCGACCTTCGACCACAGTAGCGAGGGCGTCACGAGATACAGCGCGTCGGGACAAATCGTACGTGGCGCCTTCAGCTCGATGACCTCCATCAGCTACATCGACCAAGCAGCCTACAGCGTAGCTACACAAGGCACCCGGCCTGAGACCACTCCCGTCATGGGCAGCAAGAGCCTCAATCTCTCTCAGCGTCTACGCTACCGCACATCAGACTTACGACGTGAGCTGACCGGCTATATTCGCTACGGCTATCGTGACCAAGATGGCGACGGACTTAGACGTAATAAGTACCTCAGTCATTCGCTGGGCGGGCAGGCTTATCAGGCATTTGGCGAGCTGCACAACTTGCGCCTCGACTACAATCACGAGCTCTACAACCGTGATAATTTCCTCTCCGTAAGCAAGGAGCGAACACCTATCTTCCACTTCACGGGCAATACCGTGCGCCTGCAGTACAACTTCGGCGCCGAAGAGAAGACACCCGTCCTCGTCAATGCAGGTATCGAGCTCTACCACGAGCGTCTCAGGAGCGAGCGATTCACTACAGCCGCCACACGACACCAAGCTACTGCCGGCACGCTCTACGGGCAGGCCGAGTGGCATCTGGTGCCGAAGCTCTCGTTTGTCACGGGATTTCGCCTCGATAGACACTCCAGCTTCGGCGCACACTTCTCACCGCGCGCTTCGGTACTCTATCAGCTTGGTCGCGTAAGACTCCGCACTTCCTATGCAGAAGGCTTCCGTGCGCCGTCGATCAAGGAGCAGTTCATGGACTGGGATCACTTCGGTATGTTCTTCATCAAGGGCTCAGATCACCTGCGTCCCGAGGTAAGTCGGATGCTAAGTTTCTCCCCTGAGTGGCAGACCTCGCACTTGAGCCTGACGGGTATCGCTTCGTACAATGTCATCTCCAACCAAATAGGCACGCTGATGACCAAGAGTACGAACACCTATCATTATACGAATGTGAGCGAACGTAGCCGACTACTGAACCTGCAGACAAGCCTTCGCCTGCGCCTTCCCCTTGGACTGACGTTCAATGGTGACTACAGCTACATCTATGACTTCTCCAGAGCCGAGAGCCGCGCCAATGGTCAGCCCTTCGCTCCTCTTCGTCCGCACAACTACACCGCAGCTCTCTCCTACGAGACCAAGACGGGGAGCGACTGCGATCTCACTGCGACCTACGCCCTGCGTGGAGCAGGAAGCGTGACGCTCAGCGAGCTGGACGAGACGACGGGTAAGTATTCCTACTTCGAGCACGAAGGCTATCTCCTCTCCCGCATGAGTGTCTCGGCACGCTATAAGCATCGACTCACGATCACTGTCGGAGCAGATAATCTCTTCGACTACCACCCGACGCAGGTCAATATCACTGGGAGTCTCTCACCAGGTCGCACCTTCTTCTCCTCGCTGACCTATAACCTCTGAGGCATATAAGCGCAGGAAGACGGAGCACTTTGCATATCTTTGCTCCTGATATGAACGCTTATCCTACCGCATCTACCCCACGTCTGTGGGTCTTTAACCCTGGTCACGAAGAAGCCCTGAGCTTCTCTCGGGAGAAGCGCTACACACTCTCCAAGGAAATCCGATGGATGCGCCACGAGCTCTCACCGCTCTTACGCCTCTTAGCTTCTGGAGAAGACCTCATCTATGCACCTGCTTCGCCCGAAGGAATACCAGCACGCCTACTGAATGCTGAGGGTGATGACCTACCGGCTGGATGCGATCTCCCCGCTGAGCTGAGTGTCGTCCTCTGGGGGCTGGATGATCATATCGTAAGAGAGCTGAGAGAATGCCCTCTCTTTGACTCCACTACCCTACTCTTTCCGCCCATCACGCCGAGCTATCTACGGCTAAGTCACCGACGTGCCAGCTATGATCTGCTGGCATATCTGACGGATCAGCTCGGCTATCCCAGTGACCTCTTGCCCCGTTGGATCGAAGTAGGAGTAGATAGATCAGCTACCGAGCTACGACTGCGTGCCGCTATCGAAGGCATCAAATCCCGTCCCTTGGGCGATCCTACTCGAGTCCTCATCAAGCGTCCTTACAGTTCCTCGGGTCGTGGAGTATTTCCGCTCCCTCTTCCCCTACAGGAGAAGCACCTTGAAGCGCTTGTCGGGAGCTGTATGCGAAGTGGAAGCGTCAGCATCGAGCCTTACTTTGAGGTCGTAGATAATTGGGCGCTTGAGTACATACGAAGTGAAAGCGGTGAGGTAAGCTTCTTCGCACTCTCCCATTTCGACACACTCCCCTCGGGACGTGCTTATCTTGGCAACATACTCACATCGCCAGAAGACCTGTGGGAGCGACTTACCTCGCTTATGGGTGAAGATGATCTGCTCACGCTCATCAATGCCCAGTGTACGTGGCTCGAGGAAGAGCTCTCCGACTCTCAGTACACAGGCTATATCGGTATTGACCTCTTCTTCTACCGTGATGGGGAGCGTCTGCGCCTTCATCCTTGTGTGGAGATCAACCTCCGAACAACTATGGGCGTACTCGCGCACTTCGCCTACGAGCAATACGTACCAGATGGCCGCAAAGGTGTCTTCCGTCTCGAGCGAGGACCACGCCAGCAGCCGAGCCAAAGCATTATACCGCTCCTACTGACAAGTAGCGAAGCCCACTTCTCCGCCTATATCGAGCTGGAGAAATAAACTGATCCCCCTTGGCCATCCGCAGATAAACCAAGGGGGATCACTGTATATATACGTAGCACGCTACGACGTGCGCCTTAATAAGCTATATCGATAGCTGCGGGGAAGAGACGCTCAGGATCGAAGAAGAGTGAGCAGCTCTCTACGAGATGTGACCAGTCAGCCTTCACCATCCCCGAATAGACCTGCTGCCCATTGACTAAGACTCGGACAGGCTTGCTAAGATCAAGAAGCTCGGGGCTAAGATAGACACGGAGCTTTCCTCCCTTAGCTGGCTCATAGACCTTATCATAAAGCAGGACGAGATGGAAGCTTGTATACCAGTCACTGACCTTCTTCTCTACGTACTTCACCGTGTTGATCTTCAGATCTACGGTATTCCCCAGGATAGTCTCCTGATAGTAAGTGCGCTCTTTTCCTTCGGGGCGCTTGAGTGGCGCAAGATTATAGCATCCCTTACGGTAGAGCCCATCGATGGGATAGTCTTCCCAGTTCACTTGGTTTGGCTGAGGAGTGCGCACGTGCTGCGAGAGGTAGGGCGTCGTATACTGATAAGGTATAGCGTGACCATACTTCGGGATGATGTCGATGAAGTGCTTGTAGTAGCCTGGATATTGTGCAGCTAAGCGCTGAAGTGCATCACGCGTGTAGCCCGTCAATTCGCTGCGGTGGAACTGAGTATCATTGTACCCCGTGCGAAGTGAGAAAGCTACGTGCTGGAGGTTCTCTACCGGAGCATTGATAAGAGGTTCACCACCGGCCATAGGTCCAGCTCCTGCGAGATAGTCCGCATAGTATGATGCTAAGCGCTGTGAACCATATCCGCCCTCAGATATCCCAAAGAAGTAGATACGCTTCGGATCAATCTGATCAGAGAGGAAAGCTTGACGCAGGAGTTTCTCCCATGCTTCGAGCTTCGACTTCTGCCACCAGCGATAGAGTTGACCATCTGCTACGCCTTCGCCATTAGGTATCTGTGGGATGAAGTAGGCGGAGGGGCTGTCCTGAAAAGAAAGAGCCAACGCCAAACCTGTAGACCATTCCCCCTTCTTCTCCCCCGATCCGTGTAGATAGAGATAGAGCGGATAGCCAGCTTCGGGCTTATCTCCCTTCGAGCCGTAGTAGAAAGGCATCACGGCCTTAAAGCTTTCCCCATTATACATCTCTGGAGTTAGTAACCAGCTATGAGCTACACTCTGCTTAGAGAGGGGCGTGAGTGCTGGTAGCTTATCCTCAGATAGAGACTTATTCGCTTCAGCCCAGAGGCGCCATACCTGAGTACGCGCCTTCTTGATATCCTCAAGTGAGAGGGTGGATGCGGGTAATGCCCCCTTCTGATCAATGAGAGTCGAAGCAAAGTACTTCTGAATTGCCTCATCGCTGGCGCGTACAGTGGGAGTACGTGGAGTATCGGAGGATTGAGCCTTCTCGGGCTCGGGGATCATACGAGCTACAGAAGCGCCACAGCTGGTGAGCGTCCCCAAAGCAAAGCAAAGGAGGTAGGTTAGTCGTTTCATCTAAAGTAATAGGATAGGTGAAAGTTGAGTGAGTAGATGGGGGCTTAGTACACCCCCTTGTATCGAGATGGCGTCAGGCGCTTGTCATAGAAGTACAGGCAGAGATCCATCAGATCGAGCGCGAGGCGTGGAGCGACTTGCTTATCGAGGCCACTGACGAAGCGACGCCAGCGAGGGCTGGGCGTATAGAGTGCGACAGCAAGCGTCGGGGAGGTGGAGATACATTGGCTGAGAAGCTGCTCCAATACTTCCCGCTCGGGAAGGTATTCGCAGATCAGAAGATCACAGTAGGGAAGGCTCACGCCTTGCAGTTCGCCCACAGAGAGTACGTGTACGGCTTCGGTATAGCCCGTATGGCGGAGATAATCGGGTAATAGGCTCGTCGTAGGCTGAGAGGTCACGACGAGGATGTTCTTTGCCTCCAGCTCGTGAGCCGTACGGAAGAGTAGCTCCAGCGTACGCGATCGATGGATAGGAGGGCAAGTCTTCGCATCCTTTCTACGGCGCTTTACCTCGCCACGAAGCTCTTCGAAGCAGTAGTATGGGCGACGATTTCGTACGACTCGAGTGATGAAGTGGAAGGCAAAAGGGGAATGAACGCCATCCCCACGGCGGTTGATGAGTAGACGCTTGGAGTATTGTAGGCGTCGGACGACCCCACGAAGCGTGATAGGAGACTTCATCTCAGCTTAGAGACCAGGTGTCTTATCCTGCGGGATCTCCTGCAGATAACGGTAGAGGATGAAGAGGTAGAGAGTCGCGATGGGCAGGATGATGACCGTGGCCAGCTGCAGTGTCACGGCATTCACTGCTGCAAGAAGAAGCACGATACCAAGTGCACCGAGGAGCGTGTAGAAGTGCCCCTTCGTGCGCGTCCACGACTCTCGGAAGGAAGCAAAGATACCCGCCTTACCATCGAGGTAAAGCATAGGTGCTAAGAAGCAGCGATTCAGGAAGTAAAAGCCTGGCACAAAGAAGAGCACTAAGCCCACACCAGCCCCCAAGCCAAAGAGTAGCGCCAGAAGTACAAAGCCTGCAAAGTGCTTGAGGCGGGCTACACGAGTACGCGCGGGATAAGCGTCGCCAGCGAAGAACTTCACCACCTGCATAAGGAAGAGGTAAGTCAAGATCCCATTCAGCGTCCCAACGACCAGCGGAAGATAGGAAGCCTGAGAAGCGGATGAAGCGTGTCCAGAGAAGAACATATACCCCAGCATCCCCAGCGTGAGAAGGCTGATGATGAGGGGATAGCGATAGAGGGACTTATTCTGCTTGAGGAGCTGCCAAGCCTGACGCAGGGCAGCAAGATGCTCAAAGCGAGGGAGAGGATACTGCATATATAATATGGTAGTACTAAGCGAAGCAAGATACTGCGACCAGCCTTCATACGGCCAGCCTTTGAGGGACAAATATACGTATTCCGAGGCGTTTCCCGACCGCCCAGCCAGCACCCTTACCATACATAAGCATCCCTCCATCGCTCTCTCGCAAATATCACTGATTGTCCAGCAAGAGAAATTCATCACTTATTGCTCTACACACAAGCAAGTTACCATAGAGGATAGCTGCGACTTATAGTGACATCTCAAATCGACCAGTACTGGTCACCGATCGGATCAGTACTGGTCGCATAATGTAATGAGTACTGGTCAGCACGCCAACCAGTACTGCTCGCTTTAGTGACCAGTACTGGTTCGTTTTCCCTCCCTATATAGGCCTTATCTCCAGACAAATATGGAGCATCTATTCTACAAGCCCAAAGGATTCACGATAAAGCACGCCCCTCTTGGTATGCTGAAACAAAAAGAGCCCCCTTCACCACACGGGCAAAGGGGGCTCTTCTTACCTGGGCTCAAGCTATCTCAGAGTTATATACTGGATATCTCCAGCCTTGAAGGTAAAGAGAATATCCTTGAAGCTCGGGAGACCATAGTCAGCAGGTGCATTATTGCTGAAGCCGTACTTCTCAGAGGGGATATAGCCATTGAAGTCGAGGGTCTTATTCCCATTGACGTCTTGGAAAAGACTGATACCATAGGAACCCTCGGGGAGGTCAATGAGGACTGTCTTAGTGAGAGAGTCGACCTTTGCCATAGCCGTCTTGTAGGGGCTCTGGGGATAGCTCTCCGCTGAACTGTAGATGGCGATGAGTAGCTCTCCCTTGGGTTCGATAATTCCATCGACAGTGAGCGTCAGAGGATGTGTGGGAGGCGTTTTCTTCTCCGCTGTGCCTTGAGCCTTGAGTGAAGGCGAGAGGAGCCCCAGCGCAAGAGTTAGGAGGGGCAGAAGGTGTCTAAGGTGTCGCATAATCATAAGAGAATTAAAGTGAGGTAGATAGAGTGATCATTAAGGAGTCTTCTTCTGCTTCCCCGAGAGGGTGATGAAGCAGCCGATGTAGAAGAAGCGTGAGGAGGGTGGCGAGATACGAGTCCCCTCTGTGGGGGTCAGCGGGTCGGGCTCGATCCCCCAGTAGTTCGTCGTCCCTAAGACGTTGGTGCATCCCAAGTGGAGAAGCACCTTCTGGGAGGCAATGTAGCTCCAAGAGAGGTCTATCCGAGAGCGTATGGGGAGCTGGATGGGGGTGAGGTCATAGCTATAGCCCTTCGCCCCAGCATCTATGTAGTAGCTACAGCCTAAAAGACTCTTCAGCGCCCCCGACCAGTACTTAGCCGTGAGGCGGAAGGTATGAGGACTCACATGGCTGGGAGCTAGTGGGCGGAGGTAGCGATCATAGCTCAGCCGAGCTTGGGTATAGGAGTAAGAAGTCGAATAATCGATACTTCCGAGGCTTCCTTTATGGAAGAGCGTAAGCCCGTAGGTCTCCCCTCCCCCTTGGTCGTCGAAGTGCTTGGGGTAGCCCACCGACAGACTGCGGGTGAGATGCTGGTAGCTCTTGTAGAAGAGGGAGAGCTGCAGGAGAGGTGTCTTGTCGCCATAGCTATAGGAGAGCTGGGAGATCTCCGATCGGCTACTCTTGAGCGCTGGCATAAAGCGGAGGATCTCCTTCTCGGGAAGCTGGGTGTAGCGCCCCCATGAGGCGGAGAAGACGTGTTTGCCAAGTCTGTAGCCTGCATAGAGGCGGGGAGCGAGACTCCATGCACTGAGGACGCTCGCATACTCACCTCGGAGCCCTGCGCTAAGGCTAAGCCCTCGGTGTAGGTAGCTGACCTCAAGGAAGGACACGGGCAGATGATTGGAGAAGTTCAGCTGGTGGCGATCTCCTGTGAGTTCGTAGGTCTCACGGTAATCTCTCCAGCTGTAGTCAAGTCCGCCGAGGATAGAGAAGGGTTCACCGCTGTACTTCAGAGCAAGGCGCGCTTCGGCATAGAGATCATGATCAAGGACTTGGTCCTGTGGCGATACCAGGGATGAGCCCGAGAAGTCGGAGTACTGAGTATGGGCGCCTACCTCCAGCTGGCACGCTGCGCCTAGGCTTCGCACATAGGTAAGACGGCCATAATAGCGATCCTCCCGAAGGCGGCTATGGAGCGTAGGTAGCGAGGCATTAGGTCTGTAGCCTAAGCCCATTCCCGTATAGCTCAGCTGGGCCTTGAGCGTCGCTTGAGGCAGGTCATGCCAGAGGGAAGCCGTGAGGGAAGGACTATAGAAGCTCCGAGTATAAGGGTAGGCACTCGGCATGACCCGATCATAGAGGGAGAGGTCGGTGTAGCTGGCTGAAAGCTCCAGCTTCGTAGCGGAGGAAGGCGCTCCGAGTCCCCATGTGAAGCTGGGGCCTATACTACTCAGACTTACGAAGCTCCCAGGCTTGACATCCTTCGTATCCCGAGAGAGGATCTGGACCACGCCTGAGAGTGCTTGTCCCATCGAAGCAGAGTAGCCCCCTGAGAGGAGGTTTATCTCCTTGCATTCGCTTGGTGAGAGGATGCTTCGTACCGATGAATTCTTGGAGCTGATGCTGTAGGGATTAGGTAGACGCAAGCCATCGATATAGACTTGGCTCTCATGAGGTGCACCGCCCTGCAGGCTGAGTCGCCCATCAGTGTCGGAGCTCTGAGCATCGGGATCCTCCATCAGTCCACCGAGGATATCACCGAGGGCTCGTGGCGTCATGAGTATATCCAAGGTCGTGAAGCGGGAGGTAAGTGGAGCATAGCCCGAGATCGGCAGAAGCCTTCGGCGGGAGACGGTGACTCCCTCGATCGACCGCTGCGCCTCAAAGAGGATGATCCGATAGATCTGGGATGAAGGGCGAAGGAGCATCACCTTCGACTGATAGCCTTCGGCGAGGAAGACCAGCGAGACACGCTCTACACTATCGGGGAGGCTGAGCTGAAATTCCCCACCCTTCCCCGTCTCGGTGAGCAGTAGCCCTGTCGCTTGATCAAGGATCTGCACCTTTGCGATCGGATTATCCGAGCTATTCAGGACTCTCCCTTGGAGTTTATGCGCCTCCTGTGCTTGCAGAGGCACACTGCAGACGAGAAGGAAGAGGAGCCGTAGGATGACGCTTCTATACATGTGTTGCTGGTATTAAGAAGCTTGCTGTCTGGATGACTACTTCAGCTTGATACTCATCTCAGTGTCTTCGCTAAGAGTGAAGGAAGCTGGCTTGTAGCGGGGAGGCCCCATCTTAGGTCGCGCATCACGGCTGAAGCCACAGGGTTCAGTCGGCAGACGGAAGAAGTTGCGATCCACCTTCCCATTGCTATTCAGATCCTGATAGATGACGACAGCATAGGTACCAGACTCCAGCTCGAGGACAACACGCTTCGTCAAGGCATCGGCAGGAGTGGTCAGCGTCTTGACAGGCTTCTTGAGGTAGTCCTCCGCAGAGTCATATACGGAGATAAGGAGGTTGCCTTTCTTCTCCTTCATACCCACGACATCGAGCGTCAATCGATGGGACTGAGCGCAGAGTGCCGTGACCGAGAAGAAGATTGCAAAGAGCAGCGCGATATGAGTTCGGTTCATAGAGGATGCTTTAAGGGTAAGTCAGCCCTCATAAAATCAAAATGATAGAGGGATCATCACATACCCAAAGGTAAAGAAAAACCACAGCACGTAACCTCCTTCTCTAAGAGTCGCGGAGTGATACTATAGAGGTCGGATATACAGTCGTATTCGTTTGCCATCAGAGCAGTAGTTATTCCGTGTACAAACCAATAAGGTATCGCACGCCCAGCTCCCCGATATACCTCTCCGAAGAGAGACACAAGCCCTTCGCTTTATCGCGCGTATTCTTCTTATCCAGCGGAGGGAAAAGT
>ERZ772999.755-NODE-755-length-19719-cov-41.044752_pt1 | contig 19719 bp, 19 predicted proteins | sample MGYA00511467_ERZ772999 | MGnify/ENA primary metagenome ERZ772999 (study PRJEB29015, sample SAMEA2738064) | human oral metagenome | biome: human oral; feature: human-associated habitat; material: saliva | place: China | collected 2218 ... | reverse complement strand
TATCATAATCAGCCAGCCCGGTAATCTCCCACTCTTCCCAGTAGTAAAATCGCTTATCTTTCTTATCCCATTCGCGAAAAAGCAAACAGCCAACAACTCGTAAATTAGTTTTCTTTCCAGTCAATATTTGGTTGATTTTAAGTCGCGCCTTGGTTCGTTTCATATTACAATGCCATTTCTTTCATAATTATGTTTTTTGCACCCAGCAGCTGTGCAATCAACTCTTTTATTTGTTGCAATTTATCATCATCCAGCATTTTACAAGTTGTCATTGCTATATACGCCACGCCGCTTTCTGGCCACGTATGAATCGCGATGTGCGACTCCGACAAAAGCAGGGCAGCGCTGATTCCTTGCGGGGAAAACTGATGCGTTACCGATTCCAAAGAATGCAAGCCCGCCAATTCCGTAACATTTCTTAACAATTTCTGCAGCTCATCCGCGTCATTAAGTAAAGCAGAATCAACTTCGCTCACTTTTATGGTTATAGATTGGACCGCGGACGCATGCATATTATAGTAATTATATCACCTCTAGGGCGTCAGGAGTAAAGGTGAAACGCGGCTCTTAGGGAATATCGGTATTTAGATTGTTAGGGCATTATAACCAAATAATACAGAAAAAATCCCCGAATCCCATTACCGGGATTTAAGTGGGGATTCTTCTGGAAACATCCCCTCAGAGGATGAACCTCTTAAAGGGAGGGGATATTAATAACTCAACTATAGCAAACAATCCTCAAGATATCAATGATCAATAGCCTGTAAATTTCTTAGAAGACAGACAATAGGGCGGAATGCTCTCTATGAGGGAGGGCAACATAAGAAAAGCCCCTGTGTCGCCAGGGGAACTTATCGAACCTGGTTATAACACAGAGGCTTCTGATCGTAATATAGCACGAGAAGCCCAAAATATCAACGATGAGAATGATCACGCCACAATAAGAAAATCCCCCATGGAGCCAGCAGGGATGAACCCGTCAACTGAGTTACACCATCTAGGGGATTCTCATGTGGATAGTGTAACAAATAATACAACAGGGCGCAAATACTCTTTATGAAGGTAACGTGCGAAGCCAAGAAAAAGCCACCCAGGTAACCTTAACGGTGCGCCCCGTGGACAAGCCGAACGGGGACTGGGTGACTTTTCTAGTGAAAATATAGCACAAGAAGTCCAGAATGTCAATGATGAGAATGATCACACCACAACAAGAAAAGCCCCTGTGTCGCCAGGGGAACTTATCGAACCTGGTTATAACGGTGAAGTATCACTAAAATCTGCATATAAAAAACCGCTAGCCAATTCACTAGCGGACGTTGAGCGTAACGTGGTTTCGGGCGAATCCGCTCAGATAACTCCGAACGAAGACGCCCGTTTAGCACCAAACAATCGTTCGATTGAAGTTGCCGATAGGCAGCTCGCTGACAACTTTACAGGTGCTACGACTGATGATAGTGTAGCAAATAACAGTAGAAATGTCAATGAAGACGTTAAATACAAGCTCAATCCAGAGCATGAAGCACAAGTCAGAGCGTATAACGAGCATATAACACGTTTACGACAACGTGAAGAATACTTGCGTGGTCAAGGAATGAGTGAAAACGCCCCAGCCATGATTAACCTACGTAAAGCTCAAGAGCAAGCTATATACGCCAGAGACCATATCGGTGAGGTAGACGAGAATGGATTGAAGTATAAACTAGACAACTCTATGTTTTACCGCGGACAAGAAAGTCCAAATAAAGGTATTCAATACAATAACACTAGATTTGCTAACCAGAATGTCGACGCTGAATTTAATACAGGGGCGGTAGAGAGGTTGGCTCAATGGCTGAAGTATGGCACAGATAAGGATATTTCTTTTTTGCGAATGAGACCTGAACTATTAGATCAGGCTAATGTTATTAGGAAAACCAGAGGTCTAAATCCGTACAAAGATAATACTGTCACTGCATATACAAACGCTGTGAATAATCACTTAAATAAACGTGTTAATGAAGGTATGAGCCCCGAAAGGGTCGCGTATATGGCCGCTGATAGCCTAATGAGTCCTGAATCTCAGGCATATGGAGGAACTACCAGCAGAGGCGGATACAATCGTGATCATATAAATATAGTAGCTAGCCCAGGCGAGACTGGCAGATACAATACGGCTACAATAGCTGATTTTAATGGGAATATAAGCTTAAAGAACATTTCACCAAGAAGAGAAGGAGAAATAAAAAATCTCTCCCAACAACGAGAAGAGATTTCGAGAGCTTCGGATGGGGGCGCAAATGTTGTTCCATCATCCACCAATAGCGATAGCTATGTCGGCGGCGCGCCAGTTTCCGCCGGTCGGAGCCCTGATGGTGCCAATATAGCACAAGAAGCCCAAAATGTCAATGAGGTAGATAAATTAGGCAATGTGTTAGCTTATGATATTTCAGGCATAAGAAAATCGACTGGGCGCGGACTCGATGGTTCCGCTATTAGCGCAGATGCGCTTGACCAGTCGATTGACAACTCTAGTATACCAAACAATCCTCAAGATGTCAATGACGAGAACAGCCATATTACATGTTCCATGGAGTCGGCAGAGGCGAACCAGTACACCACCAAAAAGAACGAATTAAAGAGTTCATGGAATAGGGCAGAAAGTCAATTCAACGACCAGACCCGTCAAAATCAGCAACAGCGACGTACAAACATCAATAACATTAACGATCGTTCAGCAGTTGGCTTACGAGGACTATTGCGTTCATTAGGAAGTATGAGTGCAGTAGGTTCAGACATGCAATTAGCAGGTCGCGCAGTTCAGAACCAAGCTAACCAGCAACGAACAGGCGCAGGACAGACTTACGCACAGAACCAAAAGCAAATCGACACCACATGGGGTCAGTTTAAGAATGATTACGCAGATGAGGACAAAAAGCTTAACGACTGGAAAGCAAACGAAGACAACGCCGCACGTCAGTCATCTCAAACTACACGTCAGAACCTATTAACTCAATTAGCTCAGATGAAGAGTCAGAAAGCCGCCGCACAGGGCGCTAATGGTGCTAATGCCGCACGTGCAGACCTTGGACGAGCAAACGCTCTATCAAGCGAAATTGACAACCTAGGACGTCAGCAAAACACATACAGCGGTAATAAGGTCCAATACAACGCAAAAGACCTAGACAGCTACAAGGTAGAAGGTGATACAGCAGTTGGTGTTTCAGATCCACAAGCAGCAGGCAGTGACCCAACGCTAAACATCTACAATACACGTCTAAAACAAGAAGACGAGCGTAAACGACAGAATCAATACCTGTAAATAAATTAGGAGGGGATTAGAGATAATGGACTTTTTCCAGAGAGTAGGCAACTTTTTCAGCGGTAAGGGTTGGGTAAGCGATGATGACGCCGTAGAGAGAATAACTGAAGAGATACACGAATACTCACGGCGAAAGGGATATAAATAATTAGTAAAATCCGAATCGAAATTAAGCTGCTTGATTTAGTTATCCGGCAGCTTTTTACTTTTTGATATAATCAAGGTATGACAAGTGAGCTAAAAATCAAACAAAGTGATAGCATTTTTGAGTCTATCAAGCATGAAGATAAGCAAGGTGAGTTCTGGTATGCTAGAGAGCTCCAAGGGGTTCTCGAATATGCAAAATGGGATTCTTTCAGAAAGGTGGTTGAGCGCGCTAAGATTGCACTCCATACAACTGGTGTACCTGTGGAAAACCATTTTTCCCATGTGGGGAAAATGGTTTCGATAGGCTATGGCAACAGCAATAATATTGGTGACATTAGATTGACAAGACTGGCGTGCTATCTTATCGCTCAAAACGGTAACCCAACCAAAAAACCTAGAGTTGCGGAAGCTCAGAATTATTTTGCAACACAAACGCGCAAACAAGAAATTGCCGAGAAGTACCATCAGGATATGGATAGACTTGCGCGTCGGCGTGAATTTTCTGAATCAGACAAGAGGCTATCTTCTAGTATAATGGAGGCGGGTATTAGCCCAAGAGGGTTAGCTATAATAAAAAGCGATGGCGATAAGTCTTTCTTCGGCGGCAAAACTAATAAGCAGATGAAAAGGAAACTAAACACTGGAAGCAAGCCTTGGGCAAATAAAGCCCATAATGTTGTACTGGCCGGTAAAACATTAGCAAACGAGATGACTGCAGCCAATATAGAAAACTACGGAATATCATCATACGACTCTATACTTCATGACAATAACGATAATAATGACGCAGTTAGAACGACTATTCGCAATCAGCAAGGTATGAACCCAGAGGATTTTCCAGCAGCTGAAGATACTGAAAAAATACAGCGCCGCATTGAAAACCAGAGTACACCTAAAATTGATAGCCCTAACCCCTAGATTGTGCTATAATAACCTTACAATTAAGCACGAAGTGTGACTCTAAAAAACGAGAGCGCGTTGTCATCCAAAAAAGAAGGAAGCGTGCGTCGCAGCGTTGTATAAGTAGCAATCTGAGGTGATCGTTTGAGATAAATACGAAGCCGCCCAAGTCAGTATGGAGCGAAGAACTAGGCCCTCTTGGTGACCAGACAACAGACGATAGCTCTTATCCAATTTAATAGTATTTTTACAATTTGGAGATTTGGGGTTTGTGGTGTATGCTAGCCTTGCAGCTATTGATTGGTTCCGATATCTAAATATCTATCTTTGATAGATCATTCAGATCAGACCATAACAACATTATGTTTGATACGGTTTCAGCCATGAGCGGGGCATTGAATATGTCTACAATGACACTGTCATCAGGTATACTATCTTCAGCGTTATTGTTGTAGAACTCGACAAGAGTACGATTCAATCGTCGGGGGATAACCATTGAATCATCGGTCGGTGCAAATATATTGTACGCTCCTATAAATAATGTCATTAAGTCATCCTTGAATTCATAATCGTATAATTCAGAGAAGTTTTTAAGCAGTCGAAGCGATATAATATCAAGGATTGACTGGCTATCTTTAATGGGAGAGGTATATGATCCTATTACTGGAGATATAATTACGCAGACGTGATAGAATTCCTTGAGTGCAGCAAGCAACGCTTCATACTCAAGTTCGCTTTCATCACTGCAAGCAAGAATTGAGCTTGACAGTTGATTGTTAACCATGTCTTCACTGATTTCGACAGCGTTTTTGGTGATTAGAGTAGCTAGTTCAATACACAAATCAAACCACTCGTTTCTGTCTGACGATAGAAAAATATTTACTGCTGATTGTTTCATGTTTTTGTCCTTGTTTAGATATGGATACAGTGTAAAACAGACGACATAAAATCGCAACCAATTCGGTGTATCTATTTGACAAATTACCCCTGTTGTGATACAATGCAAGCATGAAAAAGGCTATAGTTATTACCATCATTGTAGCCCTCGTAGCAGGTGCTGGTGGTGCGGTATGGCTAAAGACTCGTCTAAACGCTCAAGCAGTTGCTGAAGTAGCTCAGGAGCAAAAACAGGAGCAGCCAAAGAGCAAGTATGATGTTGGTTCACCAGATGCTCAGGAAATGTTAGAACTGGTAAATGAGGAACGTGCTAAAGTCGGTGCAGCACCTCTGAAACTGGACGAAAGATTAAACGCCAGTGCACAGGAAAAGGCAGATGATATGCAAAACCGTGATTATTATGGTCACGTATCACCTGAAGGTACACGCGGCACTATATTTGTTTTTAATCATATGCCAAGTAAGTGTCGGTATGCCGGTGAGAATTTAGCCAATATTTTAGTACCAGACAGCAATAGTCGCAATCCTATAAGTACCTGGATGTCATCTAATAAAGGACATCGTGAAGCTATATTAGACAAGGGTTATGACTTAGTTGGTTTTGGTGTATCTAAAGACAAATACGGCAACTCTCTTATTGTTCAACACTTTTGCGATCTTAACCAATAACTAGCATATAGCGCAAACCCCAAATCTCCTTTTATCTCGAAAGGAGATTTTTCTTATGAATGACAACGCGTCATACCGTCAATACTTGCAGTACCATGCTCTTAATAACCCTGGGGCAGCCAGGCGTGCCGAAGCGCAAGCTCTTCTTAACCAAGTAGGTGATGATGGTAACCTTAATGGTAATTTCTTAATGGGTCAAAAAAACAGGCCTACCGCCTGAATCTTTTGTAGAAACATTTTAGCTAGTGCTTTATTTTAACCTGTAGTGTTATATTGAAGTACCGAAACGGTACAGTAGAAGTATATACAACTAAAGCAATATTGTAAACCCCAAAAGTAAACGATATACTGAGAATAATTAAACAAGGATATCACACAATGAAACAATCATATTCTATAGGCCTAGACATCGGTACAGGTAGCGTAGGATGGGCAGTCATCAACGAAGATTTCAGTCTGCGCAGACATAAACATCAGAACATGTGGGGAGCGAATTTGTTTAACGAAGCTCAAAAGGCTGAACTAAGACGCTCATTCCGCTCATCACGCAGAAGGCTCGCCAGAAGAAAGCGACGTATTACATTATTACAACAAATATTCAATAATGAAATCTGCAACGTCGATCCCAATTTCTATCTACGCCTGACAGAATCCATGCTATATATAGACGACAAAAGCTCGTCCTTAGATCTTGACGCCAACATATTATTCTCGGATCACACATTTACAGATAAGACGTATAGGGAAAAATATCCGACAATTTACCACTTGCGCAGCGAACTATTTCACAACCCAGAAAAACAAGATATTCGCTTAATTTATTTGGCATTACATCACATTATTAAATATCGTGGCAATTTCTTGATCGAAGGAGGAGTAGACGGCGTAATTTCGTCATTCGATAGCCAAAACTTGCAAAAATTCATGGAGTTTATTGGAGCTGGAGATGAAGAAGCTAAGCAGATTAAGTCCATCTTGCTGAATCAATCTCAAACGCGAAGCGCTCGAAAATCAAGTATAATTCAGCTGCTACAACCTTCTGCTGACAATAAAAGCATTATAAGCGAAGCTGTTGGTGCGGCAATTGGACTAAAGTGGAATGCAGAAAAATTGTTTGATGATAAATCCCTTGAAATAAAAGGAGAATTTTCTGATAAGAATTACGAAGATCAGCGAGACGACATAGCCGCAGCAATCGGCGACGATCGATACGAGTTGATAGAAACCTTAGAATCGGTCTATCGGTGGACAATTTTCAGTCAGTTTATCAGAAAAGACAGCTGCCTGTCTGATATCATGATTGAAAAGTATGACGCTTACCGCCAGGATTTATCAGACCTCAAAGGGCTATTCCGAGATTTTCTTCCCGAAAAAGAATATAAATCATTTTTTCACGGAGATGCTTCAAAATTTGATCTATACAACAGGCACAAGATTGACGCAGATGATTTATATAAATCAATTAAAAAGCACTTAGGCGAATCGGCTAAAGATGATGCACGATATCAAAGATTTGAAAAACGGGCAGAATTGGGTGAATTTCTATCCAGACAGCGAATACGCGACAATGGCGCCATACCACACCAAATTCATCAATACGAGCTTGAGAAAATTATCGATAATCAAGCAACTCATTATCCATTCTTGGCGCAAAATCGTGATAAGCTTATTAGCATTTTCACATTTAAATTGCCGTATTACATCGGACCATTAAAAACGGGTGGCGATTTTGCCTGGTCAATCAAAAAGAAAGACGGCGTAATTTATCCGTGGAATTTCAATGAAATCATAGACGACGAAGCTTCAGCTGAAAAATTTATCGAGAGAATGCGCAACAAGTGTACATATTTACCAGATAAAGATGTACTTCCCAAGAATTCATTACTTTATCAAGAATATGAGTGCCGAAATGAACTAAAAAATGTAACAGTTAACGGGAAAAGGTTGAGTCCAGATATCCAAAATCGCATAATTGACGAGCTATTCACGAAAGAATATTCCGTTAACTATAAAAAGCTTGCAAAATACCTTTACGATAATCAAATATACGACACTAGTTCGCTAGTTATTTCCGGAACAGCCGACGATAAATCTTTCATGTCGTCACGAAAATCGTACATAGACTTTACTAAGAAAATTGGGATTGAAATCACGCCAGAAAACAAAGCGGCAATTGAGGAAATAATAAAATGGATAACCCTGTTCGAAGACAAGAAAATACTGTCAAAAAAACTGCAAAAATATAGTGACATTTTTAGCAAAGACCAGATCGATAGTATTTTGAAGCTAAAATATACAGGCTGGGGAAGACTATCCGGCGAACTACTTGACGGAATTGCGGCGCACACTCGTTACGGAAAAATGACAGTTATTGAAGTAATGTGTCAATGTTCTGATAATTTTATGCAAATTATCCAAAGTGACCGATATGAATTCAAAAAAATCATAGAAGACGCTCTTTTGAAGGACACTACCCCAGAAATCACTTATGATGATATTAAAAATCTCGCAGCCTCTCCGGGAATTAAGCGCGCCCTCTGGCGAAGCATTCGGATTATAGATGAAATTGTCGATACGATCGGCTATGGTCCGAAACTGATTAGCATTGAGATGGCGCGAGGCGAAGAGGAAAAAGTCAGAACAAAAAATCGATATTCTCAACTAGAAAAGATGTATAAAGAATTATACGGAAAAGAATATAATAAATCTGATACAAAGCCTCAACTGGAAAATTATAAAGATTGCCTTGATAAGAAAAAATATTACCTGTATTTCTTACAAAATGGCAAATCTGCATACTCGGGTAAAAAACTAGACATTGAAAACGGACTTAAAGATTGCGAAATAGATCATATTTTACCGCGCTCATTGACAAAGGATGATTCTCTAGATAACACAGTCTTGGTATTGCGAGAAGAAAACCAGCTAAAGCTTGACGATTACCCAATATCACCCGATGTTCAAAAAAAGATGTTACCAATCTGGATGTCTTTAAAAAACGCCAAGTTTATGTCACAGCTCAAGTTTCAGCGATTAACTAGCCAGAAACAACTATCAGACGACCAGATATATGGTTTCATCAATCGCCAATTAGTTGAGACACGACAAATCACCAAGCACCTGGCTAGAATGCTAACCGAAAAATACAAAGACTCATCAACAGAGGTGTTTACTATTCGCGCTAGCATGAGTTCCGAATATCGCCGCATCCACGACTTACCAAAATGCCGCGAAGTAAACGACCTCCATCACGCGAAAGATGCCTACTTAGCAGCAACTCTAGCTCAATACGTAAAAGTCCGCTATCCGAAGCTTGACAAGGAGTTTATCTACGGAGAATATAAGAAATTTAAATCCGACAAAAAGAAAAATAACAGGGAATACGGCAGCTTTATTTTATCGTCAATGAAACATGATTTTACCAACACGAATACCGGTGAAATTGTCTGGCAGGGTAAATCATACTGTGAAGTCATCGATAAAACGATGAAATATAATGACTGCTTGATTACGAAAAAAACCGAAATTGGTGATAATCAATTCTATGATCAAACCATCTACGGTAAAAACTCGGGCAAGAAGATGATAGCAAGAAAAGATCATCTACCAGTCAACAGATACGGTGGATACTCTGGCAAAAAAGCAGCTTACTTTGCGATGATCAATTATTTGAAGCAGTCAAACAAAAAAGAATCTCCCGCAACTGAGATAATCAGCATTCCGACGCAAATATACACCTTAGAGAAGACTCACCCAGGATCGATAGATAAATATATCCAAGATAATTATAAAGATGCCGTAGTGCTTTTACCTAAAATACCGATCAACCAAAAAATTGAGTATGACGGTAACGAGCAATTTATAGTTGGCAGTAATGAAGTTACTAACGCCAAACAATTAAAACTTCCTTATGATATCGAATACGCCATTGCAATAGCACTAAAGCACGGAGTTCCACGCGTTACAATTTCAGAAGAACAAGCCGACGAAGATGATAAATTACGCGACAAACGCAATAGACAAATCGAAAAAAGGGATAAGGCTATTGATGGAATAAATCGCTTTTGGAAGGTTTACTCTGATAAGCTCGCTAATCAATATCAACAATTCGGAAAGGCGGGGGATAATGCTCGCAATGCGTCACCGGAATATGACAAACTGTCAATAGACGACAAGATAAAGGCTATTAAACTAGCACTAAGAGCTACCCGCGCCGGGTCTGAGCGTGCTGACATGCAAACAAACTTTCCAGAGCTAAAGCTACCAAATGGGTTTGGAAGAATGAAGGACAAAAAACTCAATCCCCTCAACGTTACCTTTGTCTACGAGTCTATAACTGGTCTACGCCGTCGAAAGCTAAACGGAAAATCATTAGGGCATAAGCGTTAAGATATGTCTTGGCGAACTGTAATCGTCAAAAATCGCTGTAAATTAAGCTATAAAAATGATTATATGCTTATTACTAGTGACGGCAATGAAAAAACACTCCACATAAGTGAAATTGGCACTTTAATAATTGAAAATACCGCTGTTAATCTGACGGCTTATCTACTGTGCGAATTATCTCGCTATAAAGTCAAAGTGATATTCTGTGATCATCAGCGTAATCCGTATGGAGAGATAATTCCTTATTACGGATCTCACAACGCAAGCAAACAGATGTCAAAGCAAAGTCAGTGGTCGCAATCGACCAAAAACAGTTTATGGAAAACAATCGTTACTCAAAAGATAATTAAGCAAGCCCAGACGATCTATAGAGAAACTGGCAACAGTTCCGCTTGCGAAGCACTAATGAACTTCGCCGCGAACGTATCTCCCGGAGATCTCACCAATAGGGAAGCTCATGCAGCCAAGCTCTACTTCAAAGAATTGTTTGGTCCAAAATTTTCACGAGACAGTTCTAATGATATAAATGCGGCATTGAATTATGGCTACGCTATTCTTTTGTCTGCCTTCAATCGAGAGATCACGGCTGCTGGATATTCAACAACTATAGGCGTCAATCACTGCAATGAATACAACCCGTTCAATCTTACTTGTGACCTCATGGAGTCGTTCAGACCCATAGTCGACAGCGAAGTTTACAAATGCCGCAACTTTGCATTTGACGACTTCTTTAAGAGCAGACTGATTGAAATTCTTAACCATAAAGTTGTTATCCTCGGCAAAGAACAGTTCCTGTCAAACGCTATCAGTATCTATGTGAAGCTATTTTTCAGGACAATGGAAACAGGGGACGACGAGCTACCTGAGTATGAATTAATATAACTATGAGAGTACGCTATATGAGAATGATTATATTCTTCGACTTACCAATGACCAATGCTAACGAGCGTAAAATATACACCACTTTTCGCAAAAGACTCACCCAAGAAGGATTTGTTATGATGCAGCAATCCGTCTACACTAAATTGGTACTCAATTCCACAAATGAAAAATCAACCCACGACAGAATCAAAAAAATAATACCAGAAAACGGCATAGTTCAATTATTGACCGTAACCGAAAATCAATTCGCGTCAATGGAATATCTGGCTGGAAAATATGATGAATTATCAATTCAAAATACAGACAGGACAGTAATTTTATGATAATTAAAGTTTCAGGATTCGACAATGCAGTATCGATACCAGAGAATGGGGGAATTGCGACACTAGCCATTCACAACGATTTGTTTTTTAGAAAAATTATAGAAAATATACTTGATGCATACACAAAAAGAGAAGAGAATAATCGCATTGTAATTTGTGATGATAACTGTAATCCGCTAGACATAACAAAAGGCTCACTAATAATTACCGACATATATTCATACGATCTATCCAGTCGAACTATTACTGCGGCGTTATATAAAAACATTCAGGACAACAGCGATATAGATCAGACAAAAATAGAGCAAATAGAATCGAGCATATTTGACATCCTTGATAATATAAATATCGATTTCTCACAAAATTTGAGTTACCAATCGACCATTTCCATGAATGATATCTTAAAGATGGCGCACGTGGGGCTGGAGGTAAATTTAAGGAATAACTATATTGACAGACTTTATGGTATTATAGACTCAGCGCAACAATTATTATCAAAACAGCTAGTAGTTTTGGTCAATCAGCGCCAACTATTATCGCATAGCGAGTTGCGGGCTCTTTTACAATACGTAGAAGATAATCATTTTTCAGTACTTTTTATTGAAAAAATCTGTAAAGACAAGTTAGACGGCGAAGGACTTTTGTCCATAGATGACGATTTTTATGATTTTAGTACTAATTCACGATAATACCAGGTAAGCGCTACCACGTTTACCTCTGTAAAACCGCGCACATGAGGTTTTACAGTAGTGTTATATTGAATAGTACTGAAACGTTCATAGAATTAGGTCATTGCAGTTGCTAGTTTTACAGTAGTGTTATATTGAATAGTACTGAAACAAATGCGGGCTGTAAGGTATTCAATAAAGTGTTTTACAGTAGTGTTATATTGAATAGTACTGAAACTATGACCTACAGACGGCTGGCTCTAACTTTGTTTTACAGTAGTGTTATATTGAATAGTACTGAAACTTGTCCGCGATTGATCACATTGGTGCCAAAGTTTTACAGTAGTGTTATATTGAATAGTACTGAAACCATGGCATTCTTTTTCAATCGCTTCTGGCTGTTTTACAGTAGTGTTATATTGAATAGTACTGAAACAGTACGTCGACTTTATCGACTGCCTCGCCTGTTTTACAGTAGTGTTATATTGAATAGTACTGAAACTTGCAATATATCGCACATTTGCTTGAGGTGGTTTTACAGTAGTGTTATATTGAATAGTACTGAAACAATATGATGTGCGACAAGGAGCGGCTCTGGGTTTTACAGTAGTGTTATATTGAATAGTACTGAAACATTAGCGCCGATTTATACGCCAGTGCGTCTGTTTTACAGTAGTGTTATATTGAATAGTACTGAAACTGAGGAGCCAACATAATTGCCAACACCCTTGTTTTACAGTAGTGTTATATTGAATAGTACTGAAACATTATATCAGGGAGAATTTATTTTGCTGGAGTTTTACAGTAGTGTTATATTGAATAGTACTGAAACTCGGTTAATAGTTCGGCGAGGTAGTTCTTGGTTTTACAGTAGTGTTATATTGAATAGTACTGAAACGATTGCGCAACATTGCAATATTGCGTTTGTGTTTTACAGTAGTGTTATATTGAATAGTACTGAAACGTAAGCTGAGCCAGTTCCTGAAGAACTCTAGTTTTACAGTAGTGTTATATTGAATAGTACTGAAACTGCTTGCTTTGCGGCGAAAAGGTAGTTAGGGTTTTACAGTAGTGTTATATTGAATAGTACTGAAACGTAAGCTGAGCCAGTTCCTGAAGAACTCTAGTTTTACAGTAGTGTTATATTGAATAGTACTGAAACTGCTTGCTTTGCGGCGAAAAGGTAGTTAGGGTTTTACAGTAGTGTTATATTGAATAGTACTGAAACTTTAGCCTTCGAGTTGCTTACGCAACACTTGTTTTACAGTAGTGTTATATTGAATAGTACTGAAACACACCAACTGTATATGTCTTAAAATTCTTAGTTTTACAGTAGTGTTATATTGAATAGTACTGAAACCCCAAAAAGAAAGAGACCCTCACCAGAAAAGTTTTACAGTAGTGTTATATTGAATAGTACTGAAACTCGATTTCAGCGCCGCCACGAACATAAGCAGTTTTACAGTAGTGTTATATTGAATAGTACTGAAACATAAGTATCTCCATGAAAAGACACCTCACCGTTTTACAGTAGTGTTATATTGAATAGTACTGAAACAGCACGGCGTGTACCACGTGCAGTGGAAGCGTTTTACAGTAGTGTTATATTGAATAGTACTGAAACGGGTACTGGCTCAGAAAACGCTATTTGTCGGTTTTACAGTAGTGTTATATTATATCTAAATTGTTAGGGAACTATAACGAAAGGCGATATTATTGATTTTTCAATGACGGTTGTAGTAATATGGCAATGTAAGACAGCAGCGCCCCCTTATGTTAGGGCAAGCGGGCTGTCTTATTTTATTTTGACTGATGTATTACCCTTAAACACCACCAGAACTGTATAAATGTCTAAATTGTTAGGTAGCTATAACCAAAGACAATATTAATAACAACCATTTATTGATTTTTTATGATGGTCGCGGTAATATGTCAACATAAGGTGTATGCGCCCCGGGTCTGGTCTCGGAAAGCGGTACGCCTTATTTTATTGTATGTTTAAGCATATTGCGGAATCTAATGAATAGTGATAAACTGCAAACGCATGGTTTGAACATCCATGTAACCTACTTCCGCCTTCCGAGAATGGGGGCGGATTTTATTTATGTACGGCGACTCCATATGGTAAATTATTATTTTCAGGATAAATTTTACATAAAATGCATGCAAAATGATTACATTATGAGTGCAACTTTTGCTATAATAGAAGCACTCAGGTGAGGCGCATTAACAATTAGAGGATACGCCATATTATAATGAATCGCAAACGCGAAAAGATAATAAAAATATAAGCTTAACGCCTCGCTTGGCGCTAAGGTCCTCTAAAGAAAGGAAAGGTTATGCCAATAGTAAATCAAATTGTAAAAAAGAATGGCAAGATTATCAAATCTAAGGTTGAAATACCTACGCCAGTTTATAATGTACGAATTAAGCAGGAAGTGTATGAACGGCTTGTGGTGCTTGCTGCTGAAAACGGTCGTAGCGTAACTGGTGAGATAAACTACCGGCTTGAGCAGTCGCTTAAAAAGTAGTATTATGGCTGGGCGATTGTTGTATGAAGACACCTCATTTTTGAGGTGTCTTTTTTGACAAGGCACATTTACTGGCAATCAAAATAAGGCAGGGATATGCCCCTACTGCGATTTAAGGCAGGCGAATGGAACAGTGAAATAATTAAACACAGAATCACCCAAGCTCTTACGCAAAATTAGCAATTAAAAAACAATAGAACAAAATACGAACTAATTATTAGTCATTTTTAAGCATACATAAAGCCGAATCCGGATGAGCATTTATATTGATAAATTTTGCGCGCGATACAAACATAAATTATAAATCCAAGCCAATACAGATAAACCAATATACAACATAAAACGCACCAAGCTGACAAATAGGGCGGTCTATAAAATAGTAAACGATAAGTGGGTTGATTTGGTGAAAATGAGATAAATTTATCGCGAAGAAAGACGATGGAACAGTCGTGCTTTAGATATAGTTTTAATGTCGCACAATGTACCTAGGAAAATTATCAAATGTCGCACAACAGAGAGAACAAAAAAATAAACGACGCAAAATATTTAAATAAAAATAGTGTTGTAGAATTTACTATGATATACTAAAAAAATGGAAATATTTATAGTATTTCTGATAATTGCAATCGCAATAATCGGAATAAAAACAAATAAACAAATCAAAAAAAATTACATAAAAAAAGAATATGCATACGTAAAAAAAGAATGCATTATGACAGCATTTGAGCTAAAATTTTATCAAATATTGCAGGAATGTATAAGTGGTTGTGTGATTATCCCGCAAGCACATTTTAGTATGTTTTTAGAACATAAAATAAAAGGGCAGAATTGGAAAGCAGCATTTTCAAAAATTAATGGTAAATCAGTCGATTTTCTTATTTGTAATAATGATATGAAACCACTTTTTGCCGTAGAACTTGATGACAGCACTCACAACCGCCTAGAACGCCAAAAGCGCGACATATTCGTTAATTCAATAATGAACAACGCAAATATGCCTCTACTGCGATTTAAGGAGGGTGAGTGGAATAATGAAATTATTAAGCAAAAAGTTTCTCAAGTTTTTCAAACTCATGCATCTGTAAATAATGATTTTCAAAAGTCAACGACTTTAAGTCAGGATTAAGAAATAAAGCATCAGCTTCATTATAATACTTAGCTGGCTTTTGTAGATTCTTAGATGCCCAATATCGCCGGCGATTAGATACTGTAATCATATCTTTTGTTATGTATTTACATACATAAGCAGCAACTTTTTGTTTGTCATCATCAAGATATTGCATATTTGAAAAGCCAAACCGAAACGACGTTAGATTATACACACGACGATTATTCTGAATTACGTTAGTTTTCTTAATCATACCAGGATAATTTGACATAACCGCATGAAAATGAATTGCGCCGTCTTTGTGCTTTTCTGGAACAATTATATATTTCATATCATTATTAGACTTCTTTTGCTGACGCCAAAGCCATGATTGCATTTTGAGATAACAAGCATTTAAATCATAACGATTTACTTTTTTTGGATTAAACGTAAATGTTACAAACATTTCAAAATCGTTTGACAAAATATAGTCAGAAATTACAGTCCTGCTCCGACGAACTGAACGCATAATATCTAACTCATTACATTGATTACGTTTTTGCTTCTTGCTAGATATTGATGAAAAACGTGCTTTTGGAAATTTAAACATCGTTAATTTATACATCTCAGGGTACTCCTTCACAATATTGTTAATATAATTATCGTTCACCTTCACCCCTATAAAAAATATGTTAAATGTCCTACTATCGAGTAGCCCGCTGCGCGGGCTCCGCACTTAATTTTGATAAAATTTTAATATTCGCGCGCGCTTGCTCGGGCTTAATAGGTTGCCCGCTGCGCGCACCAGCAGCAACGTTATGACGTTGCTGCTTCGCTCATTAAATCATTTTCGCCACCTCCGTTTCTGATTTTGATTAATCGGTACGAATTGAGTATTTGGTACTGACTGACGATTATATTCTGAATTCCGCAAAATTTTTTGATACGTGTCATATCGACTATAATATTCATCATTATGCTTAAATATTTCACTAAAAAGTTTATCCATGACATATGTATAATCCGATTTATCAAGTCTTATACTTTCACCGTCATACACTGTATTAAACTGAAATCTACCGATTTTACGACAATTGACCACTTCTTGTACCTGTTTGCGAATCGACATATCAATTTCATTCCATATTTGACTTGAAAACACGATTCGTCGTCTGTCTTTTCGCTGTTGCGATATTGCCGTTAAAACATCAATTGGGATTCCTGTTTTTGTGTTAAACATTAAATGCGCCTCATCTAATAAAACCAAAACACCATTTTCACCATTTTGAAACTCAAGAGCCTGCGACACCCTCTCATCATTATCTAAATAAACATATTTAATATCCTGTAAAATTATATTAGAAAAAATAGCGCAATTCGGATAAGCTTCTTTTATTCTGTAAGCATAGTTGACCATGCTCAAAGTTTTGCCTTTGCCTTGACGCCCGATATAGACGCGTGAGCCGACAGGGAATAAATCTTTTTTGGGACGCGTATAATGTTTTAATAATGATTTCCAATCAACTCTCATTATTTTATCCCAATCATCGGTATTTTACGTAGAATCCACATAGTAACACGATAAATCGGCTCAAAACCTAAAAACGCAATAACTAAAGTAATTGACAATAAAGCCAAGGAGGGCGTCATAAAATAACGAAAAGCATCTGAAAACTGACGTAAAATATTGGCAAACAAATCTGAAAAAGCCACTAAATATTCAGGTGTTGGCGGTAAATCTGGAATTAACGCAAAAATCGCAATTAAACCAGCTATAACGGCAGTTATAATAATTATAAATATCATATTTCTGTAACCTCCTTAAATTTCGCAAAAATTGCAAATAAAAGCGACAAAACCACGCCTAATCTAGCGAGAGGAATAGCCGCATTCCAGATTTGTGGAAAATTCTCCTCAAGCGCACCAAATCTCAGACAAACTTGATTATTCGATAATAAATTATCAACGCAAACACCTGAACATACACTTGATTTATAAAAATCATCGCTACGGCAATGCCACTCACTCATATTATCAGCCGTTAACGAACCAGCAAACGCATTAAAACTTTTTGTAAAAAAGTCAAACGGAAACGTTAAAAATCCTAATTTTTTGTGAAGTGCAGCGTCCATTTGCTTAAAGAATCCCGCAAAAAAATTCGTGTCTGAGGGTATGAATATATTTTTCAAAAAATCAAAAAATCCCTCCACTAAATGAGTAATTCCCTTGAACAAATCCTGAATCGTGGATATTGTCGACGATAAAGCTTTTTTGAAAAAACATACGAAATCTAAATTGTCGCACTCTTTTTTTCTTGTGATTTCTAAAACGGGCGAATCACCGCCAACGAACGTATCGCCAGTGTATCCATCGGGATATTCGATTCGCTGTTTTGCAACTAGTGATATAATGTCGAAAAGTTCTGAAGAATTAGAAATACCTTTTGGAGCTAGATATGCATTATAATTAGCGCCATCGTCATATTTTGACAAAATATACGAATTCTTGACAGTATTATAGCTAAATTGATATGTGGTTACTCTAGCGAATCGAAATTGATAGAAATTTCGATTGTCATTAGTTTTTGCTAATTCAAGCCTAATCGGCTTGTTCTTATCAAAAACGATATATTTTACATTGTCGTTACCACCTGATACAACAAAATATGAATCATCTTGAAATGACTTTTCAAGCGCGTCGAATCGCTTGTTAAATTCAGCTTGCGACATGTCTTGTGAAAAAAACGTAATCTTGTCGCGATTTAGCTTAAACGGATGCGTAAATTTTGACGGATCCGCACGCTTATAATTTATTGGCTCAGCGGCACGCGCTTGCTGTGGTGGAAAAGCAACTTGAAAAATTAAAACTAAGCTGGAAACAACCAAAACCAACCGTTTCATTTATCACCTCTACGCGCACCGCTCAACCAAAAAATTACATAAATTGCTACAGCAATAAATAGCCAAAACGCACTTAACTTAAGTAAAAAACTAGCCATTATTCTTTATTTCTTCCAAAATTAACATTATAATCCCAATAACCAGCATAAAAAATAATATGTTACCAAAAGTTATAATCATATTTTTCTTCCAAAAATGACTTTATGCAAATAATCCAAAACGAACTTTAAACCACCCAATAATCCAATCAACGGCGCATAAGCTACTAATAAATCTCGCGTCATCTTAAGAATTTCATTACTGATTGCTAAAACTGATAAATTTTCCATATTTCATAATAGGGGAGGGGGTACCTCCCCAAGCCGGTTATTTAACCCTGACTTTACCACGAACCGCGGAATTAATCGCGCGACCAGCGATAGCAAGGCCAATCATAGCGCCAAGCAAAACGGCAATACCGGCAAAATTTGACGAAATAACACCCCAAGCAGTTTTGAAAACAGAACCGGCAGTGGCTGCGTCAAAAAATGTCATATTTTCTGGCATTTTATACCCCCTTAAGTTTACACCCGCTTGAGTTTAACGACTTCGCTAGTTGGTCACCAATCTCTAAATTGTCAGGGAACTATAACACTTACTTTAAAATATACTTAGTTCGCTTTTCGTTCTATTATTGTAAAGTCATAGGTTGACTTAAATCATCGGCTAACATAAGTATCGCTTTATCTTTTTTCTCAGGCTTAAACTCAATATTAAAAATCTCGCCTTTAATAAGAACTTCAATAACTAAACGCTCATAATCGACAGTTTGACCAGAATCGTCTTTAAATTGACGTTTGTCAAAATAAAGACGTGAAATACGTGATTTTAAATTGTCTAAGGCACCTGGTAGGGCGGTTGTAGGTTGTGACATAAAAGCCTCCAAAAATTAAATTGATTTACAAAAACAACATAATTTATTTTGTAAAAAAAGACAATGGAATAGTCGTGTTTTAGATATAGTTTTAATGTCGCACAATGTACCTTTTACG
>ERZ772999.749-NODE-749-length-19782-cov-13.458306_pt1 | contig 19782 bp, 12 predicted proteins | sample MGYA00511467_ERZ772999 | MGnify/ENA primary metagenome ERZ772999 (study PRJEB29015, sample SAMEA2738064) | human oral metagenome | biome: human oral; feature: human-associated habitat; material: saliva | place: China | collected 2218 ... | reverse complement strand
CTTTCAAGCGCATGCACCTTGCCGATGACACCTACCTGTCCATCGCCATCGTGAACGAAGACGAAATGGAACGCGTGCACATCGAATGGATGGACCTGCCCGGCGCAACCGACGTGATGAGCTTCCCCATGGACGAACTGGAACCGGGAACCCCCGAAAACCCCTCCAGCGGCATGCTAGGTGACATCATCCTCTGCCCGCCCGTCGCCGCACGTCAGGGCGCAGATGCAGGTCACAGCACCCTCGATGAGCTGTGCCTGCTCACCACCCACGGCATTCTGCACTGCCTCGGCTACGACCACGGCACCGCCGAAGAGGAAGCTGAAATGTTCGGCATTCAGCGCTCCATCCTGGAAGAATTCCTGGGCCGTCCGGCACCGGTCGAAACCCGACACTAGGGGAGCGGCGTGGACATTCTACTCACAGCCCTCCTCGCCGTTCTCGCGCTCTGCCTGACCGTGGTCGCGGCAATCGCCGAAACCGCATTCACCTACCTGCCGCACAACGAGGCTGAGGAAGCGGTGGAGGCACACCCGGAAACCCTCGGCGCCCGCGTCCTGCAGCGCACCCTCGACGGTGACTCCGAGGCGTACACACACCCGCTGCGCCTGACCCGCCTCATCGCCGCCGCCGCCGCGGTGCTCGCCACCATGACCTGCCTGCTGAACCTGGTCGAGGTGCACGCGCTCGCCGTCGTGCTGACCCTCGTGATTGTTGCGCTGGTGGGCTACCCGAGTCTGCATGTGCTGGCCCGTGCTCTGGGTCGTAACCGCCCGGTCGCATCGATTCGTGTGCTGGCTCGCCCGGTATACTACCTGGCGGTTCTGCTGAGCCCGGCGACCGGTCTGCTCGATAAGCTCAGCGTGCGCCTGGCGCCGGAACGTTCGGCTGAAGCCCCGGTGGGTGTGTTCGATGAGGAGGAGCTGCGCGAGTTCCTGGACCGCGCCTCCGACGCTGAAACCATTGAGGACGACGAGGCGCAGATGGTGCAGTCCGTCTTTGAGATGGACGATACCCGCATCCGTTCGCTCATGGTTCCGCGTACCGACATGCTCACCGCCACCCGTGACACCCCTCTGCGTGAGGCGCTGAGCCTGTTCCTGCGTTCGGGTTATTCGCGTATGCCAGTAATTGGTGATTCGAGCGATGAGATTCTGGGCGTGCTCTACCTGAAGGACGCGATGCGCGCCTTCATTCTGCATTCGGAGTCGCCGGAGGGTACCGCCCTGCCGACCGTGGTTGAGCTGATGCGCCCGGCTCGTTTTGAGCCCGAGTCGAAGCGCGCCATGGACCTGCTGCGTGAGATGCAGCGCGAGTCCACGCACGTGGCGATCATTGTTGATGAGTACGGCGGCACCGCCGGTCTGATTACGCTTGAGGACCTGATTGAGGAGCTGGTCGGCGACATTTCTGATGAGTACGACCGTGAGCGCCCCGATTACACGCTGAACGATGATGGCACGTTCCGTCTCTCTGCCCGTCTGGGTATTGATGAGCTGGGCGAGATTTTCGGCCGTGAACTCGACGATGAAGATGTTGATACGGTGGGCGGTCTGCTCGCTAAGCATCTGGGTATGGTGCCAATTATTGGTTCTGAGATTGAGATTGACGGTATTCATATTCGTGCGATTGGTTCGTCGGGCCGCCGCCACCAGGTGGATATGCTGCAGGCGTGGTATGAGCCGCCTCGTGATGAGCAGCAGAGCACTGAAGGTTCCGCGGCGTCTTCCCCGAGGTCTCATTCCGCGGAGTCTCATTCTCTGAAGTCTGAGGTTGCTGACATCCTCACCGTGGATACGGAGCCTCCCGCTGTGGCTGAGCCGCACGCGCATCCGGATCTTCCGGGAGATATTGCAGAGGCTGAACCGGCAACCGATCAGTACGGCAACCGCTAAATATCGATATAGACGCTACATTTTCCCTAACACTCTTTGAGCCAGCCGCCCGGCCCCGGAAGGCGCAGGCAGATGAGGCAAGCACCCCATACACCCCGCACGGGGTTTGACAAGGAGAAACACAATGGACCAGGAGTACACCCCGCTCGATTTGAGCACTCTGGACTTGAGCACCCCGCTGCCGACCTACCCGGCGGATTTCCGTTCGGGTTTCGCGTCGCTGGTGGGCCGCCCGAATGCGGGTAAGTCTACTTTGACGAACGCTATGGTCGGTCAGAAGGTGGCTATCACCTCGAACCGTCCGCAGACGACCCGCCACACGATCCGCGGTATTGTACACAAGGACGAGTACCAGCTGATTCTGGTGGACACCCCGGGTATTCACCGCCCCCGCACTCTGCTGGGTGAGCGTCTGAACGACCTGGTGGCAAGCACCCTTTCACAGGTGGATGTGCTGGGCTTCTGCATTCCGGCGAATGAGAAGATCGGTCCGGGTGACCGTTACATTGCGTCGCAGCTGGTGGCGTCGAGCAATAAGCCGGTGGTTGCTATTGTGACGAAGGCTGACACTGTGAGCTCTGAGGAGCTGCGTGAGCAGCTGCTGGCTGTTGAGGCGCTTGGCGAGGAGGTCATGAGCGCTGAGCGTGCGGCTCGTGCTAAGCGTGCCGCGCATCGTGCGAAGCAGAAGGGTAAGGGTCCCAAGGGTAAGGGCGGCAAGAATGATGCTGTGCCTTTCGCGAAGGGTTCGGGTCCTGCGGCTAAGCGCCGTGCCGGTGAGGTTGCTGAGCCGATGCCGGTTGACGGTAAGGGCGGCTGGGCTGCGATTATCCCGGTGTCTGCCGTGAAGCATTTCCAGGTGGATGCGGTTGCTGACCTGCTGGCGAAGTACACTCCGCTGTCGCCGCCGCTGTACCCGGAGGGTGAGCTGACCGATGAGCCGGAGGCAACCCTCATCGCGGAGCTGGTGCGTGAGGCTGCCCTGGAGGGTGCGCGTGAGGAGCTGCCCCACTCGATTGCTGTGACGGTTGAGGAGATGGAGTTCCGTGAGGGCCGCCCGGCGGATAACCCGCTGTTGGATGTGCATGTGAACCTGTTTGTGGAGCGTGAGTCGCAGAAGTACATCATTATCGGTAAGGGCGGCTCGAATCTGCGCAAGATTGGTACGAAGGCTCGTGAGCAGATTGAGGCGATGCTCGGTACCCGCATTTATTTGAATATTCATGTGAAGGTTGCGAAGGAGTGGCAGTCAGACGCTCGTGCGTTGAACCGCCTGGGATTCTAGTAGCTTTCCTGAGCGCATCGCCCGGAGACTTGGCTCTGCGAGGTCGCCCCGAAAGGTAGCGCTGAGATGCTATCTTGAGAGGTTGCCCTTGAGGCGGTCGCGCATCCTTAGTTTTTACTCGGTGGCTTGCAGAACTATGTGCATGCCTCCGGGTAAAACTTTTCACTCACATTCGGCGCTCATAGGGAAGAGTGTTACTCTGAGAAAGCATTTGCTCACAGGCAGAAAGAGAAAAGGTATGCCCCAGGCACCTCGTTTACGAAGCACCGGTCGTCATATGCGCACGACGGTGCTGACCTCAAAACGCAATAAGTGGATTGCTCTGCTTACTGCTTGCATGCTCGTCATTGTTGTTGGCTTTGGTGGTGTGGTGGCTCTGCGTATGCGCAATAATCTGCATACTCAGGAGCTGAACATCAGCAATTACAAGGACGGCCTGGAGAACGGCGCCTTGGACATTCTCGTGATTGGTTCCGATACCCGTAAGGGGAATAACCGCGCGTACGGTGATGAGGATGACCGCAATTCTGAGGCTCGCGCGGACGTGATGATGCTGCTGCAGATCAGCAAGGACCGTAAGAATGTGAGCGTGCTGTCGTTCCCGCGTGACTTGATAGTTGATGTGCCGCAGTGTACTGATCCTGAGAGCGGCACCGTGTACCCGGCTGAGAAGAACGTTCAGATTAACGACTCTCTGTCTCGCGGTGGTGCCGGTTGTACTGTGGCAACCATTAGCAAGCTGACCGGTGTGAATATTGACCACTTCATGTTGGTGGACTTTAACGCTGTGAAGGAGCTGTCGAAGGTTGTTGGCGGCGTTCAGGTGTGTGTGAACGCGCCGATTGATGACGAGTACAGTGGCTTGAAGCTTCCTGCCGGTACTTCTTCGGTTGAGGGTGAGCAGGCTCTTGCGTTCTTGCGTAGCCGCCACGGCTTCTCGGATGGTTCCGATATTGGTCGTATTCAGGCTCAGCAGGGCTTCTTGTCTTCGCTGTTGCGTAAGGTGAAGAGCGAGGGTACTCTGTCGAATCCGGGCCGTCTGATTAACATTGCTGAGGCGATTACTCAGAACGTGACGGTGGATAAGAACCTGGGTAATATCAGCACTCTGGTTGGTGTTGGTGCGGCTCTTGGGGGCGTGGACCTGTCGAATGTTGTGTTTGCGACCGTGCCGACTGAGCCGTGGAGCCAGGATGAGAACCGCCTGCAGGTTTCTGCGGATGCTGCGAACGTGTTCCAGCGTCTGCGTGACGATAAGTCGCTGAAGGAGGAGAAGGCTCCGGAGGCGCCGGCTACTTCTGCCGCTCCGGTTCAGCTGGACCGTACGGTTCCGGTGAGCGTGTACAACGCGACCGGTCTGGATGGTCGTTCGGCTACCATCGCTTCGGTGATTGAGGGCCTGGGTTACACGAATGTTACTCCCGGTACTTTGGCTAACCCGACGAACTTCACCATGGTGTTCTACTCGACCGGTTACGAGGCGGAGGCGAAGGAAATTGCCGCGAAGCTGAACGTGACCCGCGTGGTGGCGACTGAAGAGGTTCTGGGCGTGTCGGTGACGATTGGTACTGACTTCCCGTCCGGTGAGGCGATGGAGAAGCAGGAGGCTGCGATTGCGGGTAACGCGACCGGTCAGACTGCTGATCAGCACAAGTGCCAGACTGCTTTCGCCTACTAGGTTGTAGCTAGGGCATAATGCAGATACGTGAATTTTGAGTGAGGGGCGTAGCGCCAGAAATGGTGGCTGCGCCCCTTTGTCGTTAACGCTTTCCAGATGATGGACGGCTTCCCGGGTGCCCTGCCGCCGCCTCCGACCCCTGTGATAGCGTGGAGGCATGACTATTGACGGTGAGAGCATGCGCGGGGTTACCCGCCAGGCAGTGAACCTGCTGCTTATTCGCCGGAACGGGGCACGCTAGAATCTGCCGCAACCGTTCCGGCTTTTTGACGCGGCATCTCACCTTTGCATCCTTTCTGATGCACCGCCTTGACCACGGCTGCCGGGGACCGATACCTGGCACGGTACGAGCCCCACAATTGGGGTAGGGCGAGACGGACCAACCAACAGGAAATTCATCATGAAAAACCACCAGAAGCCCAGCCCCATGCCGGTACACAAGTACCGCCCTTTCCACGAGCAGATTGTTGTTGACCTGCCGGACCGCACTTGGCCGGATAAGGTCATTGAGAAGGCTCCGCGCTGGTGCGCAGTGGATCTGCGTGACGGCAACCAGGCGCTGATTGACCCCATGGACACCGACCGTAAGCTTGCGATGTTCAAGCTGTTGGTGAAGATGGGTTACAAGGAAATTGAGGTTGGTTTCCCTTCGGCGTCGCAGACTGACTTTGATTTTGTACGCACTCTCGTTGAGGACGGCCACATTCCTTCGGATGTGACCATTCAGGTTCTGGTGCAGGCGCGTGAGCACCTGATTGCCCGCACTTTTGAGGCGATCGAGGGCGCACCGCAGGCGATTGTGCACTTCTACAACTCGACCTCTGTTCTGCAGCGTCGCGTGGTGTTCAACCAGGATCAGGAGGGCGTGCTGGATATCGCCCTGCAGGGTGCGCGCCTGTGCCGCAAGTACGAAGAGCAGATGATCTCTGACACTAAGGTTATCTACGAGTACTCGCCCGAGTCTTTCACCGGCACTGAGCTGGAGTACGCGGCTCGCGTGGTGAACGCTGTGGCTGAGGAGCTGGAGATTGGTCAGAACGGCCGCGAGCTGATTGTGAACCTGCCCGCTACCGTTGAGATGGCTACCCCGAACGTGTACGCCGACTCGGTCGAGTGGATGGACCGCAACCTGAACCACCGAGAGCACATTGTGCTGTCGCTGCACCCGCACAATGACCGCGGTACCGGCGTGGCTGCTGCTGAGCTGGGTTACCTGGCGGGCGCTGACCGTATTGAGGGTTGCCTCTTCGGTAATGGCGAGCGCACCGGTAACGTTGACCTGGTCACTTTGGGTCTGAACATGTACACCCAGGGTGTGGATCCGCAGATTGATTTCTCTGATATTGACGGTATCCGTAAGACTGTTGAATACTGCAACCAGCTGAAGGTGCACGAGCGTTCGCCGTATGGTGGCGATCTGGTGTTCACTGCGTTCTCTGGTTCTCACCAGGACGCTATTAAGAAGGGCTTTGAGGCTCTGGAGCGTACCGCTGCTGAGGCAGGTAAGAGCGTGGATGAGGTTTACTGGGAGGTTCCGTACCTGCCGATTGATCCTCGCGATCTGGGTCGTACCTATGAGGCGATTATTCGTGTGAACTCGCAGTCCGGTAAGGGCGGCATGGCGTACCTGCTGAAGCAGGATCACGGCCTGGATCTGCCGCGTCGTGCTCAGGTTGAGTTCTCGAAGATTGTTCAGGCTCGTACTGACGCTGAGGGCGGCGAGATGACCAGTGAGAAGCTGTGGAATATCTTCGCGGATGAGTATCTGCCGGCTCCGGATCCGCAGAACCGTTGGGGTAAGTACCGTATTGAGTCGATTAACATTGATTCGGCTGATACCGGTGCGACTACTCTGCGTGTTGGTCTGAACATTGATGGTCACACGTACACTCGTACTGCTTCGGGTACCGGTCCGGTGGATGCTCTGCAGAACATCCTTTCGGGCGAGGGCGTGGATATTCGCGTGATGGATTACTCGGAGCACACCATGTCGGCTTCGTCGACTGCTAACGCTGCTTGCTACGTTGAGGCTGCTGTTGGTTCTCGCGTGCTGTGGGGTATTGGTGTGGACAACTCGACGACTCGTGCGGCGTTGAAGGCGATGATTTCTGCTGTGAACCGTGCGCTGCGTGATGAGCGTCAGGCGTAGGCGATAGCCGTACATGCTTTGTGCAAGGTTTTCGGGTGACCGCTGGTGGGTGACCGTTGACCGTGCATGATGTGGGGGCGGGGTGCATACTGGGAGTATGTATCCCGCCCTTACGCGTTTAATGTGCGCAGGTGTTGTGTGCATCGGCGTGCTGTGGGGCGAATAGTCTGCAGGGAGGAACTCTCATGAAAAGCTACGCGATGGTGTTTAGCCCCGTTGATGCGGCGGGCACCGATTCTTCTGTCCGTGCCTGGAATTATGAGCTGCGCGGTGGTGATGATACTGCTCTGCCTGCCGGTTCCACCGAGGTGTGGGAGGCTGGCTGGGTGGGTTCGACCGGTCCCGGTATTGAGCAGGATCAGTGGCCGCGCAGTACGTTCACTGGTTTGCCGATGCAGCATATTTTTACGGTGAGGTTGCCGGGGGAGTACCTGCCGGATGCGCAGAAGTATCCGGACGTGGTGGCGTTCTCTTTCTTCGCCGGTGATGGCCAGTTCGCTGAGGATGAGGCGACTGAGGGTGTCGCTAATGCTGCCAGTGATGACCCGTTTGAGGTGCAGTATGCGCAGGCTCGGGTGCATCCGTATCAGCTTCTGTTGCGCGATATTTTGGATGCCGAGTTTGCGGTGTTGTACCTGAATGAGGAGGAGTTCTCCTCCCGTACACAGCCGCCTGAGGATGTGCGCCGTCCCGGTGAGCATCGTGGTGAGGAGGAGAGCTTCAGCGCCTGGGCTTTGGCGGATCGTCAGCAGCCGCTGAATCGTAAGCTTGCTCTTGTGGGGTGGGCTCCGACGGATGACCCGAATGCCGGTAAGGTCCCCAGTGATGTGTTTGAGAATGTTGACCCGCAGACTGGTTATCTGAGTCCTTTCGATTGGGATGCTGAGGATTCGGCGTGGTTTGAGTGGGCGAAGCCGCTGATTGCGGTGGATACTCACCTGGGTGGCACTCATTTTTATGCGCAGGCTCTGCCGGAGGGTCTGACGGCTCGTTATATTGAGTTCGATGAGTTTGATGTGCTGAATTTTGGGTGCGGTAGCGCTGTTTTTGATTTTGAGACTGGTGTTTTTGACTGGTCGTGCGGCTAGTACGCTTGCGCCGTTGACGCATCTTTGATGCGCCTTCGCCGCGTCGGAGAGCGCGCATTTGAGGTGTTTACGTGGCCTCCTTGAACCGTGCATGAGCCGTGGATAAGCCCCGGATGCACCGCGGTATACCTCCTGAAACGGCACCCTGAGCGTTTCACAGCGTGGACGGGGCGGTTCACGGAAGTTCCTCATCACCTTCGGCGAACCGCCCCGGGCGGGTGCGCCTCCTGTATCCTTGAATGCGTGGAATGGATTCAAGCAATTATTTTGGGCTTCGTTCAGGGCCTTACCGAATTTCTGCCGATTTCATCATCGGCGCATCTGAACATTGTTGGTCAGATCCTGCCGGAAAGGGCTGACCCGGGCGCCGCGTTTACCGCAATCACCCAGCTGGGTACTGAGACTGCGGTTCTGATTTTCTTCTGGCGCGATATTGTTCGCATCCTGAAGTCCTGGTTCGGATCCCTGACCGGCCGCGTACCGCGCAACGACCCGGATGCCCGTATGGGTTGGCTGATTATTCTCGGCTCTCTGCCCATCGGCGTTCTGGGTCTGCTGCTGGAAGACTACATTGACACCCAGTTCCGCAGCCTGTGGGTTGTGGCGACCATGCTGATTGTCTTTGCGGTGTTCCTGGGTCTTGCGGACCGTTTTGGTCGTGAGCAGCGTGAGCTGAAGGACCTGACTTTCCGTCACGGTATTCTGTACGGTTTCGCGCAGGCGCTGGCGCTGATCCCGGGTGTTTCCCGTTCGGGCGGTACGATTACTGCGGGTCTGTTCATGGGTTACACCCGTGAGGCTGCGGCTCGTTACTCGTTCCTTCTGGCTCTGCCGGCAGTGTTCATGTCTGGTCTGTACAAGACGTTCAAGGTGTTCACTGGTGCTGAGGCGACCGGCTATTACGGTATCCCCTCGACTATCGTGGCGACTTTGGTCGCGTTCGTGGTGGGTTACCTGATGATTGGCTGGTTCTTGAAGTACGTGTCTTCGAAGTCCTACGGCGTTTTCATTTGGTACCGCATTGCGCTCGGTATCCTGATTTTCGTTGGTTTGGGCACTGGCGTTCTGAACGCTACTTCTTCGGCGTTCTAAGGCTTTAGCCCTCAGCGTGATATGACATACCCGTCCGTGAGTTTCTCACGGGCGGGTATTCTTATTGGAGTAGATTTTTTGGCACCCGCATGCCTTGAGGTTGGGCGGCGGGTGTGGCGCGTCCACCGGTTGTGGGCGTTTTTACGGAAAGGAAACCCATGCGAGCTTGGGATGCCCCCGCCTCTGTGACTCTGCCCGGTCAGGCTGCGCTGCCGCGTATTTTTGATACTTCTGCCGGTGAGATTGTTCAGGTTCAGGAGGATAAGGCGGCGAGCCTGTACGTTTGCGGTATCACCCCGTACGACGCGACGCATATGGGTCACGCCTCCACCTATGTTGCTTTTGACTTGCTGCACCGCGCCTGGTTGGATGCGGGTGTGCCGGTCACCTACGTGCAGAACGTGACCGATGTGGACGACCCGCTGCTTGAGCGTGCGACCGCGACGAACGTTGATTGGCGTGAGCTGGCTGAGGATCAGACGGAGCTGTTCCGCACCGACATGAAGGCGCTGAACGTGATTCCGCCGGCGCACTATGTGGGTGTGGTGGAGTCCATTGAGTGGCTGTTCCCGCTGATTGAGGACCTGTACCGCCGCGGTCTGGCGTACCGCGTGCCCGGTTTCACGGACGAGCAGGGTGTGGTGCATCCTGACGGTGACGTGTACCTGGATTTGAAGGCTGTGCGTGAGCTACCCGCGAACGCTGAGGGCTACTCGTGGGCGCCCGGCGAGGTCTGCCACTTGAGCCGTGATGAGATGCTGGAGATTTTCGCTGAGCGCGGCGGCGACCCGAACCGTGCCGGTAAGCGTGACGCACTGGATCCGCTGCTGTGGCGTGTTGAGCGTGAGGGCGAGCCGAGCTGGGATGCCGGCGAGCTGGGCGCGGGCCGCCCCGGCTGGCATATTGAGTGCACCATGATTGCCCGCCGTTTTGTGGATGGTTCGCTGACCGTTCAGGCTGGCGGTAACGACCTGACCTTCCCGCACCACGACCTGGGTGCGGGCCATTCGTGGGCTGTGTCTGCACGCCCGCACGCGAAGCATTACGCACACACCGGCATGGTCGGTTTGGACGGCCATAAGATGAGCAAGTCCCGCGGCAACCTGGTGCTGGTTTCGCGTCTGCGTGCGGCCGGTGAGGATGCGAACGCAGTGCGTCTGGCGATTATGGGTCAGCATTACCGTTCGGATTGGTTCTGGACTGATGAGCTGCTGGAGCACGCGAAGGCTCGTCTGGATACGTACCGTCATGCGGTGTCGGTGGCTGAGGGCCGTGAGGGTTCCGAAGGTGTCACCGATGAGGCGGCGGTTGAGCTGCTGGCCGCTGTGCGTGAGGCGCTCGGCGAGGACCTGAACGCTCCGGCGGCGTTGGCGGCTGTAGATGCGTGGGCTGTGAAGGCTCTGGCGGACACCACCGTCGGCGGGGGCGCGCTGGTGCGTGACATCCTGGCGGCACGCCTGGGCGTGGTCCTCTAAGATGGCTTCGTCGGTCATGGAGGAGCTGTATGCTTTTCGCCCGTATGACCGTGAGGCGGTCGATGCGCTTGCCGCGGAGATGATAGCTGAGGTGCGCGCATACGAGGTGCAGAAGGAAGCGTAAGGCTTCTGAGAGCAATATGAGCCCAACAAAGGGGTGGGTGATCCTGGAATAGTCCAGGATCACCCACCCCTTGCGTTTAACCGCCTGATACCGGCAGCTATTGAGCGGCTAGTCTTCGGTGTCTACAAATTCCTCACGGAAAATCTGTTCACCGGCGAGAACCTCATCAAGGAGTTTCTCCTGAGCGGGTTCCAGATGCACCAGGTGCGTGAGAGTGTAGAGTAGCCGCTCGTACTCTTCGCTCCAGGCGTCCGGCCATTCGCGCTGAACAATATCGTTGAGTGAGGAACTACGGCGCACTACCGGCTTCTTGAGGCGGTATTTAGCCCATAGACCCAACACCTGGTTGCCACCGATGGTGTAGTCGAAGACTCGCTTCTCCACGTTCTCACAGCGTGCCCGACCGAAGGAGACGGTGCCCATAACGGGGTTGTTCTCTTCCGTAGAGAGGCTATCGACCGGGTCGGGGGAGAAGCTGGGCTTCTTCTCCGGCATGGTTTTGCCCATGTCTACCGTCGGATTCGGCAGGGTGTAGTCTGCATCCTTAGGCAACTGGTGCAGATACTTTATACCCGGTAGCGGCTCACCACGCTCACCGTAGGTGTGCAGCCACACGACCTGCTTACCAAGCTGAACAGCGCGTTCCCAGAGTGCAGGGTCGGCGGTGAGGGGCACGCGGATACCCGCCTGTTGGAGGGGCTCGTCAAAGGTGCGCACGTAGCCGGGGTGTCCGGTGAGTGCCGCCAGGTAGTAGACGAGGTCACCGGGGGCGTTATCTCCGAAACGCTCACGTAGCATCTGCGTGGCAGGTTCGGTGAGGTTCGGGGTGCCGTTGATGTTCAGTACTGGGTGGGCACGGCCTCCTTCGCTGCCCTTAAATGCATCCATATCAGGAATGAGGGCACTGAAATGTAAACCCGGGCCCGCTTTGGGGTAGTGCGCGTGCTGCTCCACAATAAAGATCTGCTCGGGAATGCGATGCTCCCATAGTTTGGGGCGGGGCATATCGGCAAGACGTGCATCAGCCAAAATATACTGCCGGTCAAAGGAACGATACCCCACCTGCACAATATTCGGCGTATCAGGAATGAGCTCACGTGCAATCTGGTCGTTCAGGCTTTCGAGACTTCCCTGGAACGTATCGCTCCCAGGAAGCGGATTCTTGCCCTCCGTAATTTTAGTATCACGCGTTTCCTTAAACCGCTCAGCACGTACTTCCAGATCATTACCTTCAATGAGTTCAGCCCAGCGTTCCTGTAGTACGCTCTCTGAAGGAGCATAAACCCAGGTCTTATTGGGCTTCACACCGGGGAAGCAGCTGGCATAGAAATCAGGCAATTCAGGGTAGCTATCCCAATCACCACCCGCTTCGGGAGCGAACTTATCACCCCAGCCGGAACGCACCGGTTCAAACTCTGCGCTATCCAGTTCGAGGGCTGCAAGAGCCTGCATTTTCTCCGCAAAGGTACCGTGCAGGGCAACGTAGCGAATATCCGCGGGGGTTTCCTCATCGGTATTTTCTTCACGCAAGAACAGGGCAATAGACACCGGAGTCTCAATAGCAAAGACAGCGTTCTTCGCCGGCGGGCGCTTGCCCTCAGGAGTCACATTGATAATCCATCCGCGGCTAGACGAACGACGAATATACTCGCGCATTCCCGCGAAACCGGGCCCATTCAGATAGCCAGATGCAGTAATAAAACAGACCACACCCGCACGCTGAGCACTATCGGGCTGACCTTCCAGAGCACGGAAAGAATCCTCAAAAACCTTCCAGAACGCCCAGCGCCAGAAATAGACGTACAGGTTCTTCAACACATACTCGTACTTGCCCATACCCTGCGCACGGAAGTCATCCAGAATAGGGGAGGCGACATCGGCAGAGCGGAAGCCCGACTCCACCCAGCCGCCCATACCCTCCGCCTTATCCTTATACGGCGGGTTACCAATGCACACCTGAATAGGCACCTCACGTTTCACCCTAGTTGCCTTATTCGACAACTGAGAAAGCAGACGCAGAGTATTACCGTTCACCGGCTTCTGCTTAGCGTAGGGGTCACCCAGAGTATCCGCCACATAGAGGTTCAGACCGTCCTCAGGAACCTCAGCACCCATCTCCCTAAGAGTCTGGTTCAGGCGAAGCTCTGCCACAGAGAAAGGGCCGGACTGTAGCTCAAAGCCGTACAGGTTCTTCGCCAGACGATTCAGAGCACGAGTACGCGCAGCGGGAGCCAGGCTCTCCGCCTTCGCCACCTGATGCATGACCGACAGGGGATAGGTGCCGGTACCCATCGCCGGATCAATCACGGACACACCCTCACTCGCCAGACCGTGCTCCTTACCCAGGTAGGTACGCAGGGCGTCATCCACCAGGCGTACCATCTGGTCCACCACCTCAACGGGGGTGTAGTAGCTACCGGTCTTCTTACGCTGCGCCGGGTTATAGACCTTCAGGAAGTGCTCGTAGAGGTGCAGATACACATCCGACTTGCCGCCGGAAATATCAACCCAGGAGGCGGCACCTATGACGCGCACAATCACGGCTAGAGCGTTATATAGGGAGCTCTTCTCATCCAGGTGCTCGGTCAGCAGACCCAGCGCATTACCCAGCAGACCGTGTTGGGAACGCAAACGACCCGCCATGGTCGAGAATGTCTCAAGGCTCAGGTCGTGCCCCTCTGAGAGAGCAACCACCAGTGAGAAAACCACCGTCTGCGCAAAACTATCGGCAAACTCCTCATTGCTGGTACTCGGGGCGAGAGTATCGCGCCAATCCTTACGCAGACCCACCAGCGGGGGAGGAATCACAAAATCCTCTTCGCCCTTCTTCTTAGCCTTTGCCTGATCCGCTTTATATGTCTTTTCCTGTACGGCAAGACCCAAAAGCATCTCTTCACGGAGCAAAGCCGCAAGGGGAGCGAGAGTTTCCACCAACTGGTCAGCACTCGTAATCGGGGAGGGAGCCCAACGCAGAAAGTTAAGGAAGAACGCCGCGAGAGCATCCGGTGCGCTTAGCGTGCCATGGCCGCTGAAAGAACCATGCATATGCACTGCATCGTACCCGGTGCTCGTCAGCACCGGTTCGCCATAACGATACAGACGCCACTCGGTGCCATTGGTGTACAAAAGGTTCGGAAGGTTCCGCAGCCGCTGCCACTGCTTATACTCGTGGCTCTTCTTAGTGAAAGAAGCAGGGTCAATGTTCTTACCCGGAGCTTTCAGCTCCACGTAACCGGTTAAAACACCATCGACCATGATGGCGTAATCAGGGCGCACCAGACCCTCAGAAACTAGACCCCCCCCCCGCTGTTTTCAGCGAGGTTTCACGGACGGTCACAACCTTCATCGAATGCAAAGCACCAAAGTCCTGCAACAGGGTGGCGACCGGGTTCGTCAGCTGAGCCTCCGGTTCGCCTTCTCCAATGCGCAGATTCTCTTGCACCTGCCTGCCGAACTCGGCAATCAGTGAGTTGAAATCAGTCACAATACTCTTTCCTTTGCCCCATAATTCGTGGGCACTAAGGTGTTTCTGCCCGCGGAGGATTTCCGCGAACTCCCCTCAAGTCTAACCAAAAATGAGTAGCCCCAATCGCTCAGTGGTCATTGCTCCATCCGGGCCCCGCAATATCACGCCCGCGGGGTAATGCGCCACAGCCGATTTGCAGACTCCGCTAAAATAGAAAAGGACTTTTTCCGTCCACAGTTCGCCGCATAGCGCGAACAGCACAGACTGACCCAAACCCGAGGAGAATCACCCCGTGAGCAGCGGCACCCACACCCCCACCGGCGCAATCAACCGCCGCGGCCCCTTCCGCCCCGGCGAACGCGTCCAGATCACTGACGAACGCGGCCGCATCACCACCATCACCCTCGCCGAAGGCGGCGAATACCACTCCCACAAGGGCTTCCTCAAGCACGACGACCTCATCGGCGCACCCGAAGGCACCGTCATCGCCAACACTCACGGCATTCTCTACCAGGCGTTGCGCCCCCTCTATAAGGACTTCGTGCTCTCCATGCCGCGCGGCGCAGCCGTCGTCTACCCCAAGGATGCCGCCCAGATCATCGTCAAGGCAGACATCTTCCCCGGCGCACGCGTCGTCGAGGCCGGCGTCGGTTCCGGTGCGCTGTCCATCGCGCTGCTGCGTGCGGTCGGCGACTACGGTTGCGTGCACTCCTTCGAACGTCGTGAAGAGTTCGCCGAGGTCGCCCGCGGCAACATTGAGACCATGTTCGGTGGACCCCACCCGGCGTGGAAGCTGAGCATCGGCGACCTGCAGGACACCCTACCGCAGGTTGAAGAGCCCGGCAGCGTCGACCGCGTCGTACTCGACATGCTTGCACCCTGGGAATGCCTGGACGCCGTTGCGGAGGCGCTCGCACCCGGCGGCGTGCTCATCTGCTACGTTGCGACCGTAACCCAGATGTCCCGCCTGGTTGAGGGCATGCGCCTGGACGGCCGCTTCACCGAACCCGAATGCGACGAAACCATCGTGCGCGGCTGGCACGTGGAGGGCCTGGCGGTCCGCCCCGACCACCGCATGGTTGCACACACCGCGTTCCTGGTCGTGGCTCGTCGCCTCGCTGACGGTGCGGTACGTCTGGCACCGAAGCGTCGCGCGTCCAAGACTGACTTCTCTGAAGAGGATATGAACGCGTGGATTCCCATGAACGTGGGTGAGCGTGAGGTGACCGATAAGAAGATTCGCCGTGCAGCCCGCGATGCGAAGAACCTTGCCGCTCATGCCGCACGCGCAAACGAGATTGCACTGGAACAGAACGGCGCAGCCGCTGAAACTGACTCTGCAGCGACTGAGTCTGCTGAATAATTTGAACCACCTTTGACCTGCGGGGGCACGGGCGTTGCCTGGAGCCCCCGCAGTGCACTCACCGGGCTACTCGCCTTGCCCAACCACCCGCACCGAGTAGCCGCCGACTAGGACGAACAGCTAAAGGAGCTACCGTGTCCACCCACGAATCTGCAGATCAGGCAGGAACCCCCCAGTACGGCACCGCCCACAGTGCAGCCAGCGCGGCACCGCACTACTCGGCTGCTTTCGGGTCGACCTCCCTGCCCGGCAGTCAGCCCGTCAGCGCGCAGGAGTATGACGCCGTGCTGCGTCGACTCTCCGCGGCGGAGGCAACCCGCGACAATATGAGCCGACAGATTCGTGGTGCGGGGGAGAAGAACCGCAAGCTCGTTGAGGCAATCACCAGCATGCGCTACCAGGTGGAGCGTCTGCGCGCGTCCCTGTCGCAGAATGTTATGCCGCCGCTGAATTCGGCGATTGTGTTGGCGGTGCATGAGGGGCAGACCATGACCTACGAGCAGGTCGCGGGCGATAAAAGCCCCGCCGAGATTGACACCTACCTGGATGTTCAGGTGAGCGGCCGCATGATGCGTATTCCCGTGTCCCCGCTCATTGACCTGTCCACGCTGATCCCCGGCATGACCGTGTTGCTCAACGACAAGACGGAGGCGGTGCTCGCCCTGGACACCGAGCCCTTCGGTGACGTGGTGACCGTGCGCGAGGTGCTGGATGAGCAGCGCGTGCTGGTTGATACGTCCTCGGGTGCTCAGCAGGTGGCGCGTGTGGCTGGTTCCCTCGACATTGAGCAGCTGCGCACCGGCGACGCGGTTACCCTCGACACGCGCACCCGCATGCTGACCTCGCAGGTTCCCGCCTCCCGTTCGCAGGAGCTGGTTCTGGAAGAGATCCCGGACGTCACCTACGAGCAGATTGGTGGCCTGGGCGCGCAGATTGAGCAGATCCGCGACGCGGTGGAGCTACCGTACCTGCACCCCGAGATTTTTGAGCGCTACCACCTGGCCCCGCCCAAGGGCATTCTGCTGTACGGTCCTCCCGGTAACGGTAAGACCATGATTGCTAAGGCTGTGGCGAACTCCCTGGCGGCTCGTGCGGCTGCGCTGAACCCGGGTTCGGCTACTCGCGGCTACTTCTTAAACATTAAGGGCCCCGAGCTGCTGGATAAGTTCATCGGTGAGACGGAGCGTCAGATTCGCGATATTTTTGTTGCCGCCCGCGAGAAGGCGGAGGCGGGCCACCCGGTCGTCGTGTTCTTCGACGAGATGGAGTCGCTGTTCCGTATGCGCGGTTCGGGTCGTTCCTCCGATATTGAGACGACCATCGTGCCGCAGCTGCTGGCCGAAATTGACGGCGTGGAATCGCTGCAGAACGTCATCGTCATTGGTGCAACCAACCGTGAAGACCTGATTGATGCCGCGGTGATGCGCCCGGGCCGACTCGACCTGAAGATCCGCATTAACCGCCCGGACGCCGCCGGTGCGGCAGAGATTTTCGGCCTGTACCTGACCGAGGACCTGCCCCTGGACGCGGCGGAGGTGGCTGCCGCCGGTTCGACCCGCGCCGCCCTGACCGCGATGATTGCGGCGGCGGCAGGTCAGCTGTACGCGCGCACCCCCTCCACGGCGTACGCTGTGGCGACCGTGGACTCTTCCATGGTCGTTGGTTCTGGTGCGAGCGCGCACCTGTCCACTCACACGCTGTACCGCGGCGATTTCGCGTCGGGTGCGGTGATTCGCAACATTGTGGACCGCGCGAAGAAGGCCGCGATTAAGGAGCAGCTGCAGGCGCTGACCGCCGGTGCGGACCCCTCGAGTGTGGGTATTGGCACCCGCCACCTGCTGGAGGCGGTACGCGCCGAGTTTGAGGATCAGGTGGACTTGCCGCCGCTGCCCGATATTGAGGATGCGCTCACCGTTGCCGGTGTGCGTGGCCGCCTGGTGTCGGTGGAACCGCCGCGCTAAACCGCGCGCCCGCACCATGAGTCGGACGGCGCGCGCCCACTAAGCTGTGCGCCCAGTCAACCGCGCGCTCAGCCCACACCCGCGCTTATCCCGCATCAACCCCAGCATTACCGCAGGTCCAAAGCCTTTAGATGGTATAGATTTTTTCAGGAGAACCCCATGAACTCCACCCCCAGCTACGGCGTGCACCGCATTATGGGTGCCGAAACCGAGTACGGCGTCATCGCCCCCTCCGCGCCGGGCACCAACCCGACCGTGCTGTCCGCACTGGTGGTCAACACCTACGCCAAGCTCGCCTTCCGCCGCGGCGCCGCCTTCCGCGAGGAACTGCAACGCCGCGCCCTGGCGGATGAGCTGACCGCCGAGCAGGCACGCCAGGCAGAGAACTACTCGACCGCCACCCCCGAGGGTCAGTGGCTGGGTGAGTCCGAGTCACCGCTGCGTGATGCGTTCGGTCAGGTTCAGGACGCATCCACCGCCCACTCGAGCCAGATGACGCACACCCGCACCGAGCTGACCAGCGAAGACATCGCCCTGGAGATTATGCGTGAGGCGGGCGTTCAGGCACCGGGTGAGCCCGCCGAGCCGCGCAGCGCTCTGGATGCGCTCGCCGGTGTACACGGCCGCGGCGGTTTCCCGGAGCGTCTGGACTGGGACCGCGTGACCATGAACGCGATTCTGCCCAATGGTGCGCGCCTGTATGTGGATCATGCGCATCCGGAGTATTCCTCGCCGGAGGTTCTGACCCCCGCCGACGCGGTGCTCTATGACGCTGCCGGTGACGCGCTGGCGTATGAGTCGCTGGTGGAGCTGGGCAACCACGCGCAGGATTTGCCGCAGGTGAAGCTGTACAAGAACAACACCGACTCGAAGGGCCAGTCGTACGGCGCCCATGAAAACTACCTGATTAGCCGTGATGTTCCGTTTGAGCAGGTTGCGGAGGCGCTCCTGCCGTTCTTTGCGACCCGCGCAATTTTTACGGGTGCGGGCCGTGTGGGTATTGGTACGCACGGTGAGGTTCCGGGTTTTCAGATTAGTTCGCGTGCTGATTTCTTTGAGCGCACGATTGGTCTGGAGACCACGATTCGCCGCCCGATTGTGAATACGCGCGATGAGCCGCATGCGGATGAGTCGAAGTACCGCCGCCTGCACGTGATTCCGGCGGATGCGAACATGTCGCACTATTCGAACCTGTTGAAGTTTGGTACGGCGGCGCTGGTGATGAACTTGATTGAGTCGCACAGCGAGCAGCACCCCGCGCTGCCGGGTGTGCGCCTGTCTGATCCGGTGGCGGCGATGCACGCGGTCAGCCACGATTTGTCGCTGTCGGTTCAGCTGCCGCTGGCACCGTCTTCGGCGACCCTGCCGAGCCCGGTGTCCACGAGTGGTTCGGCAAGTGCCCTGCAGATTCAGCGCGCATACTATGAGGCTTCCCGTGCGCACGAGGAGTCGAACCCGGCGGGTGTGGATGCTGCGACCGCGCAGATCCTTGATCTGTGGGGTGAGGTTCTGGACGCTCTAGAAACCAACCCGCTCTCGCTGGCGGATCGTCTGGACTGGGTGGCGAAGTATGCGCTGGTGCGCGGTTATGTCGCTCAGGGCGTAGATTATGCGAATCCGAAGTTGAAGGCGCTGGATTTGCAGTACGCTGATATTGACCCGTCGAAGAGCCTGTATCACCGTCTGGTGGCGCGTGGCCGTATGCGCACGCTGTTCTCTGCGGAGCAGATTGAGCGTGCGACGACCGAGCCGCCGCGTGAGACGCGCGCGTTTTTGCGTGGCACGTTGATGGCGCGTTGGCCGGAGGAGATTCTGGGTATTAACTGGGATACGGTGTCCTGCCGTGGCAGGTATTCGAAGGATCTGACTCGTTTTACGATGATGGAGCCGACCCGGTACGGTGCCGCACAGGTGGAGCCGCTGCTGGATGAGGTGAACCATTCGGATGAGCTGCTGAACCGCCTGCGCTAGTAGCACCTCACCACCACCAAACCCACATAAACTCATATTCTTCCCCGGGGCAAATACCCCCATTCGGGAGAGTAAAAACCATATAACCCACAGGTAGGGTGCAGGAAGGTCCGGGTACCAAAACCCTTAGACCCCGCACCCGACCCCACTAAAAACTTATTTGTCCACAACCGAAAACCCCTTAAGGAGAGAACCATGAGCCGCGAACGCATCAGCGCACAGCAGACCGAAACCACCG
>ERZ772999.732-NODE-732-length-20000-cov-14.112359_pt1 | contig 20000 bp, 16 predicted proteins | sample MGYA00511467_ERZ772999 | MGnify/ENA primary metagenome ERZ772999 (study PRJEB29015, sample SAMEA2738064) | human oral metagenome | biome: human oral; feature: human-associated habitat; material: saliva | place: China | collected 2218 ... | reverse complement strand
TGCTCGCCGGTGATGGCCGGGTCGTTGCAAACACTAATAGTTTATGTGGCTTTTGTGTCTGTATGCAACCCCGCGGGGTGTGGGTTTGAACAGTACTTTTCAGATACACCGATGCCGGGGGCGTAAAACAGAATGGTTCTTCGTTCGGCGATATTTAGAGCGAGTAGGGGGCTTAAGCGACCTTGTCTCACCCCGCACTCGGGCGTGTTTAAGGATGTATGTTTTCACATTCCCCCAGTGTTGCTTTAAGTGGGTTTCGATTTTTTCGGAGGAGCCCACGGGACTACAGTCAGTGCAACCACAAGATATGGGGTGAACACCGATGTAATTCCACTAGATATTCACCCCTGCAAGTTTTCACCCCCTCCGCTCCCCGTGTGGGAACCGGTTTTTCTGAATGATTCAGCAATGCATAGCGGGTGAATAGAGTGCATATTTGGGAATTGCCGAGCAGGTTTCCCCTTGTTGAATCGGGCATTTCTGCTGAACTACTGAAGGCCTCCTTGCAGCCAGAAGGTTGAGTTACCCCCTCCCCTCTTCCCCATCTTTTGCAAACACTGGGGCGAGACTCTTTCATTTTTCAGGCCATAAATATGATTGAGATCACTTAATTTAACATGCGCACCACCTCTTACTGAAGCACCCACCTCATCAAATAGCCCCTCATCAACAGAGCATAATCGCAATATTTCACAGTGAATGGTATCCTGAGTGATCCATAGACTCCCAGAGATTACTAAGGTGTATTTTTGTCTATTTTGAGCTCAAAATAGACAAAAATGAATCCAACAACGCATCAATGATGATCCGATAGTATTACCTACCCTCTCACCGGGGTGTGAACAAGCAGCCTCAAAGATGAGTTCACCGCGTATCCATTCGCTCCACCAGCAGCATGCACGCACCCGAGGTCACTTCCGGATGCGGGTTGGAACCGTGGCATTTGCCCGAGGTTTTACTCCCTTTCACGACCTCACCCAACACGCCATGCAACCACGCGCCCGCCGCCGGGTGCCCACCGCCGGGTGCCCCGAGCCCGCCTCGGCATAATTCAAGGAGTTCACCGATGCTCTCACCCTCTTCGAGTACCCGTTCCACCGCTTCCCGCCTTATGAGCCGCCGCCCCTGCTGCTCGGTGGCGTGGTTTCCCTCATGGCTGGTTGCGCCTCCGATATTTGCCCGCTGAGCGAAGAAGCAAAAGCTAAGGTAGACTCCCCCGCCCCTTCCGCGAGCGCAACCGCTTCTGCGTCTAGTTCGCCGCCTACTTCACAGTCTGCTTCGGCGACCGCATCAGCAAGCGCTAAGGGAAGCTCGTCCAGCGGTGGCGGCTCCGGCAGCTCCGGTGGCTCTAGCTCCGGTAGCAGCAGCGATTTCAAGATCTAGGCACTGAGACTCTAAGCTCCAAGATTAGGATTTGAGTGCAGCACCCCTGACGAAAGCGGGGCGGGTATCAACTAATACCCGCCCCGCTTTCGTATGTTCCTGCGCCTTTCATCTGTAGTAGTGATGATTACGCTGCGACCAATTACGCCGAGCAAACGGACGCAAGGGTCCGCTAGAGCTTCCAGCCCGCCGCATTCACGCGCGCCTGCCAGAAGGTGCGGTACACGCCCGGCACCGCCACGAGCTCCTCGTGGGTACCAATCTGCGCCAGGGCGCCATGCTCATCAAGCACCACAATCTGATCGGCGTCACGTACCGTGTCCAGCTTGTGCGCAATAACCAACACGGTCGAACGCTGCCGCAGACGGCGAATGGACTGCTGCACCGAGGCCTCGTTCTCGGGATCCAGGGCGCTCGTCGCCTCGTCAAAGAGCAGGATAGGTGCATCCTTGAGCAGGGCACGAGCAATGGAAACACGCTGGCGTTCACCGCCGGAAAGACGGCCTCCACCCTCACCCACACGGGTCTGCCACCCCTCCGGCAGGCGCGCCGCAATCTCATCGGCACCCGCCAGGGACGCGGCCCGAAGCACCTGCTCGTCGGTGGCGTCCTCACGGCCCACGCGAATGTTCTCCATGAGGGTTCCGTCGAAAAGATACACGTCCTGGAAAACCATCGAAAGCTGAGCCATGAGCTGCTCGGTGCGTTGCTTGCGCACATCCACACCACCCACGCGCACCGTGCCGGAATCAACATCCCAGAAGCGGGCCAACAGCTTGAACACTGTGGTCTTACCGCTACCGGAGGGGCCCACGATAGCTGTGAGCGACCCTGGTTCGGCTGTGAAGCTCAGCGAACGCAACACCGGAACGCCCGGCGTGTACGAGAAGCTCACATTCTCAACGCTCACACTGCCGGGATCGCTCAGATGCGCTGGCTCCTCGGGTACGGGGAGCGGCTCGGACGAGAGGATTTCGTTCACGTCCGCAAGCGGGATACGCGAGTTCTCCGCGCCAACCAGGAAGCTGACCGCATCCTGAATCGCGCGAGTGAAGCGCAACATCACGCCGATGAACACCACGGTCGACACGGGGTCAAGCGATCCGGTCAGCGCCATCTGCACCGACACGTAGATGAGCGAAACCACCACAATCTGGGTGCTCATTCCGCCCAGCACGAGGGCAAGGGTCGAATTCCACAGGGCACGCACACGACGGCCGTGACTGCGCTCAATAGCGGAGTAGAGCGGCTCATAGTTGCCGCTCCTGCCCGCGGAGCGCAGGGCACCCTGGCACGAAGCGTACTCCACGATGCGCGAGGAGAGCTCACGCTCAAGTGGGTCGGTCAGCGAATGCGAGTAGTGCTCCAGACGGTTTGAAAACACTGTCAGCGCCGCAATGACCAGCAGCGAGGCGGCAAGGGTTATCCCCAGCATGGGCTGCCAAATAAGCACACCCACCATGAGTACGAGGGCCGCAATTGTGTTACGCAGAACCGGCACCGCCACGTGAGCGATACCCGTACCGATGGACATAAGACCCTCAGTGACCAGACGCGACATACGCCCGTTCAGACCCGCATCGAACCAACCCAGCGGCAGGCTCGCCAGGCGATCACCCACCTTCACCAGCATGACGCGCAGACCCTCCAAGGCGGCGCGGTAGGCACCCAGGTTCATGGCGTAGGTGCACGCCGCGCCAACGACGGCGCATACGCCCAACACTGTGAGCCAGCCTCCCAATCCAAGGCCCCACGCAGGTGCCGACGAGGCGAGCGCCACCACGGTGGGAATAATAGCAAGGTATACGAGGCCCTCCACGATACCGCCGGCAGTCACCCAGGCGAGCGCGCGGCTCAGCTGGGCGTTACCCCGGTCGTTGAGGAGCCCCCGGTACTGGCGCAGAAGGAGTGGGTCACGCATATACCCGACCGCACTGTGCGACTCCTCCCGGCGGGCGGCGCGGTACGCGGCGGTGCTTACCGTGTTGCTCATAGTGTCATCAGCTTTAGTGACTGTCTTAGCCGCAGTTTTAGTCACGGTTCTCTCCTTCCTTGGATTCGTCATCGTTCAAACCCTCAGCGACGAATCGGGAAGCTTCTCCCCCGCTTAGCAAACGCCAATAGGGGTGCTCTGCCAACTCTTCGGCGGTTCCGCGCGCGGTGATGCGGCCACCCTCCATGATGCAGATCTGGTCGGCTCCGGCAACCACCTGGGCAGTGTGCCCGATAACCAGCACCGTGCGGTCGCGGGTCAGCTCGGTGAGGGCCCGCTGAATCTGCGCAGCGCAGTCCGGGTCGGTGTTGGCGGTAGCCTCGTCCAGAATCAGGATGGGCGCGTTGGTGAGCAGTGCCCGGGCGATAACGATGCGCTGCTTCTGTCCGCCCGAAAGGTTCGTGTCCTCGCCGATGACCGAGTCTAGACCGTTCGGTAGTTCACGGATGTCCTCCCAAATCTGGGCACGGCGCGCAGCCTCAATGACCCGTTCGTCGTCCGCATCGGGTACAGCTAGGCGAATGTTATCGCGGATGCTAGCGCGCAGAATCTGTGCCCGCTGTAGCACAAAGGCAACCGAGCGGTACAGTTGCTCCTCACTCATAGCGCGCACGTCCGTGCCATCGATGAGCACGCACCCTTTATCGGGGTCTTGGAACCGTGCCAGCATAGTGGCGAGGGTGCTCTTGCCGCTACCGGAGGGGCCCACAAGCGCGGTGACGGTGCCCGGTGCGAGGCTCAGGGTTACCCCATTCAGCGCATTCACCACAGAGGAGGTTGCCGCGGAGCCATCATCACCGGACAACGAGGGAGCCGCTGAAAGCACCGGAACCTCAGTGCGATAGGAGTAACTGATCCTCTCAAAATGCACACCGGTGCGTTCCTCGGAGGTACCGGGGGCACTCGCATCAGCGCTATCGGCGCTCTCAGGCGGGGCCTGCAGCTCACGCACGCGGGTCAGGTCCACCAGGCGTAGGGCAGCATTACCCGCCATCTGGTACGACCAGGCCGTGTTCGTGATGACGTCCAGGCTCAGGGGAATAACCAGCGCGATGAGAGCACACACCATAACCTGCGATGTCGAAGCGTAGTTGCACTGCACCATGAGCGCACCACCGCCCAGGCTCACGAGCATCACAACCGGCGCCGAAATAACCGCCGTGGAGAGCGAAGAACCCTTCAGCAGCGGCCCACACCAATCCCAGTAGAAGTCGGCAAAGCGGCGGGCAGCCTGCGCGAACGCGGCGTGTGCGGCACCGGTTTTACCGAAGGATTTGACGACCTCAATGCCGTCCACGAACTCGACGGCCCGGGCGCTGGTTTCAGCCAGGTGGTCGTCCATGTGGGCGGTCTTCTCACCCATGCCGCGAGTCATCCACATCTGCCCAAGCAGGTACAGCGGCAAGGTCGCAATGGTGAGCAGACCCAGCCACGGGTTGAGCGTGAAGCTGTACACGAGCAAAGCAAGCGGGGTGACGACCGCAGCGGTAACTTCAACCGGCTTATGCGCGATGAGAGTGTGGATGGTAGTCGTATCGCCCTGCAATGCCTTGCGCACTCGCCCCGATGAAGTCGATGAGAACCAGCTGAGCGGCGCACGTCCCAGGTGGGTGAGGATGCGCTGCTGTAGGTGGGTTTTGAGGTGAACATCAGCCAAATGTGTGATCATGAGAGCCACGAAGTACAGGCCAATCTGCAGGCTGAAGGCGGCAAAGAGTTCCTGAACCTGCACCCACACGTGGTCGGCGGGGATGCTCGCTCCCCCGGCTGCGGGTAGCAATAGATCACCGAGGCGTGTGAGCACGATGTACGGCCAGATAGCTGCGATGCCGGAGAGCGCCGCGATTGCCTGACCGGCATAGATACGCTTCTGCACGGGTGCGAGTAGCTCGTTGAGGGCTTCGCGTGAGACCCGCGCCTTCTGCGCGTAGTTTTGGGAGCCGGAAGGTTGCTTTGGGGGCTTCTCCCCACCCTCCCTAGCACCCTGCGTTTCTCTCGGTGAAGATTCAGCTGAGGTTGAGGAGATGCCCACTACTGCACCCCCAGCTGGCTTACGCCTGCACGCTCAAAGTGACGGCGTAGCGCACGCTGACCAACATAGCCGCCCAGTAGGGCAAGGAGGAAGGTAACGACCATCCACACCGAAATCACACCGGGACTAAACATCACCTTCAGACCCTCCGCGTAGTCTGCACCCCAGCCCTGGGCCACCATGCCGAAGTAGGACTCTGGGTTCAGTAGCGCAGGAAGGTACATACCAAAGGTCCACAGCGAGAACACAGCATAGGCGACCAGACCGCGGCGCGGCTCCAGGCTCGTGGCCTTACCCAATCTCGACTGAATGGCGTCTGCAATCAGACCGGTCAGCACCGAAGTAACCACAACGTGCGGGGTGCCATGGGTAATACCCATAAGCAACGCAATCAGCAGGCTCGTAATGGTCAGCGCACCGAACTTGGGTACACGCGAGAGGTAGAGCATCACAACGATACCGTTAATCAGGATGGACAGCGCGCCACCGACAAAAATGAAGGCCGGTCCGGCCATACCAATCATGCCGCTGGCATATATGATGATGAAGTAAATGATGGAGAATACGCCGCAGTTGATGAGGTCGCGGGCGGTTAGCTTATTCATATCTCCTCCTTGAGATACATGGAGATTTACGGGTTGGTAGGTTCGTGCACCGAACGAGAGGGACGTGTGAGTATCGAGCACACAAGCATCTGGTGAACAGGCTTCTGCACCGTCCCTCCTGCGCAGGGTCTTTCGGAGCGCAGAACGAAGCCCGGTCTAGGTCTAGGTCGTGCTTCTAGGCTGTAACTTCTAGGTCGTACTTCTACGTCATGGGTAATATCACTCCTTGTCAAAAGCTTCTGAATACTAGGCTTTAGCTCGGATCTCAGGGAGTATTAGGGGTGTGTCAGGGAACCTAGACATTCCTTCCCGGTACCCTGCATCTGGGCTCTTCTTCTGCTCTTGCCACCGAGGGGTCATCCCCGAGGAACACCACGCGGTCGGCGCATGCCTCGACCAGCTCCGCGTCGTGGGTTATACAGATAACCGTCATGCCTCGCTCAGCCAGCAAACGCATCTGCTCTGCAATCGAGTGCAGGTGCGCCGCGTCCACACCGGAGGTCGGCTCGTCAAAAATCATGACGGAGCGCCGAGCCACCACGCTAGAGGCAATCATGAGCCTTTGCTGCTGGCCACCCGATAGAGCCGCCGGGTGCCTGGACGCCAGGTGCAGCAGCCCCATGGAGTCCAGGGCCTGCCGCGCGCGCTTTCGATCGTCCTCGGTGACCGCGCCGGTGGGGAGTGCCTCCGCGGCGACTGTGGCGGCGAAAAGCTGCTGCCGCGGGTCCTGCATGACCAGGCCGCAGGTGCGGGTGCGCTCAGCAGCGCTATGCGGCTTGCCGTTGACGCTGATGCGGGCCCCGGGTACATCGTGCAATCCGCAGATGATGCGCGCCAGGGTACTTTTTCCCACGCCATTGGGGCCACAGACGGCGGTAACTCTGCCCGCAGGAAAGTCCAGAGAGGCGATGTTGAGTAGCTCTGCCCCCGCATTGTCGGTTGTTCTCTCGGAGGGTCTCCCTCGACGAGCGTGTAGCCGCTTTGCGAACGAGCGTGCGAGTGCCCGGAGGCGATACGTGCCATCCCGTCCACCGTAGCTGAACCGCAGGTTTTCGATGAGCAGCCCGGGCCGTGCTTCGGCATTCCCCTCTCCAGTTCCCAGGTTCTCTGAGACGGGGTTTTCGTTCGAAGAGTTCCCGACATTGGAAGAGGATTCAACCCGATCCACCGGTTCTGAGGCAACAGGCTCGGGAACAACCCGTGGAACGTCGGGTAGAACCGGCTCCGTCAGGGAGCGAATCCCCAGCTCGTGACGCGTCCGCTCGGGTAGGGCGAAGAACTCCTCGCTGCTGTATTCGGCAACGACCCTGCCATCCTCGAGTCGCACCACGCGGTCGGCGATGTTGCGCATCAGGTGCACCCGGTGCTCGGCCACGACCATGGTGATGCCCCGACTTTTGAGCATGCGTAGCAGGTCGGCAAGCTCCCTCACCGCCTGGGGCGAGAGGTTCGAGGTTGGCTCATCCAGAAGCAGGATGGGTGCATGAGCCGCCAGGGCGCAGGCGCAGGCTACCCGTTGCAACTGCCCTCCTGAAAGTGCTTCAAGGGGACGGTCCAACAGGTGCTCAATCCCAGCCTCCCGCGCGGCGTTCTCAACGCTCCGGCGAATCGACTCGGGAGATTCGCCAAGCATTTCCCCCACGAGCGCCATTTCTGCGCGCGCGGTCGAGGCGAAGAATTGGGTGCGAGGGTTCTGGAAAACCATGGCGGAGACACCCGCCTGGTCGGCGAGGGTCATGCTCTGCCCCTCGCGGCTGAGGATTCGGATACTACCGCTCAGCTTGCCTCCGTAGAAGCGCGGGACGAGGGTGTTCATGGTGCGCAAGCAGGTAGATTTTCCGCTTCCGGAGGCACCCACGAGTAGCACGCATTCCCCTTCGGCAACGCTTAGGTTCACATTGCTGAGGGCGCGGGCTCTCTCCGCGGGTTTGGGAGGGACTCCGGGCTCGGTGGGGGTAACAACGGCTTCAGTTGTAGTATGCCCCTCAGATTTCATGCTGGGCTTTGCCGAGGGACTCCTGTCTTCCCCGTATTCCCCACTTCCGGGGCGGTTATCGCTACGGTTTCCTTCATCCTGGCCGAAGTAGTCGTAGTCCACACCCTCCAGCTCAATGAGGCACTCGACAGCCCTCTCGCGCCTTGTCGTTACTGTTGTCGTTACGCTCACGCCAGACCCACCTCCATTCCGGTCCTTAGCGCGTACGCCCACAGGCCGGCGCACAGCACCAGGGCCAGTACATCGTAGCGGGTGAATCGAGGAGAAAGCGTGCAGGTGCGGCGGTGCTCGCGGGACCCCACGCCCTTGATAAGTGCCGCGGCAGAGAGCTCATCCACGCAACGGGTCATCGAAAGCAGGAAAGGGATCACCAGCATCTCCGCTGAACGCAGGGGGTGCAGCGATGCTGACCACGGAGTCGGGGCCAGGCCGCGCAACACCATGGCGCTACGAATATCGCGCAGCTCCCTGTGTGCCACCGGGAAGAAACGCACCATCACCATGATTGGCACGTACAGTACCGTGGGCATGCGCATACGGATGAGGACCATCGACACCTCATGCGGGGTGACCGCTCTAAAGAACGAGAGAATTAAAAAGAGCGCGGCGGTGTACTTCGCGAACCAGTACCCCACAAACGACAGAATGACGATGACCGGGTGGGGGTAGATATGCGGGAACACGCAGGCCAGCATCAGGCAACCCACGGTGAAGAGCGCCCAGCGCACAAAGGTATCGCGCGGCAGGGATAGGAGGATAAATATCCCCGCGCTGGCGATTGCCGCAAGCACCACTTCCAGGCGCACCGCCATGACCGCCACGGTGCTGATGCTAACCGTCAGGAGCACCATGGAGCGGGGATCGAGGAGACCTCGCCGCTCCGGTGACACCTGATTCGGCACCCGGTGCATGCCGGATGCATCGGCAACACCGAGGGCATCGGAAACATTGGATACGTCGACCCGCTCGGTACGCGCCGATGCGTCTAGCGGTCTCGTGTCCGATAGTCTGCGGTGAACTGTCGATTCTGCCATAGAATACGCTCCCTCCATTGGGTTGTTCTTAGTTTCAGCTTAACCACAATTTAGGGTGTACTTATAGGAGATTCGCAGATGTTTCTTAATATTACTTTGAACATCTTTCAAGCCCGAAGTGTCGGCAAAAGCCGGCACTGTCAACGTTGCCAACACCGTCAACACTGTCAGCCGCTTCACCATATCTCCGGGCACAGCAACAGCCCCGATCCTTGGCAACTAGGAAAACCAAGGATGCGGGGCTGCGCAATACTATCTGGCGCACCGCCTTCTAGGAGGTGGAACGCTCACGCAGACGCTCGTGAACCTCGCTCACAAAGCGATTCTGATCATCGCGAGCATAATGCACGACCTCACCAATAACGGTAATAGCCGGCGCCCTAACCGATGCGCAATCCGCCTGAGCGTTCTCAAGGGTCGTGACAGTCACACGCTCCTTCTCAGAGAAACCGTTCTCAATGGTTGCCAGCGGCGTGTCAGCCTCAATCCCACGAGAGAGCAGAGACGCCACCGTATCGGGCAGGGTACGAACGCCCATCAGCAGCACCACGGTGCCCTGGGCACGCAGGGTCGCCTCAAGCGCCGACACTTCGGACTCCGACAGACCGGAGTGACCAGAAATAACGGTGAAAATCGAGGACACCTTACGCAGGGTCACCGGAATCGCCGCACGCGCAGGAACAGCAATGGCGCTGGTAATGCCGGGGATAACCTCAGCCTCCAGGCCTGCGGCGATGCACGCATCCAACTCTTCAGCACCGCGACCGTACACGTACGGGTCGCCGCCCTTCAAACGCACCACGGTCTTACCCGAAAGCGCGTAATCAATCATGAGCTGCTGGATGCGGGACTGCGGAACAGCGTGCTTACCGGGAACCTTGCCCACATCAATGATGAGGGCGTTCGGCGCGTACTCGCCGTACTCCTGCGGGGCGAGGTGATCCAGAAGGACCACGTCCGCCTCACTCAGGGCACGTGCCGCACGCAGGGTCAGCAGGTCAGCGGCACCGGGGCCGCCACCCACAATGTAGACCTTGCCGGGGTTCTCGGCGCGCTCGCCGGGCAGGGCAATGCCGCGTTCCGTCACACTATCGTCCAGGGTGTGCCCGGGCGCCCCGCCCGCGAGAATTTCGTCAATAGTGGCGAACTCGCGGGGCGGGAACGGAGGAATCTTCGGGCACATACTACGCTACCGGGACCGGGTTGAGGTCACTGGGCTTACCCACGGGAATCTTGGCACCGGTCACCAGGACGGTGTTGGACTCACCAGCTTCTGCCGCGGCAATTTCCTCGGGGGTTGCGGGGCGAATCTGCTCACGCTCCAGCACGTACAGGTGCGAACCCTCGTCGCTGCCGTTGGGCTCGTTGATGAAGGCACGGAAGCGGCGCAGGCGGCGCTCGTCGCGCAGGGTTGCTGCCCACTCGTCCTCGTAGGAGTCAACGTGACGCTGCATGTCGCGCTCCAGGTCCTCGCACACGCCCAGGGAGTCCTCAATGAGGACGGACTGCAGGTGTGCCAGACCGTCGCCGTGCTCCTCATCCAGATCCTCGAGCCAGCGAGCGGTACGCTGCAGCTTGTCTGCGGTACGGATGTAGTACATCAGGTAGCGGTCAATGTAGCGGACGATGTCCTCACTGGAGGCATCCTTGACGAAGAGGCGACCGTGAGCGGGGTTTGCACCACCGTTACCACCCAGGTATAGGTTCCAGCCGTTGGTGGTTGCAATCAGACCAACGTCCTTGCCCTGTGCCTCGGCACATTCACGGTTACAGCCGGAAACGCCGAACTTGAACTTGTGCGGGGAGCGCAGACCACGGTAACGGTTCTCCAGCTGGATTGCCATGCCGGTAGAGTCCTGAACACCGAAGCGGCACCAGGTCGAACCCATGCAGGACTTGACGTTACGCAGGGACTTACCGTAGGCCTGACCGGATTCGAAGCCGGCATCCACCAGGCGCTCCCAAATGTAGGGCAGCTGCTCCAGGCGAGCGCCGAACATACCGATACGCTGAGCACCGGTGATCTTCACGTACAGACCGAACTCTTCAGCGACCTCTGCGATGACGCCCAGCTTCTTAGCGGGAATCTCACCTGCGGGAATACGCGGAACGACGGAGTAGGTACCGTTCTTCTGCATGTTTGCCAGCGCACGGTCGTTGGTCTCCTGAATACCACCGCGGCCTGCGTCCAGGACGTAGGAGTTGCGGAAGGAGGAGAGAATCGACGCAACGGTCGGCTTACAGATAGCACAGCCGTCGCCACCGCGGCCGAAGCGTGCCAGCACAGAGTCGAAGTCGTCCAAGTTGGTCAGGCGCACAGCCTCAGCCAGCTCTGCACGTGAGAAGTCGAAGTGCTCACACAGTGCCTTGGAGACGGTCAGACCCATCTTCTTCATCTGCTGTTCCAGAGTCTTCTGCAGCATCGGAACACAGGAACCACACTGGGTGCCTGCGGTGGTGCAGGACTTCAGGGATGCAACATCGTGGTTGCCGGCAACGATAGCCTCGCGGACAGCACCGAAGCTGATGTTGTTGCAGGAACACAGGATTGCGTCGTCGGGCAGTTCGGTGTCGGGGATGCCGTCGCCGCCGCCAGCTGCGGTCAGGTAAACGTTCGGCTCAGCGGGCAGTTCGCGGCCAAGCAGGGGCTTGAGGGAGTCGAAGGGAGCGGTGTCACCGACGAACACGCCACCGAGCAGGGTCTTTGCGTCGCCGCTGGTCACAATCTTCTGGTACATACCGCGTGCGGGGTCTGCGAACAGAATCTCGAGGCAACCTTCGGTGGTGCCGCGGCGGTCACCGAAGCCAGCCACCTGAACGCCGGAGAACTTCAGTTTGGTTGCGATGTCGAACTCTTCAACCTGAGCTTCTTCGTTGTCGTTGAGCAGGTTAGCTGCCACAGCGTCAGCCATAGCGTTAGCCGGCGCGACCAGACCCCAGGTGCGGCCCAGTACGCAGGCGACCTCACCGATAGCCCAAATGTGCTCGTCGGAGGTGTGGCATGCGTCGTTGACGAGAATACCGCCGCGCTCGCCCAGTGCCAGGTCAGCGTCGCGTGCCAGCTCGTCGTTAGCGCGAATACCGGCGCCAAAGACCACCATGTCGGCGGGCAGGGTGCGGATCTCAGCGTCCTCAGAGGGAGAATCTGCGATGGAGACGGAGATGACGTTGCCGTCAGCGTCCTTGTTGATACCGGAGATGTACACGCCGGTCTCAATCTCAATGCCGGTTGCCTTAATCTGGGCGTTCACGGCGTAACCGCCGCCCTGGTCAACCTCAACGGAAAGCAACCAGGGAGCTACGTCCAGGATGGTGGGCTCTGCGCCCAGGTCTTTCAGACCCTCAGCTGCTTCGAGGCCGAGCAGACCGCCACCGACGACGATACTGCGGGGCGCGCGACCGTGGGTGGACTGCAGGCGCTTGACCTCGGAGACCATGTTCTTCACGTCATCGATGGTGCGGAAGACGTGTGCGGCGTCCGAGTTAAGAATGGGGATGCGAACCGCGCGGGAACCGGTTGCGAAGACCAGCACGTCGTAGGGGTACTCGTTGCCCTCGGTGTCGATGACGACGCGGCGGGTGCGGTCAAGCTTCTCTGCGTGGCAGTTGTTGACCAGGTTGATGTTCTCTGCATTCCACAGTTCGGGGTCACCTAGGGTCAGGTCTTTCTCGGTGTCCTTGAAAATCTGCTCGATAGCAACGCGGTCGTAGGGGATGTAGGGCTCATCGTTGAGGACGGTGACGGTGTCCGTCGCGCGACCTGCAGCTTCAGCGCCTTCGTGGTATGCGCGTACGAATCGCCACGCTGCGGGGCCTGCGCCGACAACGAGAATGTTGCGGGGAGTGTGCGACATGGATTTTCCTTCCTAGTTGTAATGCAGGTAGTTCATGGCACGTTCCTACTCTCGATGCGCGGTGGTGGCGTGCCTTCAGTGGGAACTCCTAGTTTCCCGGTTTTGGGCTCGTACCGGTGCGTACCGGATAGTTGAGGCGCCCGCTTCTTTAGAATGCATATGAGAATTATGAAACACTTTTATGTGGGATTGTGTTGTTTTCTCCAGGCAGTCAAAAGGCGTTTTTAACTACGACTTTTATCGTACACGTTCTCAGGTACCTCAGGCGTCGAAAATTGGTATTTTTTGGGAAAAATTTTCTAAAAAATCCGCGGAATACCGGGCTAGAATAGGGCACTCTTACCTTAACGGCACTTAATTTAGGTAAGGCTAATCTACAAAAATCGGGCTTAAGTTTTAGGGTGAAAATAACCTTTAGAGCCGTCCGCGCGCCCCATTTCCAAATGTGGGTTTCATAAGGTAAACTCCAAACAAAGAACACACGAACCGCTATTGTATCCTGCACCCCGCGCGGCGCAGACCACCACTTCGAAAGGAAACCCCCATGGCTGAAAACTGGGTACGCATCTGCGCCGAATCTGACCTCGAAGAAAACTGGGGTGAAGTCGCCCTGATCGACGGCTACCAGTACGCCATCTACAAGACCAAGCACGGCATCTTCGCCGGCGACCACCTCGACCCGCACAGCCAGGCACTGGTCCTCGCACGCGGCATCATCGGCGAGAAGAACGGCAACCCCACCATCACCTCCCCCCTCTACAAGGAGGTCTACGACCTGACCACCGGCGAGTGCCTCTCCGACCCCTCCTACTCCATCAAGGTCTACCCCGTAGAGGTCCGCGACGGCGACGTCTACCTCAAGACCGTCTAAGCACTCAGCCGCCTACAGCTCTCAAAAACAGCAACACAAAAAACCTCGGGAACATAACGTCCCGAGGTTTTTTGTACGGATTTTCAGAAGCCGCCTCATCAGGTGAGTGAACAGCGAGCGCACTAGCCTGATTTTAAGTCATCTAGGCAGCTTCCAGCTGCGCAATAGCCGCATCCATGCGGTCAATAAAGCACTCCGCCACCACGGCAGCAGAAGCACCACCCTGCGCGTTCACCAGCGGCGCGGCAACCTTCACCGGCACACCGGTCGACTCAGCATCACGGCGCATCTTACCGGAGAAGAACCCCTCCGCCAGCAGGTATGTTGCAGCAAACTTAGGCTGATGCTCAGCAACGACCTCGTGGAACTTCGGATCAATCGCGGCAACGAAGCCGTGATGCACCGGGGTGTTCAGTTCCTCAGCCAGTAGCTCAGCGGCACGGCTCATGTCCGCACGACCATCAGCACGAGAAGAGCCCGCGGCACCCTGTACAACAGGGCCGTCGCCGGGAGTCCAACCAGCCTCTTCCAGGCGGGCGCGGGTCAGTGCGGCAAGGCGCGCATCCGGGCCCAGAGACTCGCCAATACTAATACGCTCAATACCGCTATTGCGTGCGGCACGACGCAAATCCACCTGAGTGTGGAAACCGGTCGACAGCAGAATCGGCACGATCACGCAGGGCTCATCATTGGGCAGAGAGGCTGCGGCATCATCAACGCTGGGAGATTCCACATCCACATATGCGCCGTGGACACGGTACTCCACACCGTCGTTACGCTGGGCAAGCAGGAACTTGATCTGCTCACGAATCAGCGTAATAGCCTCGCGACCGGCGACAGAGTCGGTGCCGTGCGAGGTCGCGATCACATTTAGAATAGTCATATTTCCATTGTATGAAAGGAACACCCCGCTTCCCCACTCATGAACACGAGTGACGAAGCGGGGTGTTGCACAAAGGCTAAATCTTAGCTCTTGCGACGGCGTGCCACAACCAGTGCGGTGCCTGCAGCCAGGGTGATAGCACCAGCCGCTGCGGCGAAGATAGCGCCGGATGCGCCGGTCTGCGCCAGTTTCGAGGAGGAGCTACCGGAGGTCGAGGAACCACCATTGGAGGAACCGTCGTTGGAGCCACTCACACCCAAGTTGTCGGAGGCGCCGGAATCAGCATCAGAACCACCGTTGGAGCCGCCCTTGTGACCGGCTGCGTTCTGGTCAGCGGTGCTGCTCTCAGAAGCGGAAGCGCTTGCGGATGCAGACTCGCTCGCGGACGCGGATGCGCTCGCGGATGCAGACTCGCTAGCCGATGCGGTCGCCGATGCGCTGCTGGAGCTGCTTGCGGAGCTCGATGCGCTCACAGAAGCACTCGAAGAAGCAGACGCGCTAGCGGATGCGGACTTGCTCACCGAGGGGGTCACTGCGGGAACGCTCGGAACTGCAGTCGGGGATACGCTCACCGATGCGCTCGGGGTTGCAGAAGCACTCGGGGCTACAGAAGGAGCCACGGATGCGGTCGGCAGAGACGGCGAGGTGGGTTCTGCAGTCTTGGTGGGTTCTGCAGTCTTGGTGGGTTCTGCAGTCTTGGTGGGTTCTGCAGTCTTGGTGGGCTCAGCGCTCGGCTCAGCAGACTTAGTGGGCTCAGCGGTGGGAGCAACAGTCGGCTCAGCGGTCGGAGCAACAGTCGGCTCTGCAGTCACGGTAGGCTCAGCAGAAGGCGCGACAGTCGGCTCAGCGGTGGGAGCAACAGTCGGCTCAGCAGACTTGGTAGGCTCGGGTGCCGGGGTCGGTGCCGAGTTCGTTGCCAGGCGGTTCAGCCACAGCTGATCCTCGTAGGTGGTCGGGTTCTCGAAGCTGGTCGGGTAGATAATATCGCCGTTGGGCAGTTCGAGAGCGTTGTAGCCGCCGCTCTTGTCGGTCTTGCGCATCGAGGAGAGCACCACCTCGTTCACCTTGTTCAGGGTGTCATCCATGAACACCAGGCGGGAGCCGGAGGCGTCCACCACACCCACGTTACCCGCGCGGGTCAGGAACATGGTGGCAACCTCGGTCTTCTCGAAGCCCTCAAGAGTTGCGGACTCGCGGACCACGCTGAAAGTGCCGTTCTCGTACTTGAGGATCTGCACCTTACCGCCGTACCAGTTGTTCCAACGGTAAATGTAGCCCTTGGGGCTGACCAGGGTCGAGGGCAGGGCGGTGTCGTAGCCTGCGGGTGAAGAGTTCGGCACCAGGGACACGCCGTTGCTGCTCAGGTGCAGCAGGTGGCCCTTCTGAACAACCTTTTCGCCGGATGCATCGTAGATGGAGGTCGACGGCGCGTAAACGAAGCTGCCGTCGGGCAGCGGTGCGAGGGTCAGGGTGTTGTTGGAGAACGAGTCGCCGTAGTACTCGTCGAGCGAGTAGGCTTTCACAACCTGCGGGTCGATAGAGTCGGGCTTCGGCAGAGCCTGCGAGGTTGCCTTGCCAGATGCGTCAATGATGGTCAGCTTGCCGCCACCATGGCCGTCAATGCTGACGATACCCCAGGTGTTGTTGGCGGGGTTGTAGCCGATTGCCTTGACGGTGTTGGTGCCGAGCTCTGCGTCGGAGTAGGTACCGGAGGAGACAAGCTTACCCTCAGCGGTCACGGTGTACAGCTCGGGCTTGTTGCTTTCACTGCCGATGACGAGCATGCGGTTGCCGTCAGCGTCCACCGCGAAAACGCCCTTATTTGCCTTCAGGACGCCGGTGTCGGTCATCTTCAGGTTGGAGCTGTTCAGCACGGTGTAGGTGGTGTCGCCGCTGAAGCTCGGGGGTGCCACGTGCACGATGTGGTTCCGGCCCAGACGTGCGGTGTTCTGGGGCTGGTTCACGCCCGCGCCGGTGTTGTAGGACTCAGCTACGCTGTAGGCGCTCTTGGGGGTGTTGGCTGCGCTACCGGTGTAGGAGATGCTCAGCGGGTCGAGGCTAGCGCCTTCGTTGTAGAAGTCGGAGAAGGCGTGGTTACCATCGGCGGTCAGGTTCGCGGAGATGCCGCTGATGCTGACCACGCCGCCCTTCTCGCTCTGCTTGGCGGTGCCGGTGCTCAGGGTCGCCATCTTGACTTCCGCGGGGCCCTCGAACTTGCCGGAGGCGTAGTTCTTGGTGCGCACGGTCATGTAGAGGGAGCCGGTGCCGTCAGCGAGGTTCAGTTCCACACGGGGGTTGGAGAAGGTGAGGTTCAGGGCACAGCCGGTTTCGGGGTCCTGACCTTCAGCGCAGTGGCCGGTGAACCAGAGGCGGCCGGCAGCCTGCAGAGTGACCTGCTTGCCGTCTTCAGAGATGGTGGTGGAGGACGGGGTGAAGGTGAACTGCTTTGCGGTTGCGTCCCAGGCTGCGCCGTCGGTCATTTCGCGGGGCATACCGTTGTAGGACAGGAAGGAGGCGCGCACGCCCCATCCGAAGGATGCGCCGGCAGTTACCTGGTCGCCTGCTGCGACGTTCTGTGCGGCAACGTTCTGGGCAGCGATATTAATGTTCTCGGCGAGAACGGGTGCCAGGGGCAGAGTGACAGCGCCAGCGACGGCGAGGGCGCAGGCTCCCTTGGAGAAGCGGGTGCCAGATGTGAAAATCTTCATTGGTGTGTATCCATACTATCGACATTGTTAGGACAGGCTTACTATATCGACAGTGTGTACATTTCTCAACATCAGAGTCCAAGAAACCATTTTGTTACAGCGCAAAATATCCCGCACCGCCTGCATAAATACCCTCGCGTGCCAACAGTTGCGCTCCGCCAAGGCAGAGCGCTGAGACCGCGCCTACTCCCCTAGTGTAGGAAATGTTGTTGATACTGTCAGTCAGAACGATGACGTACACAACTTCTTTTTCCCTGACGAGGCTCATCAGGAGGCTATACTCGCCCCGTTCTCCTCCTCGGATACCTGCGGGTTCTCAACAATAGAACCGCCATATTCGCCAGTAGCGGCGTAGAAGTCGATGTCTACCAGAATGTCTGTTGCCATCAGCTCTTCAGGGAGTCCGTTCCACCGCAGCATCGTTACCGCCCCTTAAGTTGAGGCTTAATGCGGACTAGTCCGGGAATTTTACGCCCATCTACTAACATGCGAGGGCATACAACCCTATCTTTTGATTATGTTTGAAGAAAATGTAGGGTGTTCTATAGGTGATTTCGACTCACCATTTTCACCCCAGTAAACCTTAAAGTCTCACGTACAACTTTATATTTCCCTCAAGCTCCCCTTTATACTCTTCCCCCGTCTCTCAACACCCCACGGGCACCTTCATGCACGCCTTCTATACACGCCGAGAACACAGAGAAACACCCCACCCGCATCCAGATAGGGAGCATCCAGATAGGGATGCGTGCGAGGCTACCAAAGTCAATGCCTCACTGAGGCTCAATCATCACGGAACGCCGCGAGCTTAGCTCTCCTTACGAATCACCTTGAACTGGCTCGGCTGCGCCACCGGGCGAATCGTAATGCGGTCAAGGTTCACGTGATGCGGAACGTTCAGAGCAAAGGTCACGGTCTGCGCCACGTCCTCTGCGGTCAGCGGCTTCTCAACACCCGCATAGACGCGCTCGGCGGCTTCCTTGGAACCTAGACGATTCAGGGAGAACTCCTCGGTATGCACCATGCCCGGGCAGATCTCAATCACGCGAACGTTATGTTCCGCTTCTTCCAGGCGGAGCGCCTCCGTCAGGCCGCGAGCGCCGAACTTCGCGGCGTTGTATCCGGCACCGCCCTCGTAGCCGTGTTCCGCGGCGGTGGAGGTCAGGTTCAGGATCGTGCCGTGACCGTTCAGACGCAACGCCTCCGCAAAGACACGCACCATGTGCAGAATACCGAGCACATTCATCTGGTACATCTTCAGATAATCGGCAGGCTTGCCGTCGGCAACCTTATCCACACCAATAGCACCACCGGCAATATTGACCAGGGCGTCAATAGTGCCCTGCTCTTCCAGGATCTGCTCGGCAACAAAGCGGACGGAATGCTCATCGGTCACGTCGCAGGTCACCGGGTGAGCGCCGGTTTCCGCGTAGAGAGTGTAGAGGCGGTCGGTGCGGCGAGCCAGAGCATAGACGGTCCAGCCGCTTGCTACCAGCTGCTGTACGGTGGCTCGGCCAATACCGCTGGATGCGCCGGTCACCACGGCAACTTTGCCGTTGCCGGTATGGGGCAGGAAAGGAGATGCAGGAATATGGGTGTTCTCAGTCATACTTTAATCCTAGTAGAGTGATGCCCGCGGGTGCTCTGTTCGAGCAGACTCGCGGGCATATATTTTGAAATTTTCGATAGTGAAATAGATGGCGGTACCACAACTGAGCGGCGCTCCGTCAGGCTACTACTTGCGGCGACGAGGCAGACCCCAACGGCTCCTACCACCGTCACGGAATCCGAGGCGGTGCTCAAAATACACGAACGAGCTACTACCAGTCTTGGTCGTGTCCGGAGGGACCGTACCCTCACGCGCCGACAACAGGTAAAGAACCGCGGCGCCGGGCATGAACACAAGCAGGGGCAACACGAACCGCATGCGCGCCTCGCCGTAGCCGCTACGCACCGTCAAATGCCAGAGGCACAACGCCATCAGCGTCAGGTGCAGTATCAGCAGAACGGTTTCAGGCGTACCCAAACCAAAAATACTCAGAGAACTCATTGGCAGCTCCTCAAAGGTCGTATATCTTCAGTCTACGCCGCGTCCGCTTTACTGAGAAGGGTTCACGGGCTGTTGATACTGTAGATTTTCGCGCCTACACTGCAGATAATCAGGGGCAGCATATTAGGGGTTCTCTCCCCCATTACCGTTTCCACCGAGTTTGTCGCTAAATCGCCGATTACTCCTCATATAGGGAGCCTCCACATGACAGCAACACCGCACCAGCACATCACCGACTTTAAAGAGCGGCGCCAAGCGCTCCAACAAAGGGCGCGCACTATCCGTGCCGCCACCGGAACCCCCTACAGCTCTGAGGTTCACCTACTGCTCGGGCAGAGCTACCTCGACCCCGCCAGCTGGCAGGAACTCACCGCCTCCAGCGGGGTGCGCGCCACAGTACGTAGGGCACAATTTGTGCGCCGGTACCGGCACCTCCTGGCGCGTCTAGAAGCCGCCATCGAGCGGTACGAACAGCACGGCGCGGCGCAGAATTCCCCTGGAGCTGAGAGAATGCCGTGAATATGAGAAAATAGCCGTTATGGCTGAAAACATTTTGGGCTCAGACTCGCCCGTACAGATTAACGTTCCCGA
>ERZ772999.725-NODE-725-length-20085-cov-13.242936_pt1 | contig 20085 bp, 14 predicted proteins | sample MGYA00511467_ERZ772999 | MGnify/ENA primary metagenome ERZ772999 (study PRJEB29015, sample SAMEA2738064) | human oral metagenome | biome: human oral; feature: human-associated habitat; material: saliva | place: China | collected 2218 ... | reverse complement strand
GGGGCGGAGAGCTCGGGGCAGAGTACCCCGTAGCTACATTACTGACGCTCGCACGAATGCGGGCATAGTAATTGCCAGACCTGTCAAGCTTACCGGATGCACCCGGGCTTTACCAGTCTTTTGGGAAATCTTTGATTCAAATCACTGTGCGTGTGGGTTTTTGGCACTTACCCACACGACCCCCACAGCAAATATTTGCACCCGTCGGAGCTATTTAGGTGCGACTTCCCCGAAAAATTGCGACATCAATATGTTGGATTGTAATCATTTCGTTATTTTTAACCTGTGTCTTTATGGGAATAGCTTGAATCAGGCCCCCATATCGTCTAGATTAGAAACCGTAACAAGCTTGGCCCCCGCTCTTCCGGGAAGGCCGGCGGTCAAGACGTCTATCACAACTCAAAACTCTGACGCGGTGCGCAGTACTACCGAGGTACTACGCACCGCTTTCTGTTTGCACTCAACCCTATACGGCTGCTTTCCTGCCGAGGCGCGCCACTCCCCCGGTGGTCAGCACTCAAAGTAGTAGACGACTGGATGGGAGCCACGTAAGCTAACGGGTCGTATCCTGCACCAGAGCCGCATCCAAAATACGGCGAATACGCTCACGACGCTCCGCCAACGTACGCTCAAAACCGTGCTGCGTCGGCTCGTAGTAGACCGTACCGCGCAGAGTATCCGGCAGGTACTGCTGCGCCGCAACATGCCCCGGCTCATCATGCGCATACACATACCCCACGCCGTGACCAAACTGCTTAGCCCCCGCATAATGACCATCACGCAAATGCACCGGAACCTGACCCGAAGCACCCGCACGCACATCCGCAATCGCGCGGTTAATCGCGTTATACGCGGCATTCGACTTCGGAGCGAGCGCACAATAAATCACCGCCTGCGAGAGAATAATACGCGCCTCCGGCATGCCCACCAGCGCCACTGACTGCGCCGCAGCTGTCGCCACCTGCAACGCCTGCGGATCAGCCAGACCAATATCCTCACTCGCCAAAATCATGATGCGACGCGCCACAAAACGCGGATCCTCGCCACCCTCCAACATGCGCGCCAAATAGTGTACCGCGGCGTCCGCATCAGAGCCGCGCATGGACTTAATGAACGCACTCACCACGTCATAGTGCTGATCGCCCGAACGGTCGTAGCGGATCGCGGCGCGGTCCACCGCCTCCGTAGCATGCGCCAGGGTGATGCGCACGGGCACGGCAGGTTCAGAGGCCTTCTCCCCCGACTCCCCCGCCGGATCTTCTGAATCTACCAAATCTGCCAAATCCTCGGCGGAGCGGGCAGATTCTACCGAAACCTGTTCAGCCTCGCTAAACGCAATCGCAGCCGCCGCCTCCAGCGAGGTCAGGGAGCGGCGAGCGTCGCCTCCAGAAACCGCCGCGAGGTGGGCGCGCGCATCCTCATCAATAACCGCTGCACCATCAAAACCACGCGGATCAGCCAACGCACGGTCAATCAGACGCTCAATATCGGACTGCTCCAACGAATGAACCCGCAACAGTAGCGAACGCGAGAGCAGTGGCGAAATAATGCTGAACGACGGGTTCTCCGTCGTAGCCGCCACCAGAATCACCCAGCGGTTCTCCACGCCGGGCAGGAGCGCATCCTGCTGAGCCTTCGTGAAACGGTGAATCTCGTCCAGGAATAGCACGGTGGTCGTGCCGTACATGTCGCGGTCGAGCAGCGCCTGATCCATGACCGCGCGAACGTCCTTCACGCCCGCGGTAATCGCCGAAAGCTCCACGAACTTACGACCCGGCGCACGCGCAATCACATGCGCCAAGGTGGTCTTACCCGTACCCGGAGGGCCGTACAAAATCACCGACGACGGGCCAGCCGGGCCGGCGTTCTCCCCCGCCAACACGCGCAGAGGCGCACCCGGAGTCAGCAGGTGCTCCTGGCCGAGGACCTCATCAATCGTGCGCGGACGCATACGCACCGCCAACGGCGCACGAGACGCCGAACGCGCAGAATTCGCACGCGACCCGGAGGCACGCGAGGAGGCGGGCTCCTCAGCGGGCGCACCAATCAGGCTCACGCGGTCCCCGTCATCGGGCAGCTCAAGATCAAAGAGGGAATCAGCCATAGTCTTACTCTATCGTTTTGCAGGCTTGAGGTGGGCGCGGGGTGCGGATATACAGCAGCGGATTTAGCTCGCGGCGTGACGCCACACGGGTTTTCGATGGAGTTTCGATAGGTTAGTGTCTTCGCCGTGGGTTTTAAACCCCGGGGCAATCCACTAACCTATCGAAAGCGCCGGCCTAGAGAGTCTCACTATCTAGGATCAGGGTTACCGGGCCGTCATTGACCAGCTCCACCTGCATGTCCGCACCGAACACGCCGGTCTCCACGTGCAGGCCACGCTCACGCAGCGCCTGAACATAGTCGTTGAACAGCGGCTCGCTCACCGCACCGGGCGCAGCGGCAGACCAGGAGGGGCGGCGGCCCTTCTTCGCATCCCCGTACAGGGTGAACTGGCTGACCGCCAGCACGGGTGCGCCCTCATCGAGCAGTGACTTTTCCCCCTCCAGCAGGCGCAGGTTCGCGGTCTTATCGGCAAGCTTCGCGATCTGCGCCGCACCGTCACCGTGCGTGATGCCGACCAGAACCAGGTAGCCGGGCTGCTCAATCGCCCCAACGGTCTCACCGGCCACGCGCACCGCCGCGCGGGTCACACGCTGAATAACTACTCGCATCGTTCACCTTTCAACTTGGAGCCGGCTTTCACCGGGCTCATACATCTCTTTCGACACCACTCTCGGCAGCTGGTTTAGGGGAACCGCCTCAGAGCACACCGCGCAGTCGCACGGCACGCAAAAACTGGTTTGCCGCCCGCGGAGTACGAAACTCAATAAAACGCTTCTGCAGATGTTGCCCGCGAGCCTCCGCCAGCAGCTCCCCGACATGCGGGTAGCTCCTCCACGTGTACCGAATCATGTTATCCGGGTCGCGCAGAATATTCTTCAGCGGCGGCTCCACATTATCAGCCCACAGCCTCTGACCCGTGACCGCACGGCGCACCGTCCGGCGAACCACACGCCACATGACCACCGCACGGCTATAGCGCAGGTAAATCACCACATCCGCACGCTCCAGCAGGCGGCCACGCACCTGCGGATACTGCCACTCCGTAATCCACGCAGGCCGCTCAATGAGCGCCTGAACATCCGCCTCAAAACTAGGGCGCGGAGTCCAGTTCGGGCCCCAATGCAACGAGTCCATCTCCGTATGCGGAATGTCCAGGAGGCGCCCCAATCGCGCCGCGAACGTCGTCTTACCGCTACCGCTCGGGCCGGCAATCAGAATACGCATGCTCCCCTCCCCCTTTGGATAGTACACAAATCGGCACGCACACCAGTTGATACAAAAGGTGGGCTGCGACCCTGCACCAGCAGAATACACAGCCCACCCTCAACGGCGACCCCGGCACAACTCAACGCCCGCCGGGTTCACGCCGCCCAGGCCCACACCCCTACGGGGCGCACGACCAAAGACTAGAGAATTACTCCTCGTCCTTCTTCTTCGGCTTGAAATCAACGCCAGCTTCCTTACGCTGCTCCGGAGTAATCGGTGCAGGAGCCGCAGTCAACGGATCAAAACCATTACCGGTCTTCGGGAACGCAATAACCTCGCGGATCGAATCAACACCAGCCAGCAGAGACACAATACGGTCCCAACCGAACGCAATACCACCCATGGGCGGTGCGCCGTACTTGAACGCATCCAGCAGGAAGCCGAACTTCTCCTGAGCCTCTTCCTCACCAATGCCCATCACGCCAAACACGCGTTCCTGCACGTCACGGCGGTGAATACGGATCGAACCGCCACCAATCTCGTTACCGTTGCAGACAATGTCGTAAGCGTACGCCAGAGCCGAACCCGGGTCGGTGTCGAAAGTATCCATGAACTCGGGCTTCGGGGAGGTGAACGCGTGGTGCACAGCAGTCCACGCGGAGTGACCCAGAGCCACGTCACCGGACTCAGTAGCATCAGCAGAAGACTCGAACATGGGAGCGTCAACAACCCACACGAAGGACCACTCGCCGTCCTTAATCAGGCCGGTACGGTGACCAATCTCAACACGAGCAGCACCCAGCAGCGCACGGGAAGCCTTAGCCTCACCAGCAGCGAAGAAGATGCAGTCGCCGGGCTTCGCGCCGGTAGCCTCAGCCAGGCCAGCACGCTCAGCGTCAGTAATGTTCTTAGCAACCGGACCGGTCAGCTCGCCATCCTCCTGAATGAGGACGTAAGCCAGGCCCTTAGCGCCACGCTGCTTCGCCCACTCCTGCCAAGCGTCCAGGGTACGGCGAGGCTGAGAAGCACCACCGGGCATGACAACAGCACCCACGTAAGGAGCCTTGAACACGCGGAAAGTGGTGTCCTTGAAGTACTCGGTCAGCTCAGTCAGCTCCAGACCAAAACGCAGGTCAGGCTTGTCCGAACCGTACTTCTCCATCGCATCCTTGTAGGTCATGCGCTGAATCGGGCGGGGAACCTTCACATCAATCAGGTTCCACACAGCCTCAACGATGCGCTCGCCCAGCTCAATGATGTCTTCCTGATCAACGAACGATGCCTCAATGTCCAGCTGAGTGAACTCAGGCTGACGGTCCGCACGGAAATCCTCATCACGGTAGCAACGAGCAATCTGGTAGTACTTCTCAATACCGCCCACCTGCAGCAGCTGCTTGAACAGCTGCGGGGACTGCGGCAGAGCATACCAAGAACCCGGAGCCAGACGAGCCGGCACCAGGAAGTCACGCGCACCCTCAGGGGTGGAACGGGTCAGGGTCGGGGTCTCAACCTCAATGTAGCCGTCCTCAGCCAGCAAGTTGCGTGCCGCACGGTTCGCGTCCGAACGCAGGCGCATGATGCGAGCCGGCTCCGGGCGGCGAAGATCCAGGTAGCGGTAGCGCAGGCGCGCCTCCTCACCCACCTCAACGTGCTCGTCAATCTGGAAAGGCAGCGGAGCGGCAGTGTTCAGCACCTCAACGGCGGACACCTCAACCTCAATCTCGCCAGTCGCCAGGTTCGGGTTCTCGTTACCCTCCGGGCGCTTAGTCACCAGACCGGTCACACGCAGCACGTACTCGTTGCGCAGGTGCTCAAAATCAGCCTCATTGTGGAAAACACACTGGGTGACACCCTCACGGTCACGCAGGTCAACGAAAGCGACACCACCGTGGTCGCGGCGGCGAGCCACCCAACCGGTCAGGGTAACAGTCTCTCCAATATTTGCGGCGGTCAGCTCGCCGTTGGTGTGAGTGCGAAGCACAGACATTCCTTTCATAGCGGGCACCTCACGACTATAGACAGTAGCCGGGTACACGCGGTTGATGATATGCGCACACTGCGTGCGCCTCATATATTGTATCCCCTCCGGGCAGGTCAGTGGCAGAAAATAGGGCACGGAGGCGGGATGCAGGTAGGGCGGCAGGTTCGTGGGTGTCTGCGGTCGATAGGTTAGTGTCTTAGCCGTGGGCCTTTAACCCGGGGTGAAGGCAATAACCTATCGAAAAGCCGCTAACCTATCGAAGTATTACTGGGGAATCCACTCCGCATGCCTGTGGACAAACACTTTTTCGGTAGAATCCGCGAAGTTATCCACAGATTTCACGAACAAGCCCCACAACCTCACACAGCCTGCCAGGATAAAGCCTATGAACACCGTAACTATTCCGTGGCAACGCGTCCCAAACGTACTACCGGCTACACCAGAAATTACCCGCGCCGTAGAAATGCACCCATTCGTGTTGAACTCTCAGATGCTCAACCTGCGAGGAGTCGGGCCCAAACGCATTCGCAAGCTAGTGGCGGAAGGGTCTCTGCAACGTATCCAGCGAGGAGCCTATATTTACACCCGCGATGCCCAAGCGCTCACCCCCGAAGAGCGGCTCACGGTACGGTGCATCGCTGCTCAGATGATGGGTCTTCAAGGGATCTTCTCCCACGCATCAGCCGCGGCGCTATGGGGACTTGATGTACTCTCTGTTCCCCAAATGATAAGCGTGTATAGCCGTAGTCATAGCACCTCTGACAAGGGAAGAATCACCCGGCATTACAGCGCCACCAGCCCCGAGGAAGTCACCAGGTTACCGGGCACATCCATCATGGTTACGACGGCGGCTCGCACACTGCAGGATTGCGCGCGCAGCATGCCCTTTCGGGAGGCGGTGGTCCTCGCCGACTCCATCATGCGCCGGGACTAATGGAACCCCACGAAGTTACCGAAACCCTGCTGAACCTCACCGGGTACGGCGGTTCAGCCGGGCCCCTCCTGGCGCAGGCGGTGGATGCATCCAGCGAGTCATCCGGTGAAAGCCTCACCCGGTGCCTGCTCATGGAGCACAGGCTGCCCCTGCCTGTAACGCAGTACCCGATTTCGTGCGAGGGCCGTAACTATCGAGTAGACTTCGCCTGGCCCGAGGCACGGGTCATTCTCGAGTTCGACGGTGAACAGAAATACGTGGACCACCCCGGCAGGGACCGCTACGAAGCCGCCCGCGACCGCGCACTGACCCGCGCCGGGTGGACGGTCGTGCACCTCACGTGGGCTGACATCTTTCAAAAAGAACGGGAAGTCATCACCCACTTGCGGAAACTGCTCTTGAGATAAAGCAAGGAAACGCCTCAGTCGATAGGTTAGCGCCTTCACCCCGGGGGTAAAGACCCACAGCGAAGACACTAACCTATCGAGAATCTGGGCTCACACGAAAGACCCGCCCGGCAGGGAGGTCAACATCCTCCCCACCAGGCGGGTACACATCCATATGCAGGCTACAGTAACCAAATTACTACAGCAGCCAGATACTACAGCGGCCAAACACCGCAGGGATTACAGGCCCTAAGATGACAAGCCCCTAATGTTTACAGGCCCTCAGCACGCACAATCTGAACGTGCAGGTCCTCAGCCGGCGGCATCCACGAAACCGGATCAGCAGCAACCTGCTCACCCGAACGGATATCCTTCACCTCGTGAACCGGAGCACCCGACTCATCCGAAGAAATGAACCACACGAACGGAATGCCGCGCTTCTCAGCGTACTTAATCTGCTTACCGAACTTCGCCGCGTTCGCGGACACCTCGCAGGCAATACCGCGGGCACGCAGCGCATCCGCAACATCATTCGCAGCAGACCAGCCCTCATCATTCGTCAGAGCAACAAACACAGCCGAAGGCACCTTACGGCTCGCCTGCGCAAAACCCTGCGACAGAATACGAGCCACCACACGAGTCACACCAATAGACAGGCCCACACCCGGGTACGTCTTCTTACCATTCGACGCCAGCGACTCATAACGGCCACCCGAACAGATCGAACCCAGCGACTCGTGACCAACCAGAACAGTCTCATACACGGTGCCGGTGTAGTAGTCCAAACCGCGAGCAATCGACAGGTCAGCCAGCACCTTACCCGGCGCACGGCGAGCCGCCTCCTCAATGACCTCAGCCAGCTCAGCAAGACCCTGATCCAGCAGCTCATGCTCCACCGAATACTTAGCAGCCAGCGCACGCACCTGCTCCACAAAAGAAGCATCCTCCGTGCGGATCTGCGCCAGCTCCAGAGCGGCAGCGGCAGCATCCGCGCTCGCACCAGCCTCAGCCTGCAGCTCCTCAGCCACACGCTCAGCACCAATCTTCTCCAGCTTGTCAATAGAACGCAGAACAGCCGCAGTATCAGTCAAACCCAAGCCCAGGTAGAAACCCTCAGCCAGCTTGCGGTTATTCACACGCAACTTGAACTCAGGAATCGGCAACTTCGACAGCGCATCAACAACAACCAGCGCCAAGGTCACGTCGTAACGGAACGGCAGCTCACCGTCACCAACCACGTCAATATCAGCCTGAGTGAACTCGCGGGCACGACCCTCCTGCGGACGCTCACCACGCCACACCTTCTGAATCTGGTAACGCGAGAACGGGAAATTCAGGTAACCGGCGTTCTCCACCACATAACGGGCAAACGGCACAGTCAAATCAAAGTGCAGAGCCAGCTTTTCCTTAGCCTTCGCAGCCTCGTCCTCCTGCAGGCGAGAAATTGCGTAAACTTCCTTGTCAATCTCACCCTTGCGCAGCAGCTGCTCAATAGTCTCTACCGAACGAGTCTCAATCGGGGAGAAACCGTGCAACTCAAAAGTCTCACGCAAAGTGTCCAGAACATGATTCTCAACCAACCGCTCAGCCGGAAGATACTCGGGAAAACCAGACAGCGAAGCCTTGCGAGCCATACGCGACACTCCTTGACAAAGAACTCGACAACAAAACCCCGGAACACCTCCGGGCATATCTACCCATCATACCAACACCCACCCCAGCACAGCACCCACTCCCCCAGCTCACCCAAAGCAAACTCGCACAAACCCGCAGCCGGCAGGTTCGCCCACAACACAACACGACCAGACACTACTCACACACACCTCACAGAGGCTATGCTTAGGAGGTGCACACGCACACCCAAACGGGTGCCCACCACGGGGAACAGCGCAAAAGCGCCCCACCCCCAGCACCCCCGAGTGAAAGAGTTATAGCGGTGACTACCAAACCCGACGACACTGTAAACCTCGAAAAGGCACGCCAGTACGGCCGCGTCTCCGAGGACGGCCACGTCTTCGTCATTGTCGACGGCGAAGAATACGCCGTAGGCCAGCTGCCCGGCGCCTCCGAAGAAGAAGCGCTCAGCTACTTCGCCCGCAAGTTTGAAAACATCGAGGCGCAGGTTGCCCTGCTCGAGTCCCGCCTCGCCAACAACGCCCCCGCCGCAGACCTGCAGAAGGGCATCACCTCCCTCGGTACACAGATCGGTGTGCGCAACATGGTCGGTGACTACTCCGGCCTCCAGAAGCGCCTCGTCTCCCTCGCAGAGCAGATCGCTGAACTCGGCGAAAAGCAGCAGCAGGCACGCGCCGAAAACCGTGAACGCGCCCTCGCCGTCCGCGAAGAAATCGTCGCGGAAGCCGAGCATATTGCCGGCCAGGACCCCGACCAGATCCACTGGAAGAACTCCCACTCCCGCATGAACGAACTGTTCGAAGCGTGGAAGAAGGCACAGCGCGAAATTCACCTGGCAAAGACCATAGAGGACGAGCTGTGGAAGCGTTTCCGTGCAGCCCGCACCACCTTCGACCGCAACCGCCGCGCACACTTCTCGCAGCTCGACGACCGCAACGCACGCATCAAGCGCGCCAAGGAAGAGCTAATTGCACGCGCGGAAGAGCTGTCCACCTCGACTGACTGGTCTGAGACTTCCCGCGTATACGGCGACCTGATGCGCACTTGGAAGCAGGTACCCCGCGGCCACCGTCGCGAAGACGACAAGCTGTGGGCACGCTTCCGCGCGGCACAGGACGTGTTCTTCAACGCCCGCAACAAAGCCGAAGCAGCGCAGGACGCAGTCTACGCCGAAAACCTCAAGGTCAAGGAAGCACTGCTCGAAGAAGCACGCGCCCTCCTACCCGTCGAAGACATTGAGGGCACGAAGGCAGCCTTCGAGAAGATCCTGGACCGCTGGGATGCGGCAGGCCGCGTACCCCGCAACGACCTGCGTCGCGTCGACGGCGAGTTGCGCCGTATTCAGGATGAAATCAACGGCGCCGAAGAGGCAAAGTGGAAGCGCAACGACCCCGCCAAGGTAGCACGCGCGAACTCCCTGATCGCACAGATCGAGGACTCCCTCGCCGAGCTGGAGGCAGAGCTCGCAGCAGCTGAGAAGGGCGGCGACTCCAAGAAAATCGCCAAGGCTAAGGAAGCTCTGGAGGCGCGCCGCGCCTGGGCAGCCACCCTGCAGGGCTTCGGCAACTAGGGTCTAGCCGACGGTCTAAATAACGTCTAATTAACGCCGAGAAGCCACATGTGTTTCGAGAAGCCACGATAATGGTGGCTTTTCGAAACACATGTGGCTTCTGCGTGTCTGCGGGGGTTATATTCGCGCCCCCACCTGATGCAGATAGAGGGCGCACCGGGTTCATGAATTTTCGATAGGTTAGTGACTTTAATGCGGGTTAAAGACCCACCGCGAAGACACTAACCTATCGAAAACCTCTGTCTAAAAAGCAGGCGACCCTGAATGTTCAAACATTCAGGGCCGCCTACTGCGGTTATTTATATGTCGGGTCAGAAGTGGTTTACATGTCGGGCCAGTCGCGGTGCAACGAATACTCCGTGTCCCCGTCACCGTTATCGTTCAGGTGCCAACGCTGACCGGTACGAATATCGGCCTTGCGCAATCTGGGGTTCGGGTTATCCTTCTTACCCATGGTCGGATCATTCTTGCAACCCCAACGAGTGTCGTCGTAGCTGCAGTCGCCGGCTACGCGGCCCACATCAACCCACCACACACGGATTAGTAGTGGGTCGACAGTTTCCTTCGTCAACACGACATCCAGAGCCTGCCAGTCGCCGCCGTTCACACGGAAACGACCAGAGTAAGAAACGGTCGCGTAGGCATGGAAGTTACCTGACCGCTTATAGACATAACTGGTCGCGGTCTTGCGTGACTCTTCGCCACGTGCCCTGCTAACCGGCTTACCCATCGTGTAGAAGCTGCCCTCGTCACCGTTGCCGTACTGGATGGTCATCTGGGTGGGGTAGGATTCCATCTCAACGTGGCCGATCATGAGGTCGCCTTCCCACCGTGCGGTGGGGGCGTCGACGTAGAAGTTGACGGCCTGGTTTTTGTAGACGTTGGGGTTGTCGTTACCTTGACCAGAGCCAAGGTTGTAGGACTGCTTCAAAACAGGGGCCTGGATGTCGGTTTTAGCGAATTGGTCCTTAATTTCTTGGAGCATTTCTTCAATAGTGGGCCCCTTAGGCTGTGCGGGGTCATTAGAGGTGAAGGTTTTAGCATCATTAGGTTTGCAGAACTTTGACAGTTCAAACCCGCCCCCTCTTTTTACCGTCTGCACAGCCATTCCATCTTCTAGCGCATATTCCGAGTATTCTTGTTTTCCGGGACGGTAATCCTCCGTATAACATGTATTATTTCCGTCAAGTGGGGCATAGTAATCAACGCCACCACTGTCTTTGTTGACCCTGTGAGTTTGATGTATTTCATCAATCCAATTATGGTAGGATCCACCTATTGGTTTTGCAGAATGCTCATCATTTGAGGGCAAATCGGATTGTTTTTCTTGGTTACGTGAGGTGGAATCACCGCGACGCTGATTTGGCTGACCGGGCACTTGCACGCAATGTCCACTAGAGTCTTTAGTTGTACACTCTGCACTTATTGCGGATGGATTATCTATAGCTGAAAAAGTTGTTGCTAATACAACACAAATAAATATTCTTGGGTAACGAATTAGATTCATTTTATTCTACAGTTCCTCTTCTGATTTACTTCCAGCAATTTTCCAATAGCCGTCGGAATAGGTGAAAAGGAAGTAGAAAGTATCGTCACTGGTGTCAGTGTTAGCCTTCATTGTGAGGTGGCCATTAGATTCCACGTACATAACTGTGCTCCAGAAACGACGGTGCTTCATACGATACATTTTCTTTGCTTCATCGTAGATAAGCGGGCCCTCTGGCTGGTAGCTATCCAACCCATCAACAGTCCAACCACCGCGCTGATAAAGACCCTCAATGTACCGGTAGAACTCATATTCTTCTGCATCTTCCGTTACATATTTGAAAGCGTAGGAGCAGTCACCGGTCTGAATCGCGTAGTTGTGCGCCACAACCCAGTCCTTCATCATGCGGTAGAGGCCTTCTTCCGTCTCGGGGTACTGAGCGGGCTCATTACGAGGCTTGGGAACATTCTGAGCAGGGCCGTACTCATCGGCTTTACGGTACTCACCATCCGGGGCTTTGGAGTTACCTGAATACCCGCGAGTTACTCTCGGAGTGGCACTAGCCGAGGGCGACTCAGACGCCGAAGCCGACTCACTCGGCGCTGCGGAGGCGGTGGCTGCCGCCTCGTTATTTGCCTGCTGGCCGCACGCCGCAAGCAGGGCACCCAAGCCCACAAGTACGCCGCTACCCAGCAGGGTACGGCGATTAAAGATGGTCGAATCCATAGAAGATACGCTCCTATCATCGGTGATGGTGTGTTGTTTAGTTACTAGTCGGACCGTTTTTCGCAGGTCAAGCTGACTACCGGAAGGAAAACAGCCCTGTAGCGCATCCAACAAACGCATCAATGCGTTATGGAACACTACAGTTACCACCCTACCGCATCTTTGTGTCTATTTGTGTTGCTTTGAGTGCAATAGTATCTGAACGTCATTATTTGGACACATCAATGCTTTATGTATCAAATAAACCTACACTCACGGAGGCGCCGCCCCTTCCAGAATTTGTGCCATGGTTTAGTGTCTTCTGCCATGGTTTTTAACTACGAACAAAGACGCTAACCTATGGCACAAATCCGCAACTCATGGCCGGATCCCCATCTGGGACAGGTGGGCGGGCGGGCTACACGGCAAGCGCGTACATGTCGCGGAGGGCCTCTTCTGCCTCGTCGAGGGCGTATCCGCTTTGGCAGAGCGCGTCGCAACCGTTACCGTAGCGGAGGCCGGCGAGGAACTCGCGGTCGGTCACCTCCGGCAGGTACACCATGAGGTATTCGCCGTTGTCAGTGAAGAAGTCGTCAATGTTGGCGGCGTCCTGGCCGGAGTAGAAGGCGCGGAAGTCTTCGTCATTGTAGTAACCAACCGTGTACATGAGGGGCTCCTTTGGTCGCTCGGCGGAGTGGGTGAGAACGCGTCGTTGTTCTCTACCACCAAAGGTACGGGGCGCCCCTGACAAGATAAGGGGCTGCACCGCCCCGCGCCGGAGAAAATACACAAAAAATATTGTGCGGCGAGGGGTTCTTCTGGAGGCGCACTCCCCCGCCAGACTCCCCCGCTGCACGGAAGATTAGGCGCATACTGGCTTGCCTCCCGTGCGGCGTTGCCCCGCCTCCCATACACCGGGCGGAAATTCGGTCATGGGTTACGGACTTCGACCATGGGTTAGTGACTTTGGGCTGGGGTTTTATCCCCCGCCAAAGTCACTAACCCATGACCGAAAATCGGCGCTGTGCAGAGGGGGGGTAGATTACACGGCGGGTAGCTGGCTGTTTCGATAGGTTGCTGTCTTTACTGCGGGTTAAAGACCCACGGCGAAAACACTAACCTATCGAAGGAGTCCCCGATCCTCCCCGCTTAACGGCGAAAAGCCACATGTGTTTCGAGAAGCCACCAAAGAAGTGGCTTTTCGAAACACCTGTGGCTTCTGGGCGGATTACCGCAAACTAGCGCGGGTTACAGTACATAACCGTGCGTTAGTTTCCGAGGGTTATTCTCCACCAAGGAACGGCATGAAGCGGACGATGTGCTTCTCCAGCTTCTGCTTCACGCGCTTCGCCTTGGTTGCTGCGTCCTCGGTCTTCGCGCCGCCGAGCTTGCCGCCGAAGAGCGAGATTTTGCCCTTGACCAGGCGGCTGATCTTACCGGGGATGGTGCGGCGGTTTTCCTTAAGTGCACGGTTGACGACGCGCTGGGTCTCTGCGGAGTCCAGCTCTTCATCCTTGACGATGGTGTCTTCTTCGCGGGTGCGGCGGTCGGTCACGTAGTGGTGGAAGTGTTCCTGCACGTCGTGGTCTTCGGACTCGTTCAGGTAGGTGTCGAAGTAGTCCTCGATGATGTCGCCGCTTTCGCGCAGGTCGGCATCGTTACGGATGGCGAGGCGCACGCGGTCGCGGAAGTACTCGACGCTGTCCTGGGCAGTTTCGGCGGTGTTGCTCTCCCCTGCCGCGTCGGCCTTACCTTGGCGTGCTGCGCGGGCTGCCTTGACGAGCTCGAGGATGTAGAGCACACCGACTTCCTGCTGCTTCACCAGCTCGGTGAGGAAGTGGACACCGGCGAACGGGTCAACTCCGGTCGGCTTTTCTTCGCCGTCACCCTCGCTGTCGGCACCGTCCTTCGCTTCTTCCTGTTCGCGGCGCAGTTCGCGGGCTTCTTCGTAGATGTCGTTGTAGACACCGGTGTAGCCCTGCATGTCGTAGTCGCTGATGAGTTCGTTGCCGCCGTCGCGGATGAACTCGTCGTGCACGCGCAGTTCCTGCTGCAGTTTAAGCACCTGGTTCATCAGCTCGATGTAGCGGGCCTTGTCTTCGGTGGTGTCCACGGTGATGGAGCCGCCCTCGTCGATGGGGAATTCTTCGCGCAGTTCAGATACGGCCTTGTCGTATGCGGCGTAGGCTTCCTTGTAGGGTCGGGTGAAGGCGATGTCGAGGGCGGACTGGCCGCTGCTGTTTTCGGTGTCGCCGAAGAGGGTGAAGGCGTCCTTGGTTGCCTGTTCGAGGTCGCGGAAGCACACGATATTGCCGGAGGGCTTGAGCGAGTTGAGGATTCGGTTGGTGCGGCTGTATGCCTGCACCAGTCCGTGCATCTTCAGGTTCTTGTCTACCCAGAGGGTGTTGACGGTCTTGGAGTCGAAGCCGGTCAGGAACATGTTGACGACGATGAGCAGGTCCAGTTCGCGTAGCTTCATCTTGCGGGAGACGTCCTTGTAGTAGTTGTCGAAGGAGTCGCCGTCGGTGCTGAAGTTGGTGCCGAACATGGCGTTGTAGTCTTCGAGGAAGCCGTCCATGCGGCTGCCGGTGCCTTCGGTGGCAAAGGTGAAGTTTTCTTCATCGCCGAAGGTGTCGAAGAGCTGCCCGCCGTTGCCCTGCGAGTAGATGATGGCGACCTTGAGCTTCTGTTCCGGGCGCAGGGTGCCGTCTGCGATGCGTTCTTCTTGCAGGGTGTTGAGGGTGTCGTAGTAGGTGCAGGCGGCATCGATGGAGGAGGTTGCCAGGATTGAGTTGAAGCCGCGCACGCGCTCTACGTAGTGTTTGGTGACGCCGTTGATGGTGCGGGTCTTTTTGACCTCGTAGCTGGTGGCGGAGCTCTGGTTGGTTTTGCGGTCGTAGTTGTCGAGGATGTAGGTGGCTACGGCTTCGATACGTTCGGGGCTTTCGAGTACTTCCTTGCTTTTTGCGAACTTGGCGAGTTCCTTCGAGTCGGGGGTTTCGGCGCGTTCGGCGGCGATTTCTTCTGCGTAGGAGGTTTCTTCGAGCTCAGCAAAGGTGGGGCTGGTGTTGGTGTATTCCAGGTGGAATTTCAGCACGTTCTTGTCGTTGATGGCGTCAACGACGGTGTAGGTGTGCAGGCAGTCGCCGAAGACTTCGACGGTGGTGGTGCCGGGGCCGCCTGCGGAGTTCTTTTCGAAGATGGGGGTGCCAGTGAACCCAAACATGCTGTACTTCTTGAAGCTCTTCTTGATGGCGGTGTTCATGCGGCCGAACTGGGAGCGGTGGCATTCGTCGAAGATGATGGCTACGCGCTGGCCGTAGACGGGGTGTTCGGAGTCGGCGGTGATGAGGTTGGACAGCTTGTGGATGGTGGTGACTACGATGTTGGTTCCGCGGTCGGCGAGGCGGGTGCTGAGTTCGCGGGTGCTGCCGGTGGAGCTGACGGAGTCTGCCTGGAAGTTGTTGTATTCGAGCATGGTCTGGTAGTCGAGGTCCTTGCGGTCCACGACGAAGATGACCTTGTCGACGAGTCCGGTTTCTGCCAGGCGGCGTGCGGTTTTGAAGCTGGTGAGGGTTTTGCCGCTGCCGGTGGTGTGCCAGATGTAGCCGCCGGCTTCTTTGGTGCCGAGAATCTTAGGGTTGTTGTTGGCGATTTCGACGCGCTTGATGATTTTCTCGGTTGCCGCGATCTGGTAGGGGCGCATGACGAGCAGGTCCTGGCCTACGGTGAAGATGCAGTAGCGGGTCAGGATGTTTGCGAGGGTGTGGCGGGTGAGGAAGGTGCGCGCGAAGAGGATCAGGTCGTTGATTCGGTTGTTTTGTTCGTCTGACCAGTAGCTGGTGAATTCGAAGCTCTTGCCTGCGGAGCCGCCGGAGTCGGTCTTACGGCTGGCGGTCTGCTGGTCTTCGATGTGCTTGTGGCGCACGGTGTTGGAGTAGTACTTGGTTTCGAAGCCGTTGCTGATGACGAAGATCTGGGCGTATTCGAAGAGGCGGTGCTTGTCCTGCTGGAAGCCTTCGTTCTGGTATCGCTCGATCTGCTGGAAGGCTTCGCGGATGCTCACGTTGCGCTTCTTGAGTTCGATGTGTACTAGGGGCAGGCCGTTGACGAGGATGGTCACGTCGTAGCGGTTGAGTACTTTGCCGTTGGGGGCGGGTACGCGGTACTGGTTGATGACCTGCATGTGGTTGCGTGCGGGGTAGGCGGCGTCGATGAGCATGATGTTGCGCAGGGTGCCGTCTTCGAGGCGGAAGTCGATGAAGCGTTCTTCCTGGATGAGCTTTGCTTTTTCGAGGATGCCGTCGTTGGAGCGGGCGATGTGTTCGGTGAGTAGGCGGTTGAATTCTTCGTCGGTGAAGTGGAAGCCGCTGTTGGGGCCGTAGGTGCCTTCTTCGGGGCGGGTGTTGAGGCGTTCGAGCTGTTCGCGCAGGTTGCGGATGAGTGCGGCTTCGTCGGTGAGGCGCGGCAGGTAGTCGTAGCCCTGGGTTTTGAGGGTTTCGATGAGTTCGGTTTCGAGCTGCGCTTCGCTCTGGTGCTCACGCTTCTTCTGGTACTGTGCCTTCCATTCCTTGTAGTCCTTTGTTTCGGCAAGCTTGGCGATGACGGTGAAGTCGTCCGAGCTGAGGATGCTTTCGGTGCGTCCTTCGGTGGGTCGGGGGTGGTTGGGTACGGTTTCCACGGGGTGCTCCTTTGCGTAGGGGTTGAGTGCGTGGATGGTTGGGCTCAGGATTGGTGAGCCCGGTTTGTTGAGTGTGGTTGAGGTATGTGGTTGAGGTCTAGCGGCCCGTGCAGGGGTGGCGGGGTGCCGCCCCTGCACGGGTTTCGCGCGTGATGCGCAGTTTGATGCGCGGGTGGCTACTGGTTTTCACCCTTGCGGGGGAAGGCGAGTAGCTGATCGCGGTAGTACTCGTATTGGCTACGACGCGCGGCGAGCTCTGCGGGTAGACCCTCAGAGAGGCTGCTGGTTAGGGCGTCGAAGCGGTCGAGAATATCGACAATGCGCTGCTGCTCTTCCAGAGAAGGAAGCGGAATCTCGATTGTTTCAAGATTCTTACCCGATACTCGTCGAACTTTTGTACCGGTAATATGGCGAAGCTTCTGCCGCTGGAAGTCATGAGTTGTAAAGAAATATGAAACATACTTCGGGTTCATCTCATGTCGATAGATGTACGCATCTCCGCTAATGCCGGCAGGCGTTTCTCCAAGCCAGGCTAGAGCTTTACAGACATCTTCATCGTTCTCACTCGTCGTGGCAATAACAAGATTTCCCTTTTCGGCTTTTCGAAGCTTGTTATAGACTCCCTCGTTGGCATACGACAAAGTCTTATCTTCGTACAATCCGTAGCGGGTGAAAACCTGACCGTAGTGAATGACAGGATTTCCAGATTCCTGCAAGTCCTTTTTCTGCAGTCCATTTCCACGAACAAAAGTTCCTAGAGATCCCAAGGGGACACGGGGGCAGTCGAGGGCTTCGAAGAGCGAATCACGGTAGTACTCGTATTGCAGAGTACGTGCTTCCAGCTCCGCTTCCAGCTCCGCTTCCATGTTCGTGAATTTGTCGAGAATTTCAACAATCGCTTCCTGAATCTCCATAGGAGGAACAGGGACCTCAAGTGAATCCGTATCTTTCACAGAAAGCTGGGGAAGCTTCACTGATTTACTCCGGGCAAGTTCCTGCAGATAATACGCTTGGGTCAGCAGGTAATAGTAAATAAACTTCTGATCAACAATACTGCCATCTAAGGTATAAGACCACATTTCATTTTTGTGGGTAAAGGACTTCTCATAATATTCGAAGCCGATATAACCTCTAGATTTAACAATAATTGCCGGGCCATGCAGAATATCTTTAGCCGGAATATTTGAAGAATCAGTATCAACAAATGTAGATCCAGCAGCAAAGATTCTCAGGTCTTTATTACCAGGCTCAAGGGACCGCATCTTAGAAGCCGTAATCGCAGTCCCCTTATTCCGCTTTCCCAGAGATCCCAGCGGGCGGTATTCCACCCCGTCCGGGCAGAGCTCAGCCACCAGGCGGTCAATATAATTCGTCACTTCCGCCACGACTACTCGCCGCCTTCCAGGCGCGCCACAATAGCGTCAATCTCCACGCGCAGCTGAGCCTGACGAGCCACAATATTCTCAATACGAGAATTCAGCTCAACAATATCCACACGCTCACGGGTATCCTCCGGCTCAACCCAGCTCGACACCGCCAGGTTCGCCTCCTGCTCCAGCAGCTTCTCCACCGGCACCAGTGCCGAGAAATGCTCACGCTCCTCACGAGCCGCCAGCACCTCAAGAATCTTCTCACGGTGCGACTTACCCAGAATGTTCTGGTTCGTGCCCTTATCAAACAGCTGAGAAGCATCCACGAACAGCACCGAATGATCCTTGCGACGGCCCTTCTTCAACACCAGAATGCAGGTCGCAATGCTCGTACCGTAGAACAGGTTGGCGGGTAGCTGAATCACCGCATCCACCACGTTCTGCTTCAGCAGGTACTCACGAATCTTACGTTCCGCACCGCCACGGTACAGCACACCCGGGAACTCAACGATAGCCGCCGTACCCGCCTCATCGAGGGACTTGAGCATATGCATAGTGAACGCCAGGTCTGCCTTCGACTTAGGCGCCAATACAGCCGCCGGGGCGTAACGGTCATCGTGAATCAGGGTAGGGTCATCATCACCCTTCCATTTCGTCGAATACGGAGGGTTAGACACAATCGCACCGAACGGCTCCTCAAAATCGCCGCCCGCACCACCGCGGTGCTTCGGGTCAATCAGAGTATCACCGTGCGCAATGCTGAAATCATCCACCGGCACGCCGTGCAGAATCATATTCATACGGCACAGGTTATAGGTGGTCAGGTTAATCTCCTGACCCACAAAACGCAGGCCATCCGAGTTCTTACCCAGCTCACGCTTAACCTTCAACAGCAGCGAACCCGAACCACACGCCGGGTCATACACGGTACGAATCTGCTCGGCATCACGGCCATCCATGGCAATCTTCGCCAGCAGCTCCGAAACCTCCTGCGGAGTGTAGTACTCGCCGCCGCTCTTACCCGCATTCGCCGCGTACATGCCCATCAGGTACTCGTAGGCGTCACCGAAAGCGTCGTTCTCGCTATCTTCGTAACCCTTCTCAAGGTTCATGCCCGCCACAGCATCCATGAGCTTGAGCAGGTTCTCATGACGAGCCGCCGGGCTCACACCCAGCTTATTCGAATCCAACACAAAGTCGTCGAAGAGGCCCTTCACGTTCGATTCGGAGTCGGTACCGCGCGCCGACTCTTCAAACGCCTTGAACACGTTCGCCAGAGTCTCGTTCAGGTTCTGATTATGAGGGGCGTTCTTGTACACATTCGAGAACAGCTGCGAGGGTAGCAACAGGAAGCCGCGCTCATTAATGAAGTAATCCTTAGCGTCCTCGTTGTCATCAAACACGTCATCTGAGAGATTCTCAAAACGATCAGGCATATCAATATCCTGGCTCTCCACAAAGCGCACCTGGCTCTCAGAGAGGTAACGGTAGAAAAGCATGCCCAGCACGTACTGCTTAAAGTCCCAGCCGTCTACCGAACCGCGCAGGTCATTCGCAATACGCCAAATCGTGGAGTGCAGCTGCGCACGCTCAGCGTTACGGTTACGGTGCTCATCAGTAGTAGCGGAAGAATCCGTAGACTGCGTCGTCATAGGGGCGGTCAACCTCTCAATAGTTATCGTTTCTCGTCGCAGAAACGTCAAAAGTTCGGGACCCGTACGGTCCCGGTCGTACACATGCGCCAGCGCGAGTTCAGAAGCCCTGCCCGGTGGGAGCATTCATAGCTTCCACAAGCCGTTTCGTACCCGGCGGCGCGAACTCTTTCAGTATACGGGTTCCCCAGACCCCGCACTCGCCGGTTCGTCATCGCCGAGCCACTGGTTGTTTCGATAGGTTAGTGTCTTCGCCGTGGGTCTTTAACCCGTAGTGAAGACACTAACCTATCGAAGGAGCCCCAGCCCTCCTCTATAAACGGCGAAAAGCCACATGTGTTTCGAGAAGCCACCAAAGAAGTGGCTTTTCGAA